>WNFR01008111.1_pt1 | contig 19410 bp, 17 predicted proteins | sample 5400221 | NCBI WGS metagenome assembly WNFR01 (sample SAMN13153357, study PRJNA577476) | soil metagenome | isolation source: 40 cm soil under Madrone tree | place: USA:California | collected 2016-06-14 | reverse complement strand
ACCGTCTTTCGCCGCGCCAAGTCGGTCGCGGCGCAGCGCGGGATTCCACTCCGTGAGTTTGTGACCGAAGCCGTCAAGGACAAGCTGGCATCCAATGCCAAAGCAAGCCAAAAGCCTTGGGTGAAACATATGGGCAGGCTGAAGCATTTGCGTAAGGAGACCGCACGCATTAATCGCATCATTGAAGAGGATTCGGAGAAAATCGATCCGGAGATGTGGCGTTGATTTTGGATACGAACGCCCTATCTGCCGCGGCAGAGCGCGAACCTTCGGCTCTCGAAGTCGTCGCCCGGGCCGAGCGTCTGGCGATTCCCGTGATTGTCCTAGGCGAATACCGGCTTGGCATCGCGCAGTCCCGGCACAGGGTAAGCTATGAGAACTGGCTCCGGGAATGGACCGCTGCGGTGACTGTGCTCGACATCGACGATGACACCACGCACTCCTATGCAGCCATTGGCCTGGAGTTGAAAAAGAAAGGTAAGCCCATTCCTGCCAATGACCTGTGGATCGCCGCACTCTGCCGCCAGTATTCTCTCCCGCTCTTGAGCCGAGACCGGCACTTCGATTTCGTCTCCGGACTTCGGCGCATCGATTGGTGACGGCTCGCATCCTGTTCTTACTTCCTCAGAACAATCTCCCGTTTCCTGACACAAGAAGATTCATAAGGCTACTGGCGCAGTTTCCCCGATACCTTTGTATCCGCTTGGCAACCCTGCTTGGGCAATGTTCACGACGGTCACGCCGGTATCCGATCAGCTCTGCAAGACAAGCCGCCGAACCAGCGTCACTGCTGACAACCGTCAGACCCCGGCGCTTCGCCGGTACTCTGGACAGCTCCATCCTAAAATCGCTGAATCCAATCATCTTAGACGAGTTCGTTTTGCAATTTTGCTCCTCGCGCCCATTTGGATGGACGATACCTCCGAGCACCCAGTCTGTTGACACGGTAAGGTAAATCAGATAATCTGATAATCAGATTCATGAAGAAAACGAGCATAACCGTGACAGAGGCTTCGCGCAATTTCGCCGATTGCCTTAACCGGGCTCACTATCAAAACGTTACCTTCGTGCTCCTGAAGAACGGCGAACCGTTCGCTCGCCTGGTGCCGGACAACGAGAAGGTTTGTGTTGGACGCGATTTGGCCGCCGCTCTGGCCAACACCAAGCTGCCGGAGAAGCAAGCCAAAGCGTGGCGCCGTGATCTGCAGGCTGCCCGCAAAACCCTCAAGGCCCCGGCCGACAAATGGCGATAATGCTCGACGCCGACGTGGTGATTCGGGGCGAGAAGGGCACTTTCGACCTCGAGGATTGGGTGGCCTCCCGTCCCAACGATCGATTTGAGATCGCGGCAATTACGGTTGCCGAACTCTGGCACGGAGTGGAACGGGCAACCGCAACGCACAAGATCACGCGGCAGCGTTACCTGAACGCCCTTTTGGAGTCCCTGCCGGTCATTCCCTATACGGAGCAGACAGCTTATGAACATGCCCGAATCTGGGCGGCGTTGGAGGCCTTCGGCAAAATGATTGGTTCTTACGACCTGATTGTCGCCGCCACCGCTCTGGAGCGCGGCGATCAGGTAGCCACATTCAACAAACGACACTTCGCTCAGATACAAGGACTGAGCGTCATCGAGCCAAAGTAGCTCCTCGTGATTAATCATCCTGCACTCGCTATCCGATGTCGAAATTTGTGTGCACTCCTTGTGCACCTCTGTCCCAGATTGAATGCCGTGCGATTAGTGACGGGCACTTGCCGGGGCAGGACTTTGCTGTCGTTCGGTTACTGAACACCCGGAGCGATTCCCGAAGTCCTTCGGTCTGCTTCACAAGGTTCAGGATGTTCACGATCGCCACGCCCTCTCTTCGACATTGCGGATATGTCGACGATAAGGGGCGATCTACTATCCTCTCTTTCCGAATAGATAAGTCGCGTCGCTGTCGTCAAACTCTTGCCATCCGCGCGGCGTGAAGTAATCAGTGAGAAGCAGATGCTCAGTCGTCCGCTGGCTCACGGAATTCCTTCGGTGTCAACTTGCCGAGATGGACGGACGGCCACTCCGCTCGTTTCAGGGAGTGCCTAATTCTCTGCCGCCGCGCCGAAACAGGCGACGCGGCGTCAACGTTCACAACGTTCACTACCGTCACGCACTGCCGTTCCCACCGACTGTTCGTCGTCTCCTATTGGGTGTCCAGGACGTGGGACTCCGACTAAGACTACTTTTACGGGAAGCTTATCTTTCGCGCTTTTTTCCGCGGGATAAATGCCAAGAATCTTACCAGTCTCTTTAAGAGCTGCAAGTTGCGTGGGATAATCTTCAAATTTCTCCCAAGATTCGTTTTTGGGATTCCATCGCGGCATCTTCGCATCAAGCAAATCCCTTAGTCTCCTCGCAACAAACACTGGGTCTATCCCTTCCTCTCGCAAGGCCGACTCACACGTCATCTGCTTTTTGACGACCCCCGGTTCTTGTGGATTGGCTGGGCTTCCGTGGCTTCGGTTAATCGGTGTTTTGTTCATCATTTCTCCAGTTAATCGCAGCACCGCCCTACGTAAGACCCCCGGCGCGCGTCTCGCCTCCGCGAAGTTCAATCCCAGAGATTCTGTTCAGCTTCTTCGCAGATCTAGCTCCTTCGTAGTTACCTGATACCCTGGCGGCGCAGGCGGTAAGTCCGGTCCTCTCTTATGCAATCCTGCGGCTCGGCATAAGCTACAGTCCTCCGGCGACATGCTTAGGAAGCGATCCTTGAATCCGTCAATGCCATAGCATGCAGCCAATTGGTGCAGCTTCTCCGCATCCTGTTGACTCAGGTAAAGAACCCAACCAGAGTTGGTGCGCGTCCGATTGGTAAACCCGAATGAGGTCAGTACGGCCCCCACTTTTCTGGGTAGCAGACGCAATCTATCACCGGATTGTTCAAGAAAGCGATTGACCTTATCAGCCAAGTCGCTAATAAAAATGAACGAGAAATCGCCAATATGAATCATTGCAAAAAGCGCGCGCAAAACGGCGTTGTGCTCTGGACTCAGGGGTTCCAACGGAACCGCCTCGCCCGATTCGAAAAATTTGAGAAGACCTTGGCAACGTTGAGTATCCTGCGCGTGGCAGGCAGAAAGAGCCCGGAGGAGATCTCGAGTACGCGGCCGAAGAACCTCGTCCCCGGCAACGGCTGCAGGTTTTACTGTTTTGTAGTTCTCAAGCCGGAATGTCAGCAATTGTGCCTGAAGTTCGGCAGCCAACTGCTGCATCTTTGGTTCGTCAGTCCTACAGAGGGCGGTGCTCTTGCTCTCGAACATCGGAATCAGAACACAGCGACTGTTCAACGCGGCGTCATCGGGCGGTTCGAGCCAGCTAATGACCTTCGCTCCGTAGCAATGGAAAATGCGGTTTTTTCGGACCGCGAGAACATCTTGTGTAGTCCCGGAACGTAACATGTGGCGGAGGGTGCGGCCATTTCTGATTGACCCAGCTTCGTCGATGAGCATGGTTGGCATAAACCAAGCGCAAGCATAGTAGAACGATGCCGAGGTAACGTCCGCGATGAGCAACGGGCGGCGGCAAACCAGACTCAACACTCTTAGCAATGTCGTCTTTCCCGATTGTGGCAGCCCGACAACGGACAAATAAGGTGCCACTTCGAGTCGGTCCACCAACCACGAACTTAGTACGAAATCTGCGAGAACGGGCACATACTTCTCGTCAACAGCTACACATTGCGCGATCAGAGACTCCAAGCCACGCAATAGCGCCGGGACGGATTCGTAGGGTGTTACAGCGCTGGGAAGCCGAAGGTGTCTGAGAACCTCGTTCTTTCGCGACAAGGGCACGAAAACTTGACCATCTTGCTCTAATCGATCTACGAATTGGACTTCGCTGTCTTTCCAAACTGCAAGGCATGCCTGGCCAGCGTCTTTTGGATCCTCCACCAACTCAACGAGCGTTCCGTCCTTTAGTTCGGCAAAGTCTATCTCGGTGACAGAATTGTCCCTGGACTCCTTTGAAGGATCGGCAAAAGCACTGTTTGCATCGCTGTAATGACTAAGACCAGCGTTCTCCGCGTGCAGAGCGATGCGGGATTCAGATGAATTAGCCTCCTCCGGAGTGTTGAGGGCTCTGCTTCCCCCACCACGTTGTGGCACCGGAACCGGGGCGTTGGGACCGAAGTGTGAATTTTTCAGGCCACTGCCAAATCTCCCCCCAAGTTTAGGAAGGCTAACCTTGTCCAGTTTCTTGGTCTGCGTTGCCATTAAACACCTCTCGAAAAAACAAAAGGCAGACCTGATCTCAGCCTGTACCCGATCAGTCTGCCCTCTACTTATCGTGAGGCATTGCAAGTTATGCGATGCCTATTTTTCTGTCAGCTCTAGATAAATTCCTTAGGCTTTGACCCCTCCGCGAGGCCACGTGCAACCCGGTTGCACGACTCGCACCTTCTCGAAAATCTGACTTCCCTTGCTAAAATACGCACAGAGCTTGGCACAGTCAAGAGGAATATGCTCTTCCGTATGAAAGGTGGTCTGATGATGTGTTGTGTTGGTTCAGCCTGAAATGGAGAGAGGGCGCTCTCCGTTAGTGAGTATTCCGCCCTTGGGCAGGATCATTGTAGCTCGGGTTGACCCTCGGCGGATGATCTTCTATCGCAATTTGACAAAGAATCTATCAGCTGCTGCGGTGAGGAACGTCCTGGGCGCAAGTTCGCGTGGATCGGAGGGAAGAAACCGGTGAGGCTCTACGCGGTTGGGCAGCACCTACACAGAACGGTGGACGAAGAATATCTCTAAGTGTGATTCTCCACTGGGCGAATCGGAGATTCGAACGCGCTTGGGATCGACCGCTAGGAATTTAACCTGCGGCGAGCGAAGCCGACGAGGCCGAACAGGCCAGTCGCGAGTAGTGCGAGGCTGGAAGGCTCGGGTACGGCCGAGACAGAGTTATTCCACGAGGCGAAGGTTATGTCGAATGTTGCACCGACGGGGATTCCAGTGCCGGTTCCAGCGTACCAATTGTAGGTCACCAAACCAGGGGAGAAGTTGGCGCTGGTACCTCCTTTGACAGAGCCCGTACAGGCCGATCCTGCGCAGGAATCAATATTCGGCCCGCTGAAGCCAGTGTTGGTGAAGTAGTTTGTCGCGCCAGGATTATCCTGAAAGTTATCACACAATTGTCCCGTTTGGAGGCCAGTACAAGCTACGACCGATGGCGTCGATGCATTAAAGCCTGTCATTAGAGTCAGCGACAAGCTTGACACAACCGCCCCCGTGTTATTTGTGACCAGGAACGAGCCGGAGCCACCATCCGGCTCGGCGGTGGTCTGGCTGGCAAGGGCGTTGGTCCCGGTCGTATCGATCTGAAACCATAAATTGATCGTGCTTAAATTGAACGCTTGCCCCGTGCCGTTGTTGAGGTATCCCGTGGTCCCGTTGGTGCTGCAAATCGTAGCCCCACCGCAGGCATTTGCATTGTTAGCTATCGTGATTATGTTGGGATCGGGAACCGGAGGACCAATCGGAACACCGTCCGCCGAGGCGTACGGAGCCAGCAAGAAGGCCGTTGAGAAGGCCACAGCAGCAATGGCAAAGAGTCGGCATGCACCAAAAACTTTAGTCATAGCCATACACCTCCCCTCGGTACACATCTGCAATCGACTCTCCAAAATTGGTAAAATCCGTAAAGTCCGTGATTGCAATAGATAGGCGCTTTAAATCTGCCATCCAGGCCGTAGAGATATGCAAAAGTTTACATCTAAATGGTAGCTAACTGGTTCTCCGGCTTGGAAACCTATCCGGACGCCTCGCTGCCATTCCAAAGAATTTCTGGTGACGCATCGTTTTCTTTCACGCGGCCCGCTGGCGGCGGTTCTTCCGCTGTTCCCGCGCCGCCTCCAATTTCCGGTCCCGCTCGGTCTGAATCTCCTGCTGATGCCCGGCGAGCATGTCCTTCGGCGTGATGTAGCCGATGGCGCTGTTCAGACGGACGTTGTTGTAATGGTCTACGTCACCCTTAGTCAGGCGCCGCGCATCTTCCAGCGATAGCGGCGTTCCGGGACGAATGCACTCCCCTTTGAGTGATTTGTGCCAACGTTCGATTTTGCCGTTCGATTGAGGGTAATACGGTGAAGTCCTGACGTGCGTCATGCCCGAAATGCGAATAAACTCCTTGAAGTCCTTGGCGATAAACTGCGGTCCGTTGTCGGAAATGACCCGCGGTTTAACCCCGGGGTACCGCTCTTTGGTCCGTTCCAAGATGATCTCAATGTCGGCCTCCGTCATCTGCTCACGCAGATCCCAATGAACCAGGAAACGGCTGTAGCCGTCCAGGATGCTGCACAGGTAGTAGAACGTCGCGCAAACGTTCAGGTAGGAAACATCGATATGCCAATGCTGGTGTGGCTGCACCGGTTGTTCAAAGCCGGTCCCTTTCTTCGAGGGCTTCCCGTTCCATTTCCGCAGCAGTCCCGCCCGCCTCAGCACCCGCCACACGCTGGCCGGACTCACCGCCACGATGTCGGCGTCCAGCATCATGAACGTCAGCCGGGCGGTAGCCTTCCAGCGGATTCTTCAGGTGGAACGCAATGATCGCCTGCTTCTCCCAATCCTCCAGCCAATAGTCCCGGGGAATCCAGCCGTTATGCTCATTGACCTTGCCGTACCGCCCGCGCCAGCCGTAGAACTTGCTGGCTGTGATGTCGAGCCACCCGATGAACCGCCCGGCACCGATCTCAGTTTTTTCAGACGAGCGCCGGACGAAATCTACGATCTGGTCCCGCGTATCGTGCGGAACCCAGACCCCGGTCAGAGTTCCCCAACTCTTTTTTTTAGGGCAAGGTGTTCCGCCATCAGTTCGGCCAAAACCTCATCCTTCGTCTGGATCTTGCTCTCCAGGTGGGCGATCCGTTCCTGTTCGGGCTGATGGTTGGTCCGTCCTCTGTGCTGGAAAGCCGCCGCTCCGTTCTCAAAAAACTCCTTCTGCCAGCGGTAGAACACCGTCGGCTGGAGCCCCAGTTCATCACATAGATCCGAGATCGGCACTCCTTCCACCAAATGCCGTCTCAGAATGGCAACCTTCTCTTCCGGCGTGTAGTGCTTCCGTTGCTTCTTCATGTGTTCGCTCCGTTATCTTAACGGATGAACGCTTTCTCCATTTCCAGCTGAGGCAGGACAGTGTCGTGGTGGACGCGTAACGGAGTTCGTTATCTTCCTCTTTTCCACGTCAGAGCCATACCCCAAGATTTCGCCGGAATCGGCGTGAACAAGTCTGCGAATGCAATAAGAGGAATCCAGGCAGAGCGGCTTTTTAACACCCATCTTTCCAAACCTGCGGCCCGCTTGGGAGTCCGTTGGAGACGATCCAGACGCATAACGACGCGGCGTTTATCCTTCTCCCGTAAGCAACCACTCGATGGACCTCCCAAACTCACGACTGATTGCAAGCAAGACTTCGGCTCCGATTTCCCCGTGACCGTGCTCGAGAGTCGACAAATAACCCTGGCTGACTCCGATCCGATGTGCCAAATCTGCCTGTGTCATGTCAAACCCTCTGAGTTCCCTAATTCTCCGCCCAACCACCTTCCAGTCCACGGATACAGCCCTAGATCGTACGTTTTTCCTTGACATTGTATATGTATAGATATAAAATATATCTATGCGAATTGCTAAGGCTGCTGTTCCCGCAGCACCGAACATGCCAGGCTTTCCCTTTTACATCGTCGAGGCTGCCCATGGCAATGGAAGAAACGTGCCTCGATCTCCTTGCAGGATCGCCTGGTGGTCATCTTGGGTGCTAAGAAGGAGGATTCGTGAAAAGGAATGTTGTTAGTTTTCGCTCCAACGCAAACCTCGCGCGTCAATTGTGGGGAGAACCGTCCAGATTTGCACTCCGCACGCTTAGAGATCTAACAGCTAGATATTCACTTTCAGTGGCAGCAGGAGATCTCCAATTCCTGGAGGGTAGATGGTACGTGACACACTCCGGGCTCCTTCAACTGGCTTCGCGGAAAGGCTGTCACGGAATCACGACAATCCTACAAGAACGCCTTTCTGATGTCGGAGCCGGTCGCTGGGTCTTCAAAGCAACGGTCTACAAGTCTCCTGGTTCGAAAGGTTTCGTCGGCTACGGTGACGCTGATCCTTCCAATGTTTCCCTCATGGTCCACGGGGCTGAGTTGCGCATTGCCGAAACGCGGGCAGTGAACCGAGCCCTGCGAAAGGCGTACGGCATCGGCCTCTGCTCGGTCGAGGAGCTGGGCTCGCTCTCCAATAACCGCCCTCCTGAGTCCGATGGTACTTCCTCAACAAAGCAGTCAACCAACGGCCAGCCCCGTTTACGGGACCAACTCTGTCTGCTGATCCGGCAGCACAATCTCGATCCCATTCTCGTTAAGGCGTACGCCGCTGATTTCTGCGGCACGCCATCCTTGAAAGAAGCGAATCGGGATCTGGTCCAGTCCTTTGTTTTGCACCTGGCCGCATGCGCAAAGGAAGACAGAAACATGTTGATTTGCCGACTCAATTCCTACGCACAGCCGGCGGAGGTTAAGTCATGAGACATCAGATTCCCGGCCTGCACTCGCGACACCAAGATTCTGAAACCAGTTTCGATGGCGTGTTTTTGGTGTGTGTGGAACGAGCGTGGTATCGACGGCATCCGCGAAAACCATTCGCGGAGCTCCGATTTGTCATTTTGGAGCCGCAGTCCTTCCGAGACCGGTCTTTTTTCAGCCGGCTGTATTGCACCGAGCGGGCTCTATGGAAGCTCCATTGGTTTCTTCGCGACTTTGGCTACGATGCCGACCTGCTCAACCGCGATCAAGTGGATGAAAAGGCTCTCCTGAACCTCCGCGGGGTCGTTCGCACCTCACACAGGATTGTGAATGGACGTTCTTACCAGAACCTTGATTCCTTCGCACCCGCTGGCGAGTGGGAAGTGCTCTCGTCCGCTTCAATCGATGATGCCGACCGTCAGGACGGGCGGGCAGATTCCGATGGTCTATAGCTACACGCAGATCAGCCAATATCTCCGCTGCCCTCGCAGCTACCGCTATCGTTATCTCGATGGTTGGCGGGAAAAGGAAACTCGCGCGGCCATGGCCTTCGGCCGCTGCTTTGAGAATGCTTTGGGAGCGTACTTCCGCCAAGAGGATTGTGGCGCGGCGCTGTTCAAGGAGTGGGAGACTTACCGTGACGCTCCCTTCGAATTCAAAAAGGGAGAGACTTGGGACCGGTTACTGCATCAGGGAATCCATCTCCTGCAGAGATTCGCACAGGATGATCGGGTTCGCGTCCACAACCCACGCAAGGATCTCCAGGTCAAAATTCTTCGAATGCTGGCGGGAGGCAGCGAATTTGTGGCCTATCTCGATGCCATAGGTGAAATCGACGGTGTGCGCTGCCTGATCGACTGGAAAACCACGACGAGTCGTTACCTGGAGGGTCCGGAGGGTTTACTTTCACTCGATCCTCAACTCATCTGCTACTCGTGGATCAGTGGCATTGCAGAAGTCGCACTGGTCGTTTTTGTGCGGAAGCATGCTCCCGAGATTCAATACCTCAGGGCATCGATCTCCGAGGAACAACGGCAGGAATTTGGCCGGCTGGTAGAAACCACCATCAATCAGATCGAGGCGGGCCACTTCGATTCGCATAGTGGCATTCGGTTTCCTCAGAACGGATGCGTCAGCTGTTCCCACCTGGGGCTCTGCCTGAACAACGAGCAGTTGATAGCGGCGAAACTCATCCGTAAGCCGGGAGCGAGCGAACTTGATTGGCTTGACGAGCTTGTGGACTGACGGGCGGACGGCCGTGGCACCCGAACTCAATCGCCGACGCGCAGTGTTCGTCCTTGGCAAGATCGACGAGATTTTGAGTTGGGAGAAGACTAAGGAACAAGAGAAGGATGAGAGGTTTGTCGAGCTTGGGGAATATCTCTGTGAGGTGAGATCTAAGCAGTACTGGAGGTTAGAGAAACTGAAGTCGTTTGACGAATTCTTGGCAAAGCGTTTCCCCGATTCGCGCAGGAAGGCCTATTACCTGATGACGATTCACGAGCATCTCACACGCGTATCGAAGCCCCAGCTTAGAGAGATCGGCTGGACCAAGGCAAGGGAACTCGTCAAGGTGGCGCGCAGAGATGGACCCGAGTTTGCCTGTGCACCCTGGGTGCACAAAGCCAAGGTACTCCCCAGGGAGCAATTCCAACGCGAGGTCGAACGGCACTTGACCGGGAAAGAAACGGAAGCCTGGGAGATTATCTACTTCAAGCTCTACAAGAGTCAGCTACCGGTTGTCGAGAAGGCGCTCGAGACAGCCGGCTTGATGCTTGGGACCGATAAGTCTAGAGGTTACTGCCTGGAGATGATCTGCGCGGATTTTCTTGCGGGTGCGAGCCTCGGAGAAGCATCGTCCGGAAACGGGTGCTGGAGCGAGATGGTTGGCGCTGCCAGGACTGCGGTGCGATGAAGGACTTACACGTTCATCACGTGAAGCCTAGGAGCCAACTCGGCGGCGATGTGATGCGTAACTTGATTACCCTCTGCGCCAACTGTCATGGGAAATCTCACGGATGGCGTTGGTAGCGACGGGCCGGTTTAACCATACAGTCCGCAACTCCATGCGCTCATTCACGTGGGTCTCAGAATTTGCTGCAGAACACACCCTCAAAATCCGATTGGTTCCTCCGCAGAAAGCGCAAGGAATGGTTATGCACCAATCGCGTAGCCGTGGGCGCGAATTGTTTGCACGGCTTCACCCCGGCTCCCAGCGTCCACCTGCTTCATGATCCGGTGAATGTGGTTCCTGATCGTATACTCCGAGAGATTCAGCTGCGAAGCGATCTCCTTATTTGTCAAGCCCTTTGCGACAAGAGCCATAAGACGCTGTTGACGTATCGTGAGGCTGGTTTTGGGTCTCTCCCAATTCTGAACAGCTGTTTCCGGGGTAATGCTCGCCATAAATCGAAAGAGCGCAAGGCAGAGCCGGGGAGGACAGACGGCTTCCTCGCGGGAGGCAGAGCGAACGGCCGCAAATACATCGTCTGCTGAAGCGTCTTTCAGCAAATAAGCCGATATTCCGGAGCGGATCGCGGTGAAAAATTGCTCTTCATTCTCCTCCATGCTTATTAGCACGATCCTCGGAGGAGCGGTTGTTTGCTCCCCATTATCAGAGCGGCCACTAAGCGGCGATACCATCCGCAGATGATCCAGCACAAGAACGTCATATTGGAGTTTTCGGACGTCAACTCCATCTGTGTTTGCGGCGCAGCATTGCCCAACCAAGTGGAAATCAGGCCGTTTGTGAAAAAGCCGTACAAGAGTCTCGCGAAGGAGGCGGTTCTCGATAAGCAGAAGTACATCGACCGAATCATCCGCGGTGTTGTTAGACACTGCCATTAGACCAACCGCTACCTTCCGACCGATAGGGGGACCCGGCCATCTAACGCCAGAAAAGGCAATATCGAAGTCAGAACATAGAGCATGTCATCATAGATGTCAAGGACTAGACCTGGCTCAATTTGGGAACTAGGGGGTCCAAAAAAGAACTAGTTTTCTACTACCCTTTTCGTACCCATAACATTTTAATTTTTGGTCGGTGTCAACACTTCTTCTTTCTGGTTAAGCGTACCTATTTAGCTTTCCCCAAACTAACTTCAGCTCCGAGAACATTTTTGAATCTTTCGCGCCTACCCCTGCGAGCCGATACTTGCGCTCCATGGAGCTTGTCATGGAAAAACCCGTTCGGGTCCTGGTGGCGTACCGTCCTCGCCTGATGCGTGAGCTAATCCTCACGACGCTTGCGGATCAGCCCGACATCGAGATTGTCGGTGAAGTGGCTGATGAAGCCGACATCGCGGAGAGTGTGGCAAAGACGCACCCGGATTTCGTCGTTATCGCTCAGGACAGCATGGGGAAGCGGCCCGATGTTTGCGACACGGTGCTTCAACTACACCCGGAGGTACGAATCATTGCTGTTGCACCAAACGAAAATTACTCGGTTCACTACTGGGTGTCTCTTGACATTCATTCACATGATGTAGAGGCCTCCGAAGAAGGCATCCTAGGCGTCCTTCGCAGCAAGGCTAATGCGATTGGCGGCCAAAAATGAGTTTCTCCCGCCCAGCAAGGACAAAAAAGATGTTGCGCATTCGAAATCTCTTTCTGCTAAGCCTTCCGATTTGTGCCACTCAGTTATTCTGCTCTACAGGACAGGCCCAGCGAGACAACCGGAGCGTAGCGCGCGATGACGTGCCGGCATATCGCGAGTCGCGATCTTCTGAACTCGAGAATGAAAACTTAAAGCATGTGGCTGCCTACTTGAGCGATCAGGCGATTTCTGCTCGGCTTGCGAGAGATGTTCAGTTTCGCTCGGTCGTTACGAGACTTCTTCAGCGCTACGGATACTTGACTCCCGCTCCCAACCCAGACTCCGAGCTCGCAAAGGAGCAAGACCTGATCTTGAAGGAGCGTGCACGCCGCCTGGTGCAGGTCGAGGCCAAGGAAGATTCAGAATCGTTGGATGGGACGAGGAGAGAAAGCGGGCTCGAGCGGACAGCGTCATGTGATCCGCGGGTTGACGAGGACTGCCGGGTACAACCACCCCAGGTGCCCCGACGGAGGTCGTTAACACCAGACGAAGCGTCTCCGGTCCCAGTGAATCCGTCAGCGCAGCCCGACCAGTTGCAGCAGCCTCGCGTCATGCGAACGATGCAAACGGCGAGCATCCCGCAAGGAACGGAACTGCCAGATGGACAGACAGCGCGACCGGCGGGCCTTGAATTACTCTCTGGTCCGCTGAAGCGCGCGCCAGAGAGTGCTTTCGACGGAATGTCAACTGGGGTGTCATCTTCTATCCAGGGCGGCCCTCTCTCTGTCCCCTCAAGCACCACGGACGGAACGAGCGGAACGGCTTCGCTAGGGTCTAGATCGGACCCGTCGCGGCTTGCTCGGCCACGCACGCAAGGTGGTCAGTTCAATGAAGAACAATTTGCCCCCACCGCAATGGTTCGTCGGCCCAATCCTTATGCCGACGTTCCTTCACTCTATGACATGTATGTGCAAGCGGCCACGCACCAACTACCTCCGGCGCGTTTCGGCTTGGAGGTATTTCAAAATGGGACACGCGAACCAGAGGCAATTCCGATGGATCTTCCAGTCGGTCCCGATTACGTGGTAGGGCCAGGTGACGGCCTCGCGATTGATCTCTGGGGAAGCGTTTCGCAGCGCCTGACGCGCATTGTGGATCGGGAAGGTCGTGTCTCGCTTCCCGAAACAGGTCCGTTACTTGTGAGCGGCCGGACGCTTGGCGAAGTTCAGCAAGCAGTACAAAAAACCTTGAGTACGCAGTTTCAAGACATTTCCGCGGATGTTTCACTCTCACGGTTGCGAACGGTTCGTGTCTACGTGGTTGGAGATGTAGCCGAACCCGGTGCCTACGACATCAGCTCGCTGTCAACCCCGCTGAATGCGCTCTTCGCTGCGGGGGGTGTTGCTCCCCGAGGTTCCCTGCGCACTTTGAAGCATTTCCGCGGCATGCAGCTTGTCGAGGAAGTGGACGCCTATGACTTGTTGCTCCACGGCCTTCGGTCGGATCTGAAGCATCTCGAGAACGGCGACACGCTGATGGTTCCTCCGATCGGTTCGCAAGTGACCGTGGACGGCATGGTGCGGCGCCCTGCGATTTACGAGCTTCGTGACGAAAAATCTCTCACCGACGTGCTCGATTTAGCCGGAGGAATTCTGCCGACCGCGGCCTTAAGCCATATCGAGGTGCAACGAATTGAAGCGCATCAAAAGCGCACAATGTTCAGCCTCAATGTTTCACCCACAAGCACCGCGGAGTCCATTAGCAACCAACTCAGTGCGTTTGAGATCCGCGACGGGGATGAAGTGCATATCTTCCCGATTGCGCCCTACAACGAAGACGCCATCTATTTGCAGGGGCACGTGCTCCGTCCAGGGCGTTATTCCTATCGGAAAGACCTGAAATTGAGTGATTTGGTCGCCACCTACAACGACCTTCTTCCGGAACCTGCTCCTCGCTATGCCGAGATCATTCGCTTGAATCCGCCTGACCATCACCCAAGTGTTGAAAGCTTCGATCTTTCAGCCGCGATGGCGAATCCCGCGGCAGCGCCCAAGCTTCAGCCACTCGACACCGTGCGCATTTTTAGCCGCTACGACTTCGAAACGGCGCCCACGGTTTGGGTCGGAGGAGAAGTCAGGTCGTCCGGCAGATACCGTACTTCTGGTCAGGCGCACGTGCGCGATGCAGTCTATCTCGCAGGCGGTGTAACTCCGGATGCCTCCCTTGAGAGGGCCCAACTTTTCCGCACGCAGGCTGACGGTACCCTGACCATTCTGAGCGTAAATCTCCGGGAGGCGCTCAGCGGAAACCCCGTGGACAACGTGCTGATCCAGCCTCACGACCGGATTCTTATCCAGAGGAGTTCGGCGAAGGTAGATCCGCCTAAGGTGTACATCCAGGGTGAGGTCGCCAAGCCTGGCCGCTACCCGTTGACTGCGAATATGCACGCCTCGGATCTGGTCCGCTCCGCTAACGGTTTCCTACGGAGCGCCGATCCGGAATCCGCAGATCTGCTTCACTACGTGACTTCGGACAAGAGTCCTACGGGCAAGACCTCCGCTGGGCACGTGGCGCTGAATCTATCTGCAGCGCTGGCTGGCGCACCTGAGAATGATCCGCCGCTTCGCGACGGTGATGTGCTCACCGTGCCCCAGCAAGCTGGCTGGAAGGATATCGGCGCGGTGGTCGCCGTCCGTGGCGAAGTACGCAATCCGGGCGTCTACGGCATTCAACCGGGGGAACGGTTGAGTTCTATGCTGAAACGTGTTGGAGGGTTACTCCCTACTGCGTACCCGCAGGCAGCCGTTTTCGAGCGCGTCGAAGTTCGTGAGCTTCAGGCCAAGAGCCGGCAGGACCTCATTCAGCGACTAGAGCAAGAGACAACCATGGTGAAGACGTCCGTGTCGACCACGGGCACGGAAGAAGCGGCACTCCAACAATCTGCGATGCAACAGCGGCAACGCATGCTTGATGCGCTCCGTCGGGCCCCGATCTCTGGGCGTCTGGTGATTCATCTCAGACCCAATAAACGGGATTTTGCGGGCTCGCCTGACGACATCGAACTCCGTGCTGGGGATTCTCTGGAAGTCCCGAAACAGCCTGGCTTTGTCCTAGTCGTCGGGCAGGTTTACAACACGAATGCCCTCACTTACGAACCAGGCAAAAACGCGGGCTGGTATCTCTCCCGTGCTGGCGGCCCTACGCACCTTGCGGACAAAAAGGCCATTTTCATAATTCACGCAAACGGCTCGGTGACGGGCGGCGGACAGGGCGGTTTTTGGGCCGGAAACGTTTTATCAGACGGTATCGGTCCGGGCGACACCGTGGTTGTGCCCGAAAAGCCGATTGGTGGCGGTACTACCTGGAAGAACGTTGTATCAATCGCGCAGGTTGCGCAAGCTGCGGCATTAGTGGCTGCGGTGGCCATTCCATGAGTTTATTACAATGCGGCGCTTAACAGAGTTCGCAGGCACTGCGCTTCTTCTCACCGTCTGTGCGAGCCTCCTGCCAGCCCAGGAGCAGCAGGAGACGGCGGTAGCGCTAGGCTATGCGGATTCCAGGAAACCGGAGCCCACGTCGACTGATTCTTCGACCACCTTGAACGCGGTGAAGAAGACGCCTGACGGAAACGGGGTTGGGTTATTCGGTCGATTTCTGGATGACCAGCGAGCGATTTGGAGAAGTCCGGCCCAGATCCGCTTTTCCGACATGACATGGCTCGTCCCCGCAGGTGGTCTCACCGCAGGGCTGCTCGTGACCGACCGTGACTTCAGTGCGCACCTCTCGCATGATCCGAAAACGATGAGTCACTACAACACATTGTCAAACGCTGGTCTCGCGGCACTAATCGGCGGAGCGGGTGGTCTCTGGCTGATGGGTCATGCTTCTCACAACAAGCACTGGAAAGAAACAGGTTTTCTAGCTGGGGAGGCTTCGATCAATAGTCTCGTGGCGGTTGAAGCATTGAAGTATTCTCTGCGGCGCCAGAGACCCGTCCAGGGCGACGGAAGCGGAGCATTCTTCCAAGGCGGCACATCGTTTCCGTCTGAACATGCCGCCGCAGCATGGTCCGTGGCTGGGGTAATCGCCCACGAATATCCCGGCCCTTTTACAAAGATCGTGGCGTACGGGCTGGCATCTCTGGTGGACTACTCGCGAATTCGTTCCCGCCAGCACTTCCCCTCCGACGTCTTCATCGGCAGCATCATGGGCAATCTGATTGCACAGAACATCTATAGTCGACACCACGATTCAGAATTGGGCGGCGCACCATGGCAATCGATCAGCAAGATATTTCGCAGCGGGGGAGACTCCTCTCCTGCGAATCAAGGGTCGCCGTATGTTCCGCTTGACAGCTGGATTTACCCAGCCCTCGACCGACTAGCGGGACTCGGGCTGATCGACAGTGGATTTGGCGGCCAGCGGCCCTGGACGCGCCGCGAGTGTGTGCGGCAGTTAGGTGAAGCGGAACAAAAGCTCGCGGACACTGGAGATGAAGACGCTGAAGCAACAGGGCTCGTCCAAGCGCTGAAACGTGAATTTCGGACTGAACTCGAGAGCTCTTCAGGCTCAACCGTGCAGGTGGAATCCATCTATTCAAGGGTTGAGAACATCTCGGGGATGCCGCTTCAAGACGGCTATGACTTTGGGCAAAGCCTAATTAACGACTTTGGTCGCCCGTACGGTGAAGGATGGAGTTCTGTCACTGGTTTCTCAACCTATGCCGCCAGTGGGCCATGGGTAGCCTATGTACGCGGAGAGCTACAAACTGCTCCGGGAGCACCCCCTCTCCCGCTTTCTGCGCGCCAAGTGATTGCTTCGGTTGACAATGTCCCTGTTCCGCCGCCCGCGTCATCTCCCGCCGTGGCCCAATTCCGCCCGTTGGACGCCTACGTCGGATTGAATGTGAAGAACTGGCAGATCACTTTTGGCAAGCAGAGCCTCTGGTGGGGTCCCGGACCTGGCGGGCCAATGATGTTCAGCGATAATGCGGCGCCAATCAACAACATGCTTCGGATAAATCGCGTGACGCCGGTAAAGTTGCCCATTCTGGGTTGGCTCGGACCACTAATGACAGAGTTCTTCCTGGGGCAGCTTTCCGGATCTGAATTTGTCTTCAACCCTTCGGGCCTGGTGGGACAGTTCGGCCGACCACTTAATCCACAGCCGTTCATTCATGGCCAGAGGTTCAGCTTTAAGCCTACTCGAAATTTCGAGTTCGGTTTTTCTCGCACGGTCGTCTACGGAGGGCCTGGCTATCCACTCACTTGGCACACATTTTTGCACAGTTTGTTCAGTGCAGGGAATACCCTACCGGGAGCTGCGGACAAACCGGGGGACCGGAGGTCGGGCCTGGATTTCAGTTATCGGCTCCCTCGCCTGCGCAAATGGCTAACGTTCTACGGGGATGGTTTTACAGAGGACGAGTTTTCGCCCATCGCCTACTCCGACCGTTCCGCTTGGCACGCGGGGCTTTATCTATCTCAATTTCCAATGCTCCACAAGTTGGATCTCAGAGTTGAGGGCGTCTTCACGGACATTCCGTATCACACGTACGCTCCTGGCGTCTTCTATTCCAACGATACCTGGCGAACCGGATACAGAAACGATGGCAACCTGATCGCAAGCTGGATCGGTCGGGACGGACAGGGTGCACAAGCGTGGACGAACTACTGGTTCGGGGCGCGCAATCGCATACAACTAAATTTCCGCCACCAGAAGGTCAGCCAGGAATTCATCCCCGGCGGGGGAACGTTGACCGATCTAGGTGCGCGAGGCGATTGGTGGGTGCACTCCAATCTGAGTCTTTCTGCTGCGGTTCAACATGAGCGCTGGCTGTTTCCGGTGATTGCGCAAAGGGCGCAGCGAAATGTCTCAGCATCGTTGCAGCTTACGTATTGGCCGCCGCAAAGGCGTATCGCTGCGAAGCACACGTCTGCGCAGGCGATAGAGAATGCAAAGCCATGAGTGGTATCGGAGTCAAACAGACCTTGGTCACGCACGATCCGAAGACCCTCGAATCGGTGATCGGCGAAGAGCGCGTCCTTGCTGAGCAGGAAGTCCTGGCAGTGCGCGAGTGGCAGGCGGAACACTTACGTTTGCTGTGGAGCAGTCGGTGGCTGCTTCTTCGAGCTACCGCCGTCGGGCTGCTTGCATCGACGCTTACAGCGTTCTTGATCCCCAAGTCCTACACCTCGATCACTCAGCTGATGCCCCCGGACCCACAGTCCGCATCGGGAATGGCCATGATGGCGGCACTGGCGGCGAAGGCCGGAGGCGGCCTGGGAGCCGTGGCGGGAGACATGCTTGGGCTCAAGAGTTCGGGTGCGCTGTTTATCGGCGTGTTGAGGAGCCAGACCTCTCAGGAACGCCTCATTGAGCAGTTTGACTTGAGAAAAGTTTATCGCCAGCGGTTGGTAGTGGACGCGCGGACCGAACTCGACGAAAACACATCGATTCATGAAGACCGAACGAGCGGCATCATCACCATCAGCGTGACCGATCACAGTCCGCTGCGAGCGGCGGCCATTGCGAAGGCCTACGTGGACGAGTTGAATTCACTCGCTGCCGAGCTGTCCACTTCGTCAGCCCACCGGGAACGCGTGTTTCTCGAGGAGCGCCTCAAACTCGCGAAACGTGACCTCGACGAAGCCTCGAACCAGCTCGCGCAGTTTTCCAGCAAGAACAACACACTGGACATTCAGCAGGAAGGAAAGGCGATGCTGGACGCTGCGGGAGCTATTGCCGGCGAGATGATCGCTGGGCAATCGCAGCTTGAGGGGCTTCGCAAGATTTATACAAACAACAATAGCCGCGTGAAGTCTCTGAGCGCACGCGTTGCGGAACTTCGCAAGCAACTCGAGAAGCTCGGCGGCACACAGGCGAATAGAGTAAGTGGCAACGCCTCGTCGCTTGACCAGCCGGCTGATCCGCAGGCGGCTCAGGCGAGCGGCATGCCCTATCCAACTATCAAGAGCTTGCCTTTGCTGGGGGCGAAGTACGCCGATTATTACCGCCTCGCGAAAATCCAGGAAACCGTCTACGAGCTGCTTACGGAGCAGTACGAGCTCGCCAAAGTGCAAGAGGCAAAAGAGACGCCGAGTGTCAAGGTCCTGGATCCGGCTCGGGTGCCGGAGAAGAAGTCGGGTCCTCCGCGGCTGCTGATCATGTTCCTGGGCACATTTTTCGCGGGTTCCGTGTGCCTGGTTTGGATTCTTGGGTCGAGTCATTGGCAGCAGGCCGATCCGGACGACCCGCGGAAGATTCTGGCGCAGGAAGTCATCGCGGCCTGGAAGGCGCGCGCGCCCTGGGCTTCCGCTAACGGGGATGGTGCTG
>WNFR01006261.1_pt1 | contig 19410 bp, 9 predicted proteins | sample 5400221 | NCBI WGS metagenome assembly WNFR01 (sample SAMN13153357, study PRJNA577476) | soil metagenome | isolation source: 40 cm soil under Madrone tree | place: USA:California | collected 2016-06-14 | reverse complement strand
ATTTATGGTAATAGAAATCGGAAAGAAATCGCCGGGTCTTGACACAACGGCGAATGGGAAGTAATTTCTCCACACAGCATTTTTACTCAAATTAAGACATGGATCGGTCGAGGGCAGCGTCGGATTGTGTATTTGAGTTTTGAGATCGGTTCGATTTCTGATCCCATGGGCAGATTCTGATTTGTGTATTGGGTGGCCGCGGAGCGCGAAGTACGATGCGGCGTTTCATGCATTGCTTCTGGATTCGAAAAGATTGGGTTTCATCGTCGGCGCGAAGGGTAGAACTTCAGTTTCAGCAAGTCTTGAACGTGGGGATTTCGATTGTTGGGGTGGTCACGAGGGGTGAGGAAAATGAGCAAGAGAATCATTTTTGCGGTCGTTGTATGTATTGCAGCGCTTTGTTTGGGGCAGGCGGCGTTCGGGCAGGCGACAGGAAGTTTTCAAGGGACGGTGACCGATAAGTCCGGATCAGCGATTATTGGCGCGTCGGTGAAAGTTACATCACAGGCTACCGGCGCAGTGCGCGAGGCCACGACAGATGATTCCGGCCATTACATCATCGCTTTGCTGCCGGTATCGATCTACACGATACAGGTAGAATTCAAAGGCTTCCAGACCACGGAGAGCAAGGACGTAAGGCTACAGGTGGATGAGCACCGCGAATTGGATTTTGCACTGGCCCCGGCCTCGGTTAGCTCGACCGTGGAAGTCGTAGGCAATGCGGTAGCCGTGGAGACCGCCAATCCCTCCCTCGGTCAGGTCATTACCTCGCAGCAGGTTGCTCAACTCCCGTTGAATGGCCGCGATTTCGTGCAACTCGCGACGCTCATGCCCGGAGCCACAGCGGAGACGAACCCCAACAGCTTTTTCACAACTTCGGCCACTAGTGAGGTGGCTGCGCGCGGGCCGTTCTCGCTTTCGGTCGGTGGTTCACGTCCCAACAGCACGGACTGGTTGATCGACGGTGTTGACAACAACGAGTTGACCTCGGGAGGCATTTCCATCCTCTCTTCGATCGACTCGATTCAGGAGTTTAAGGTTCTGACGTATAACTACTCTGCGGAGTACGGAACTCGCGCGGGTCCGACGGTGCTGCTTACAACGAAATCCGGAACCAATGGTTTTCATGGAAGCTTGTACGAGTTTTTGCGCAACACGAGCCTGGATGCGAAGAGCTTCTTTCTAAGTTCGACCGAAAAATTCAACTTGAATCAATTTGGCGGAGCGATCGGCGGGCCGATTCGGAAGAACAAGACATTTTTCTTTTTGGATGGAGAACAAAAATATCAGCGACACGGCATTGCGTTCACGGGACTGGTTCCGACGGATGCGATGCGCAATGGCGACTACAGCGCCGATAACTTTGGCAATCCCGTGTCCGGGCTAGTCATCTCAAATCCGAATATGGTCGGAACGTCGACAAACCCCGCAGTGTTTCCAAACATTTATTTTCAATGCGATGGAAGCGGCAACCCTCTGCCAGCAAATGCGAATGGAAGCCAGCCCCAAGGGACCCCATGCAATAAAATTCCGCAGGGCCTGATTAACCCCATCGGTCAAGCCATGATGAATCTCTATCCCACAACAAATGCCAATAACGCCAGTTCGGGATTCAACTTTGTTAGCCAACCTGTGCGCAAGCTTGACGAAACGAAGTTTGATATACGAGTGGACCATAACTTCTCCAGCGCGGATACGCTATTCGCGCGCTTCAGTTATGACCAGGCGAGCTCATTCGTCCCGGGCGGCGCTCCTGGTTTCGCGGAACAGAATGCCTTTGGGAGCAATCAGGGAATCCTGAATCACGCGCGGAACATCGCCATCGGGGAGACTCATATCTTTTCGCCGACCACCGTGAACCAATTCAGCGTTGGGTATAATCGCATCTTTGACTACATCACTTCGTTGGGCACCGGCTCTTGCGAATCCGCAAAGCTCGGCATCGTCGGCGCAAATCTGGGCTGTTCCAGCGGCGCCAACGCCACTTGCGCGCCAGGCGCTTACAGTTGCGGTCTGACGAGCACACTTATGACCGGCGGTTACTGGGCGCTCGGCGATCGTGGCTATACGCCGTTTCAGGGCGGGACCAACGTGTTCACAGTAAATGACTCGCTGGACGTAACACGCGGGAAGCACGATATCAAGTTCGGTATCGGCATCCGCGCTAACCAGATGAATGTAGGCGCCGAGGCGTTCCAAGACGGATTCTGGATCCCGGGCGCAATCGGCAATTTCAGCGGCTTTGCGGGCCCTGCGGGCAGCGGGGTGAGCGTCCCTGGTAATCCCACGGCGGATTTTATAATGGGCCTGGTGGGTGTGTCTTTTCACGATCAAACGTTCAACGGCCCGGTCTCCGGCCGCCGCTGGAAAACCTATCGGCCGTTCGTCCAAGATGATTGGAGAATTACGAAGGACCTCACACTCAATCTCGGCTTGGCATGGGATATAACCAACCCCATTAGGGAAGTCGATGGTCGCATGGCAAACTACGACCCTTATCTGAACCAGCTTCTCGTCGCCGGCCAGAATGGTGTTTCGCAGTCTGCGGGAGTGCAGAAGAGCTGGACGGCCTTTGAACCACGAATCGGGCTGGCTTGGAAGGTGTTGGGCAGCGACAAGACCGCGGTTCGGGCGGGCTATGCCATTTATCACGATTCGGCTTGGAGCATGGGTGCACAAGGGCTTTGGCAGAATCCGCCATTCTTCGCCGAGGCCGATGCGTTTGGCCTCGCCCAACAGTCTGGAATACCTGGAGCTGGCTGCCCCTTTACGACTTCGTACTGCGCTACGGTACTTGGCGACAAATTTATTTCGGGGGGTGGTGGTCTTGCATTTCAAACTTTTGACAGTCCGCCAGACCTCTCTACATTCACGGGAACGCTTTTTTTCCAACCGCGGAACTTTAAGCTCGGTAAGGTTCAGCAGTTCAACGTGAACTTGGAGCGCCAAATACCCGGCAATGTTGTGCTTACAGTTGGCTATGCGGGCGCACGCGGGAACCATGTCCTCGTGGCCGGGAATAACCTCAACACGTTTGGCCCGTCGCCTTGCAGCGTGGGCGAAATCGGTTGCAACCCTGATGGGACACCCTTTGTGCCTCCCTTCACACCGGCCAATGGTAACGCAGTCTTAGTGTTCGGGGACTTCGGCAAAACCACCTACGATTCGCTGCAAGTCAAAGCCGAGACCAAAGCGTCAAGGTACGGCATTTATGCCTTGGTTGGCTACACGTATTCCCACACCTATGACAACGGACTTTCCGACGGTTTGGGTTCGCTGCTGAGCGCGCCCTACTTCCCGCTGCCAAACTGGAACAAACTGGATTGGGCTCCTTCGCAGATTGACTTGAGAAACAGCTTTACAGCGAGCGTGATTTACGACCTGCCTTTCGGCAAGGGGAAGAAGTTCGGAAATGAGTGGAACAACGTAACGAACTCGGTTCTGGGCGGCTGGCAGCTGACGGTGATTGAGAAAATCACTTCTGGTTTTCCTGACCCGCTCATCGACAGCAGCAACCAGTCTGGAGTTACATTCAATGCCGGCGGCAACGGAAACAACTTTAATCGCCCAGACAGAGTCGCGGGTTGCGATCCGTACGCGGCCAGCCATTCGAGTTTGCAGTACATTAACGCGGCTTGCTTCGTCAAAGCGGTCGGCCACCTCGGGGACGCTTCGCGCGTGCCCGTGTACGGCCCGGACTTCGTGAACACCGACTTCTCCGTCATCAAGCAATTCGCGTTGCCTTGGGAGAATATGGGCCTAAACTTCAGGGCGGAGTTCTTCAACCTGTTCAACCACGCGCAGTTTGGCTTGCCAGTCAACGACATCAGCGCACCGGGCTTTGGGTCGGTGAACTCGACAATCAACAACCCGCGCGTTGTTCAATTTGGGCTGAAGCTTACGTTCTAGGCCAATTCTTGTCGAATCGCGTGCAGCTGCAAATTGACCGGCCCACCGGAACCTCGGCGGGTCGGTCTTGTTTTTGGCTGCTGGCACTTGCTTTTTTCGTGTTTGCAGCACTTCCCGCAATGGCGCAAGAGAAAATCAAAGTTATCGTGGATCAGGACGCACGAGGACCCGGTACCAGCGACCAGCAGGCGATTCTGGTCTTTCTGCAGTCGGAAAAGTTTGAGGTTCTTGGGATTACCACGGTCAGCGGGGACCAGTGGGTGAAAGAGGAAACGCAACACGTATTGCGGCTTCTGGAGATTACGGATCGCTCCGATGTGCCGGTGATTGCGGGAGCCGAGTTCCCGTTACTCAATTCAAAAGAAGAGACCGAGCGCTGGGAGGGGCTCTACGGCAAGTTGGAGTACAAGGGGTGCTGGACGGAGAGATTTGCGGCGCAGCGCTCCACGATCTACGAGGAGCCGTACCACGCGCCGGATTACGTGCCGACCATGCGTGAAGGAGAGCCGCACATCAAGGCGCAGGCGGGAACTGCGGCTGAATTCATCGTAAAGATGGTGCACAAGTATCCCGGGCAGGTGGTTTTGTGGGCCGGAGGGCCGCTGACGAATTATGCGTTGGCGTTGAAGCTGGACCCGGAGGTTGCGACTCTGGCGAAGGAATTTGTGATGATGGGCGGAGGATTGTACGCGGATAAGGGCACGATCGATCCCGGAGCGATTGACGCGCGGCGCGAGTTTAATTGGTGGTTTGACCCGGAGGCGACGCGGATCGTGTTGCGTGCGCCCTGGAAGAAACTCACAATCACGCCGATTGATATTTCCGTGAAGACGCGTTTAACGCCGGCCATTCAAGCCGCCATCGCCAAGGTAGATACGCCGGTTACGCGCTATCTGGGAAAATATTCGCTGACGGGATACATGTGGGACGAGATCGCGGGAGCGGCGTTGATCGACCCGTCGATTATCACCGGGCAGAAGCAACTATACATGGACATTGATGTGGACCACGGAGCAGGTTACGGCAAGACGCTGTTTTGGGACTCGTCGGCGAAACTGCCTCCGTATGAACGTCTCGCGAATGTGCAGTTCGACATCGATGCTGAGAAATTCTACAAACTGTATATAGATTTGATGACGCGGCAGCCGAATCGAAAATAGACTCCGCGCAGGGCTTTTCCTGAAAACATTTTTTCGTGGAGACGCATCACATTTTGGTCGCGCCATAGTTGTGATGTCCGGCGCCGCCCGAGATACACGCAACGAAGCGCATTACAACGTAAGCTATTCCAATTGCTTCAATTCTTCCTTGGCCTGGACGTGATCGGGATGTTGTTTGAGCAGTTGCAGAAGCACGGCTTTTGCTTTTTCGCGATCGCCTTCGATGGAATAGACGCGCGCCAGATTCAGATAGGCCTGGTCGTAAGCCGGCGCTCGTCGAATCGAGTCGGCAAAGCTTTGTTTGGCTTCTTCGGGACGTCGCGTGCGGAGATACAGGATTCCCAGGTTGTTGAGCGCTTCGGGGTAATCAGGGCGGGCAAGCAAAGCTTTCTGCAAATACTCGTAGGCGCGGTTTGAATCGTTGGTCTGCGCATAGACCATTGCCAGACTGTAATTCGCCTCCGGATCATCTGGATTCAGCGCGAGAGATTTTTCGAGCACGCGCGTGGCCTGCGGCCAATCTTTTTTCTGACGGTAAGCGCTGCCGAGGTTTTGCAGGGCTACGGAATGATCGGGATCGATCCGCAAAGCGCGTTGAAAATGCTCGATGGCAAGATCGGTTTGGCCTTCACGCGCGGCCAAGATCCCAAGATTGTTCCACGCATTGGGCAATGTGCCGGGATAGCCAGCGCGAAGTTGCAGAACGCGCTCGAAACATTCGCGTGCATCGTTGGTCTTTTGCTGCTGTAAGTAGGCGCTGCCAAGGCCATAGAGAGCTTCGGCACTTTCCGGGTCGTCCTTGAGGGCTTGCTGAAAGTAAGGTTCAGCCTGTTCGAAATAGCCGCGTTCGAAAAACACGAAACCAAGGGAGAGATAGTTTCGCGCAAAGTCATAGGACTCGCGTAAACCCGCAAAAGGAAGGGCTTTGAACAATCGCTCTGAATCGTTCCGCGGGATGTCATTGAAATCCGTCTCGAATTGCTGCGTCGAAACTGAGTTCTGGTAGACCTTGACGATGCTTCCCTGCGCATCGATCAGGAAAGAAAGCGGCACGGTTATGTCGCGATGCCGATCGAATAATTGCCGGTAGAGCAGGTTGTAAATAGCGATGACGTCTGGCGTCGCATTGAGAATCGGGAACGAATGAACTGCTTTGGCAAATTGCGGCTTGCCGCCGTCAGGGTTTTGCGCGCTAGCGACGTTAATCGCGAGCAGTTGCAATCCCCTTAGCGCCCACTGTTGGTGTGATTTCTCAAAGCTATCCAGATCTTTTTCTGCGGTCGGCGAGAATGCGGAGCAAAAATGGAGAAGCACTGTTTTGCCGCGATGGGCAGAGAGCGTTTCAAGATGCCCGGAAAGGTCAGGAAGAGAAAAATCGGGCGCGGGCACCGGCACGAGGAGCCAAGTTTGTACCTGTCGCGGGAGAATTTCGGATTCAGGGGCGGCTGAAGCGATTGGCGAGAAACCGGCGGGCTTGGCGAATGGCTCCATACGCGATGGAGGCAAGCCTTCTTCGACCCAAATTTGGTGATTGATGGGTAGGTCTTGCAGCTTTTGAGAAAGCCCGCTGGGCCAATCGATAGTGGCTTGAGCAACTGATTTTGCGGATCCTAGGCCAAAGAATATTTCTTTTGTATGTTGTGCGAGGAATCCCGATCCGATTCGAAGCGTGCGAGTCTGGCGGCCCCCGGGTGTTTCGATGATGATCCGGGCTCCGACGGCGTCACGATTACTTTTCTTCCCGGAGAGACGAAACGAAATGACGGGAGGCAATTCAGGCAATACGTTTTTCAGGAAGAGCAACTGCGGACTGTTGCGATTCTTTAGAACTACTTCCAGCCGGCCATCGCGATCAAAATCGCCGAGCGCAAAAGTTCTGCTGTCTTGCAGGAAATCCAGACCGACAAGTCCTGAAACATCGGAAAAGCTTCCGTCGCGATTGTTAAGGTAGAAGACATTTCGCTCGAAGCCGCTCCAGGTATAGTCAGATCGAATGAGTTCGTTAATGGCGTTCCAGCCTTGCTCGTACTGATGGTTCGGCCTGGACTCATTCGGCGAATTAGCAACCACCTGGCGCCAGAAAAAACTGTTGAGATCGTCTCGAGTGGCGCCGGAAACCATTCCGTTGGCGATGTAGAGATCCGGAAAACCGTCGTGATTGAAATCCCATGCGTCGCTGGACCAGGACCAGCGGCCCATCGTCGTTCCCGACTTGGCGCCCACATCTGCAAAACGTTCTGCAAGGTTTTGAAAAAGGCAATTGCCCATGGCGTGTTTTCGATAGAGCGCGCGCACGGTCTCATCGTCATTATTACGAAAATTATCTTGAGCGGAGATGCGAGTGCCTGGCGCGGTCCACATATCGGCAACGTAAAGGTCTTCGCGTCCGTCATTGTCGAAATCAAACCAAGAAACGCTCATTCCCGCGCCCACATCCTCGACGGCAGCCTCGTGCGCGACGTCGGTAAAGGTACCGTCGCGGTTGTTGCGATAAAGATTTTTTCGTCCGAAATCGTTGACCACGTAAAGATCAGGTCCGAAATGATCGCGATAGTTGCCCCAACTGCAACAGAAACTGAAGCGGGTATTGTTTTTATCCAGGCCGGATTGCTGTGTGACGTCGCGAAAGGTTCCGTCTCGGTTGTTGCGCATCAGAAAATTGGGTGGACCGTTTTCTGCGTCGTAGTACGGCATCGGGTAGCGATATTGGTCGGTGCCCTGATAATAAGCGTAGAGGCAGAAATAAATATCGAGCCAACCGTCGCGGTCATAATCGGCAATGGCAGCGCCGGTGAAGGTGCCTTGCGGCGGAGTTGCAAATTGGAAAGCGTTTGGTTGCAAACGAAATTTTCCCGATCCTTGATTGCGGAAGAGCAACGGGCCACTGGCACGAACGACGATAAGATCCTGACGGCCAGTGTTGTCAATATCCGCGAACAACGCGCATGCGGTGTTCTCCAGAACGCCTACGCCTGCGAATTCGGTGATGTCTTCGAAGGTGCCGTCGCCGCGATTGCGGAAGAGGCGGTTGGGAAGACCGGCGGGCTGGCAGATATAGAGATCGTCAAGGCCGTCGCCATCGATATCGGCGACGGAAACTCCATTGTGGCCGTAGATATCAATGCCGCAGGCGCCGTCGAGCACTGTTCGCCAGTGGTCTATCCCGGGAATCAGCTGCGGCCCGTACGAGCGATTGCCGGCAAATGCGTGAGAGGTAATGTCCTGGAAAACCGGCATTGAGACTCGCGCGCGTTCTTCGTCGAGGACCCGCCATTGCTGCAAGCGAATTTCACCGGAGGGATGCGTCCGCCATTGGAGTTCCCAGTGGCCGATGCGTTGTTCACGATGAGAAGCCGCGCCTGTGCCCACCAATTCGAAGCGGACGACTGTCACATATGGAATGGCGGCTCCGGCCAGTGGGGCTGGCACAGATTCAGAACGAATATCGATTACCTGAAACTCAGCCGTTATCAGTTTTGAAAATTCGGCCAACGAGGATTGTAATTCGGCAAGGAAGGCTTCACTCTTCAGCGCAGGTTCCTGCGGATAAGTGACTCGCCACACTTTAAACGGCGAAGCGTCGTTGACTGTCTTCGCTTGACTGGCCCTTAGAGAACTGCCCAGAAACTCAATTGCCATCGCTTTGCCCAAGACCGTGGTTTGTTGAGGGGAAACCAATAACTGTGAACTCCATTCCGTAAAAATCGCGGCAATCCGATCTTGAACCTTCTCGTTGGCGAATTGGTCGAAGCCCGCAGGAACTTTGCGCAGCATCGCTTCGATCGCTCGTTTCAAGCGATATTCAGGGTGAATTTGCAATTCGCCTGGTTTTCCAGATTGCTCGTTATCGCGAAAAGGCGGGGAAAGAGTGATGAAGGAATGAAAAGGAATCCCCGCTGGCCAGAACGCTAAGGATGCACCCTGACAATATTGAAGGAATTTGCGGCGGCTAAGTTCGACGGAACGGTTTTTCTTGCCAGACCTGCTCAGACGGTGCTCCCTGCTAATTTCCCGCGGAAAGTGCAAAGTAGCATCGGAGCCTCGACGCGTCAAGGACGCGTGAGACGCCTGCCGTCTTCACTGCGGGGGATTTTGCACCGCGCCGGACCGTTTGCCACACTGACCAAACGAAGGGTTTCCCGCAGCCACTTTTAAGATGTTAGGTGACTACGGTTTGCGTAGCTTCCCGGAAGGCGTGCGCCGCTCGCGGGAATCTGACGAGGAAAGTCGTTCCGAAGGGCGATGTATCTTCGACAATTACCGAGCCGCCGTGGTCATGAATCACTTTGCTCACGATAGCAAGTCCCAAACCGGTTCCGGTCGATTTTCCGAAGCTGACGAAGGGGTCAAATAATGTCGTGTTTACGGACGGCGGCACCCCCGCGCCGTGATCGATTACCCGGATCTCAAACAGTTCGGCAGACGATTCGACCGCGACCTCGATTTCGCCCTGTGTCTGCGCCGACGCCTCGCACGCATTCAAGACCAGGTTAAAAAAAACGCGTTCGATTTTTTGCGGATCGAATGTGCCGGTCATGTCTCCGGAGGAACGAATTGAGACGATGCGACTGCGCATTTCCACGCGCGCCCGCACGGCATCCACGGCGCGGCGGATGGTCTGATCAATCGCGGCAAACCGCGGAGAGATGGAGCCCTCCTCCCGCGACAGTTCGCGCAGCGAATCCAGCAGGTCGGTCATTTGTTCGGACGCTGTCTTGATTTCACCATAAATTTCGTCCCGATTGAGCCGCAACTTTTCCGCTTCGTAAAGGAATTCGGCGTTGGCCACCACGGCGGCGAGATAATGGCGCAGATCGTGGGATATGGAACTGGCTGCTCTGCCGAGCGCGGCGATGCGTTCAGTAGCGAAGCGCCGCTCTTCAGAAGTGCGCAGCTCGCCGCGCATTTTGGAAAAAGCTTCGCCAAGTTCCGACACTTCGCTGCTGCCGCGAAGATTTATGGAATATGCGTAGTCGCCCTGAGCCAGGGCGCGAACGCCAGCGACTAGATTGTCCAGGGGATGTGTGATGGTCCTGGACACAAAACTGAGCAAGAGAGCAGCAAGCACGATGGCCGAAAAACCCAAAATCAAAATGGTGCGATTCAGGCGGGCAAGGAAGGCGTTGGCGGGCTGGAGGGACATAAGCACATAACATTTGACGTTGGCCGGCGGCCCTTCGTGCAGCAAGGCAGTGGCGGCCTGGTAGGAATTCGCGTCAAGCAGCAATTCGCGGGAGCCCGGAGCGTTATCCCAATCCGGGCGCATCTTGTCCTGCAACTCTTTCTCTTCCGCGGGAGAAAGCGTGGTAGCGATGATTTTATCGCCCGCGGCTAGGGCGACTTGGCTGCCCGACGCCAGCGACAATTGTGCCGCGACCATCGAATCAATCTGATAGCCGACAGCGATGATGCCGACTTGGCGTTGATTACTTCCGCTGCCCGCGAATATGGCGTGCAGAAACACCCGATAGAGCCGATCGTTGCCATACCACCACGACGCTCCGTCGCCCTGCTCAATGGATTTTTTCAGATCTGCCTGTGCGAGATTGGCATCCCATCCGGCTTCGGACATGTGAAATCCGAAAACGTGTCCGTCCGGGCTGGAAAGTACGAAAAGCTGGCTGCCAGCGAGCTTCCAGAAGGGTTCCGAGGCGTCCTGAATCGTTAGAGCATGCTGCGTCGCCAATACCGCTTTGAGGGTCGGAAGTTCAGCCAGCATGGCTGCCGTCCGGGAAAGTTCAAGCTCGCGCTCCCGTTGAACGCTTTCGAACGCATGCAGTGAAGCGTCCGCCCTTTGCCGGACTCCTTCCGCAATTTCAGAGCGGACTAAATAGTGGACGACGACGAGGAGCGATCCCAGCAAAGCGCAGATAATCACCAGGGAGGCAACAAATAGCTGTGTGCGTAATCGCAGGCGCGCCATGAATCTCCAGGCAGGCGATATTATTTCCCAGAAACGGGCTCCAAATGATCGGGAGTGAATTTATACCCGGAGCCGTGCATGGTAAGAAAATAGCGCGGATTTACCGGATCCGGCTCCAATTTTTGCCTAAGGCGGAGCACGTGGTTATCCACGGTTCTGGTGTTTGGATAATTCTCGTATCCCCACACCTCATTCAACAATTCTTCCCTGGAAATAACCCGGGAAGGAGAATTGGCGAAGTATTTCAATAGCTTGAATTCCTGTGCGGTTAGAGTGAGGGACTTTGCGCCGCGCGTGACGACCATACTGGTAAAATCAATCAGGTTTTCGCCAAAAGCCAACATTTCGTGCTGGCTGCCGGAAACCGCGGGAGTGGACGCTTCAACCAGTTGGCCGCTACGGCGCATCGCGCGCCGTACCCGCGCCAGTAACTCCTTGGGGCTGAAGGGCTTGGTCACGTAATCGTCCGCGCCGAGCTCTAACAAGAGTACTTTGTCTTCCACCTCATTGTTCGCGCTCAGCACCACGACCGGAACTAAAGCGGCGTGAGCCTTAAATGCACGGCAAACTTCCTTGCCAGGCATGCGCGGAAGCTTCAGGTCCAGCACGACTACACTGGGAGGCTGCTTTCGAAAGCTTTCCAGGCCGGCGACTCCGTCCGCGGCAATCTCCACCGCCAGTCCGTCCGCTTCGAACAGGCGTTGAAGCGTGCGTTGCATTGGCCGACTATCTTCGACAACGAGTACCGTATCCATGCGATCCTTTGGAGCGGACAGCGAACAGAAATGTCCGATCGAGCAAAGCCTCGTAAAGTCAGTCTGCTTATTATACAACCGCCTTGCCGCGCAGACTCTGCTTTCCCTTCCGGCGGTAGGCAAGCGTTTTCTTTGCGCCGGTAAGGAAGGGTAAAGAATTTCGGCGCAAGTCTTGTCGGCGCGCCGTATGAATTCGCTCTGTGAAATTACGGCCTGTCGTAATCAGGATTGGGCGGCGGAACATAATCGAGGCCGTATTTGTTCTTATGGGTGGGCGTGAAAGTGGGATTCTGGAGCACCTGAAGCGGACCTATATTCCGCGAGGAGTCCGATATCGTAACAACCCTCGTCAACTCTTTCAGTAGCTCGGGCGAGCCCCGCTCATACCAGACACTCATCTGGTAGCGTCCGTTTGGGACGTTGCGAATGATGACATTCCCACTGCGATCGGAAAGTCCAAAATATGGCGTATCGACCGCGACTACAACCGCGCTCATTTCCGCATGAATGTTGCAGAAAAGAAAGCTGATGCCGGGCCGGTCGAACCGGACGGAGCGCTTGGTGCCCGCTTCATAGAGGCCCAGGTCAAAGCGCCGTCCATCGTAGAGCGAAAAAATATTGTGGAAGAAAGGATCCTTGTTCGGGAATTCAACCACAGTCCCGACCGGCACGATCAGAATGTGCGGCTCGAATGTCTTGTTCCGTTGCACCAGTTGCGGAGGATTTTGTAACTTGGCGGAATCTGGGTCCGCGCGTTCCGTGTGGTCAAGAGCCGTGAGCCAGACGGCGACGTTAGAAGCATCTTGAATCCTGCTCGCAGCTGTCTTGGAGACATTCGCCGTCGCCGCCTGCGAAACGACAACCTTCACGATTACTGAGTTCCCCGGCGCCCGGACCTGCGCACCACCGGTGCAGGCGACCAGGAAAAAGAGCCCGCTCGTAACCTTCCAGGCCTTGCTCATCGTACCGCTCGCTTCAAAACGCATATCCCAGACTGAGGCCAATCTGATTCGCGGTGTTCGCATTGCTATCCAAGGTGTAGGTCTGCAGCCGCCTGTACTCTACCGAAAAGAGCACATCGGAGCGCACTCGATAGATAAAATTCACAAACGGACTCTGGTTTCGCGAAAGTAAGGAACCATAATAATAAGCGCTGGCTGGGAAATATCTCAGTTCGCTTGCGAACGGATTATCCTGACCGTAAGCAAAGTTTACTTCGAAATTGGCTTTGGGTTTGAATTTCAATTGCATCCAGCCTCCCATCGAATCCAGGCCATAAATGCTCGTGGCTGCGTTGTTGATGGGCCCTGAAATCAAGATGCTTTGGCCGATCCCACCGCCCAGGCCCCCGACCGCTCGTCCGCGGTAGAATTCGCCAGTTAAGCTAAAGAAGTTTCCCAGCGGAAGAGTTACATCGGTTAGCCCGGCCCATCCATCTATATTTCTGCCGAATCCCCAGTTTTGGCGTCCATAGTAGCCGCCAATTCCAAGGATCAAATCTTTTCCAAAGGCTCGTCGCACATAAGCGATGTGCGTTGCGTATGCCGGCTGCCCCGATCGCTCTCCCGCAGTTGGGAGACGGTAAGTTTGGTGGGGAACATCGCCGGTGAGCGAATCCAAAATCCCAGCCTGAAACAATAGTTTTGAGCTGTCCGACAGTGCGACGCGATGTTCGATTCGAATCTGCGGCGTCCAACTCCACAAATTGCCGGTGTAAGAAAGGGCTGGAATTGCGAGAGAGGAAAGCGTTGTGGGAGTGAGCGGAGCGAAAAAGAGAGAGTCTTGACCTGCAACGATGGAAGTATCGGACCAGTCCAGGCGTATCGTCCCAGTCCGCAGACGTACAATTCCAAAGGCCGCGCCATTCGGTGTGTTTGGAAAGCCTCCGGCAAAGTCGAATTTCAAGTTCGCGCTGGTACGTGCCCCTGCTATATCCGGCCCGAAAGCTTCAATTCCGATCTGCGATTGGCGAAGTGAGCCGGAGAAAGATCCCGATGTTCCGCGAGTGTCGGGTGGAGTAGCAACTTGTGGAAAATCCAAATTGTCAACGGAACCTCGAGTCACTGCCGTGTTCAGAAGCACGATTCCTGACAGGCGCACGCGATACTTCGAGCCACTCTCCATTTTAGTTTGGCTCTGCTCAGTGATTTTGTCGTTCATCAATTCCTGATCATCTTCCAGCTTGGAAATTCGTTCTTGCAGAGAAGCTTCTGGCAATTGACGACCCTCCGCGGCGACCGAAGTGGACGAGGATGACGGAGACTGTGCTGGACCCGCCCCATACGACTGGTTCGTTCCGGCCGTTTTCGCAGCCAACTGCTCTCTAGTCCGATTCAGTTCAGCGCGGAGCTGCTCAGCCTCCAGCAATGCCTGCTGCTGGGCCGTGCGCATTTCAGTCATTTGGGAACTCAGCGTTTGCACCTGCGACTGGAGCTGGCTGACCGATGCCATTAAGGACTTGAGCTCCGAAGCCAGTTCACTTGAGGAAGAAGCTGCCGGCGCACTTTGGCATTTCGCCACGCAGGGCAAGAAGGCCAGGAGAGCAGCGGCAACCAGTGTCCTCGGATGCGTTTGGGGGCGCCAATTTTTTTGCATTGTGTACCTCTTTAACGACTCTGATAACGTTTTGGGTTCTCGGTTGTTTCCGTAACAGGAGGTTCCTATTGCCTTACTCTTAGGAAATAGTATCCACCCGCTTGGTCGTGACTGAATGGCCTTTCGCCGCACAAAAATTTCGTCGAGGCGGCCAGCGGCGGGCGTCAGTCAGTTTCTCATGACATCCACAACCAACGAATCACCTCTAGCGTTCGACCAACAGGCGCATGTGATTTCCAGTAACGAAAGAACTGCGCCGAGACGATGCTCTGTTTTTTCTTTTGCTTGGATGCCGAAATGCGCCTCGGCGGCGCTGGCAAATCCACGACAGAGCCTTTGCCTCGCTATGCTCAAGACGTCGGCTGGAAATGCTCGTGGCGCGGGTTAGTCGGCGAGCGTAGCGGTGAACTCGTATTTTCCGGCGGGCACTTCGTACCATGCGTTACCATCCGCCTGGCGCAAAAAGTGAATTCGCCCAGACTTTGCTAAGGGCCTTCCGTCTAATTTGAAAGAACCGATGTGATCAGTTGAAACGGGCAATTCTCCCTTTGTGTTCGGAGGAACGGTCAGATTCCATCTAACCAAGTCTTCTGAGATTGACCATGCGGAGCGAATCGTTCCGTACACCGATTCGTACGAGACATCCAGACTGCCGAGACGACGGTCGAAATTTGGCTGCAACCGAATCGTGTGAAAGCCCGGATCATCGGGCAGCGTATCGATTCCCGCGGCGTAGCGGTAGATCCAGTCTGCCACCGCACCGTAAGCATAGTGATTATAAGAATTCATGCTGGGATCGCCGCGCATCTGGTCGCCGTTCCAGCGTTCCCACATCGTCGTAGCTCCGTGATCCACAAGATAACCCCACGAAGGGTATTTCGTGCTTTGCAGCAAGCGATATGCAACGTCTATATGTCCGGTATCCGTGAGCGCGGCAAGGAGGTAAGGAGTTCCGAGGAATCCGGTGCCTAGCCGACCGTCATTCGCCGCGATGCGATCCGCCAATCGCTGTCCCGCCATGCGACGTAGAGGTTCATCGAGAAGATTCATATGCAACGCGAGAACGTATCCGGTTTGCGTCTCCACTGGTTTGTCGCTCAACTTCTTCTCGGTACCAGAGGCAAACACGGGTGGTGGCGGCACTCCTCCAACGAATCCATCCTCACGGACATAGGTTTTGTTGAACGCCTGCCGGATTTTTTCAAACAGATCCGCGTATTTTCTTTCCTCCCCAGCTTTGCCGGCGAAATGGGCCATCTGTTTCATCAGCGTTGCGTCGTAGGCCCAGTATGCCGTGGCGATTAGATCCACAGGAGTCACGCCTTCCGGCGCCAGCCAGTCTGCAAACGGAATACCGTATTTGTTTCGCCACAGAAAATCCGGATTGGCAACTTCGATCGCAGCCAAATAATTTTCCATGGCAGACCAGTTTTCCTCGATTATTTCGCGGTCGCCGGTCTGGATCCACGACGTCCACGGAACAATGACGCCCGCATCGCTCCAACCCGTTCCCGACGCGGGGTGTTCTGATTGCGTGCCCGGCGCGAAAATTCCATACATGTCCGTGCCGACTTGAGTGCCGCGCAGATCCGAAGCGTACTTCCGAGAAAATGCCGCCAGATCCATGTTGTAGGAAGCTGCGCGCCAGAACACCTGTGCATCGGCGGACCAGCCCAGTCGCTCATCCCTCTGGGGACAGTCCGTCGGGACGCCGACAAAATTCGATCGCTGGCCCCACAAAATATTGCTCCAAAGTTGATCTAACATTTGGCTGCCCGTTTTGAGAGTAGCTGTAAACGGAGCGTCAGTATGAAAAACGACTGCCGTCACATCTTCGATTTTGGGCGCTACCGAAGCACCCGAAAGTTCCACGTAACGAAAGCCGTGATAGGTGAAAAGCGGCTGAAACTCTTCTTCCCCTTTGCCCGCGAGAATAAAGTGGTCCGTCGCTTTTGCAGTCCGCAAATTCTCCACATACAAGGTTCCGTCGGCGTTTAGTATTTCAGCAAACCTCTGCTTTATGTCGGTCCCGGCGGCGCCACGAGCCCGAACCCGGACTACGCCAGAAAGGTTCTGGCCAAAGTCATAAACATAGACACCCATAGTGGGATTCGTGATGGTCTTTGCTTTCAGGATCTTTTCTGTTCGAATGGGCTGAAAATATTGCCACTCAATTTTCGGCTCGCGTGGTTTAACCAGTTCCGCCGCGTGCCACTGGTGGTCGTCGAACGACGACGTGTCCCATCCCGTCTGCGCTCGGCGACCGTCGTAGGTTTCGCCGTCATAAATCTCTGCGCTCAGGATGGGCGAGATTTCTGCCTTCCAAGATTCGTCGGTGGTGATCCATTCCGCGGAACCGTCCTGGTATTCGACACGCATCTGGACTCGCAAGGCCGGCGGCGTGTCGCCGTAGTTAAATCCTTCTCCATTCCATCCGAGCGGAGTTGCATACCATCCCGGCGCCAGCAGAGCCGCGATCGCGTTTTCCCCCGCTCTCGTTTCCGCCGTGACGTCATAGGTTTGATAGATGACGTGTTGACGAAAGTCTGTCCATCCTGGCGCCAGAATTTGATTGCCTACTGCGTGTCCATTCAAAAAAAGTTTGTATGCGCCGAGCGCGGTTGCATAAATGCGAGCAGAAACGATCGGCTTCCTTATTTCGAACGTACGACGAAGCGACTTAACGGTTCCGGTTCGCGAAGCATGCCCGGTATTTTCAGACCCAAAATCTGACGGCGGCGCAGAGTAAGGAACCGCATCTCGCCAGGACGAATCATCAAAGTCCGGGTCTTGCCAATTTCCTTCGGCATTTAAGGAAGCGTTCCAGCCTGGTTGTCCGCTCTTTATGACTTCCAGAGATCCGTCATCCTTGGTGAGGACCAATACCGCGCTCATGGGCCTCTGGCTTGGATTTTGCGATGGTTGCTGATCGCGCCTCGCGTAGTGCGTTACTTCCACCGCCAAGAGATTCTTGCCGCTGCGAATTTGTCCCGTGACATTGCGCATCTCATACTTTTTCCAGGGCAGGTTACCCGACGGCGGCAGCGGCGAAGCTTCCACCACCTTTCCGCCATTCAACCACGCTGACGCCGTATCCTGTCCGGTCACATACAGCTCGGCCTTGCGAATCGAATCCTTCACGTCAAACCGAAAACGGAACTCGTGTTGCGTATTTCCGTTTTCGTTTACTTTGGACTCGCGGTTCGTGATCCACGCCGCGCCGGATTCGCGCACCGCCCGCTCTTCCGGTTCTTCGAAACCGATCCATTGTGCTTTCCAGTTTGCCTGGTCCAGCAATCCCGTTTCCCACCAGGTCGGATCGCTCGCGGGATACGGTTTGCCGTCGCGATCCCAAGCCAAAACGCGCCAGTAATATCGTCTGCTCGCGACAAGCGCTGGGCCGGCGTAAACGACTCCCTTCGATTGGTCCGAGGCTACTCGACCGCTATCCCACACATCGGGTTTTCCACTACTCAGTAGTGCAATTCTGGAAGCTACTTGCACCGCGTATGCTGATTGCCTCGCCCCGTCGCGAGTATCGTGGATTTTCCATGACAATTGCGGGCGTTTCGCATCCATGCCCATAGGCGTCACCAAGGATTCGCACTCGAGCCCGTATGGTTTTTCAGCCTGTGCGTTCGAAACGCTTGCAAATACGAATACACTTGTTAGCGCGAGGCAGAATGCGGCCCACTGCGCTTTCCCTAGCTTGCCTATGGCGAAGATCTTCACCCTGGCCTCAGTCAACGCGACAAAGGACTGCGTCACGGAAGTTCACGGGAATATTGCGCGTTATAAAATAAACTAACCAGGAAATGCCCGTTTCCATGCTAAACACGGCTGGCCGACTGCGGCGGAGATTCTGACTGCGGATCCGCGTTTTTTCAAGCGTGCCGAATTCCGGAGTTCACTGGCACGCGTGCCAGTTACACCTGCCAGAGGGGCGCGGGCTGTTTTGAAGCACGACTGTGTTCCTGGTCACTGGAGGGCGCACAATTTCTCGCGAGGTTAGCCCATGCCGATCAAGTTCAACGTCTTTGCCTGTTTCTTGGCGCTCTTTCCCCTCGCCCTCCCCGCGATTCTGCAGGCCCTAAGGCCGGTAGTCCTACCCCTAGTTCCGCACCTCAGCCAACCCCACTCGCCGACCCAAGTACACTTATCAATCGCGATTGGAACAAGCTGCCTGTTCTGGGACGCAGCGGAGACAAGCTCACAGGTACCGTGGCGGTGGCCGGTGGGACGCTACCTTGGGAACCGGTTCTCGTGACTGTAACTTGCGACGGAAAAGCTCGCTTCACCACCAATGCAGACCATAAGGGCTTCTTTATCATCTCGGCTGTCGATGACAAGGGCTCAACCACAATCAACGCCAATCCGAAGCCGGTGGCGGATCAATACGTCGGTTGCCTTGTCGCTGCGGATGTGCCGGGCTTTAACTCCACAACTCTTCCTATCGCTACTCGGCACGTGACGGACAGCCCGAACCTCGGCACCATCACGCTTCGCCGCGAAGACGGAGGTTCCAGACTTAGCAGCACAACTGTGTTTGCTCCCAAAGACGCCATGAAGGCTTTCGAGAAGGCACGGGCCGAATCGCTTGACAACAAGCTGGACCGCGCGCAGAAAGATTTGCAGAAGGCGGTTGAGGTCTACCCACAATTCGCCGAAGCGTGGTACCAACTTGGTAGGATTCAGGAGTCCGCGAATTCGCCGGACGCGTCGAACTCGTTCTCAAAAGCGATCTCGGCCGACCCTAAATTTTCGCTTCTTTATCCGCACCTAGCGACTCTGGCTGCAGCTGCCCAGAACTGGCAGGAGGTCCTCAATCAGACCGATCACTCTTTGGCCACCGATCCTCGCGGCGGTATCGACATCTTTTATTACAATGCTCTGGGCAATTTTCAGCTTAACAACCTGGGCCCGGCCGAAGCCAGTGCGACCAAGGCCCTCGCGATGGATCCTCTTCATCGCCAGCCCAACACTGAGCAACTCCTGGCCGTAATTCTCTCCCAAAAAGGAGATACCGCCGCTGCTTTGCAACATTTGCGCAATTGCGCCACCTATTTTG
>WNFR01004303.1_pt1 | contig 19412 bp, 17 predicted proteins | sample 5400221 | NCBI WGS metagenome assembly WNFR01 (sample SAMN13153357, study PRJNA577476) | soil metagenome | isolation source: 40 cm soil under Madrone tree | place: USA:California | collected 2016-06-14 | reverse complement strand
CAGCGCATCACGGCATTATAGGCTCGTTTCCTACGTTCGAGGCATTGAGCAATGTGTTGTCGGCCTGAAGCGGTGGTTACAACGACTAGGCCCAAGTGCCGCGGGCATAAACGGCTTCTAGTGTTTTCACAGTATTGCGCTCCGCTATGAGCGCGGCTACCGTGGGACAGCGATTGAGAACTCAGAGCTCGGCCTTCCCCGGCCGCGGTTTTGAGTGTTCACCCCACGAAAGAGGCAGGTAAGGCTACCTGCCTCTTATTTTTTCCATTCCCGGATTTTCACTTTCCGGTGTTCAAGCTCCTCGGCTTCATCACGTCGGCCATAAGCGCCTTCAGGCCGTCGATTGTTACCTGCCCCCCCCGTGGGTGGGTGACATTAAACGACTCAGCCGGGTCGAGCACCCAATCGTAGAGCTGATCACCCATGGTTTCATGCGTGATCAGTTGCCACCGCGTTGTCACCAGCGATTTCATCGAGCCGGTGCTGGAGGTAGGAACCAACGTTTTTGCAGCCTGGTCTTCCTTATCCGAAATGGCGTTGTGCGCCAGCTCAGACAGTGGCTCGGGCCAGTTGGTCACGCCACCGGTTTGCCAAAGCGTACTTAAAGAGGGCGGTGGAAATGGGCTTTGCGGGCCAGCACCGAGGAGATCGACGATCGTCGCAGCAATCGCAGCGTTGGTTACTGGCGTCGTCACTGTCACGCCAGCCGGCACGTGGCCGGTATACCAGATCACTAGCGGCACATGGATCTGCTCCCAGTAGAGCGCCTTGCCATGGGTCCTCAGATGGTGCTGACCCAACGCTTCACCGTGATCGGATGTGATGATCACGATCGTGTTATTCGCTAAACCGCGCCGGCCCAACTCCTCCATCAGCCGCCCGATGTAGTCATCGACGTACTTTGTACCGTCGTCGTACGCGTCTACATCAGTTTGCTGCGGCCATGGAGGGTCGGGATAGTTCCGCGGTCCGCCATAAGGATCATGCACATCGAAATAGTTGAGGAACGCGAAGAAGGGTCGCTGGCGATCGCGATCAACCCAATCGATTACTTCCTGGTTGACCACATCAGCGCGCTTGCGCACTCCGAAGGCGCCGCCATAACTTCCGGAGCCTTCGGCGTCCTGATCCAGCAGCGAAGTGAATCCGAGCCTGCGCAGCATGCGTTTGACCAGGCTATGCTCGCTACGCTTGAGATAGATACGTGCAAACTCCCTGCCGTAGAGCGTGCGCACGAACGCGTCGCTGGGTGATTGAAAATAGTCTTCGAAGTGGACAAAGCCCCGTCCAAAACCGAGGTCTCGAGAGAAGTAAGTCCGGTTAGCCGAGAATGCCCCCGTGCGATAGCCTCTGCGCTCCAACGCCTCTCCCAATGTGGGGAAGCCACCCATGCCGTTATTACCCCATCCCAGCCACGGCTCGGGCTGCACGCTTCCCACCCCATGCTCGAACTGGTAAACGCCGGTCAGCAGCGAAACATGCGAAGGCAGGCTCCACGAGCAAGGGGAAATCGCATTGTCGAAGCGCACGCCCTGTTGCGCCAGGCGATCAAGATTCGGAGTGGTGGGACGAGCGTAGCCATAGGAAGAAACATGATCGGCGCGCAATGTGTCGACGACGATCACCAGCACATTGGGCGCCCCCGGCACTGCCGGCGGAAGATTCGCTACCGCATTCCGTTCGCGTAGCCACTTGCCGCCTTGAATTCCGGCGAACGCGAGCACCCAGGCAGCGACCAGCCACGGTGTAGTCCTCTTCCAGAATCGCAGGAACGCGCCCTCACGTTTACCGTACCAACGAGTGAATGCAACCGCGACACCCAGCGCCAGGAGTAGACACGCACGTAATAAAAGGCGGCTGGTCAAGGTGAGCCAGTCATACATGCTGAGAAATGTCAGCAGGAAGACAAGCACTCGCATTGCGGGAATCCGAGGCGTGAGCCCGGATACCACAATGCAGAATAGCGCTAGCGAAAGGAAGAGAATCGCATCCACGAAGGGTGAGATCCAGACGATCTCCCAGGACACGTGCATCATGGGACCCCATCGCGCCCAGTTGATTCTCTGGAAAAGCAGCAGCCCTAGGCCTTCAATGAAACCCACGACAATTCCGGAACCCAGGCCCAGAATCAAAACCGAGCCTGCATTCCAAGGCGCGACGGCCGAGTTGTCCAGACGATCTGTGCTCACGATGGAATCGAATTACCTAGTCTAGCAGTTCGTTCCAGCCGGAAGTCCGCCACGAACCACGTGGGGACAGCCGCCCCGGCTGTCCAGTCGAGCGAAGCTCGACCGATTTTTGCCGTGAGCCAAACCCTAGCGGAGCGTTGCTCCGCCGGACAGCCGGGGCCGGCTGTCCCCCGTGGTCTGTGATGAGTGGAACTTTCTCCTACGCTGCAGTAAAGTGAACTCCCGCGAACGCGGCGGGCCCAGAATGACCCGGCCGGACAATCTTCAATCAACATCCTCTGCGCTCGCGCCGGAAATTCTACCGCCTGCGAGGACGAGGTGGCTTCTTCCGGCGCTGCTGGCCGTCCTCTATGTGGCGCAGTGCGCCTGGTTCATCCGCACTCAATCGCTCACCTACGACGAGCCCGTACACATCGCCGAAGGACTCAATGCGTGGCGTTACGGACGCTTCGAACAGTACAACGATCACCCTCCGCTGGCCCGTCTCTTGTGCACGCTCCCGCTGCTCGATCAAAAGTGGCAAGTGGAGATTGAGCAGTTGCCGGACGCTTTTCGGGTCACTCGGATCACGCCCGATCCGATATCGCTGGCCTGGCGGGCGCGCGCCATGAATGTCCTGTTCGGTTTATTGCTGGCCTGGTTGGTGTGGTGGGCCGCAGATCGATTATTTTTTCGGACTGCTGCGAATTTCGCATTGGCCTTGTTCGCGTTTTCGCCCTCGCTGATCGCCCATTTTTCGATTGCCGCCACCGACGGCGCTGCCACGCTGTTTATTTTCGCCACCGCCTGGGCACTGGTGCAGTGGCGACAAAAGCCGACCGGGCACAGAACGGCTGGCTTGGGGCTCCTGCTTGGCCTGATGCTGCTGGCCAAGTTCTCGACCGCGCCCATGTTCGTTCTCGCGCTGCTATGGATGCTCATCCTCGGCGCAGAAAACATAATGCAGGCACACACCAAATGGAACTGGAGCAAGATGGCAGCGGCGCTGCTACTCGCATTGTTCGTGGTCTGGGCAGGATACTTCTTTCATGTGTCGCATCTCAGGGTCCGCGACGGCACTCTGACCGCCACCTTTCCCAACTGGAATGCGCCCATCATCAAACCAGTGCGTGGCGACAGGAACTATAGTCTGCTGATTCCGGCGGGAGAATACATCGAAGGGTTTCGCGAACTGGTGCGGCATAACCGTCAGGGCCAACCTGCATTTTTTCTGGGGCAGGTTTCAACTCACGGCGGATGGAAACTGTATTACCCGGTCGTGATCGTGCTGAAGTGGCCGACGATTGTGTTGGGTCTGTCCCTGGTGGGTTTGGCGATCGTCCTGAGGAGAAGGGTACGCGTCCCGCCCGATCTGTGGATCATGGCATCATTTCCGGCGCTTTACCTGGCGATGGCGATTTTCGCTCGCTTCAACCTCGGAGACCGGCACGTCTTGCCCATGTATCCTTTCGCCATCTTGTTTGCGGCTGCCGTATGGCAGTGGGCGGCGCATAAGCGCGCCGGTACGGCACTCCTCATCTTGCTGGCGGCGCTGAACGCAGCCGATGCCCTGCGCTACGCGCCCGGTTATCTCTCATACTTCATGCCGTTCGTGCACCCGTCGGAAAGCCTCCGCCTGCTGACCGACAGCAACCTCGATTGGGGGCAGGGGCTGCTGGCGCTAAGAGACTATCAACGCGATCATCCCGGCGAGCGCATCTCGCTATCGTACTTCGGGAGTGTCGATCCCCAAGTCTACGGAATCCAGTCCGATGCTTTCAGCGGAAACCAGCGTCCGTCCGGCACCGTGATCGTTAGCGCCACCAATCTCTCAGGGCAATACCTGGCCGAACCGGAGAAGTATCGCGGGCTGCTGGGACAGAAGCCGGTGGAAGTCCTCGATCACTCGCTCTATGTTTTTAAACTCAAGGATGGAACAGGACACGAGTGAGTCCTTCATCCATCGCCATGTTCCTGTATTGAAGAAGAAGCCGAGGAAACCGAAAACCAGCAACCGGAAACTGCGTCTACTGTCCCGCGCGCAGAGGCGAAATCAGCAGACGTCCGGCAGTTTTCTTGGGATCAGCCGTCTCATCGCGATAAGACAGGTCGAGCGAGCCCTCAGCGGTTGGGGACGCCTGCGCAAGGGCAGTCGCCAGAGAGCGGAAGGAACGGCCAATGTCGGTATTCTCCTGCAATGCCGCCGGAACTCCCTTGTCGATGGCGGGCGCAATCGACTGGTAGTTGTTGGGAATCTTCCACAGCAGCTTGCAGCTGGTGGCTTTCTCTACGTCCTCGTCGGTGAAGCCGGGAATCTTTTTGTAGCGATTGAGAACGATGCGGACTCGGTCCCGAGTGGCGCCTTCTTCCAGATACGCGCGTATGCGACTGGCGCTCCACAGCGAAACCACGTCTGCCTGGGCGACCAGCAGGATCGCATTCGAATGGTCGCAGAGCAGACGGGCAGTCTGGTCGACCCGGCCTGAGCAGTCGACGACGACATAGCGGAAGTGGGCAACCAGGAGATCAAACAGCCGCGCCAGCTCGGCCGCGGTCGGCGCCAGTCCTTGCGGTTGTTGCGGACCGGCCAGCAACTGAAGTCCGCCTTTACATTGGGTCATCAATCCTTCGAGAAGCGAGGCATCCAGGCGGTGCAGATTCTGCAGGGCATCCACCACCCCGAAGGTGGGCCGGACATTGAGATGAAGCGCACAGTGCCCGAGGGGAGCAAAATCCACGAGCAAGACTCCGCCCTGCGTTTCCTGCAGGGCAATCGCGGTGTTGACGGCAATGCTGGTGCCGCCCGCTCCGCCCTTGGAATTCATCACCGTAAAGATTCGCGCCCGGCCTGAAGAAGTGCGTCCTTTGCTGCGGGTGGCGGTGTACCGTGTCAACGCCTCGATCAACGCTTCAGAGGTTGCGCTGCGTTCCAAAAATTCGCCCGCGCCGGCTCGCATCGCCGCCACGATGGTGGGCGGATGGCTCATTTCACCGACCGCGAAAATAGCAATGTCCGTAGTGTTCGTCTGGATCAGTTCGATGGTGCTGATGGCCCGCTGCGCATTCTGCGCATCAATGTCGAGGATGACGACTTCCGTCCGAACATCCTGCATCTGGCGCAGTACAGGGTCCGTGGGGCTGGTGGGGAATCCCAGGTGACTGAAGACGTTTCGACCCATTCCGGTTCCTTCCAGACGATGCTGGAGTACCGACAGCCGTTCTCGGTCTTCGGTCAGAAGAGTTACCGCTACACCCTGCATGGCTTCACTCTGGATCTTGCATCAGTATGTTATTGAGATATAAGGGTTACGCCAAATGACTTACGTAACTCGATCGTATTTCCCGGGCAGACTCGAATTTCCTAACCGGCGCACACACAGCGAGCCAATCTTCACTGATTGCTGGGGGACAAGTGCAAGGAGGAATCCGAAGCCACTCTTCCATCTGTAAATAGCATCTTATGCAAAAAATAGAGGATTGGGAAGGAGTAAAAACCGTGGAAAACCCGCCTCCCGCAGCCCGTCCGACGCCGGAGGCCCTATTCTGCTGGCCGTTTCTTTAGCCCTCGACCGCTAGGGTAGGCGCACCTGGGACAGGGGAGCTTTTTCGAGTTTGACTCGCGTCGTGCGCGCCAGATACCCGCGGAAAGCTGACTGAAACCCGAGCCGCGCTATCGGCTTCAGAGAGATATTCATATCCCTCCAGATGGACCGCCACCCCAAACTTGCTTTGTGCCGGCAGAACGCGAGTGACCCGGCCACGGCAGCGCACCCGCATATTCTCAGTCAGGGTGATTTCGGCGGGCATCATGAAAGTCAGTTCGACTGCGTCACCTTCCACCACCTTGAAATCGGTGTACAAGAACGCTCCGCGTCCGCTCAGGTCCTGGGTAAATCCGCAACCCTCGCGCTCGGTCCCAGCCAGGCGAACGCCGACCGGAAGCTGGAAGTCAAAGCGCTGCGACGCGCGACGCTCAAGGTGAACCTGATCGGTGCTCATGGTTTCTCCGATAGCCGGGGTTCCAACATGAGGAATGCTTTGCAGACCTGACATTCCCGGAATGATCTGCGCGGTCGCAGGGAATTCCTTAGTCGATGAATGCCGAGCGCCTATACTAGCCAAACCAGTTGGAAGCTTCCGGACAAGCCGACGTCGAACATGGACTACTCTACTCTATGGCGGAGCGGTGCGGAAGCTGGAAGTTTTTATAGCTAGCTCAATTTCCAGTTTTGGGTCACGCCGCCGGAAACGGTCTCCAGAAGTTGCGGGCAGCAGTCAAAACAGCGAGACTGAAAGCGACCGACTCGAGTACTTCCGACGGATCTATCGGGTGATTATCGGTGAACTCCGGACAATCGGCGCCGAAAGCGGTGTGGCTCCCCGCCACCCTCCGGGCCTTGCGCCACCGTAACTTCCAGCTTTTCTTCAGCGGACAGCTCATCTCCCTGATCGGCACCTGGATGCAAAGTATTGCAGAGTCATGGCTGGTCTATCGCAAGACCGGCTCTGCTCTTCTGCTAGGTGCCACGGCGTTCGCCAGCCAGATTCCGGTATTTGTAGTCGCCCCGCTGGGCGGCATTGTCGCCGATCGCTTCAACCGCCAACGCGTCGTTATCGGCACTCAGATTTCGTCCATGATTCTGGCACTGGTCTTTGCCACCCTTACCCTGACCGGACTGATACAGGTCTGGCACATCTTCGTACTGGCGGCCCTGCTGGGTGTGGTGAATGCCTTCGACATTCCCGCGCGGCAGTCCTTTCTAGTGGACATGGTGGGCAAGGAAGACCTGATGAACGCTATCGCGTTGAACTCGACCATGTTCAATGGCGCGCGAATTATCGGCCCCTCGATCGCCGGGATCCTGGTCGCCAGGATTGGCGAAGGCTGGTGCTTTCTTGCCAACGGTCTCAGCTACATTGCGGTCATCAGCGGCCTATCGATGATGCGGGTGACCAAGCCGGCGCGCCTGGCGGCGCACGGCCCGGCGCTGGCGCATCTGATTGAAGGCTATCGTTTTGCCCGCCATACCGCCCCCATTCGCTCCCTGTTGCTTCTCCTCGGACTGGTGAGCCTGGTGGCGATGCCCTACACCGTGCTGATGCCCGTCTTCGCGGACCAGATTCTGCATGGTGGAGCTCGCGGCCTGGGCATTCTGATGGGAGCAACCGGCGTGGGTGCGATGTTTGGAGCGCTCACTCTCGCCACACGCTCGGGAGTCTTGGGACTGGGCCGCTGGGTGGCATTCTCATGCGGTGGCTTCGGGTTCTTCTTAGCAGCGTTTTCCTTCTCTCATCATTTCTGGTTGTCCGCCGCTTTGTTGCTTCCGGTGGGGTTCTGCATGATGCTGGGAATGTCGTCTTCGAACACCCTGATTCAAGCGATGACTCCTGACCATCTGCGCGGGCGCGTGATGGCGATGTACACCATGATGTTCATGGGAATGGCCCCGTTCGGCTCTCTCTTCGCGGGAGCCTCGGCGGAACACCTGGGAGCCACCTTCACAGTGTCGGTCGGCGCGGTTGCGTGCATGGGCGCAGCGTTCTTGTTCTTCTTCCACCTGCCGAAAATACGGGTTGAAGCCCGGCAGTTGATTTTGGCCCAGGACGTCGCCGGCGGCGAGCCATCCATCGAGATGACGGCAAGAGTCGTCGAAGACAACTAACCCTGTCATCCTGAGTGCAGCAACGGCTTTGCGAAGAGAGGCAGTCGCGGAGTCGAAGGACCCCTACCGTCACCAAGAGACGGAAGCTCAATCGACGTTACCGCAGCGACTCAACTTGAACTTCCCGCGGCCTACCATGCGCGATGCTGAGCTTGAGAAGCATCTCGCGCGAAGCGGATATGCATTTCGCTGGCAATCATAGAGCTACGCCCGAGATCCTACGGGACTGAAGTCCCTCAATATGACGCTAGGATAGGAGCCTCGTTCAAACTGACCTAAACCCAAAACTCTAATGGAATCCAGCCCGGATACTGTTATGCTTCCGCTGCAGTTTGAAGGTAGGCGGCGCATGACCACGGCTCCCAGTTACCGGAGCATAACTTTCCTATTGATTGTTCCTCTGTGGTTTGTGACTACTGTCACTGCCCAACAAATTGACATCCGGGCGGGAGTGTCACTCACAGTTGATCCCGCACGCGTAACTTTGAAGGCCGGAGAAGCACAAAAATTCTCCGCGCACCTTGAGGGCGCGCCCGCAGGAGCGGTAATTGTGTGGGCAGTCCCCGATAAGGACAGAGACGTCAGCAGCATAAGCCAGGCCGGGGTTTTCACCGCCCGGGTCGCCGGCATCTATCACGTCTTCGTACTCGCCACTACCGGCAAGAGCAGCGTGCTAAAGACTGTAGTCGCGAAGGTGACCGTGCTGGGAAGTTCGGAATTTTAAGTCTTTGGCAGCGCCGGCATCCTGCCGGCCCCTTGGTGGGGGAACGCCGTGCTACGAGAATCTACTGCCCGCGTATCGCATGCACCACCTGACGCAGCGAACTGTGCGCGAATGGTGCGGGCGTCAACGTAACCACCATCATCAGCAAAGCGAAGGCTGCCAGCCATCGCCGCCCCGATGTCACCCCGGGCCATTCCTCCACCATGGGATGCCGCATGCCGCTGATACGTAGCAGGATTGCCCACAGCAGCCAGCCCGCCCAGAAATAAAATGCCATCGGAATCAGGGCTAGAATCGTCAGTCGCGACACGATGCGATGGGCCCTCGGGTTAAGCGCGAAAACAATGTGTCCACCATCTAGTTGTCCACCGGGCAGGAGGTTGAGCGCCGTGGCGAACATACCCACCCACGCCGCAATGGCGGTGGGATGGAAATAAATATCCTGCAGGGGTGCCGATCCTCCGTGTCCGTTGGCCAGCGGTAACAAGGCCGCGACCATCCGGAAGATCAATGGATGTCCCATCTCGATATCCGAATTCGCCATCACGCCCGGCATCACGCGGGAGTGAGGCATCGCGATCACCAGCACGGTCAGCGCCACCACAAATCCGGCAATGGGGCCCGCGATCCCAATATCGAATAGCGCGCAGCGCGAACGTATGGGAGAACGAATCCGGATAACCGCTCCCAGTGTGCCAATCAGCGTAGGCGCGGGAATAAAAAAAGGAAGCGTGGCATACACGCCGTAGTAGCGGCAATACAGATAATGCCCCATCTCGTGCGCCAGAAGAATCAGAAGCAGTGTCGCCGAGAAGGGAATTCCGAGCAGCAGCCGCGACGGTTCCTGAAGGGCCCAGCCCACGGGAAACAGCGGCAGAGTCTCGTCTCCATGAACAAATGGCGGCGCGTTCTGGAGGAAATCAAATTCCATTTTTGCGCCGACCACCAGCGTGGTGAAAATCGTCGCCACAAACAGAAGGATGTGCAGCCAATACCTGGGATTGGGCGGCCGCACCACGTACACTTCGGCGGGCAGGTACTCAGGCGGGGGAGCGGGAAGTGAGGGAGTAAGGTCGGACATGAAAACTCAGACGGAACGATGATACGTGGAGACGGAGGTTGTTGCCGCGCGGATCGCACCCACGGCTCGGGCCAGAACTGTCTGGGGACAGCATTCCTATTCGATCGACTGCAACTCCTTGCCGGGCTTGAACCGGACCGCCTTGCCCGGCGGAATCGAAACTTCGGCGCCAGTGCGCGGATTGCGACCGATTCCGGTCTTGCGTGGCCGTACGTTGAACACGCCAAAGCCCCGCAATTCAATACGATCGCCCTTGGTGAGCGAGCGCCGCATGCTCTCGAAAACAGTTTCGACGGCCAACTCGGCCTTGGTCTTGGTAATCCCGGTCTTGTTCACCACTTCGTTGATAATGTCGAGCTTGATCACTGGCGGCTCCCGTCGTCGGACTGAGAATAACCTACCAAGTGATTGATGCTAAGGGACATAAGAGAGATTGTCAACGGCAGCGTGTCTCCCGTAAGATCAGTGGTACCCCAGTCTCAGTCCTCAGTCGTCAGTCTTCAGGAAAAGCACACAGATGCCCGCGCCTGTCGGGGACTTTCCTGACGACGGAAGACCGACGACGGAAGACTGCATTTTAAGGAGCTGCATGCTTAAGAGCGACCGCTGGATCCGCAAAATGGCCATAGAGAAGGACATGATTAACCCCTTTTCCGAGAAGCAGGTGCGGGAGGGCGTAATTTCCTACGGTCTGTCTTCTTATGGCTATGATTTGCGCGTGGCCGACGAATTTAAGATCTTCACCAACGTTAACTGCACCGTGGTCGATCCCAAGAATTTCGATGAACGATCATTCGTTACAGTAAGTTCGGAATGTGCCATCATCCCACCCAACTCGTTCGCTTTGGCGCGCTCGGTCGAATACTTCAAGATTCCGCGCGATACTCTCACCATCTGCGTAGGCAAATCCACATACGCGCGCTGCGGCATCATCGTGAACGTCACGCCCTTCGAGCCTGAGTGGGAAGGCTTCGTCACTCTCGAGATTTCAAACACCACGCCGTTGCCCGCGAAAATCTACGCCAACGAGGGGCTCTGCCAGATTCTTTTCTTCACCGGCGATGAAGTCTGCGAAGTTAGCTACGCGGACCGCAAGGGCAAGTATCAGTCGCAGAAGGGAATTGTGCTGCCGAAGCTGTAGAAGCTGTCAGCTATCATCCGTCAGCTCTCAGCGGTTCCAATCCGTGTGGGGTGGACACTCTTGGCCGCCGCTTTTGACTTGGATTTTTGCTGCCATCAAAGTTTGGCTTTCGCAAGGCGCGAGCCAGATGTGCCTGGAGCCGGGCAATGGCAGGGACGCACGTTAAGATCAAATTAACCGCCAGGGCGGCGGACAGGAGTGTCCGCTCCACACGGATTGGATTCGCTGAGAGCTGACAGCTACTTCTTGCTGTTTTCCCCTTCTTTAAACATGTACTTGATCGCCGGCTTGTAAATCAGCAGGTTGGATTGGCTGTTGCGAGTCACCTTCAGACAGCTCTTGTCGTACCACTCGATCATGCCGTGAATTTCTTCGCCATCGCGCAGCACGATCACCATCGGGGTCTTCGACTGCATCTGCTTCTGATAATAAAAGTTCTCGGCATTGGTCTGTTCCGGGGGGGCGGGCTTTCTGCCGCCTCCGGCGGGCCGGTCGCCGCGTTCGGGACGGTCTGGGCGCTCGGGACGGTCTGGGCGCTCGGTCCGCTCTCTGGGTTCGCTCATGGATGCCTGCGCATGATTATGATCGGCGCGGTTCAGTGAAGGGCGAATCAGCTTGCGATTGGCAAAACCCTCTGCCTCCACAGACCGATCGGCTGGAAGTGAATCGACTGCATCTTTCATGGCGCCACCGTTAGACACGCTTTTTTGCGGGCCACAACACGGCTGCTGTGTTTGTGGGATGAAGGCGTGAGTTGCTGATAACCTAGCACAGCAACCTCGGCTATGACAATGGACAAGTGGTGGGGGGAAAAGCACTTAGCAATCAGAAGGTTTCGTAGCGCCGGTGTCTCGCCGGCTGTCGTGTGGGCCGCCCCGCCTGCCCCAAAGGGCTGGCAGGATGCCGGCGCCACCAACCCTTTACGTGCTTCTTTCCAGCGCTGTCGCGAACGCATCCAGCGACAGTGAACGCAGCAGGTTGCGTCGCATGCCCCGCTCCACTTCGTTGAGGCGATCGGCGGCGAAGGCGATCCAGTCGAAGTCCGCGGCTTCCGATAACTTCTTCAGCTCGGTCTGGATATCGGTATTGCGAACCAGCTCAGGCGCACTCGAATTCAGGAAGGTCAGGTCCTGCAGCAGGCTGTAAAGCGTCCGCAACAGCTTTTCCAGCTTGTCGCGTCCATCGGCGCCGGCGCGATAGGTCTCAGTCATCTTGAACAGCTCGCTGTGCTCCGTGCCCCGCAGTGCGGTATTGAGGATGGTCAGGGCCTGGGTACGAGCCGCGGTGTATCCGGCGAGATCGAAGCTTCGGGCTGCGCCGATAGCGCCGTTGGCCAGACGAGCGGCTAAGGCGCGCTGCTTGGGCGTCCACTCCGGACGATGCTTGGCGAGATCTTGTTCGATCTCCTCTGCCGGTAGGGCGGCCAGCGTGATGACCATCGAACGCGAGCGAATCGTCGGCAGCAGTTCGCCAGGGTTCTCCGACAGCAGAAAGATGGTGGCAAATTCCGGTGGCTCCTCTAGCACCTTCAGCAGCGAGTTGGCAGCTTCCTTCATGAAGGAAGACTCGGTGAAGATGTAGACCCGTTCCCTGGCTTCGCCCGGTCGGTAGTAAATGGTCTCAATCACGCGCCGCACCTGGTCCACCTTGATCATCATCTGCGGCGGATCGGGCGGGATCACCAGCACGTCAGGATGGGTCTGAACAAACAACCGGGTTTCTTTCTTGTCCGTCTCGCGCAGATTTTCCCGGGCCTCGACCGCCTCCGCGAAGCGGGCGTCGAGATTCTCTGATTGGGCGATACGGACGCAGTTGGAACACTTGCCGCAGAAGTCGGGCAATCCGTCCGTGGTGATCGGCGAAAGGCAATTGATCGCCTCTGCCAGCATGAGTGCCAGCTTGTATTTGCCCGAACCTGCGGGACCCGACAGAACTACTGCCTGGGGAAAGCGATCGCGGGCCAGCATCTCGCGCAGGCGATGGACGACGTCGGAATTGCCGTGAAAGTCGTTAAAACTCATATTCACCACAGAGATACAGAGGCACAGAGAAAAACCATCAATCATCGAAAAATCCATTTCACGATACCACTCTTCAGTGGCGACAAGTCTTGCTCCCGGATGGATGTGTTTTTCGCTTCTATTCAAGGACAACAAAGTGTTTCTCTGTGCCTCTTTGTCTCTGTGGTGAGTTTATGCCGTCTTCGCAGCCAACTTCATCTTGCGTCGCACAATCTCCACAATCCGTGCATGGGTTTCGGCCGCCGTTCCTCGCGCATCGACCAACACGACTCTTTGTGGTTCGCGAGCCGCAATCGCAAGATAGGCGGCGCGGACTCTGGCGAAGAAAGCGCGGCTCTCCTGTTCGAAGCGGTTCTCGTCGTGCTTGCCGCGGCCATTTTTGGCGGCGTCGGCTTTATTACGGCGACGGGCACGCTCTACACTTGCAGCCACGTCGGAATCCATGAGGATGGTGAGGTCAGGTTGCAAGCCGTGGCACAGGATGCGATGCAGAGCCAGCACCGGCTCGCTGCCCAGCTTGCGGCCTCCACCCTGATACGCTTCGGTGGAATCGGTGAAGCGGTCGCAGAGCACAACCCGGCCTTCCGCCAGCGCAGGCTGGATCACTTCCGTTATGTGCTGCGCGCGCGAGGCAAACATCAGCGTCAGTTCCGCCATTGGGGAGAGGCCAGCAGTGGCGGTATCCAGCAGGAGCCGGCGGATTTTCTCTCCCGTGGCGGTTCCACCCGGCTCACGAGTCACCACTACAGACAAGCCTTGCGCGCGGAACACCCCTGCCAGCTTTTCCAGTTGCGTGCTCTTGCCGCAGCCGTCGAGTCCTTCGAAGGTAATGAACCGACCACGATGTGAGTGCGGAGACACAGCGGAATGATAAATCAGCACTTGGCATTTGGCACTTCGCCTCTGGGAAACTCGTGTGGGGCGGACACTCTTGTCCGCCGCTTTTGCGGTTGATCCGGTTTTGAGATTGATTCGCTAACCTCTCGACGAACCGCCCAGATCCAAAGTCAAGGGCGCGGCGGGCGGGGGCGCCCGCCCCACACAAGGTGACCAGACTAGTCGGTGACTGTTATATTCATCTGTCTTAAAACGATTTCATACGGACCCAAGGAGCGTGTTCGTGATCCCTTTCCCCGGGAAGGTTTTTCGCCATGTGTTCCTGTTGGTTGCTTTGGTCTCACCCATGTTGGCAGCGGGCGCGCCTGCTCCCCACGTAACCATCTCTGTGGATGCCACCGAAGCGCCGCGAAAAATCTTTCATACCCGGATGACGATTCCCACCAAGCCGGGCAGCCTTACTCTCTACTATCCCAAATGGATTCCGGGCGAGCACGGTCCCACCGGTCCAGTTCAGGACCTCGCCGGATTGAAGTTCAGCGCAGGAGGCAAGTCTCTGGCCTGGCGGCGCGACCTTCTGGACGGATGGACGTTTCATGTTGAAGTACCTGCAGGCGTATCCAGCGTCGAAGCCTCGCTGGACTTTATCTCGCCTAACGCGCTCTTTGGAGCACAGCACTACCGCGATTACCATTTCCTCTACAGCCTGAGCGACCACGTGGCCCACTTCGGACTGGAGCATCATGAATCCAATGACAGCCGCCTGGGCGAACGTGCTTTGGTCGATCCGACGAAGCGCCTTCTGGGGTCGGGATTGCTTTCGCACGAATTCGTGCACTCCTGGAATGGAAAGTACCGGCGTCCCGCCGATCTCGCGACTCCTGATTACGAAAAACCCATGCAGACTGATCTGCTCTGGGTGTACGAAGGCCTAACCCAGTATTTGGGCGAGATCCTCACCGGCCGCATGGGGGAGCGAACACCGGAGGAATTCCGCGACTCCCTCGCGTATACCGCTGCCTACCTGGACCACACGCCCGGCCGTGCCTGGCGGAACCTGCAGGACACTGCCGACGGCGTTCCCGCGATGCAGGATGCGCCCCATCAGTGGGAGTCATGGCGGCGAGCACTCGACTACTATGACGAAGATGAATTGACCTGGCTTTGGGCCGACACCCTCATTCGCCAGCAAACTCACGGCCAGAAGTCCATGGATGACTTTTGCCGGATTTTCCACGGGCCTCCGAGCGGACCGCCGCAGGTGAAAACTTATACTTTCGACGACATCGTCAACACGCTGAACCAGATCGCACCTTACGACTGGCGCGGGTTCTGGACCGAGCGCCTGACCAACCACGGGCCGGGTGCGCCGCTGGGCGGCATCGAGGCAGGCGGTTGGAAACTGGTCTATGACGACACACGTTCGCCGCTAGTGCAGGCGGAAGAGGGGTACAGCGATTCCGTCAACGCCGCATACTCGATTGGATTGTGGCTGAAAAAAGAGGACGGACTCGTCACCGATACCGTCGAAGGGATGCCGGCAGCGCGGGCTGGAATCGGCCCCGGGATGAAGCTGGTTGCGGTCAACGGGCGAAAGTTCTCCAAGGAAGTGCTAGGGGATGCGCTGCGCGCAGGCAAGAACAGCTCGGCGCCGCTGGAGTTGTTGGTCGAAAACACGGAGTACTACAAGACCTACAAGCTCGACTATCACGACGGAGAAAAATTCCCTCACCTGGTGCGGGATGAAACCAAGCCCGACCTGCTGAGCGACATCATCAAGCCACACTAACCGTGGTGGGGCGGACCCTCTTGTCCGCCGCTTTTGAACTTTGACTCTCCGCATTGCAGGAGTCCTAGTCGTATTCAAGTAACGACGGGCGTGTAGAGATTCTTAAGGCAGACAATCAACTTCAAAAGCGGCGGACAAGAGTGTACGCCCCACACAGTTGGCTACGTGACTCCGGTGAACAGATCAGTTTCCTGCACGACGGGTCCCGCGTTCTCCGCTGCCGCGAGATGAAATAACTCTCGACCTCCGCGTTTCCGGGCATGCTCTTCGAACATCGACCACAGTGGCTGCTGGGTGGTGTGCGCGCGGAACGCCTCAAGTTTGGTTTCCAGGTAGTTGCCGATTTCGATAATGGTTGTGACCGGCGGCAGAGTGATGGGCTGGCGTCCCGAGAGTGTGAAGTCGGCGGCCGTGTGGTACAGCTTCTGAATTCGGTGAGGCGTGACCGAGCCGGTTAGCTGATCCGGAAAGCGATTGCTTCGCCCCGCCCAGTGGAAGGCGAGCGTGGCAAACACCGATGCCATCGAATGATCGGTGTGGCCCGTGACGCTACCCGCCGGATCGAACGTCAGCAAGACTTGCGGACGAAATTCCCGGATGCGCAGCGTAAGATCGGAAACCACGCGCTGCATGTCCAGCCGGTGAAGCTGGCCGTCGGGATAATCGAGCACCATCCCACGCGAGACCTTTAGTATTTCGCAGGCCGCGGCGAATTCCTTGCGCCGTAACTCCCCAAGTTCCTGATCGCTGCGCGCGTTGCCCCGATGGGTCGCGGCTTGTCCCGGCGTCAGGCAAATGATGCAGGTTTCCACTCCTCGCTCCTGATAGAGACGCAGAGAGCCGCCGAAACTGCTGGCTTCATCATCCGGATGCGCGGTGACCACCATCATGCGCCGCATGCAGGGATTGTATCGTTGACGTAGCGCCGGCGTCCCGCCGGCTGTCCGGTGGGTGTCCCGCCCACCCATCAAGCCGGCCGGAGGCCGGCGCTACTAAATTCCTCGCCTTCCTCCAGCATGAATGCCAGCACGTCTTGTGGGACCGGAGCATTCCAGACCGGAGCGAATGACTGGCGATGCAGCGGAGAAGGTCCGTGCTCGCGCAAGGCCGCCAGGTGGCGAGGCGTGCTGTAGCCTTTGTTTGAAGCCAGTCCGTAGACGGGAGAGACCGGGTCGCACTCAACAATCATGCGGTCGCGCTCGACTTTGGCCAGGATCGAAGCGGCGGCGATAGAGGCCGAAAGGGCATCGCCGTGAATGATGGGTTGCTGCGGAAGGTCGCAGTCCAGGCGCAACGCATCCACCAGCAAGTGATCGGCGCACGGGTCGAGACCAAGGACCGCTTCGCGCATGGCCAGACGCGAGGCCTGGTAAATGTTGATCTGGTCGATGCGGGCGGCATCGACCGCGGCGATCGCCCAGGCGACGGCATGCTCGCGAATTCTCTCCGCCAGAATTTCACGGCGTTCCGCCGGCAACAGCTTGGAATCCCGCAGGCCGCGAATGCGGTACGCCGGATCGAGGATCACGGCCGCAGCGACTACCGGTCCAAACAGTGAACCGCGTCCAACTTCATCGACCCCCGCGACCAGGCGCGCGCCCAGCTGCCACATTCTCTTTTCAAACTTCAGCGTGCAATGCAGCTTCTTGAGCAGCCGCAGCTTGGCGGCTGATGCCGAGAGCGGTTTCCCTGACGCGGATGTAAGTCTTGGAGGCACAGAGACGAGTCTAGAAACATCTTCGCCCAGTTCACGCTTGTGGTGCAATGTGGAAAACCGCTTGAGAGCTTGCATCCCTTCAGGCGAGCCGCAAAGCGGCGTAAGAATGTAGCCCAGCGCGCGAGCCCTGGGTGGTAAAAAGTAGCGCGGAACGGGCGAAGCTCCGAAGGAGCGAAAGCAGAGTCGCATCGGACTCCGTAAGCCGTTAACCGCGCAATTTCCTGGAGCGCATTGCGTCTCCACACGTCCAGGCAACGCAAGATCCGTCATCCGGCTAGAGCCCGGGTTCAAGATGACATCTGTACCGGTGGGCGTGGATCGAGGCCGAGTATCAACGGCCGCGTGGCCCGAAAGTAACATTACCTGCCATTACCGCGGTAAATTGACCGACCTGCTGCCGGTTGCTAGCTTCAATGCAGAGAACTGTTCACCCGGCGGACCCACTTGAAAGAAGAACATCCCAAAGCAGCGGAGCGCCAAAACAAGCGTCTACACGTCGCTCTTCCTATCCGAGTTACCTATTGGGATGGGGCCCAAAAACCTTGTCTCGAAATTGCCTGCACTTACGATATCTCTGAGCACGGCGCCCGGGTCACAGGCCTGCGTTGCGTGAAAGAAGCCGGAGAGGTGATCGCCATCGAGCGGGGCAAGAGCAAGGCCTTCTGCCGCGTGGTGTGGGTCGGAGAACCCAATTCGGAGCTGCAGGGTCAAATCGGCCTGCAGTGTGTGGAATCTGATCGCATATTGTGGGAGACCGAATTGCGCGACATGGTCGAGACCTACGAACCGGTCCTGCCGGAAGGAGACGGGAAAAGGCCGCGTACTTTCGCCGCTCACGAGCGCCGCCGTCGCCGCGAGCGCTTTAGTCTGGAAGGAACGGCGGAGCTGGTTGAAGCGGGCACGCAGAATTCCAAGGCGAACAGCGTAGTCCTGAAGAATATGTCAGAGATTGGCTGCCTGGTCCTGACTAACCAGATAATGCCGGCCGGCACCAATTTGATAGTGACGCTGCACGTCGACGATCAAAAGTTAACGCTAAAGGGTCAAGTCAAACATGCGGATCCGCACGTGGGACTCGGAATCGAATTTCACAAGATCCGTAAAGGCGAACGCCAGATCCTGCAGTTTCTGATCCGCAAGCTTGCCGAGAAGAACTTCGAAGACACCTTGCAGTTCGAAATCCATAAATAGCCGATACTGTGTAGGCGCGAGCGTCCCGCTCGTGCGGAGACCATCACGCCGCCGAGGACGCTCGCGTCTACATAGGCGCTACTTCGCGGCGACTTCTGCTACAACCTGCTCGCGATCGACATCCTTCAGCCGGGCCGCCTTGCCCTTGAGACCACGCAGATAGTACAGCTTGGCGCGGCGCACCTTAGACGAGCGTAGCAGCTCCACTTTGTCCACCACCTTGGAATGGAGCGGAAAGATACGTTCGACGCCGTGGCCGAAGCTGATCTTGCGCACGGTAAAGCTGGCCTGCGGCCCCCGGCTGCGTGCAATCACCACGCCCTCGAATGCCTGCAGGCGTTCCTTGTCGCCTTCCTTGATCTTCACGTGCACGCGGATGCTGTCACCCGGCGCGAATTCCGGAATATCAGTACGCTTGGTCTTAGCCAGAAGTTTCTCGATGATCAGGTTAGTCACGATCTTGTCCCCCTGTGACGGAAATCTTGGAATTTGTTCCAGCTTGCTCGTCCGCGATGCGGGCCAGCAATTGTTTATCTTCGTCGCCGAGCGCGGCGCCCTCTAACAGATCGGGCCGGTTGCGCACCGTTTTCTCTAAAGCTGTCTGCCGGCGCCAGCGGCGTATTTCTTCATGGTTGCCAGAAACCAGAACCTCAGGCACCTGCAATCCGCGAAAGTCCGCCGGCCGGGTGTAATGCGGATAGTCCAACAATCCACTCGAACCGCAGGTGGAATTGCCGCCACCGCCTTTTCCCGTCGGAGCCGCCGTAAACGACTCCTGCCGCGTCGAGGCCTCGTTCCCCAACGCGCCGGGAATGAGTCGCGTAACCGTATCCAGAATCACCGCCGCGCCTAGTTCGCCGCCACTCAACACGTAGTCTCCGATGGACAGCTCGCGGTCGGCCAAGTGCTGTCCTACGCGCTCGTCGACTCCTTCGTAGCGGCCGCAGATCAGGACCATCCGTTCCAGTGTCGAGAGTTCCTCGGCCACGCCCTGGTCGAAGCGCCGGCCTTGCGCCGACAGCAGCACCACACCCTGCTTCGCGCCAACCGCAAGGCGCTCAGTACGGTCTTGGATGTTCA
>WNFR01005265.1_pt1 | contig 19421 bp, 18 predicted proteins | sample 5400221 | NCBI WGS metagenome assembly WNFR01 (sample SAMN13153357, study PRJNA577476) | soil metagenome | isolation source: 40 cm soil under Madrone tree | place: USA:California | collected 2016-06-14 | reverse complement strand
GATTTATACGCGCCGGCGCTGAGCGGAGATCTGTCGGTCAACGTGGCGGGACTTCAGTTTATGCTCGACGAGGATAAGCGCAATGGATTGATCGATGGCAAATTTGCCCTGGATCGAGTGATCCACGACAAGATTTTAAGGCTCGCTCAACAAGAATTGCGCGCGGAAGGGCGGCTAAAATAGCCGATGGCCGATGCTCATCATCACTCGGAGCCAGGGCCGGAAATTGCGCTGACGCAAGGATCGGCAAAATGGGATGGAGCGAGGGGTCTTTGGTACATTGGTTGGCTAGTCGAGAACAGGAGCAGAGAGTCGCTCGAGGTTTTGGCGACGCGCGTGCCACACGGGCAATTCAAATCGGAAGATCGGCGCTTCGAGCCCGCACTGATCTTGGCGCCGGGAGAAAGCGAGGAGTTCCACGTCTCCGTGCGATGTAGTGAACCGGTGGGTCTCGTTACCGAAAACGCTTTCCTGATTTTCAATATAAATTGGTCGGGCGAGCCTTGGCGGATTTTTGTCCGAATCCGCGTTACGATGAATGCCGACGGCAGACCGGAGACTGAAACCCAATCGATCACGACGCAGAGAGTCGGATTCTCCGGAATAGATTCTTAAACGTTACCGAATCTTAAGGAAACGATAGTGACTGAAAAGGAAAGAGATCTCTATATCCTTTCGCGCATGCGCGGTTGACGACGCAACTGAGGCGTCGGCTTCGAAGAGACCACGGGTATGGTCTCCAACGCGGTGAAGATGGATCAGAAGGAAGTCGTCGCGGCGCTCAAGCGCCTAAAGGCAAATCACAGCGATGATCCGGAGTATAAAAAGCTCCGCAAAGATTTGCCAAAGGAGTGGCCGATCTAAGAAACAGTTTTGCGTCTCAGGTATCGAGTCGATTCAGCGGAACTAATTCACTTCTTGACGCTGTTTCTTCCCCTTTGCGGGACTATGTCGCAATGAGCAAGAATCCGATGGATGTCATGCAGAGCGCAGCGAAGCATCTCGCATTCTCGGTCGCCTAGGAGGACGAGATCCTTCGGCAGAGTTTATCCTGAGCGTAGTCGAAGGGCTTCAGGATGCCATTCCGACACAGCCTCGCAGAGGGAGAGGATTAGACACGAGGCCGCAATCGCGTCTTCGGTTGGCGCAAATTTAAATTCTTAACACCGCTCCAGAACTCTCTCTTTCCGGTCATCGCCTGCACGTGTCCGTCCCATTCCAGCGTAAAGGCGGTCAAGCCGAGCTTCACTGCAGCGCGGACTTTGTTTTGTGTATCTTCGTCCTTCGCCAATAATCGAATCGCATCGATCTGACGGCTGCCGTGACCCTCGTCTTCGTCGGCGTGGAGTTTGTAAGTTTCCGCGGCGCGCGGCGAGAAGCCGTAGTAGCCGGTCAGCTCGCGATAGACTTTATCGGATATCTTGCCCGCTCCGCCGAGCTGACTTTCGACGAAGGCCAGCATGGCGACGCCTTCGAGCGCGGAACGGCGCTGGCAGCAGCCGAGGATCATCTCGATCGCCGCCAGCGTACCCGGTGCCGGCTCTGCATTGTCCGCCTCTTCACGCGAGATGCCGCCTTCTTCGAGGAACTGCAGCATGATGTCCATGTGAGTTTGTTTGCCGCCGAGCTCTTCCATGAAGTTTTCCAGCACGGTATCCATCACGGTATATTCCTTGGCGCTAACGGCATTAATCGCCATATAACCAAAGAAAATCGGGTTGGTGCGCACCCTCAAATAGTGTTGCACTTCGCCAAATATAATTTGCTCCCGGCTCCAGCGGTGCTTGATGATGCCATCGAACCAAGGGTGCTGCACCATCGGCACTTCGTCGGCGAAACTCCAAAGCTCGGTAATGAATTCATCGGGCGTCATAGAGAAGCATCTAACTCACTCGGGCGATAATGTCTATCCGAAGCGCTTTTATTGACCCGCCTTGTCCAATCGACGCAGTGATGTGAAAAGGGCAATTCGCGAAATCCACCGCATTCCCCAACCTCAAGGCTTGGTTTATTTAAACGTATCTAATACTTGAAGTTGTGTTTTCTGTTCCGCGAAAACTAGCTGCGGACGAAGTTAAGCGCCCCGCGGTTAAAGGTGGTGTGACTTCGACTTCCGTTGCTTCTGCCAACACGTTTAGTGACGAAAGGGCATCCGGTCGCGGAAGCGTGAAGCGAGCAGATCACGCAATGCTTTTAGTGGAGCTTTTGGTTTAATAAATTCTGCGATGAAGAATCCGATGAACGCATAAAGGATCGTCATTTCCTGTTTTATGGATACAAAAACACCCGTCATCTCGTTTACGAGCAATCCGATGATTATAAAGCAAAAAGCGACCTTAGTTTCCGAGACGATCTTTTTGAGAGCAGCCCAATTTGCGCGCAAACAAATGCGCAGCACGACTGCGTAACAGAGAAGCAATAAGATAATCAATACGGCGGTCAGTCCCCAATTGGCTGACCCGGAACTGCTCCAAAGTACGATGGGACCCATGGTAGACCATAGTCCCAAAGCCCCCCACAGAAACCGCCGGAATGCCAACCTAAGTGAATCGACAAGTTTTGTTGTCATTGGCTGCCTTCTGCCGAACCACAAATCGTGCAATAATCACCGCTGCTGTTATCACATTAGCGCCGTAAGGCATTAGAGCTGATGGGAAATAGATTGAACACCACGTCCATTCTCACGTTCAGAAATATCACATTCGGCCCCGGCGGCGGGCCGTTTCTTAACGGATCGTCGTTTATTCTTTGATCGCTCGGACCATCGTCACCACGCTCTTGTTGACGGCCAGGAAAGGTGCGTCCCATTTCATGTCGGGATCGGGTAGTGCTTCCACGTTCACGTTTGTCAGCGCGAGAAACGCTTTCTCCGGACTGTTCAGGAAGTCCGACAGCCGCGCACTATAGCCATCCTTGCCCGCTAATGGCACGAAAAGCGTCCCGCGAATCTTATAGGTGTCGGTGAGTATTTCAACTTCAACCTGTTTGCCTTTGAACTTCGATACGACTTCCGCCATTGCCTGCCTCCTTTGCGGGCGCCTACGCTGCCGGCGGCGCTATTGTCTCATTCCAGCGGACAAAAAGAAAATTATCAGAAGTTTCTCGACAAGAACACTTTAGAACCAGTCGAGCTTTACAGGAAGACTTTAGATCTGACCTGTTTGCTCGCCGAGAAAGCGCACACAGGCGAAATCGCTCGTTCGCAAATCAAGCGCCTTGGGGAGGGTGCCGGTGCGCAGCATCCAGTCGTGGCCACGAGGTTCGATAAACTGTCCGGGTTTGAGATTGGGCGAGTAGAACGGCCCGGTCCGACCGTCTTTCGACCAACCAGATGTGCCGGCGGGCCAATTTTCAGGAAACTAGTAACATTGTCACCATCTCATCGTCTACCGGTCAATGGCCCCTTTCATTGACAATCACCGGTCGGCAGTTTACCTTTATAAAAACACCTTTGTTTTCATTTCATTAGATAGAAGTTGCCGGATGGAAACCTACGATAGCAAGACGGCGAGCCGGATCGTCGGTGTCAGCCTGCGCCAACTACAATACTGGGACGAGCAGGATTTTCTCCGGCCTTCGGTAAAGCCCGCCGACGGGCGAGGAACCAAGCGTCTATACTCGTTCAATGACCTCATTTGCCTCAAGGTCGTGAAGGATCTCACGCGCCACGGTTTCAACCTGCAAAAAATCCGCCGTTGCGTTAAGCCACTAAAGGAAAACTCGTCGCAGACCGAGCGTCCGGCTCAGTCGCTAAAGTATTTGACCGACGGCGAGGACCTTTTTGTCATTACGAGCGATCGGCAGAAGATTCTCGCTGCCATGGAACATCAGTTCGTGCTGTCGTTGGGGATCGGCAATTTGGTGCGCGAGTTGAACCGTGAAGCGCACCGCGCCGCACCGAGTCAAAAATCTGGGAAAAAATCCCAGCAACCCGAAGAGCGGCGTAGCGGCTCTGCCTAGGCGATTATGGAAACCATCAAAGTAACCCCGATGATGCGGCAGTATCTGGAAATCAAAGATCGTTATCAAGATGCGATCCTGTTCTTCCGTCTCGGCGACTTTTACGAGATGTTCTTCGAAGATGCTCATACAGCGTCGAAGATTCTCGATATCGCGCTGACAGCCCGCCACAAGACCGAAGACGGCTCGGTGCCCTTGTGCGGTGTGCCCTATCATGCGGCTGAGCCGTATATTCAAAAATTGCTCGAAGCCGGTCACAAAGTTGCCGTTTGTGAGCAGATGGAAGATCCCGTGAGTGCGAAAGGGATCGTGAAGCGGGAAGTGGTGCGGGTGATTACCCCCGGGACGGTCACCGCGGCAGAAGGGCTCGACGCCCGCGGCAATAATTTCTTGGCGGCAATATGGAAAGGCCAAGGCGGCTTCGGATTGGCTTCCACCGATGTCACCACGGGCGAATTTCGTTTTACCGAGATTGCTGAGGAGCAGTCGCTCTTGGACGAGCTCGGCCGCATCCATCCGAGCGAGCTGTTGTTGGCGAGCCGCGATGGCCGCTTGCGTGAGCGTCTCTATAAGGAATATCCGCTCATTCATTTCACATCGGTTAGCGACGAGCTGTTCAGCGACGCGGCGAATACCCGAATGGCGGCGATTAACGCAGCCAGCGCGCAAGAATTCGTCGACGGTTTGCGCGCCGCATCAGCCATCTTGGGCTATCTGGAGGCGAACGCGACGGAGTCGCTGAAGCTGATCGGCGATCTCGAACCCTACCAAGTTTTCCATTACCTCGTATTGGACGAGGCGACACGGGCGAATCTCGAGCTAATCGCCAATTATCAAGGCGATCGTCATGGCTCCTTGCTGTCCATCCTCGATTGCACGCTGACTTCGATTGGCGCACGCCGGCTGCGCCGTTGGCTTTTGTATCCCTTGCTTGATCCGAAGGAGATTGGCGCGCGTCTTGACGGCGTGCAAGAGCTGGTTGACGGCTTCTCCTTTCGTCAAGAATTGAAATCTGGATTAGCGAAGATTCAGGACCTGGAAAGGCTCGCGGGTAGAGTTGTCTCCGGCAGCGCTCTGCCGAAGGATTTGATCGCCATCAAGGGCACCTTGCGCGCCGTAAATGAGATTCGCGCTCAGCTCGCAGACTTCCGTGCGACAATTCTCACGCGTATTCGCGGCGATTTGGCGGAGCTCCCGGAGGTTGTCGATCTGATCGATCGCGCCGTTGTCGATGATCCGCCGTTTTCCATCAAGGACGGCGGCTTTATTCGCGCGGGGTTCGACGCCGAGTTGGATGAGATACGGGGTATTCGCACACATGCGAAGGAATGGATTCGGCAGTTTGAAGCCGGCGAGCGGCGGCGCACCGGCATAAATTCGCTCAAGGTGCGTTACAACCGGGTGTTCGGCTACTACCTCGAAGTGACTAATTCCCACCTGAAGTCGGTGCCGTCCGATTATTTGCGCAAACAGACGCTGGCCAATGGCGAGCGCTACATCACGCCGGAGCTCAAAGAGTACGAAGCCAAGGTCCTCAACTCAGAAAGCCTGATGGAAAAACTCGAGGGCGCCATTCTAACCCGCGTGCGCGAGCAGATCGCCGCCTACTATCCGGCATTGAAAGAAGTCAGCGACGCATTGGCGGACTTGGATGTGTTGGTCTCTCTGGCGGAGGTCGCCGAGGCGCGCCATCTCATCCGGCCCGAGATCGACGCCGGAGTGTGCTTATCGATTCGCGACGGGCGCCATCCGGTCGTCGAAGCCGCTGTCGGCCGCGGCGCGTTTGTCCCCAATGATTGTTTGATCGATCCCGAATTGCAACAAATCATCCTTCTCACCGGCCCGAATATGGCCGGCAAATCCACGTACATGCGCCAGATAGCGCTGATCGTGATCCTCGCCCAAATGGGCAGTTTCGTGCCGTGCGCCCAAGCGCGCATCGGCATCGTTGATCGCATATTTACGCGCATCGGCGCCACGGACTCGTTGGCGCGCGGCGAGTCGACGTTCATGGTGGAGATGAAAGAGACCGCGAATATTCTACACCATGCAACCAGCCGGAGCTTGATCCTGCTCGACGAAGTGGGGCGTGGCACCAGTACATTCGACGGCATCTCGATTGCCTGGGCGGTTGCAGAATCGCTGCATGACGTCGACTGCCGGCCGCGGACGCTTTTTGCCACCCACTATCATGAGCTCACCGACTTGGCGCAATCGAAAGAGCGGCTCAAGAACTGTAAGGTGGACGATTTCGAGCTGCGCGACCTGACCCTATGTGCCGTGCCGGCGCAGATGGGCCTGTTCAATTCCCCCGACGACGTTTTACGCGACCGCTTGAGCCGTTTGGATCTGTCCATCATGACGCCCATAGAAGCGATGAACGTTCTTCATCAGTTGACCGAAGAGGCAAAAAAATGATGCGTCCGAAGGCGGGTGCTCTGATGAAACAAAGAATAATTTATCATTTAGCTGTCTTGGGTCTGCTCGCGATGGCGACGTCATCGCCGCTGATGCGCCCAGTTTTGGCGCAGAATCAGAAAACGGATACGATGAGGGAACAGGGCCGGGCCGGACCTTCGGCGATACCGGCAAGACCGAACGACGGCGAACCGGTTGCGAACGGTGCGCCGTCCAGAGGCGCGGAAGAGGAGAGACCAAGCGCCCGACAGCCTTCCGACAAAGTCCAAGTAACCGCCCTGCGTTTTTTATCCTGGAACGGTTACACACGGATTATGCTGGATCTGTCTCGGGAAACGCAATATCAAGTGCGCCGTTTGAGAGAAGATCCGGCGAAGGGAATACCGCCGCGAATTTATATCGACATCCTTGGCGCCCGGTTAGCGCTCGCTTCCAAGGAGCCGTTGCCGGTGGAGGATGGACTTCTGCGCCAAGTCCGTCTGGGCCAGTACAGCGGCGATGTCGTGCGTGTGGTGCTGGATATGAACAGCGTTCGAGATCACAACGCTTTCCTTCTCGCCGACCCCTATCGCCTGGTGATCGACGTTTACGGAACGAAAGCTCAAGAGCGCTTAGCAGGCAGGGAATTACCAGCGACACCAGCGTCGAGCGGACGTAAAATTACGGCGCAAATAAACAAGCCGAGCGCTCCGCCCCAGGCAAGTTCTGGCCTGCGAAAGATCGTGTTGGATCCGGGGCACGGCGGCAAAGATCCGGGAGCGGTGGGTCCGGGCGGGATAACGGAAAAAGACATCGTGCTCGCCGTCGCCAAAAAGTTAGCCGCGAAGCTGAAGAACGAAATGGGCATTCAGGTGGTCCTGACGCGCAAAGATGACCGTTTTATTCCGCTGGAAGATCGAACGGAACTGGCGAAAAAAGAAAACGGAGACCTGTTTATTTCGCTGCACATGAACGCCAGCCCGAATGCCGAGGCGAAAGGAATCGAGACGTATTATCTGGACAATACCACCGATGAAGCGGCGATTCGGTTGGCCGCCCGGGAGAACGCTACTTCACGCAAGAATATTTCGGATCTACAATTCATTTTGAGCGACATGACCCAAAATATGAAGCTCGAGGACTCGATCACGTTGGCCCACCGGGTACAAAATTCGTTGGTGAGCGGCATGACTAAGGTCATGGGCGACGTTAAAGACTTGGGAGTCAAAAAAGCTCTCTTTTACGTTCTTGTCGGCGCGCCCATGCCGAGCGTCTTGGTGGAAATGTTTTTTATCACCAACCGCGGCGAAGGCCGCGCTATGAACCAAGATAACTACCAAGACGCCATGGTCGAGGCGCTTTTTGAAGGCATTCAAAAATTCAGTCAATCCAATCTCATCGCCAAAACGCTTTAGGGATACTTGTCCATGGATGCGGTTGCCATCTCGCTCGCTCTGCTCGAAGAGGTACAGGCCGATCATCAGCTCAAACGTGCGGCGCGCCAATATGTCGATCATGGCCGGCGAACGCTATTTGACAGACACCGTGCGGGCGCGGGTGGGCTGGAGGTCGCTTCGGCTTGGTCCACCGTCATGGATCACTTGATACGGCATCTGTTCGCGACCATCAGCGCCGAATATACCAATCAGTTCCCTGCGCCGAACCGGCGATTTGCTCTCGTCGCTCAAGGGGGTTATGGCCGGGGCGAGCTCAACCCTCAATCGGACATCGATCTGTTGTTTCTGTACGGCTGGAAGGTTTCACCGTTTGTCGAAACGGTGACCGAAAAGTTGCTTTATACTCTGTGGGACGCGGCGCTGCAGGTCGGCCATGCCACTCGGAGCATCAGCGAATGCGTGCGGCTGGCGGCAAGCGACATGAAAGTACGCACGTCCCTCCTGGATGCGCGTTTTCTCTGTGGTGACTATGCTCTCTACGAAGACTTTGAAAAGAAGGCCGAGTCGCGCCTGGTCACAAAAGGGGTGAAACGGTTCATGCGCGAGAAGCTCGAAGAGAATCGCGCGCGCCACGAACAGTTCGGCGGTTCCGTTTATTTGCTTGAGCCCGAAGTCAAAGAAGGAGAAGGGGGGCTTAGAGACGTTCAGACGGCGCGGTGGATTGCGCGCGCCAAGCTCCGAGTCAAGGATTTGGACGCGCTTGCGCTCAATGGCATCGTCAGCCCGACGGATATCGCGCACTTGAAAGAGTCGCAGGATTTTCTGCTGCGGGTGCGCAACGAGCTGCACTTCTCGACCGGCAAACACCAGGACCAATTGACTTTTGAACATCAAGAAAAGGTCAGTTCGGCGTTGGGTTTCGAAGGCGAAGGAACGTTGCGTGGGGTCGAGGTATTTATGCGCAGCTATTATCTGCACGCGGCCCAGATCAATCGACTTTCTGAGCTTATCGTGCACCGCGTCACCGAATGCGACAAGCCACGCTTCGGTGCCTCCTACGTCTTTGGCCGCACGCTGCGCGAAGGGATTCGTCTCTCGCAAGGCCACCTGACGGTTACCAAGCCCGAGGTTCTCGAAACCAGTCCGGATAATCTCATCCGCATCTTCGACGATGCACAGAAATACAATTGTCAATTGACCCATGAAACTCGCGAGATGTTGCGTCAAAATTTACACTTGATTGACGATGATTTCCGCCGCTCGGCGGAAGCCAACGCGACGTTCTTTAGTGTACTTAAATGGAAGGAGTCGGTTTACGAAACGTTATTGGAAATGCACCGCGCCGGCGTGTTGGGCGCGTTTATTCCGGAATTCGGCCGCCTCCTTTGCATGGTGCTGCACGACGCCTATCATATCTACACGGTCGATCAGCATTCGCTGCGTCTGATCAAAGAGATCGAGAGGCTCAAAGCCGGCGATTATGCCGAGAGCGCGCCGTTGCTGACGCAGTTGGCGCGCGAAGCGGAGGAGATCGAGCTGCTCTATCTTGGCCTGATGTTCCATGATATCGGCAAAGGCTTCGGCGGCGGCCATTCGGAAATCGGCGCGCACATGGTGCGGACGATTGCGCGGCGCATGCGCTTGAACGCCGATGCGGGCGCCTTGGTCGAGTTTCTCGTGCGGCACCATCTGCTGATGACCCACACGGCCTTTCGGCGCGATTTGGAGGATGAGAAAACGATTTTTGACTTCGCTAAGGTTATGGGCAGCGTGGACAATTTGAAGATGCTTTACTTGCTCACGTTTGCCGATGTCAAAGCCGTGGGCCCCGAAGTTTGGAATCCTTGGAAAGCGTCGCTGTTGGGCGAGCTCTATGTAAAAGCATTGCATCTCCTGGAGGAAGCGGAAAAGGGTGAATTCCACCGCGAGGATGTCCGTGCCGCGTTGCGCCGGGTTCAAACGAGAGTGCGGCGCCAATTATTGAAGGAATGTGAAGAAGGCAAAGTTGACGAGTTTTTGGCAGCCATGCCGGAGCGATATTTTCTATCAACGCCCGAGGACGACATCCCCGAACATTTTAAGTTGATGGACCGCTTCCGCGGCAAGAGGGCAGAGTTGTCGGTCGAGCATTTTCCCGAACGCGACTGCACGGCGGTGGTCATCTGCTGCCAGGACCGTCCGGGTTTGTTCGCGTCGATCACGGGCGTTTTTTCTGCGCTCAATTTCGATATTCTCAACGCGCGGATTTTTACAGCCACCGATGGGCGGATTCTTGACGTATTTCGAATTTCCCATCGGGGGCGCGCTGAGGTCGTCACTGCGGAACAAAAATGGTTCAAATTTCGCGCTGTTCTGGACGGTGTGTTGGACGGCAAAATCGATATCGCCCACTTGGTGGAATCGTTCAAACCCTCGCTGTTATTTCAAAAAAGAGCCCCGAAGGTACCAACGGCGATCAATATCGATAATGACGCGTCCGACGATTTCACGATCGTCGAGGTGTTTACCGAGGATCGCATCGGCGTTCTGTTTACGATTACCTACAGCTTGCACCGACTCGGATTGTCGATTCATGTGGCGAAAATTTCGACCAACGTGGATCAAGCGGCCGACGTATTTTACGTGACCGATGAAGCCGGCGGGAAGATAACCGATCCCGAGCAGGTCTCGACCGTGCGTAAGTTCCTGCAGCAGAATTTAGCGCCGCAAAATGAAACCAGCGAACGACTCGTTGAGCCCCTCCATTGATCGCTTCCTGGCGATGGTGGCCGTAGAAAAGGGCCTTGCCCGGAATACGGTCGAAGCTTACGGCCGCGATCTCACCAAGCTTCTGGACTACCTCGACTCGGTGAAAATATCCCGTTGGAGCGATGTCGATGCGACCCGGATTCGCGCTTTTCTTGGTTCTCTTCGCGCCACGGGCCTGAGTTCGCGAAGCATGGCCCGCCATGCGGTAACTGTGCGGCGGTTATTTGTTTTCCTCGAAAGCGAAGGCCTGGCCAAAGATGATTCCATGCCGAAGATTTTGTTGCCGACGGCATCGAAAAAACTACCTCACACGTTATCCGGCGGTGATGTCCGCAAATTACTGGCCCAACCGGATTCATCGCAGGTCCTGGGCGCCCGTGACCAGGCGATGTTGGAACTGCTCTACGCTACGGGCTTGCGCGTGTCGGAGCTCGTCGCGCTCGAGACCCGGCAGATCAATTTCCAAGGGGATTATATTACGGTCAGGGGGAAGGGCTCTAAGGTCAGGGCCGTGCCGTTCGGCAGATGGGCGCGAGAAAAACTGACGATGTTTATCAACGAAGTTAGGCCACGACTCTTGAAGGGAAGGGTCAGCGCTTTTGTCTTTACGAACCGTTCGGGCAAGCGTCTAAGTAGGCAAGGATTTTGGAAACTGATTCGCCGTTATGCACTCATGGCCGGGATCGACAAGCGGGTGACACCGCATACGATGCGTCATTCGTTCGCAACGCACCTGCTGGAAGGCGGCGCGGACTTGCGATCGGTGCAATCGATGTTGGGGCATGCGGATATCTCAACAACGCAAATCTATACCCATGTCGACGGCGCGCGTCTAAAAAAAGTGCACCGGGAGCACCATCCGCGAGAGCGAGGCACTATAAAGAAAAGGGGGAATGGAGCACTAAAGTAATGGAGTACGGGTGGAGATGGCTCGATGGACGCAGCACTCCACTGCTCAATTGCTCCGTTGCAGTTCGTTTTCGCCTTGTCTTTTCTCCGACCTTGCCGTATTCATATGAAAGTAGCTCTCCCCCCGGGACTCTATTGGAAGAAGCAATCCGCCAAATCGCAATCTGGGCGCTGCCGCTCTTAGTGGCGGTCGTCTTTCACGAGGTCGCCCACGGTTGGGTGGCAAATCGGTTGGGCGATCCGACCGCGGCGCGACTTGGCCGACTGACGCTCAATCCCATTGCGCATATCGATATTTTCGGCACAATCCTGGTACCTTTGATGTTGATTATCACAAACGCTCCGTTCGTCTTCGGCTACGCTAAGCCGGTGCCGGTTAATTTTAATAATTTGCGTCATCCCAAACGCGATATGATCTGGGTGGCCGCAGCCGGGCCCGCGATGAACCTCGCCCTGGCATTTGTATTTACGATTGTCTGGAAGTCGCTCGCGCCCATGGTCGCCGGGCATGCGGACCAGCCGGGATCATCCGGCGCGGCCAATTACCTTGGCGCAGTTGTTTTAATGGCTCAAAGTGGAATTTTGATCAACGTCGTCCTGGCAGTTTTCAATGCCTTTCCACTGCCTCCGCTGGACGGCGGGCGCGTCATGGTCGGCCTGCTGCCACACGCGCTATCGGTGAAGTTGGCGAGAATCGAGCCGTTCGGGTTCATTATCCTGATCGTACTCCTGATGACTCATACTTTGGACTATATCATCGATCCGCCCACAGAGTTCTTGTTGAAGCTTTATTTAGGAGCATTTTAGTCTAGGCAGTTCATGGAAACGATCGTTAGCGGCATGCGCCCCACGGGGCGGCTGCATCTGGGCCATTTGCATGGAGCGCTCAAAAATTGGCTGAAGCTGCAAGAGCAATATCAATGTTACTTCTTCGTGGCCGACTGGCACGCGCTGACAACCGATTACGCGACCCCGCAGGGCATTCAGCAGAGCACTATAGAAATGGTCATGGACTGGTTGAGCATTGGGCTCGATCCGGCGAAAGCAGTTTTGTTTCGTCAATCGCGGGTCAAGGAACATGCGGAGCTCCATCTGCTGTATTCGATGATTACGCCGGTGCCGTGGCTCGAACGCAATCCGACGTATAAAGAACAGATCAAAGAAATCGTCGACAAAGATCTGTCCACCTATGGATTTCTCGGCTATCCGGTCTTGCAAGCCGCCGATATTACCATTTACAAAGCGAATAAAGTTCCGGTGGGCGTTGACCAGGCGCCGCACGTTGAGCTGACGCGCGAAATCGTGCGCCGCTTCAATCAGATATACCGGCCGATTTTCCCCGAGCCAGAAGTATTATTGACGGAAACGCAAAAAATGCCCGGCTTGGACGGCCGCAAGATGAGCAAGAGCTACGGCAACGCAGTGTTTCTCTCGGATACGCCGAAGGAGATCGATCAGAAATTGAGCCGTATGATGACGGATCCGGCGCGGGTAAGACGAAACGATCCGGGTGAACCGGAAAAATGTCCGGCTTTCCAACTGCACAAGGTCTACTGCACACCTCAGGAAATCGATTATGTTTCGCAAGGCTGCCGGAGCGCCGGCATCGGCTGTCTGGACTGCAAAAAAATTATGATCAAGCACGTCATCGATGATCTCGCCCCGTTTCGCGAGAAGCGCGCGTATTATCAGGATAAGCCGGGCGAAGTTGAGGCTGTTTTGGCGACGGGAAATCAGACGGCACAGAAAGCCGCCGCGGCGACGATGGACGAAGTGAGAGGAACCTTAGGGCTGTGAGCACTCACGTTCAGTTGGAAATTTTCGAGGGGCCGTTGGATCTGCTGCTCCATCTGATCAAGAAGAACGAAGTCAGCATCACCGACATTCCGATCGCGACAATCACCGAGCAGTATCTGGCGGCGCTGGATCTCATGCAGACCCTGAGTCTCGACGTCGCCGGCGAGTTCCTCGTCATGGCGGCGACGTTGATTCACATCAAGTCGCGCATGCTTTTGCCAGCGGGGGGCGACGACGAGGCCGATGAAGACGAGGGCGTCGATCCGCGCGACGAGCTGGTGCGGCGATTATTAGAGTACCAGCGATACAAGGACGCGGCCAGCGAACTGGAGCAGCGCGAGATTCTCACGCGCGACGTGTTCATTCGCGCCGCGCCTCCAATGGAGGAGACCGGCCCGCGCGGATTTCGCGAGGTTTCGATTTTTGAACTGCTGGGTGCCTTGAAGCGGGTCATCGAACGGTTGCCGAAAGACGCCGTCCACGAAGTGACCTTGGACAAAATAACCGTGCGCGAAAAGATGACCCTGCTGCTCGATAAACTGCGCATTCAGAGTCAAATCCTATTCGAAGCGCTCTTCGACGATGTGAAAACTCGCATGGAAGTCGTGGTGACGTTTCTCGCGATGCTGGAGCTTGTCAAAGTGCGGGCGATCCGCATCGTGCAAGAAGAAATGGCCGGGCCGATTGTGATCGAGGCTGCGGCGGGCATGGATGAAGCGGCCGAGCGCGTGGTGCTGGACGAAACCGAGGAAAAGCAAGATGGAGCGTGATGAAATAAAATCCGTACTGGAGAGTCTCCTGTTTGTCGCGGACGGGCCGCAGTCCGTTCAGCGTCTCGGCGAGGTGCTCGATCAAGCCGACCGAGAGACCATACAGAGCCTGCTTAGGGAACTACAGAATGACTTTGAAGGGCAGAACCGCGGGATTCGTTTGGTGGAGGTCGCTGGTGGATATCAGTTGCGTACGCCGAAATCCAATTCGGAGGCGGTCAAAAAGTTTCTCGGCGGGCGGCCCGCCCGGATGGGCAAAGCGACGCTTGAAACCCTGGCGATCGTCGCCTATCGCCAGCCGATTACCAAGGCCGAGATCGAAGCCATCCGCGGCGTCGACGTCGACGGCGTGATCACTACCTTATTAGAGCGTAATTTGATCCGCGCGGTGGCGCGCAAAGACGTTCCGGGCCGGCCGTTTCTCTATGGTACGACGCCCGAGTTCCTGCAGCTTTTCAATATGAAGGACTTGTCTCAATTGCCCACCCTCAAAGAAATGGATGAAATCTCACTGCCAGAGATTCCCGGCGACACTATTGCCATCGACCAGCTCGAAGAAAGCTGATGGCGCCGAGCTATGGAACGGCTACAAAAAATTCTCGCGCGGGCGGGCTTGGCGTCCCGGCGCGAGGCGGAACGTTGGATTGTCGAAGGGCGTATCACCGTCAACGGGAGCGTCGTCCGCAAACTGGGCTCTCAAGCGGATCCGGCGAAAGACAGCATTAAAGTCGATGGCAAACGCGTCAGACCTGCGGCATCGCCACTCTACTACGCGTTCCACAAACCGCCCGGGGTTATCACCACGCTGAACGACCCGCAACACCGTCCTGATCTCACTCCATACCTGGCACACCTCGGCGAAAAAAAGCGCGTCTTTCCCGTTGGGCGCCTCGATTACAATACGACCGGACTCTTACTCCTGACCAACGACGGAGACTTGGCGCTCCGGCTTGCCCATCCGCGTTACGGCGTCAAGAAACTTTACCGCGCGAAACTCAGCGCGTGTCCCACGGATGAAGATCTGGCGCATCTGCGCAAAGGAATTCGCTTGGATGACGGCATGACCGGGCCCGCGCGCACTCGGGTAGTCGATAAACTTAAAAAAAACGCTTGGGTGGAGATCGAAGTTCAAGAAGGACGCAAGCGCGAAGTGCGCCGCATGTTCGAAGCGTTGGGATATTTTGTCGAGAAGCTGATTCGTATTCGGATCGGTTCGGTTTCGCTCGGTCCGTTGCCGCAAGGAGAACTGCGACCTCTGAGCCAGATCGAAATCAAATCGCTCAAGCGGGACGTCGGTCTCGAACGCTCTTGAGTTCGATCATTGACTGACTGTCCATTGAAAAAGGAAAAGGGCGGTTTTTTTGAACCGCCCTTTTTTATCCCTTGAAAAAAATTTCCAGGCTTAATGCCGCAGACTGCAGAACTCTTCGTAATCGATTAGCTCCTTAATCGTCGGATGATCGCCGCACATCGGGCAATTGGGATCGCGCCGCAAATTCAGCGTGTTGATCTCCATCGTCAGCGTGTTGAAGCAGAGCAAGCGGCCGATGAGATGCTCGCCTTTGCCTAAAATAAGTTTGATCGCTTCCAGCGCTTCAATAACGCCGATCAGTCCCGGCAATACGCCCAACACGCCGGCTTCGGCGCAGCTCGGCGCAAGCTCTGCCGGCGGCGGCTCCGGATAAAGGCAACGATAGCAGGGGCCTTTCCCCGGGTAGAAGACTGACGCTTGGCCTTCGAACTGAAAAATACTGCCGTGCACGTTGGGCTTCCCGGTCAGGACGCATGCGTCGTTGACCAGATAACGCGTCGGAAAATTATCGCAGCCATCGACCACGAAGTCGTAGTCTTTGATGATGTCCATGATGTTTTCTGACGTCAGCTTGGCTTGATAGGGGATCACTTTAACGTCCGGATTCAACGCCTCGAGGGTTTTCTTAGCCGACTCGACCTTGGGCATGCCCACGCGATCGTTGGCGTGCAGAATTTGCCTCTGTAAGTTGGAAACATCGACGACGTCATTGTCAATGATTCCAATAGTCCCGACACCGGCGGCGGCCAGATAATATGCCGACGGCGAACCGAGACCGCCGGCACCGACCATCAGCACTTTCGCCTGCAGCAGTTTAGCCTGGCCCTCTTCGCCGACTTCGGGAAGGAGAAAATGCCGGCTATATCGGATCAATTGGTCCGGTGTGTACTGAAAATCCTGGACCCACTTAAAGCCGCCGTTCTTCCACGCCGCGTAACCGCCGGCCATCGATGAAACGTTCTGATAACCCATCTCTTTCATCACTTTGGCCGCTAGCAGCGAGCGCACACCGCCGGCGCAGTACGCAATTATCGGCGAATTTTTGTCCGGCACGGTGTTTTCCACTTTGATTTCGAGAAAACCGCGGGGCAACGGCAGAGCTCCTTCTAGATGCCCCTGACGCCATTCATCGCTCTCCCGAACATCAAGCAAAACAGGTGATTTGCCATTATTCTTAAGCAATTCGTTGACTTGTTGCGCGGACACTTCAGGCACTTCCTTGCGCGCCTCGGCCATTATTTCTTGAAAGTTCTTGGCCATGATTCCTCCCACGTAGACCTTATAGGTCTAAATTATGCACCGGCCTAATGAATGTCAAGACGAGTGCTCGATATCTACGAATAGAGTGATGTCCATCGACGATGCTCAGCATGGCAAACATAGGTTCATCGGATTTCAGGGGTGCCTCGGTGTTCTTGACTCTGAGCGAAAACAGTATTCACGCGATGACTGCGCTGAGATTAGCTGGTAACTTTTCTCCACCTCAAGCTACGATCCAAGCCTATTTCTCCCGGACGAAGCCGCGCGATTCCAACTGCCTTGCGCAGCCTTCCACTGCGTCGGCAAGTACCGACGGGTCGGACCGACCTAGCGGATCACTCGCGTTGCAAGCGAGTGTCTGATTGGTTTCCGGATTGTACATCTTGATCGACAGCGGCGCCGGCGCTGAACTACAACCGGCTAGAAATATTTTCATCGCAATAGACACACATAAGAATAATGCGGCTTCGCGCGAGCTTCTGCGCGGCTGCAACCGTCGGTCCGAGATCATAGACATTGAATACATTCGCCGAGATAAAAAAATCATCGTTGATTGACCCCACTTTGCGATTGATGGTAACAAATAGTGGAGCGGTCGACAAAGTAAATCGCATGGGATCGGCGTAGTGCGCCCCCGTAGCTCAGGTGGATAGAGCGCAGGATTCCTAAAAGTGCTCACCCGTTAAACTGAGTTCCTTTCCGTTCATATCAGCTAGGAAAATCAAGGTCGCAAGTCGTGTTGATGCAGTTCAGGTTAGCTGCCATTGGCACAGGCTTGGCACAAACGGGCGCCCCGATGTATTACGTTTCCGCGAGGTGACACGACCAATGAGCCATCAAGAAGCGCGATCGTTTACCAGCGCGCCGTTAACGGATAATGGCGGGCATTCTGAAGGGTGCGGGAATCCGTTCTGTCAAAACGCAATGAAAGCGAGGACCAGGAAGAAGTTTTGCTCTGATCGCTGCCGGATGGACGGCTATGTGTTGAGGCGAGCCAAGGCGCTGCTCGATAAGGTCGGAATTCTCAGATTTCACACGCTATTGGACGAGGTATGAACAGTCGGGACTCATTTGCCGTTTACAACTACCGGGAGCGGCGAAGAGGCGTTTTCTCGGGGATGAAGGTCGTAACACCTACAGCAGATATAAAAGCGGTTAGTTCGTGGGCGAGTGGAAATAGTGCTGCAGGTCGTGCACTCTTTATGAGTGCAGGAGATAGCGGAGATTGGTCCTGGCTTACGGTCCATAAAAAAACCCTAACAGGCGCGCACTGGGTCTGCTAGACGTTAAAAAAATTAGAGGGCGATAAAGTCGGTATCGTCAAATTCAATTCGTTCCTGGAAGGACTCTAATCCCATGGCGCTTGAGATCCATGATTACGCCGAGCATTTGGAGAAGGTAACCGCCAATCACCAGCGCCAGGCCGAGCACCGAAGCACCTCCCTGAAAAAGGTTCCAGATCACCAAAACTATGCCAGGTAAGATGAAAACAATCCCGGTAAAAGTAATCCAATCTGACCACGTCATGGTCGCCGGATGTAATCACTTCGAGTCTGGGAGAGCAACATAAAACCATGAGCATCATTTCCCCGATCACTTTCATTGACAGACTCGTAAAGAAAAACGAGCTCGGGCAACCGTTCGCGTTGATGGATCATCAGCGGGAAGTCTTGCGCCTTGCCTTTGCCTTTGATCAGGACGGCCGTTTGCCATGGGACACGATCATCTACAGCTGCATCAAGAAGAGCGGCAAGACCACGTTGAACGGGGCGTTAACGCTAGGCTGGGGCTTCACTCAAGAGGCAGATCGTCGAGCCGGCCATCACACTGGAGCGCATCAAGGACTATCTATCCGCCCAGGACGCAGACAATGACATCACCTTCGGGGATGTCTGCTCAGTCATCGGCTCTCTCGTCTTACTTACGCTTACGTCGTCGAATATAATCTACGATGTGAACCCACGGGTGGAGTATTGGCGAAATCCAACCCGAAATCTTGTGAGCGACATAAAACGCCCGCGGATCTTTCAGCGCAAGGTGATATGAAGCGATCATTGTGCGTGCCTGTTCTGGCGAAAATTCATCGAGCATCTTCGCACTTTCATGATGGCTAAGATCTTCACTTCGCTCCATGAACAACTTTAACGCGTTGAGGTAGCGCTTTTCCTGTTCTGTCAGTGGTTTTTCATCCGCCATGATTTGTTCGTCTGCCTATCGCAACCCCGATTAAAAGCAAGGTTAGACCGGCACCTTATGACAACTCCAAATCGCCGATCTCCCTGATCGAGCAACCCACTTTGGATTTGAAGAGAGCATCCATTTCCTTGCACGATTCGGGGTCGTCAAAATAGATTGAGCCTGTAAATCGAAACCCTTTATACTGGATGAACAGAAAAACGCAGGTATCTAAACGCTCGTGCTTCCATACTGACCGAAGAGTTCCGACTTCACCAACCGGCGGATCGTTTTCATAGTCGCGCGCGGCTGTTGTCCATCGTGGCGGCCAACTTCGAGTGCCGCTTCTCCTCGTCATTATCGGGTGGTCGCGGAGCTGCATAAAACGAAACCGTTATCGCAACCCCGGCTAAAAGCAAGCCTGACGATCTGTGCTATAATCCGCGCCATTGGTCGACACGAAAACGTCTGTGGACCCGCTGTGTTGATAGTCGCTGCCGATGATCTGATCGGCGATCATCCGCATCACGTTCGCCGCTTCGCTCGATTGTGGTTTGAATCGAGCAATCGTAAACCCTGTTCATTTCTTTGGCTTTGTGAATCGATCGACTTGGATCCTTCCTACGTTCGCAAGGGCGTGTTTCAGATTGCCGAGGCATCGCGCGCCGGAGTGTCACCAAATTTCCAACCGTTGGA
>WNFR01004944.1_pt1 | contig 19422 bp, 21 predicted proteins | sample 5400221 | NCBI WGS metagenome assembly WNFR01 (sample SAMN13153357, study PRJNA577476) | soil metagenome | isolation source: 40 cm soil under Madrone tree | place: USA:California | collected 2016-06-14 | reverse complement strand
ATCGACATCGTAGGCGCGCTCCGGCGATTTCCGCACCAGCTCGTCGATCTTGTGAGCGTCATCGCCGACCAGGATGCGCCAGCGATCGGCCTTGACACCGTCGAGGATGACGGTCGCGGCGGCGGCAGCGGTCATCGGCGCCTCCTCAAGGAAGCGCCGCGCCCGGTCGGCCACGATCTTCTGGACGTCGTCGTCGGACATTTTTGACGCGTCGATGCCCATCGAGGTGATGCGGGCGCGCACCTGGGCGATTTCCTTCGCGGTCATCACGTCGGACTCGTTGCCGCTCTGGATCTTGCGCGAGTTGGTAACGATCGACGTGCCGATATGGCCCGGCATGACGACCGAGCATTTGATGTGCGGCGCGTTGATTCGCAGGTCGGTCACCAGCGCCTCGGAGAAGCCCTTCACGGCAAACTTCGCCGCACTATAGGCGGTGTGCGGCACGCCGGGCCCGATCGATGCCCAAAAGCCGTTGACGCTGCTGGTGTTGACGATGTGGCCCTTGTCGGCCTTCTGCAGCATCGGCAGGAAGGCGCGTGTGCAATGGTACACGCCGCCCCAGCAGACATTGAAGGTCTTTTCCCATTCGCCGCGGCCATTGGCGATCATGCTGCCGCCGCCGCCGATGCCTGCATTGTTGAACAGCAGATGGATCTTGTCGGTGTCCTGATCGCGGGCGGCCTCGTCGCGGAATCGTTGCACCTGGGCTTCGTCGGACACGTCGGCGATGTGCGCGGTGATGCGCAGGCCCTGCGGCAGGCGCTCCGCCTCGCAGAGTCGCTTTGTCTCCGCCATCGCCGCGGCGGAGACGTCGCACATCGCGACATTGCAGCCCTCGGCCACGAGCTGCCGCACAAGCTCGCGGCCCATCCCTGTGCCGCCACCGGTAACGATAGCGATCCTGCCTGCGAAATCCTTCATGTCGTCACACTCCCTAATCCTTCAGCACATCGGGCAGGCGGTAGAGCGGGAAGCCGTTATAGGGTTTGGACTTTTCGTGGTCCGGCACGTCGTAGAATGCCGACTTGGTGTTGTTGTGCAAGCCGCCATCGACGCGCAGCGCGATGCCGGTGATATAGGCGGCGGCCTCGCTCAGCAGAAAGACGATGGCGCCGGCGATTTCCGACTCGGTGCCATGGCGTTTGAGCGGCACGCGTTTCTTGGCGTTGCGCAGCGCGTCGTGAGCGGTGTCGGGATAGCGGTCGAAGCCCGATGAGGCGATGAAGCCCGGAATGACCGAATTGATGCGCACGCCGGAATGCGCCCACTCGACCGAGGCGGTGTAGGTGAAATTGACCTGACCGGCGCGGGCGGCGCCATTGTGGCCCATGCCGGGCATGCCGAGCTCCCAGTCGGCGCCGACGCTGACAATGGCGCCGCCATTGTCCTCCATCCAGCGCAGATAGACCTCCCTGGACATCAGGAAGGTGGCCGTCATGTTGTTGCGCACGACCGCGTTCCAGCCATTGAGGGAGATGTCGCGCAGCTTGGCGGGAAACTGCCCGCCGGCATTGTTCACCAGTCCATCGATGCGCCCGCTCCAGTTCAAGACCGCGTCGACGGCAGCCTTGACCTGGTCTTCCTCACGCAGGTCGGCGGCGAAGGTGAAAGTGTCCTTCCCGCCCAGCTCCTCTTTCACCCGGTCGAGCTTTTCCTGCGTGCGCCCGACCACAGCGATCTGCGCACCCAGCGCCTTGAACTCATGCGCGGTGCAACGTCCGAGCCCGGAGCCGCCGCCGGTCACGATGATGGTCTGGCCGGCGAACAGGCCCGGCTTGAAAACGGAGCGATAATCCATCGTGCTGCCGGAGTGGGAGTTGGAGGCGGTTCTTCGGTCGAGTAGAGCGTCGCCCGCCTACTTGGCATCCGGCGAAGCGACGGTCAGCACGGCGAGGGTAAGAACGGCGACGCCGGTCTTGATCGCCGGTTCCGGGACCGGGGCGAAGAAGGGCGAGTGGTTCACCGGCACGGGTACACCCTTGGCCTTGGCATCCGAAAGGACCTGCGGATCGGTGCCGCCGATGCCGAAGAAGACCGCCGGCACACCTGCCTCGATGAATGCGGAGAAATCCTCGCTGGCGGATGAGGGTGTCGCGGTGGCCGGAGCCACGATCGCCCGAGATCCGAAGGCTGCCTTCATCACCTCCGAGGTGCGGCCGACCAGGCCTCGGTCGTTGACGACCGAGGCAGTGCTGCCGGGCACCTTGATCTCGGGCGCCGGCGCATTGGCCATGTCGGCACTGGCCTTGGCGGTGCGCAGAACGCCGTCCAGCAGAAGCTTGGCGACTTCCGGTGCGTAGGAGCGCAGGGTCAGTTTGAGCAGCGCTTCGCTGGGGATGATGTTACCGACAGTGCCCGATTGGAAGCTGCCGACGGTCACCACGCCGAAGGCCGCGGGATTCTTCTCGCGGCTGATGATGGTCTGCACGTCGCTGACGAAATGAGCACCGATCACGATGGGATCGATGCTGGCCGCAGGCATGGAGCCGTGGGCGCCACGACCCTTGAAAGTAATTTCAACGCTCTGCGATGTCGACGAGACGGTGCCATCCTTGACATACATGGTGTTGGCAGCCATCGGCCCGACATGGGCGGCGAAGCCATAGTCCGGCTTGGGAAAACGCGTGAAGAGCCCATCGGCGAGCATCGCCTTGGCACCCCGCCCCAACTCCTCCGCCGGCTGGCCGATAAATATCAGCGTGCCGCGCCACTGATCCTTCATCGCCAGCAGGGCGCGGGCGGTGCCGACCCACCAGGCCATGTGGCTGTCATGACCGCAGCTATGGTCGACGAATGTCTCCTTGCCGTCCGAGACAGCCTTGACCCGGCTGCTATAGGCCAGCCCGGTGCGTTCCTCCATCGGCAGGGCGTCCAACTCGGTGCGCACCAGGACCGTAGGGCCGGGGCCGTTATGATAGAGGGCGACGATGCCGGTCGTGCCGACCTTCTCGGTTACCTCGAAGCCGAGATCCCGCATCTCCTTGGCGAGGAGGGTTGACGTCCGCACCTCCTGAAAGCCAAGCTCGGGATGGCTGTGAATGTCTTTATAGAGCGCCTCGAGGTAAGGATAGTCTTTGGCAAGGACGCCATCGATCTTGGATTTCGCCGCCGAAACGTCGAAAGCGTCAGCCGTCTCCGGCGTTCCCACCAGCAACAGCAGTCCGACGGCAAACGTCGATGCAAAGCTTTTCGTCTTCATGACATTGCGCTCCCAGCTCTCGATCGGTCGGGTCCCTACTCGATCCTGATATTGGCGGCCCTCACGACCTCGGTCCATTTCGCCATTTCAGCGCGCAGGAAAACCGCGAGTTCGGCCGGCGTCGAGCCGATCGTCTCGGCCCCGAGATCGGCGAACCTGGCCTTCATCTCCTCGTTACGCAGAATGCGCACGACCTCGGTGTAAAGCCGATCGATCACGGCGGGCGGCGTGCCGGCCGGCACCAGCAGCGCGTTCCATTCCGAGATCTCGCAGCCGCTTACACCCGCCTCGGCGAGTGTCGGAACCTCCGGCGCGGCCGCTGAACGCTGCGGGCTGGTGACGGCGAGCGCGCGCACCCGGCCCGATCGCACCTGTGGCAAAGCCGAGCTCATATTGCCGAAATAGAACGGCACGTGCCCGGCCGCGACATCGGCCACGGCCAGCGAACCGCCTTTGTAGGGCACATGCTCGATATCCGTGCCGGTGCGCAACTTGAACAGCTCGGCGGCGAGATGCTGGGCGCTACCGTTCCCCGACGAGGCATAAGACAGTTTGCCCGGTTGTGCCTTGGCGAGCGCCACCAGCTGCGCGACGGTTTTCGCCGGATACGAGGGTGTGATCACCAGCAGTTCGGGCACGGTAACCAATAACGATATCGGCGCAAAATCGTCCGGCGTACGGAAACGCATCCTCGGCATCAGCGACGGATTCACTGCATGTGCGAAAGCGCCGATCAACAGCGTGTAGCCATCGGGCGCAGCTTTGGCGACGAAATCGTCGCCGATCGTGCCGCCGGCACCGGGTTTATTGTCGACCACGACGGTCTCGCCCAACGCTTCTTGCAGTTTAGGTGCGATCAACCGCGCCGTCGTGTCGGCACCACCGCCCGGGGAACCACGAGCCGCAGGGGACTCGCGGGAAAATTCTGGCCGAGTGCGGGCGCGGCCAGCGCCGTTGTTGCGGCGCCAAACAGAATAGTTCGGCGTCCCAGGACACGGCCGGACCTATTTTGGTCACCACCAATGACGTTTTTATATGGGCGCATGGCCAATCCCCGATTGCAAAGAATACTATAGGATGAAAGCGATACTCCCCGCAGCGCTGATTAACTTTGCAAACGGAGCCATTCTGGTTAATAGCATTCATGCGTGAGATTTCCTCACGCCATATAGGTTTAATAGGAGGTTTAAACGAGTGCCTCGCAAAATTACTCTTAAGGCCGTACAAGCCCAGATCCGTAAATTGGAAGCCCGGGCCGAAAAACTCAGGCAAAACGAAAAGCCTGGCATCGCCGAACTGAAAGCCGTTATCGCCAAGTACAAACTGGCTCCGGCGGATGTCAAAGTGGCGATGAAAACGTCTCGTGCCAAGGGCGCCACAAGGGGATTGGCGAAAGGCAGCAAGCTCAAGCCCAAATACCGCAATCCCGCTGACCGCACCGAAACCTGGGCGGGCCGTGGCCTGAAGCCGAAATGGCTTGCCGGCTTGATCGCGAAAGGCAAGAAGCTCGAAGACTTCGCCGTCTAGGGATCCGGCGAGGTTGTGCCCGCGGGGCTGCGCGTCACGATGCGGCTCAGATAGCGATGCAGGAAGCTCATCAGGGCGAAGCCGGCCTGAAGCGGAATGCCGAAGAGCACGATGCCAACGGCGAACAGCACGAGCTTGTCGGCTAGCGTCGGCAAGTGTTCGGCCTGACGCAGGATGACCGTGATTCCTTCCACGACGCCGATCGCCGCGCCGGCGCTGGAAGACATGACCAGCACGAAGAAGGCACGCGTGATATTGGGCAGGAACAGCAGGGCACCAAGCGGCGAGCCGCCGCGCAGCTGCTTGAGCGCTTCCACGCCACTATCGGCTACATACGAGGCGGAATAAGGAATCAGCGACAGAGCGACCGTCATGATGCCCGACAAGGCGAACTCCTGACCAAACAGCGTCGCGTCGCGCGGGATGGCGTTCAACAGGAAGAACATGACGACGAAGGTCGGCGCCGCGCGCATGAGTGCAACGGCCGAGGCGGCTGCCGCCCCCGCCACGCCGCCATAGAGACGCGCAAGGGCAAGCACGAGACCCAGGACCAGCCCCAGCGAGATGGCGATGCCGGCGATCTCAAAATTGATCGCCATGCCGGACAGCAGCCGCGGCAGGAACTCCGACGACAACAGCGCACTCATGCCGGCACCTGGCGCCGCTCGAGGAACGAGCGGAACTTGCCGCACAGCCAAACGACGATCATCACCACCGCGGTGTAGAAGATCAGCAGCAACCAGTAGGTCGTGACCCGTCCGCTCGAGAACGAGCTGATGTCGGTGAGGGCCGAAAGCAGCTCGGGCGCACCGATGAAGCTCGCGACCGGGGTGCCCTTGGTTGCATTGATGAGAAACGCCACGATCTGCGTCGCCGAGCGGCCCAGCGCGCGTACAAAGAGGTCCATCCCCATCGGCCGGGCGGCATGCTCGGCGCGCAGCGACAGGATGGATTCCGAGATCGCCTGGCCGGCATTTGCGCCGTTGGTCAAACCCAGGGCCGCGATCGCAGCACCAATGGCCACGTGATCGTGACGGCGCGCGCCGGCCAGCGCAACAACCGGAAGCGCGAGCCTTGGGCCGCGCCAAAGGCCAACGCGAAGACAAGTGTCGCGGTGAGCGCGCCGGCGATGAGGATGAACGTATTGACGATGCCGTTCTGGAACAGCGACCAAGCCGGCATGGTCTTGAGCATTGGCAGCATGAGCGTGATATCGCTCCATGACGACACCCACGACTCGAAAGCGCCGACCTTGCCAGCGAAGGGAGTTGGTACCAGCTCGGCATCCAGCGGAGGCAATACGCAGGCGCGATTCGTGCTGCCCGTCTCGGTGTTGCATTCGGGCTGATGCCAGACGGCGTTCTGCTTCTCGAGAAACGCGGTGTCGATGCGGTGCTTGCGGGCGATCTCCAGGAACACGCCGTCCCGGTGGAAGATCTGGCTGATCAGATCGAGCGCGCGCGCCAGCTCTTCGGTGCCGTTGCGAACGACCGCCATTCCCCAGGGCACCTGGGCAAAGCCGAACTTCCGGACGAAGCGGGCCGCGAAGGCGGGATCGATGAAGTAGTAGGCGAAGAAACTGTCGTCCTGCGCCGCCAGCCTGCAGGTGTCGTCCTTCAGTCGTTCCGGCAGCAACCCCGCCTCGTCGAAGAGCATGAGACGCGCGTTGTGGGCCACCAGTTCGGCGTTGGATCCATTTCCGACGGTGCCGCAAACGTTGCGCTCCGGGATATCCGTCCAACCGTTCACCTCGACGCTCCGCGGTCCGACAAGGATCGTCTCCGACTGGTAGTAGTGCGGCCGGATGAAGCGCACCTGCCCGTCGCGCTGCGTATTATGACCCATGGTCGAAATCGCAAGATCGATGCGATCCTCGGCGAGCAGCGGAATGCGGGTCGCGGCGTTGACGCGCGACATCTCGGCCTCGACGCCAAGCCGTTCGGCGATGGCGCGTGCGACATCGACCTCGTAACCTTCCCGCACCTGGTTCTCGTTCGTGGCGAAAAGCGGATAGTAATCCCGCACGCCGATGCGGATCTGCCCGGCGCAGAGGATGCGCACGAGGCGATCGACGCCCGGCTGGGTGCAGGCGCCGCGCATCGTGGCGCGCACCTGCTCGAGCAACCGGGTCAAGGCGGCGTCAGGCGACCGGTCTTGCTGGGCTGTCGCAGGCGACATGGTGAGGACGCCGGCCAGCATCGCCAGAATGCAGATGAGCATGCCGGCGCGCGCGCGGGCGGGAGCGAGGATAGGATGCCAGGTCGCCGGCATTTCAGCGCCGGGCCTCAGCCGCGGTGATCTCGACAATGTGCATTTCGGCAAAGGCATAGGGACCATAGCGATAGATAGACTGCCCTTCCTCGGCGCAAAGAACACCGTCCGTCATCCGGTCGAGCTTCTCGGTTGGAATATAAACCAGCGTCGTCATGGCAACGCGAAGCGCAAGACCGCTGCGCGCAACCAGGTCGCGCGAGCGCCCGAGGCCCACGAAGGCATTGTGTGTGATGACGACGCGACCGCCGGGCGCGAGATGGTCGGCGAGGCCGGCAAGGAACGGATCGAGCAGGCGTCGCCCGTCAGGCCCGCCGGCACTCCAGCTCGGCAGGCGGCCGGGAACATCGCTACGCTCCATCGGAAAATGCGGGAGATTGGCCACGATCAGGTCGAAGCGCCGGTCGGCCACGGGCAGCCACATGTCGCCGCAATGGAACTCCGCGGTCGACGCCAATCCCAGGTCGCCGAGCAAGGCGGCGCCCGACTCGATCGCCTCGTCCTCGATATCGATGCCGCACAGAGAGGCCGCGCCCAGCGCGCCGAGGACGGCGAGCACAACCCCGCTGCCGGAGCCGATCTCAAGCACGTTCGCGCCGCGGATGCTCAAGGTGTCGGCGCGCAGAACCTGGATGAGAGCGGCAGTATATTCGCTTGGGCGCATCGCGGGCAGCACCGCACGGACGGTGAAACCCGGCGCGGGTCCGGCGTCGGGCACGCAAGGAACCGTGACGGTTTCGGGGCCTGTCGCGCGGGCGTCGCTCATGCCGTGGTTAGCCGTTTGAGCAGCTCGCGAGCGACCGTGTCCTCCGGAAACTCACTCAATATTTCCTGATAGCGGCTCGACGCCGTCACGAAGTCTTCATGGACGACGGCCTCGTAAGCCCAACGAGTCAATTTGCACAACCTAACTGTGTCCGGATCCGGTTCCAACTCCGGATCGGCCCCTAATACGCCCATCAACTCATAAATTGGAATCTTCGAGCGACGTCCTTTGACTGTAACATCATCGATCGGACGAACACAAAGGCGCTCCCCCGCTTCCTTGAAGACACTATGGCTGACGCAGATACGAGTCCGATACTCTTTGTTTATGCCTTCCAGGCGGGCGGCGATATTCACCCCGTCGCCCATGACGGTGTAGCTCATCCGCTCCTTGGATCCGATGTTGCCGACCAGCACGGCATCGCAATGAATACCCATTCGAACATTCAACGCCTTGAGACCGTCGGCTTGCCATTGGGCGTTCAAGACATCCATGCCGCGTTGGATGCGCAGGGCGGCCACACAGGCGCGCCAGGCATGATCCTCGAGGAGCGCCGGCGCCCCCCAAAAAGCCATGACCCCATCGCCAATGAACTTGTCGATCGTGCCGGACTCCTCGTTAACGGCCTTTGTCACAACTTCCAGATAGGCCGACACCCGGAGCAAAAGCTCCTGCGAGGGCACCTGCTCGGAAAGCGTCGAAAAGGACTCGAGATCGGAAAAGAAGATCGTCAGGAAGCGGCTGTGTCCGCCAAGTTCAAGTTTCTGTTCGGAGTCCAGAAGCTGTTTCACCAGTCCGACCGGCACAAATGCCGAGAACGATTTCACCGCGGCGTCGAGGGTTTCGATCGCTTTGGACAAGACCGCGATCTCGCGAATGGGCGACACGAGGCTCGGAAGGGGTCGCCCACCAAGCTCCTGGATCTTGAGGACCTTGAAGGCGAGCCTTTCAAGCGGACTGGAGATAACGCTGGTGAGGAAATAGATGATGAGCACCTGCAGCGCGATCGCGATCAGTCCAAAGGCGAAAAGACGATTGTTGTTTGCCTGAAATGCTCCGGTAAAATCGTCGAGCGGCGTGATGATGAAAAGCTGCCAGCGCGTTCCGAGTTGAGGCGGCAGGGTGGAAAGGCTCGCGACATACTCCTTGCCCGCATGGCTGAAGGAAAACAGCTTTTCATGCTGCCGCGGGCGCGCACCAAAGGCCACGGCCGGCAATTCATTTTCGAGCGCGGTGACGTGGCGCAACTCCACGCGGCCCCTGTCATTGGCATATGTTTTCGACAGATCGGAGTTGGCGATGACCCTGCCTTGCTGATCGAGAATATAACTCAAGGTGCCTGGGCTGATTTTCCGCTCGGAGAGATATTCGGACAAGCCGTCCAAAGTGATATCGGCCGCGGCGACGCCCGCGACCTTCCCATTGGTGTAAAAAGGAGCGGCGACGGTAAAGCCGATCAATCCCAGCGCCGCGAAGACGTCGGGGTCCGTTATGCTGATGGCGCCGGCGACCGCCGTGTTCCGATACCATCCCCTCGTCCGCGGATCGTAATTCGTCGTCTGCGCGGACGCCCCAAGCGGCGTGCCCTTGGCCTTGAGAAAGTCATAGTGGTCGACCGGCGGCGTTTCCTTCGCCGGATCGATCCAGCGATAGGCAAATCGCGCGCCCTCCGGCGGCAGCTTCTCCTGTATCTGCACAGCCGGCTCGACGCGCCTGGTCTGCCGAAAGCTGCCGTCTTCCAGACCGACATAGACGCTGACGATCTTCTCGCTATGCAGAAGAATACTGTAAAAATATTTCAGGCATCGATTATCGAGGTAGAGATCAGGATATTCGGTGCCGAGGGTCGCGGCGGACCTGATGAGGGATTTTATCGGATCGAAAACACTCTGAATATTCTCGACGGCATCGGTCCGGAATCGTTCGACAAGGTCATTGGCGTTGGACCGCGCCATCTTTTCGTTCGAAAAATACGTCGCCAGGACAATCGTTAAAAAGACCGGCACCGTAAGAAAAATGAACAAGGTCAGAATACTGGGCTTCAGCCGCAAATTTTTCATAAAGAATTTTTTCATATGCCGGCTGTATCGGAGTCCGCAGGGTTATTTTGCGGACACAAACTCACCATACCTCAAAGGCGATTCATGGTCCATGCACTTGCCGGGCGTCCCTAGACCGGTGGCCGTTTGAGATGCCAGGCGGTCGCATTTTGATAGGCGTGGCCAGCAGCGAGGATGGCAGCTTCGTCGAAAGCGCGGCTGACGATCTGAAACCCCGCTGGCATGCCGTCGGTCGTGAAGCCGCCGGGCAGGGTAAGCGTCGGATGACCGCTCATGTCGAACGGCGCCGTGTAGCGCAGGCGGGCGGCGACGGTCTCCGGCGTCCGGCTGCCCATGGCCGCGATCAACGGCGTGGCGATGCCCATCACCGGCATCAGCAGAAGATCGACCGTGGCCATCAGGCGGTTGAGCTCCCCGGTCAGGCGCGCGCGACTGAGCTGCAGCCGCGCCAGATCGAGGGCCGAGACCTCCCGGCCGGTGTCGAGCAGGCCCGCCAGCACCGGCCCATATTCGGCCGCCCGGGCCGGATAGGTCTTCTCGTGCGCAAGCGCTGCCTCGACGCCGCACAGCGACAGCCATTGCACCGTCGGTTCGTCGAGCGGCGGCAGGACGATCTCGACCATCGACCCCCCGGCCGCCGCGAGGACCGCGATCGCGCCGTCGAGGGCGGCGCGCGAATCGGCGTCCATGCCGACCAGGTTGGCGGGCACGCCAATCCTCAAGCCGCGCACGCCGCGGTCGATCGTGGCCGCATAGTCGGGTACCGGCGCCGGCGAGGTAGTAGGATCGTCAGGATCGAGGCCGGCGAGGACGCCCAGCACCAGCGCCGCATCGAGCGCGCTACGCGTCATCGGACCGATATGATCGAGCGACGGGGCAAGCGGAAAGACGCCGGCGCGGCTGACGCGGCCCCAGCTCGGCTTCAGGCCCGACAGGCCGCACATGGTCGAGGGAAAGCGGATCGAGCCGCCGGTATCGGATCCGAGGGCGGCAAAGCACAAGCCCGCCGTCGTGGCCGCTCCTGAGCCCGAGGAAGACGAACCCGTCCAATAGGCCTCGTTCCAAGGATTGAGAGGGGCTGGAATACTGGGATGATGGGCGCCGAATGCGCCTTCGGTCATCTGCAGCTTGCCCAGGATCACCGCCCCGGCGGCGCGCAGACGCGCCACCACGGTTGCATCCTTGGCGGGCACGCGGTCGCGATGGATCGCCATGCCGGCAGCGGTGGCGATGCCCGCCGTGTCGCACAGATCCTTCACCGCAACCGGCACGCCGTGCAAAGGCCCCCGCCGCTTTCCGGCGGCGGTCTCGCCATCGGCGCGCGCCGCGTCGGCGAGCGCGCGCTCGGCGGTGACGATGGCGTAGCTCTTCAGGCGGCCATCGACCCTAGCGATTCGATCGAGCAAGGCGCGTGTCACCTCGACCGAGGAGATCTCGCGCGCCGCCAAGCGTCGCGACACTTCGGCGAGCGACAGATAATGCAAATCGGTGGTCATGCAGACTCCCCGGTTACGGGCAGCCTAGCACGAGGCGGAGATTGCACGCTTGAGAAGATCGGAACCCGGTGCGCAAACTCCGTCGCGGGCGGCAACAGGCCGCTGCGCGCATGGAATCGGAGCCGAGATGCTGCTGATCGGGTTGAACCGCTCGCCGTTTACGCGCCGCGTCGCGATCACGCTGAAAATCTATGGCATGCCCTTCGAGCAGCGGGCGCTCTCCGGCTTCGACAACCGGGCCGAGGTGCGGGCCAGTAATCCGCTCGGCCGCATCCCGGCGCTGGTCCTCGACGACGGCGAGACGCTGGTCGACAGCGGCGCCATCATCGACCATCTCGACGAGGCCCATGGTCGCGACCGCGCGCTCACGCCGGCCGAGGGCGCGGACCGGCGCGCCGTCCTGAAAATCGCTGCGATCAATATGGGCGCCTGCGACAAAGGCCTTCAGGCCGCCTATCAGCGCAACCACAGCCCCCCGGAGAAGCAGCACCAGCCCTGGATCGACGACTGCGTCGCGCAGATGACGAATGCGCTTGCCGCGGTCGACGCGATGGTCGATCCGCAAAAGCCTTACTTGCTGCTTGGGCGACTCACCCAGGCAGACGTGACCGCATTCGTCGCCGAACGGCTCGCACGTATGGGCCTGCGCGTCGACACGGACGCGAGCATGCCACGTCTGCGCGCGCTGACCAGGAGGCTGGCGGAGGAGCGTCCCTTCCGCTCGACCGAGCCCTGACCCTAAAGCGCGCGATCCATGATCTGGATCTCCTCGCCGCGATAGCTTGTGACCTCGAGCGCGCGCCAGCCCAGCCCGGCATAGAGACGGGGCGCCGTCGAGGTGAAGAGATAAAGCTGGTGGTAGCCGAATCGGCGGGCGGCATCTTCGACTGTGCGCACCAATGCGGAGGCGATGCCCTGTCCGCGCCGTTCGGGCGGAACATAGACGCTGGCCAGCCAGGGATTGCGCGGGTCGCCTTCGAGATCGTCGAAGAGAAGAGCGGCGGTGCCGATGGCACGGCCTTGGTCGTCGAGCGCCACGAAGGTCAGTGGCGCGCGATCGGTATTGAGAGTCTCCCTTCTCACCCAGGCTTCGCGCTCGGCAAGCGTGTCTCCTGGAGAGAGATGGCCCCACTCGCCGAACCCCCAGGCCGCGACAATCACCGTCAAAGCGGGGCGTTCGGCGAGCGGAACAATCTTCAAGACGTTAGTCGGCGGCCTTGAGGTTCACCGCAGCCGAACGGCCGCGCTCGGTGGCCACTTCGTAGCTGACCTTCTGGCCCTCGTTGAGGCCGTTGAGGCCCGAACGCTCGACCGCGCTGATATGGACGAACACGTCCTTGCCGCCGTCGCTGGGCTGAATGAAACCGAAGCCTTTGGTGGCGTTGAACCACTTCACAGTGCCTGAAGCCATAGTCTGTATCCTAGTTAAGCGAGCACGCGAATACGTTGACGGTCTCCTCGCTGAGACCGCCTACGACAACTCGTAGAATTTGGAGCTTGTAAGGTAGTCCCTGGGCCATATGGAGCCCGGCCGCCGGCAGACCAAGTTCGTTAAGTCGTAAACCGCATATGAGGAAACCGGGTCCTGAAGTCAAGCCACCTTCCGGAACCGTTTTGGTCACATTGTTGCGCCGATTTTCCACGGTTCGAACTCGTCATCACCGATGCCCAAAGCCTCTGATTTGGTCTTTTCGCCCGACGCCGTGCGCAGGATGAGATCGAAGATGCGCTGACCGTTCTGCTGGATGGTCTCGTCGCCATCGACGATCGAGCCGCAGTTGATGTCCATGTCGTCGGTCATGTGCCGGTAGAGGGCGGTGTTGGTCGCCAGCTTGAGCGACGGCGTGGGCTTGCACCCAAAGACGCTGCCGCGACCGGTGGTGAAGCACAGGATATTGGCCCCGCCGGCCACCTGGCCGGTCGCCGACACCGGGTCGTAGCCCGGCGAATCCATATAGACTAAGCCCTTGGCCGTGATCGGTTCGGCATATTTATAGACATCGACGAGGTTGGTGGTGCCGCCTTTGGCGACCGCCCCCAGCGACTTTTCGAGGATGGTGGTGAGGCCGCCCGCCTTGTTGCCGGGCGAGGGATTGTTGTTCATCTCGCCTCCGGTCCGGGCGCAATGGTCTTCCCACCAGCGGATACGCTCGACGATCTTCTCGCCCACCGCGCGACTGGCGGCCCGGCGCGTTAAAAGATGCTCGGCGCCGTAGATCTCCGGCGTCTCCGAAAGCACGGCGCTGCCGCCGTTGCGCACCAGGAGATCGACCGCCGCGCCCAAGGCCGGGTTGGCCGAGATGCCGGAATAGCCGTCCGAGCCGCCGCACTGCAGAGCCAGGATCAGCTCGCTGGCCGGGATCGCCTCGCGGCGCACCGCGTTGGCCTCGGGCAGCATCTCCTTGATGAAACCCACTGCGCGCGACACGGTCTTGGACACGCCACCCTCGTCCTGGATGGTCATCGGGATCAGCTTTGGCCCCTGCTCCAATTGCTCGGCGCCCATCAGGCCCGCGATCTGGTTGGTTTCGCAGCCCAGCCCCAGCATGACGACTGCCGCCATGTTGGGATGGCGCGTATAACCGGCAAGGGTGCGGCGCAGCACGTCCATCTCCAGTCCCGACGCCGCCATGCCGCAGCCGCCGCCATGGGTCAGCGGCACCACGCCATCGATGTTGGGATACTGGGCGAGCAGCGGCTCGATATGGCGGGCGATCATGCGGCTGGTCGCGGCCGAGCAATTCACCGTGGTGACGATGCCGATATAGTTGCGTGTGGCGGCGCGGCCGTCGGCGCGACGATAGCCCTGAAAGGTGGCGCGCTCGGCCTCGGCGACAAAGTCGGTCGGATGGGCGTCGGCGCAGAAGGCGTAGTCGCGCTCGAAATCGCCCATGACGCAGTTGTGCGTGTGGATATGCGTGCCGGGCGCGAGGTCGCCGGTGGCGAAGCCGATGACCTGATTGTACTTGCGCAGCGGCGCGCCCTGCTTCACCGCCGCCGTCAGGATCTTGTGGCCGGGCGGGATGCGGGTGGCTGCAACCGCCGTTCCACCATCGACCGTTGTTCCCGGCAGGATATCCATGCGCGCCACCACGACGTTGTCGTTCGGGTGCAGGCGGATGGTAAGCGGCGCGGTCATGGAATTCTCCCGAGTTATCAGGCAGCGCGGCGGCTGCGGATGCCGTCGATCGCGGCAAAGAGTTTGAGGGCATCCGCCTCGGCGAGCGACTTCAAGGGCGCCCGCATGCGTGACCAGGCAACCGGGTCGCCGCGCCGCTGACCGACCAGCGCCTTTACGGCGGCCGTCACGGCATAGGGCAGCACCTGCTCGACCATGTCGTTGACACGCGGCTCCTCGACACCGTCGATCAGCGTCCGCATCAGGTCGGGAGCGATGTTGGCAAGGCCCGTGATGGCGCCCGATGCGCCAAGGTTCATCGCCTTTGCAAGCAAACGCTCGTCGCCGATCAGGATGTGCAGTTCGCCATGCTGCTTCAGCAGCGCCTGCGCATTGTCCCAGTCGCCGGACGAATCCTTCACGCCAGTGACCTGCTTGGGGAAGGCCTTCTTGAGACGGTCGACGAGTTCCATCGACAGTCCGACCGAAGTCACCTGGGGAATATGATAGAGAATGACGTTGCTGGCCTTGGGCCCGAGCCCGCCAAGCACCGCGGCGAACCAATCGTAAAACCCTTCGTCCCCAGCGCCCTTGAAATAGAATGGCGGCGCCAGCAGGAAACTCGGGCAACCCAGCATCAGCGCCGCTCGACCTTGCGAAATCGCATCCTCGACCGAAGCCGAGGCGATGCCGACCACAAGCTGCGTCCTGGGATCGATGCCGCCGCCGACGAGGGCGCCCAGCGCGCGCTGCCGCTCACCGAGGCCGAGTGAGGCGCCCTCGCCCGTCGTGCCGAACACCGTGAGGCTCGCGCAGCCGTCGGCCAGGGACTGGCGGCCATGTGCCACCAGGCGCGGCAGGTCGATCGACCTGTCCTCGGCAAACGGCGTGGCCAGGGCGACGGACAGGCCGAAGCGGTCGGGGCGGAGCGGCACGGCGATATCCTCGTTTTTATTCAAGCCTGGCCGCAACCATAGCCCTTGGCGGTCACAAGGCAAAAAGAAAGCGGGACGCCCGGCGCCCCGCTTCCCTGTTTCTTCGATGGTCAGCCGATATCAACCATCTCGATCCCAATGGCCGGCATCATGGCGCCAGCCGTCGCGGTGGCCATCCCGATATTGCACCCAGCGGTCCGGCACCCAGTGCTGACCGCGACGGCCCTCGATCCAATGGCCTTCCGCCCAGACATGATGGCCGTTGTCCCAGCGCCAGAAGCCCGGCGCCCAGACATATCCGGCACGCGGCGCCGGAATGACTTCAACGCGCGGCGGCGGCGGCGGCGTGCCGATGAAGACATTGACCTGCGCGAACGCAGGGGCAGAAGTGATGGCGACCGCTACAAGGGCGATGGCAATCAGACGCTTCCTCATAATCCAACTCCTTCGCGGAAATTGCCCGCACAAAACTACGTACGAAGCGACGCGGGGTTCCATCCATTCCAGGATCAGAAAATAAGGGGGGGGTGCTCTTGGCGCCCCGCGCCCGTTGCCTGCCAATGTTTTTAGTGGAACCGATGCTCCTCGTAAAAGCTGTGGCGCTCGGGACCGTGATCGCGATCGAAGTGGCCGCGTTCGTGATACCAGCCGCCATGCGGGCCGTCGCGATGGTCCCACCGGTCGGCGACCCAGTGCTCTCCGTGACGAGCTTCCATCCAGCGACCGGGACCCCAGACATGGTGGTCGTGTTCCCAGCGCCAGGAACCCGGCGCCCACACGTAGCCGACACGCGGCGCGGGAACCATTTCGAAGATCGGCGCCGGCGGCGGCACTCCGATGGTGACGTTAAGGCCGACCTGGGCGGCCGCCGGCGTAAACATCGCCGGAGCGACCAGCACCGGCGTGGAAATCGCGGCGGCGGCGAGGAGAGCGAAAAAACCACGCTTCATCATGACCTGCCTCCATTGTGGCGCGGCTTTCAACCGCGTGTATGAAGGTACGGCCTGCGCGCATCGGGCGTGCCTCATTCGATCAAGGTATTCGCGCCGCCATGCCGCCGCCATTCGGACACCGTCACAAAGAAAAAGCGGGGAGCCTGGGCGCCCCGCTTCAACTGTCGAATGGCTCGTCGAATAAACGGACTCAGTTGCGCTCCCAACGGCCGTCTTCGCGCTTCCAGTTCTCGCGACCATTGTCCTTATACTGGACCCAGCGGTCGGGAACATAATGTGAGCCTGGCTGTGTCGCAATATAGGTACCGGGCGCCCAAACGTGCTGGGTCTGTTCGTAGTTCCAATAGCCCGGCCGCCAGGTCTGACCCGCGGGTGCAACCGGTACGACTTCGACTCGAACCGGCGGCGGCGCGCCGATATAGACGCCGACCTGGGCTGCCGCGGGGCGTTGCCCCGCGCAATACATATATATCTGCCGACACTCAACCCGCGCCGACCGGCGGTCGGCCAACCAGCCGCGGGCCGTCGCGGTTGGAGTCCGGCGGGTACAACGGAGGGCCGAGGCTGGTGCCAAAAAGGCTGCCCCGCTCGTGGGAATCTGCTATTCCCGCCGGCTTCGCGGAATAGGAAACACATGGACACACTCACTTACTGGAACGGCACCTGGCACGAAGGCAACCCGGCGATCCTGGGGCCGCGCGACCACGCCTTTTGGTTGGGCTCCACGGTGTTCGATGGCGGCCGCGCCTTCGACGGCTGCGGCCCCGACCTTGACCTGCATGCCGAACGGGTGGTCCGCTCGGCGCGTTCGCTCGGCCTCAACCCCAAGCAGACGCCGGCGGAGATCCTCGTCCTGATGCACGAGGCGGTGCGCCGCTTCGGCCCCAAGGCCGAGCTTTACGTGCGGCCGATGTTCTGGGCGACCAAGGGCGGCGCCGGGCCGATCTCTGTCGATCCGGAGAGCTGCCAGTTCCTGCTTTGTGTCTACGTCTCCCCCATGCCCACCGGCACCGGCCTGTCGCTCGGCCTCTGCCGCAGCATCCGCCGGCCGACGCCGGAGAGCGCGCCGACCGACGCCAAGGCTTCGTGCCTCTATCCCAATTCCTCGCGCGGCGTGGCCGAGATGCAGAAGCGCGGCTTCCAGAACGGCGTCGTGCTCGATGCACTGGGCAACGTGGCCGAGACCTGCAGCTCGAACCTCTTCCTGGCCAAGGACGGCAAGGTGGCGACCCCTGTGCCCAACGGCAGTTTCCTGGCCGGCATCACGCGCAACCGCACGATCAAGCTCCTGCGCTCGGCCGGCGTCACCGTCGACGAGCGCACCGTGACGCCCGCCGAACTCGACCACGCCGACGAGTTGTTCACCACCGGCAACGCCGGCAAGGTTCAACCGGTGACCCGCTACGAAAGCCGCGACCTCCAGCCCGGCCCGATCGCCCGGCAGGCGGCCGAACTCTATATGGCCTACGCCCGCACCCAACGGGTGATCTGATATCGGACTTTATTACCGCGTGAACTGCCTCAGGTCATTGATGCCCATGGCGGTTTCGAAGCTGGCGACCCGCTGCACCATGCCGTCGAAGCTGCCGCCGACGAAATAACGGCGGTCGCTTTTTTCAATCTTCTCCGCCATGCCTTCGTACTCGCCGGGCGCGAAGAGACTCTTGAGCATCGGCAACAGTACGGTGTCCTCGCGGGCGGTGTGCGGACGATAGATGATGATGAACGCGCGTAGCGCGTCGACCAATCGCCGTCGATCATTGTCGTTCTTGCGGCCAGTCAACGCGGTCTCAAGGACAATATCCGTAAGGCCCCGCCCGCGCCGGTGCTGGTCGGTCAGGATGTCGACGAGCGCCACCATCTTACCGGCCTGCTTGAAGCGCGGGAACACGACCTCCTCTTCCAGCCTTTCGTGATAGTTCTCGCTATACTCGCGTACGATCCGGGCAGCGTTGGCAATCGGCGAGGGATCGAAATCCTCGTTGGCGTCGAATTTGCGCAAGCCCGCCTCGTAGATCAGCAGGATGCGGTTGAGCATGCCATGTTCGCGCATCAGATGTTCAGACGGACTGATCGCATCAGCAGGCATGCAATTCGGCGACGTTTCTTTTGCATGCGCCGGCCCGATCAGGTCCGAGGCAGCGGAAATCGCCATGCTGCCGCCAGCCGCCATGAAGCCAATTTTGCCTGCATTGCTTATGAAAGCGCGGCGAGCACCGTTGCACAGAGCTGCCATCACGCCTCCAACAAAAAATATATTCTCCTTAAAGGAATACCGGTGCCCCAATTTGGTTACAGCGCGCCGCGGTGGCTTCGAAATTCCCCAAGTCATATTTCAGCCATAAGACGCTAATAAAATATGTTAACTAATTTGGATCGTCGATTGGGAGCATTTATGACCGTAAGCAAATACATCGCAATGTTGGCAATCGCGCTCTGCGCGACGGCTTGCGGCGATACCTGGGGCAAGCGCGCAGTGACCGGCGGCGCAATCGGGGCAGGCTCCGGCGCCGTGCTCGGTGGCGTGACCGGCATGGGTGTGTTGCCGGGTGCCCTGATCGGCGGCGCGGTCGGAGCCGGCGTGGGCGCTGCTACCACACCGACGCGCTAGTTCTATTATGCTATTCTCGGCGCGCTACTTGGGCGCGTCGAGTTCCTTCAGCCGTGCCGCGAACCACGCGGCATCCTGCTTCAGTGTCTGATTATCGGGCTGTTGTGCCAGCAGGGCCGTCGTGAGGCGCTGGCCCTCTTCCAACGACAGGCGCGCGGCCGGGCGATCCCCTTTGAAAATCTGGATCGTGGCGATGTGGGCGCGGGTTCCCGCCACGTCGTGCTGCAGTTCGAGATAGTTGGGCGCCGCTGTCATCAGGCGCTGACGGATCTCAAGCGCTGCTTCATATGACGCGAGCGCGCCCGCCATGTCGCCCTGGTCCTGCAGCACCTCGCCGATGCGCATATCGTCCAATGTCAGGTCGCGCTGCAACAGCGCATTGTCGGGATCGCGTGCCAGCAGCCGCTCGGCGATCGCAAGAGCGCTGCGATAGGCCACCAGCGCGCCGGGCCTGTCGCCGCTGCCATGCAAGGCCGCACCGAT
>WNFR01006815.1_pt1 | contig 19425 bp, 19 predicted proteins | sample 5400221 | NCBI WGS metagenome assembly WNFR01 (sample SAMN13153357, study PRJNA577476) | soil metagenome | isolation source: 40 cm soil under Madrone tree | place: USA:California | collected 2016-06-14 | reverse complement strand
ACCGCCGCGCGCAGCGCCCTCGCCAGACCCTTGAAACAGGATTCGGCGATGTGATGGCTGTTCTCGCCATATAGGGTTTCGACGTGCAAAGTCACCCCGGCATTGATCGCAAAGGCGTTGAACCATTCGCGAACCAGTTCGGTATCGAAGGCGCCTACCTTGTCGCGCGGAAACTCCACCTTGAACACCAGCACCGGCCGCCCCGAAATGTCGATCACGACGCGCGACAGCGTCTCGTCCATCGGCATGTGGATGCTGGCATAGCGGGCGATGCCGGCCATGGTGCCGAGCGCCTGCTTGACCGCCTGTCCGAGCGCGATGCCGACATCCTCGGTGGTGTGATGGTGGTCGATGTGAAGGTCGCCAACCGCCTTCACGGCGACATCAATGCGTGAATGCCGGGCCAAGAGATCGAGCATATGGTCGAAGAAGCCGATGCCGGTCGCGACGTTGGACACGCCGGTTCCGTCGAGGTTCACGCTAACCTCGATGTCGGTCTCCTTGGTCTTGCGCTTGATGGTCGCCGTGCGCATGAAAAGTGCTTCCCGTGGCCGAAAACGCGGCCCTTTTAACAGGCCCGTCCCGCCTTCGCTACTGCGGGATGGGCTGCTCAGGCTGAACTTCGGTCTATGGTGACCGGAATCCAGTGCCGGACTGCGGCCCGATTGTAACCCCGATTGTAACCGCACACGCCAGTCCCTAAATTTGGCCGAACGCGAGGTACCTCATGCAAGCATCACAGCCACAGTCGCCGGTCTGGCACGGCACGACGATTTTGACCGTCCGCAAGGGCGGCAAGGTGGTGATTGGGGGCGATGGCCAGGTCTCGATCGGCCAGACCGTCATCAAATCCAACGCCAAAAAGGTCCGCAAACTCGGCAAGGGCGACGTCATCGGCGGTTTTGCCGGCGCCACCGCGGACGCCTTCACCCTGTTCGAGCGGCTGGAGAGCAAACTCGAGCAATATCCGGGGCAATTGACCCGCGCGGCGGTCGAACTGGCCAAGGACTGGCGTACCGATCGCTATCTGCGCCGGCTGGAGGCGATGATGATCGTCGCCGACAAGGATGTGTCGCTGGTGCTGACCGGCACCGGCGACGTGCTGGAGCCGGAAGCCGGCGTAATGGCGATCGGCTCCGGCGGCAATTATGCTCTGGCGGCCGCCCGGGCGCTGGTCGACTCCGACAAGGATGCCGAGGCCATCGTGCGCCGGTCGCTCGATATCGCCGCCGACATTTGCGTCTTTACCAACCGCAATGTGACCATCGAGACGCTGCAGGGCGGCTGATCGATGGCGCCGGATTACGCTTTCCGTCCGGTGACGACAGCCGATCTCCCCCTGATCCAGCGCTGGCTGTCATTGCCCCATGTCAGGGAATGGTGGGGCGATCCGCAAGAACAATATGCCTTGGTCAGCGGTGACCTCGACGAGCCGGCCACGGATCAATTCATATTTTCGGCAGCCGGCAGCCCGTTTGGTTACCTTCAATGCTATGATCTGACCGAATGGAACACAGGTTTTGGGCCGCAGCCCCAGGGCACGCGCGGCATCGATCTGTTCATCGGCGAGCTAGACATGATCGGACGCGGCCACGGCTCAGCCCTCATTCGTCGCTTCGTCGATGGTCGCCTGCGGAAAGGGCTTGCGCGCATGGTCACCGATCCCGACCCGGCCAATGCGCGCGCGATCCGCGCCTATGAGAAGGCCGGATTTCGCGGCGATCGTCTGGTCGAAACCCCGGACGGCACCGTGCTCTTGATGATGCGCAACTCATGACGCTCGAGCGCACTGTTCCGACGACCGCCGGCCTTTCAGCGCGGCAATGGCTGCTGATCGCGGCCGGCCTGATGGCCCTTCAGGCATCGATCCTGCATCTAATGGGACGCTTACCGATCTGCGCCTGCGGTTACGTGAAGTTATGGCACGGCGTCGTGCAGAGCTCGGAAAATTCCCAGCATATCGCCGACTGGTACTCGCTTTCCCACGTCCTCCACGGCTTCCTGTTTTATGGCGCGACCCGGCTTGTGCTGCCGAAGGCGCCATGGCAGGGACGTTTGATCGCCGCGATGGTGATCGAAGGCAGCTGGGAGATCGTTGAAAATTCCAGCTGGATCATCGAGCGCTACCGCACCGGCACGGTGTCGCTGGACTATTTTGGCGACACCATCGTCAACTCGATCTCCGATACCTTGTTCATGGTGGCGGGATTCTTGCTGGCGAAAAAGCTTCCGATCGGGTTGACCGTCGCGCTCGCCGTTCTGTTTGAACTCGTGATGGCGCTTCACATCCGCGATAATCTGACCCTGAACATCCTGATGCTGATCCACCCCTTTGAAGCGATTAGGCACTGGCAGGGCGGGCCGCCGATCATCTGATGCCGCTTGTGCCAACACCATTTTAAACTTACCTAGACCCCCATGACAGACTTTTCTCCCCGTGAAATCGTTTCCGAACTCGATCGCTTCATTGTCGGGCAGACCGACGCCAAGCGCGCGGTTTCCATCGCGCTGCGCAACCGCTGGCGGCGGCTGCAACTCACCGGCTCGCTGCGCGAGGAAGTGCTGCCGAAAAACATCCTGATGATCGGGCCGACCGGGGTCGGCAAGACCGAGATCGCGCGGCGGCTGGCGAAACTCGCCGGCGCGCCATTCATCAAGGTCGAAGCCACCAAATTCACCGAAGTCGGTTACGTCGGCCGCGACGTCGAACAGATTGTCCGCGATCTGGTCGAGGTCGCGATTGCCCAAATGCGCGAGCGCAAGCGCAAGGACGTGCAGGCCCGCGCCCAACTCGCCGCCGAGGACCGCGTGCTCGACGCCCTGGTCGGCGCCAACTCCAGCGCTGCCACCCGCGATTCGTTCCGCAAGAAGCTGCGCGCCGGCGAGCTCAACGACAAGGAAATCGAGATCGAGACGCAATCCTCGGGCGGCATGCCGATGTTTGAAATTCCCGGCATGCCCGGCGCCCAGATGGGCGCGATCTCGATCGGCGATATCTTCGGCAAATTGGGTGGACGGACCAAAACCCGCCGGCTGAGGGTAGAGGATTCCCACGAGCTTCTGGTCAACGAGGAGTCCGACAAGCTCCTGGACACCGATCAACTGGTGCAGGAAGCGATCCATGCGGTCGAGAATAGCGGCATCGTCTTCCTCGACGAGATCGACAAGATTTGCGTGCGCGACGGCCGCGTCGGCGGCGACGTCTCGCGCGAAGGCGTGCAGCGCGATTTATTGCCGTTGATCGAAGGCACCACGGTTTCGACCAAGCACGGCGCTGTCAAGACCGACCATATCCTGTTCATCGCTTCGGGCGCGTTTCATATCGCAAAGCCGTCGGATCTCTTGCCGGAACTGCAGGGCCGGCTACCGATCCGGGTCGAGCTGGCGGCGCTCACGCGCGACGATTTGCGCCGCATCCTGACCGAGCCCGAGGCGTCGCTGATCAAGCAATATGTGGCGTTGATGAAGACCGAAGGCGTGACGCTGGATATTACCGACAGTGCCATCGACGCGCTCGCGGATGTGGCGGTCGCCGTTAACTCCACCGTCGAAAACATCGGCGCCCGGCGATTGCAGACGGTGATGGAGCGTGTGCTCGACGAGATTTCGTTTGCCGCGCCCGACCGCCACGGCGAGACCATCCAGATCGATGCTGACTACGTGCAGAAGCACGTCGGCGATCTCGCCAAGAACGCCGATCTGAGCCGGTTTATCCTGTAGTTTTCACGACGATATCGTCGTCCCTGCGTTGCGCCTCACACATTCGCTGTGTGATAGTTTGCACCTGGTTGGCTGCTGTCTCAGGTGCCGAATGAATCTGCGTGTGCGGGAAAACCCCTGGCGCCTGATGCTTGCCGTCAATGCCGCCGTTCTGATGGGGGTTTTTCTCTACAAGATCGCGCGCGAGCCCTACGTCCCGTACATCCATCTTTTGGTCGACTATCATTTCGGTTTTACAAAACGCGCGCTGATCGGCGCCGTGGTATCGCTGTTTTTCGCAAAAGTTCCGGTGTGGCTGGTGTTCGCGCTGTCGGGTGCTGTCTGGCTGATCACATTCGGGCTGTTCGTAAAGCTGTTTCGTCGAACGTTTGGCTTCGACGATGTTCACATGCCGCTGTTCGTGTTCATGGCCGGCTCGCCATTCTTTCTGAAAAATTTCATGCATACGCTCGGACATTTCGACATCTACGGCTGTGCGTTCGCGATCTGCCTGCTGCTGCTGCCGGCGCGCTCGATTGTTTTGGTGCTGCTCGCAGCCCTTGCATCGATGATTCTGATCCTGATCCACCACATCCATCTGCTGATGTATGTGCCGACCATCGCGGTCATCGTGGTGCTGCGTTACTATCTCGTGCACGGCTTTAGCCGGCAAAATGCGATCGCCGGAACCGCCGCGATCGCGTGCATCGGCGTGCTGTTCTTCGCCGCGCAATTCCGGGGATCGCTAGCGGTACCCGAAGCGGAGTTCGTCCAGCATCTGCAAAGCCGCATGGCCGACCCTACCCGGACCAACCTCTTGAGCTTCAGTTATATCTGGTATCAGCCCCTTTCTCGGGAAATTCACGATACCTGGGACCGCATGCCGTCAAACCTGCTCGGCATTCCCGCGTTTGCGCTGCTGATCTGGCTGCATGCCCCGCTGTGGAAATATTTTGTTAGTCTGCTCCGATCGCTGTCGGATGAATTTCATCGCCGCCTCGTCGTTGCCTCGATCGTTATGGTGAGCCTCGCCTATCTCATCATGTTCGTGATCGTGTTCGACTATTCGCGATGGATCTCGAACTGGGCGGTCTGCATGTTCCTGATCCTGCATGCGGTAAAAACCTTGCCCAGCTCAAAGGACGTGCCGCTGATCTCAACGAACGATCCAGGGACCACGCTGTTCGGCTGGATCGTTACCCTGATCCCGCGCGTCGGGATCGTGCGGCCGTTCTAAGCGGCCTACAGTTTCGATCGCCTGATACGCACGTAGAGCGCGCCCTCGCCGCCATGGCCGACATGCGCTTCCTCAAAGCCGACCACCAGCGAACGAAACTCCGGCAAACTCAGCCATTGCGGCACCTGGCGGCGCAGCACCCCGCGCTCGGGATCAGCTCCCGCGCGGCCTTTGCCGGTGATGACAAGCACGAACGTCAGGCCGTCGCTGCGGGCGCGTTGCAAGAAACCGAACAGTTCGCGATGGGCTCGGGTCTGCGTCATGCCGTGCAGGTCGAGCCGGGCATCGATCTCCTTCCGCCCGCGTGAAAGCTGCCCGCGCGCGCGGCGTCCGAGCGGCGCCAGTGGCGGCGTTATCGGCTTAGTTGCCCGCGGAATCTTGTCCGATGGGAGTGGGTTGGGCAGCACTGCCGCTTTCGCTGCGGCGGTCGTTTCAACTTCCGCCGAAGCCGCCTCTGTCTTTACGGAGCGCTTTTTGCGCAGCGGCTTTATCTCTTTCGCAACTCCCTCCCACAACGCGCGTTCTTCCTCGCTCAGCGTGCGTTTGCGGCGTGGGGACGGCGGCAATTCCGGGATCGAGGTGAGCTGACGTTTCATCGGACGCGGCGATAACGGCCGATGTAACGCGCCCGGCGCGCCTCGCGGCTCGTTTTGACGTTGGGCCGCGCTTCCGGCAGCGGCGCCGGATTTGCGGCCGCCGTCCGTGCCGACGGCGCCTGGCCCACGCCCACGGAAGTCGGCGCCGCCGGCGCGGGCTTTTTCGCAGCCTCCGTAGTCCTGGCTGCATCGTTTGCGCCAGCAGCCACCGAGGCCGCCGGTGGCTTCCCGCCATTCTTCTGATCTTTTTGTTGATCCTTCGAAGGACCGGTTTGCGGAAACAGCTTGGCGATTGTCTCCGATGGCCTTGGATCGGGCAGCGGCATCCTGCGGCCACGCGCCACCGGATCGAGGCTCTTCGGCACCAGCATGACAAAACGCATATTGTGCCGCAGACGGCCGGAGACTCTCCCGGCATCGGCTCCGGCGCCGAAATAGAGGTCTGCGCGCGCCGGTCCCACGATGGCGGAGCCGGTGTCTTGGGCGATCATCAGCCGGTGAAACGGCGTCTTCGATAGCTCTGATTCAATCGGCAACTCGCCCCCGATGAAAAACGGCGTGCCGTAGACATGCAGCGCCTTGTCGACCGCGATCGACCGCCCAGGCGTCAGCGGCACGCCTTGCGCGCCAACAGCCTCATCCTTGTCGGAGAGTTGAACTTCGCGAAAGAACACGTAGGACCGGTTCTGCCGCCGCAATTCCTTGGCGCCGTCGGGGTTTTGATCCATCCACCCCCTGATCTTCTGCATCGACATCTGCTCTTTGGGGATGATGCCGCGATCGATCAGGATGCGGCCGACCGGCGTATAGGGATAGCCATTATGGGCATCGTAATTGATGCGCATGGTCGAGCCATCCTCGAGGCGGACCCGGGCCGAGCCCTGAATTTGCGTGAACAGCAAATCGGTCTGATCCTTGAGCCAGCAGATTTCGAGGCCTCGGCCGGCAATCGCGCCGTCTTCTATTTCGGCCCGATCGTAATAGGGCACGAGCTTGCGGCGACCGATCTTGCGAAACACCTGCCCCTTGTTGGGCAAGCCAACGGCGTCTTGTTTGAAGCCGCGGACGAACAGATTTGAGGGACGGCGATAGACCGGAACGTTGTAGACGTCGGTCTGGGTCCGGGAGCCGTCGAGGACCGGCTCGTAGTAGCCGGTGACGAAGCCATCATCTTCCCCGAGCCGAGAAATTCGCAAGGGCAGAAAATGCTCTTCGAAGAAGGCTCGCGCCTTGGCGCCATCGGAAATATCGAGAGCTTTGGCCGCGCGGCAGGGATCGCGCAGCGAAATGCCCAAGGCCTTGTGGTCGGCGGGCAGGTTTCGCTGCGCCGCTATTGGCCTGCAGCTTACGCGAAACGCCTTGTAGGCCTGCCGGTGGTCGTCCTCGCTCCAGCCCGCGACATCAGCCCATTTGACCGGAACATATTGGCTGCCGCTGACTTCAAGCGGCCAGGCGAGACGCGGATATGGAATGCGACGAGCATCCGGGAGATGCGGACGCGCGCCATGCATGCTGCGCGCTGTATGGGCGGTGCGGGCGGCAATCGCGGCAAACGGCGCCGTCGCCAACGCGACGGCGATCACACAGCACGCGGCGGCGGTTCGCCGCAAGCGACGCGCGTCAGGGAGCGCTTCCCGTGCCAACCAGCTTCCAGTTCGGATCGCGTGAGGCGGTGTCGCGGGCAAATGTCCAAACATCGGTAATATCGGCGACCTTATCCGGATTGCCGTCGACAATAGTGCCGGCCTTGTCGCGGGTGACCGAGATCATCTGCGATACAAAGCGAACCGTCAGCTGCGCGGAGCGATCGCGAGCTTCCGCACCCACGAGCTCGGCCTTGTCGATCGACACGAATCGCGTCTCCGTCTTCTGCTCGTGCTTCTCGCGATCCCGGATCACGGCCTCGAAACTCTCATAGACCTCGGGCGACAACAGATCCTTCAGCGCGCGGCGATCGCCATTGGCAAAGGCCTGCACGATCATCTCGTAAGCACTGCGAGCGCCCGAGAGGAAATGTCGCGGATCGAACGGGGGATCCTGTGCCGCGATGGCGTCGAGCCCCTGAGCCAGGGCCGTGCCAGGTTCGGCCAAACCTTTCCAGCGGTCGCTCGGCGGCGCGACGTCTGCCGTGGGCGCCAGCGGCGCCTGATCGATCACCGCCCCCGGCATCGGAACAACCTTGTTGTCCTGCGCCCCCTGGACCACGTTGCGCGCAGCGCGATCATACGGTGGGTCAGCAACATTTAGGCACGAAACCCGGCCTGGCCAATGGCGCCTCTTTGTCATGTGAAGCCATGTCGGTGGAAACAGGCTCTTGCCCATGCCACCGGCGAATTGTAGCGCGTTTTCGCTGCGAGGGGAAACCCTCTCATGCTGACCGGAAATCACGCATATTCAATAATTTAGAGTACGCGCTGCACCCCAATACCCGGTATTTGCCGCGCCGGCCGATCCTTTCAGCCCCGCTTTGGCGGACGAGACGCGATTGTCGTCCTTGTGGAACGAGCCGGGGCTATGATAGCCTCAAAATTCCATTGAAATCATTGATGATTCTAGCGTTGTACAAACGGCTGTACAAACATTTATACTCGTTTTGCGTGTCTTTGCCTGTCTCAGCATGTCCTAGTTATTCGGCCTAAACCGTCTTGACTGGCATCAGGGACCGTGCTGTCTGGCAGCCATCGCCGATCCTCACATCGGCCCGCTACCCTGCATGAGCACTGCGCACAGTCCGCGCAATGGTGGGTGTCCTAGTCCCGCCGGACCTTTTCGAAGGTCACAGCCATGCCCGCCATTAAACCCGCTTCCCCGTCGTCGTCGCTTGAACCTGTGTCCCTGTCCCCAGAGACGGCCGCTCGGTTAAGCGGCGTTTCGGTCCGGTCAATCTATCGCTTGCTCGGGCGCAAAGCCATCACGGCCCGCCGCGACGGCGCTAGAACCTTGATCGACTACGCATCGTGGCATGCCTACTTCACGTCGCTCCCTGAATACGTGCCGGGCGCGAGCATGCCGAACGCGCCGCACGTCACCGGGGCCGGCAAGCGCCGCACGCGCCGGGGCAAGTTGGTGCGATCATGAGCGAGCGAGTATCAAAAGAGGCTCGCGCGCTGGCCGGGCGAGTTCTACGCGGCGAAGTGGCATTGCCGCCGGGCTATTTGGAATGGTGCTTACACCATCCTGCGGCCGTGGCGTCCGGCATGCCGCGCAAAGAAATCGAGAAGCACGCACGCGAGCTTTTCGCCGACATGGTCGCAAAGGGCTACATCGGCTGGATACCGAATCCCCAATAAAACCGGGCACTTTTGCAAACGGATTCCGACAAGTCATGAGCCGCGCCCCCGATCCTCGGGAGTGATCGGGTCCATGCCTTGTTCAATCGCGAATGACGAGCGTCGTAATTCGATTAGCTTTCGATGCTTTTCGGCGAACCTGCGCAGATATTTGTAAGTGATGTCGCTCGTTACCGACTTTACAATTATGTCGTGCCATGCCGGTGCCCGTTCTAGCGTGATGATCGAATCCATCAGCTTGTCGCGGACTAATTCCTCCGCGACACCGATGAACAAACCGCCAATCACTGCCGCCGCATACACTTCGAGAAAATTGAGATATTCGACGAAAGCGTGGCGTTTCTTTTGTTCGTCAGTTGCGTCAGCGAGAGCAGCTTCTCGCTCATTCGTTGATTTGAGAAAATCTTGAAGATGCTGAAGCGTAGTTGTCTTGCGAGACCGCGAAAACTGCCAAGCCGCTAGCCACAAGCCAATTGCAGCCCCGCCGCTGCTGATGATCTGCGCATAGGGAACGTAGTCGGCAATCGACAACTACGTGTCGCCTATTATTTCGTGCCTTGACTTTGGGCCGGAGCCGGAGCCGGAGCCGGTTGCGCTGCTGGCGGAGCGGAGGGCGGCGTAGCGACAGCGGCGGCCAGATTTGCCGATGTAAGACCTTTTTGCAAGTTGGCACTGCTTACGCCGTCTTGTATGTGAACGTGCGTTACGACGGGGCTTTGAGTTGGGGGCGTTTTTGTCATGCTAACTCCGAATCGATTACTCTGACAGGGCGGATAGTAACACTTACTTGGCCCCGTCAACACCGGATTCAAGGTTCTCCCCTCAGGGCCGCCGGAAAACCAACCGTCCCGACGCTAGATCTTCGAATCCAATAGGTGCTCGCTTATCGCGTGAATTGCATCCGCGAGATTGTTCGGGTCGCCGCTCTCGCGGTGCGCGATGGCAATGGTTTGCAGCTTGGTCGCGAATGGCCGCCGCCAACGAAGGCGTTGAATTCATCAAACCGCCTTAGAAACTTGGCGTCGATCCGTTCGACGTTTTCCGCCAAAACAGACCGACCGCGTTCTGTGATTTTGAAATGAGCGCGCCGAGTGGATTGGAGTAGCTTGGCTTGGGCGAGATATGTCTTTGCCCAATGTACCCTGTTGTTGAAAATCGGTTGCTTCCCGCTCGGCAAAAGCTCTTCGCGTTCGGCCTCTGTGAGCTTCAATTGGTTCGCGAGAGTATCGACAACGTCGGACATGCGGTGCTCGCCGCCGTCGCTTGACAGCCTCAACACTGGCAGCATCAATGATTGATAATCTGGAATGGCCAACGTCATCGCCCCCTGTTAGCTCGCGAGCTTTGAGCCGCGCCGCTGCATTGATCAGTGCACCGTCTAGCCGGCCGCGTCTAGTCAGCGGCCGTTAGTTTCTTTGCCATGATCTAGATACGCTTCCGGATTGAAGCCATGTTGCGATAGGCCGTCTTTTGCGGCCTTCCATGTGTCGCGGTCCTCGCGCTCGCGTTGATCGGAGTCCTCGCGTTCCTTGTCAGATGCCACGAGGCCAATCGTCGCAACATACGCCCCCATGGCCAGCAACACGCCCAGCACCGGCACAGCGCCGACCGCCCAAAATGCCGCGACGCCTAGCGCCGCAATAGCGCCGCGCCTCACTTGTCCGGTTGTCGGCTTTGTGAGCGTCATGGGAGCGCGTCCCTTTCGGGTCTAGTCGCCGGCCGGCGCGTCTAGCCGCTCCAGCGCTTCAGTGAAGAGCGTTGGCAGCGTCTTGGCGAAGACCTCGGCGAAGGTCGCATCGCCGCACGCGTAAGGGCTCAGCGCGGCCTGTGTGGCGATCTTCGCGGCCTTCGTCTCCGCCTTGCGCAGCAGATGGTCAAACCACTCGGGCTTTGCCGCGCGTGCAGCGGGATGCATCCCGGCAACGGCGGCCGATATCAGGCTTGCGATGGCCCGTCGGGGATCGGCCGGCGTGGCGGTGGTGGTGGTGGTGGGTTTGCGTTGGCCGTGCGTAGCTCGGTCTGTCACTGTCATGGGCTCCGGTTGTGCGGCCGGCATCATCGCCCGGGGAAGTTGATACGATCTGAATCGGCATAGTGAAAATTTGACAATGCGCGGTTCTTCGATCCGGTGCAATTCCGAAAAATTTTTCGAAGTCGTCGGGCTCGGGCTATTTTCCGGAATGCGAAGGCATCGGTTCGAAAGTGAGTGTCCGCTAGGGGGCATACCGCTTTTCTGAAAACCGGAAATCGCGGACCCTACCCCATAGCTCATACAGGACCCGCCGGGACCCGCCCCGCGAATGCAAATAAGCCTTATAGAATGGGAACAACTTGCATCAAGCGCGCGAGCCATCAGGCCACGATTTGTTTGTACAAATGTTTGTACATTCGCGCGCTAGAGGCAAATTGCACAATGATATCAACGTGATCGCTAGGGCTAAGTCAGCCATCAGAGCGGGGGAACCTTTCCGGTAAACCGAAATAGGTCCCAGGCCGGCCAAAACCGTCGTTACAATTGTACGGGTTAACGAGGTTAACGAGAGTCGAGCAGGAAGGAGAAGATCATTCGCTGCACAGCCAGGTCGAGGTAGAATTATGCTGTCTTGTCCCTCATTGAGGCAGAGAAGAAAATTCTTTTGGTAGTCGTTTGTTAACCATGAAAATTCAGCGCGGCAACCAACTCCCCTAATTTAGTGCGAATAGGTACAAAAATGCCGGTTCTGTCGGGTCGAGCCCTAGAAGAGCTCGAAATCTGGGCCGGCCGCACCCGAATAAATCGGAAGTTGTAGCCTTTAAAAGTGTCGGAGTTTCCCTCTTTTCCAGAAACCCAACTCCGACAGCCTTGTCGGAGTTGTCGGAGTTGTCGGAGTTTTGCCCGACGTGTCGGAAGTGCCTGGTTTATAAGGCTCTCGCTAGCCATAGTGTCGGAGTTGTCGGAAGTGTCGGAGTGCGTCGGTTGGGCGCTTGTCGGAGTGTCGGACCCCCATGTAATGGGGTCCACACGAAGCCCGACAATCCACGAGGGCGGGGGATGGGTTTATAGGTGTCGATCCATCCGGGTCCGGCCGATCTCCGGGCATTGCTCTTACTCATCGTCCGCGATCTCCACCATGGTCCCGTTGACGTTGACGATGCCTCGGCTCGTGAGCTTGCTGAGTTCAACGTTCCACTTATCCCGGGGGTTGGCAACCGATTGACCCTTGCGATTGCCCTGCGTCGCCTTCCATAGATCGGCACTGATCACGGCATCGCGCCACTCAGCAACCGGGACGCCTTCGCCAACGTCGCCGCCAAGGTCGCGCAGGATGTCGAGCGTCCGAATCTGATCGGGGTCGAGGGTCGCCTTGACGGCCTGCCGCTTCGTCAGGAACCTGAGCACGGTGGTCTCAGACGTCGAGCCGTCCATCTTTCCGGTGAACTCATACTCATCCGCCGCGTAGCGCTGCATGCGCGCCGAGAACGTGAACAGCGCCGATCGGCCTTCGCCATCCTTCTCGCACTTCGTCCCGCCGTCTACCGCGCCGGGCAAATCTGACAATCCCTTCGGTCGGTCCTGAGCCTTCTCACTGAGCCCGACGTGCGCCACGATCACCACCGAACAGCCGAGCGCAGCGCGGATGCGGTCGCATCCTGCAATCGCCGGCATCACACTATCGGCGTCGGTGTCGTGTCCGCCGAACGCGGCCAACATCTTCGCCCACGTGTCCAACCAAATGGCTTGATAGTCTCCGAGACGATCGTCGAGGGTCCGCAACAGCGTATCCGCGCCGATGGGGCCATCCGGATCAACGAGGTTGATCGGTGACATGATCAGGTTGAACCTTGTCGGGGACAGGATTTCAGCCGGGTCCTTGTCGTGCTTCTTACAGAGCGCGACCACGCGAGCGATGATCCGCTTGGCATCACCCTCCGCGCAGACGTAAGCGATACGGCCTTGCAGCGTCGGCAAGCCATTGAACTCGACTCCAGCGGCGATGCAGAACGCCTGCTCCAGCGAGACGTAGGTTTTGCCGGACTTGTACAGTCCGAACGTCACCCATAGGCCGCGCGCGATCAGCACGGGCCGGTTATCGTCGCCGATTAGCCATGGCGTCGCCGGGATGCGCTCATATTCCGCGAAGGTCCACGGCTTCAACGGCGGACGCTCTCGCATCTCATCCATCGACATCACATCGCGGATGGGATCAGGTCCGATCAAGTCGTCGAGTTCATCGGCGTTCGCGACTATTCTGAGCTTTGTCATTTTGCATCTCCTGCCGGGCGCGCGCTCCGGTACGGCGTCGCGAATGCAGCGGCCTTGTTACGCCGGTTGCGTTGCCTGATGAGTTTCGATCGGAGTCGGCGCTCAGCGGAGAATGGCACGTTGCCCCGCCGGTGTGGGTGCTGTTCCTTGTCGAGCTTGCGCGCGTCTTTAAGCTCAATGCGTTCGGCCTTCTGCTTTGCCAGCAGCGCGGCCTTGCGCTTGCTGATCGGCTCCGGCATCGGCAGGCGATCGTCGGCAAAGTCGGCCTCGGCAGTACGGCCGCCAACCTTCGAAAGGCTCGCGTAGGCGTAGCCGTTCGTGACTTTCTTGGTTAGGCCGTCGATCTCCCAAGGTGGTTGGCACCGTTCGTTGTAGTGCTCCAGCATCAGCTCGACGGCGAGCGCTTCACTGATGCCATTGTCGCGCAACGTCATCGGCACCTTGATGGTCTGGAAGTCGCCGGCCTCACCTTCGATGGCAGGCTCGGCATCGTTGCGGAGGTAGTCGATGGCCCATGCGATCATCTCGGGCTTGTCCAGATCGACGACCGCTTCGCCGGCATCGGCAATGCGGACCTTGGCGCGGCGGATCAGATCGTAAATCCACCGCGGACACGGCACAGCATCTTTGTCGTTGCCGATGTAGCTCGTGCCATCATCAAACGAGCAACCCGGGATCAGCGTATAATTCGGGGAGTCGATATCCTTGCCGATGCCGTGCTCGCCGAGCGCGAAGATGTGCGGGCCTTCATAGACGTGGTGGTGTCCGCCTGACGGCGTCGTGGTGATCTCGGTGTCGGGCCAACCATAGTCAAGGTCGAGCAGATCGTACGTGAGTTGGCCAACCTTGCCTTTGGCTTTGTTGGTATCGACATCGACCACGAGCACGTTGCTCTTGCGGTGCGCGAGTCCCCAATTACAGCCCGGCCATTTCTTATGCCACGCCCGGATTTGCTTCGGATCATTCGACGCATTGCCGGCAAGATTGTCTTGCACGAGCGGTGGGAACTTCGCGCCGGCTTTGACCGGGAAAATAAATCGCTTGTAGAAGTGGCGGTCGTTGTAGCCCATCGCCAAATCAAGAGTTGACTTCGGCGGGATTAGTTGTATGATGGTCATAATTTGATTCCTGTTTCGGTGTCTCACCACCGTCTCACGTTGTAGCGCCCGGTCCGAAAGGTCCGGGCGTTCGTCGTTTATAGTGTCGGGTCCGGTAGTCTGCGTTCCGCGAAATATCGATTAGCGCGGCGGCGTTCGGCATCGGCCGCATAGGCGCTAAACGGAATCGTGTCGCGCAGCTTGATCGCTTCGCGCGCGATCCGATGCGCGCAGAATGTGTTGGCTGCTACCAAGTGCGCGGCTGCTAGTTCGCGAACGACATTGCCATACTCTCTGCGCTTGCAACCGAGCAGAGATTTGGCCAAACCGATTTCGCGGTGACATACACCCCCGCTTAACTTCAGCGCGGAGTCGATCAACGGGAGCGCGATCTTGCGGCCGGCTAGCAGGGCGTCCACATCGTACAGCACGGGATCGTAAGCGAGCACGGCCACTGCGGCATTGAGCAACAGCCTTAGCTCGGCCAGTTTCTTAATCTCGGTTTTCATGATGCACTCCCGGACATGTAGCTGCGAAGCTCGTGTGCGATTTTCGTCTGTGCGCGCCGACGTGCTAGCGCTTCGTCGAATTGATGATTCAGACATTCAACAAGATCGGGTCGCGGATCACCGCTGCCCGGTGCGATCTTGAAGCCGGGCCGAAAATGCGAATTGCGAACCGCGAGCTTGCTGCGGTTGGTGGTGTCGTGCACCGTGACGATGCCGCGCGCTATCGCTTCGCGGCAGTCGTAGGGATGCAATCCGAGAGCAAACCGAATGCGGGGAGGGATCGGGTCACAGCCGCACCTGTGCGCCGTCGCCGATCGCAAATAGTCTGCGACGAAACCCGCTGGCGTTATCATCGGCCAGCCAACGGGCAGCGCGGATCAGCGCTAGGTCGATCTCGCGCGGAGCTTGATCGCCCAAAATCTTGAGGGTGATGGCGAGCGTAGTTAGCGCTTGCGCGCGTTTGTCAGCCGCGAGCAAGCGCGGAGACGGCGGGAGATGATTGATAGGGCGGAGGGGGCGGGACATGAGGGGGCGCGGCCGGTTCAAAGGTTGCGTTGCCCCGGGGAACCGGAACACCCGAAAATAGTCGGGCCGCACACGCTTTAAAGGCGGGACAACCGCAGGGTGCCGCCGCGCTGGCACCTAGCTCTCGCTCTTGGGGCCGAGTTATAGCATCATGAACTGAATCGGTCAAGCTTTAAGTTATTGATATAACTTGGTAATTCTGAATAGAGGTTCAGCTCTTCAAAGAAATGAATTCTAATTCACCTGGCACGGTTCTTACCCTCCCCACCTTGCGGAGCCCGCTGAGCGGTTCAAATGCCGGCCGGCCTCCATCGCCCGGGAGCGGGCCGACTCACAGGGACCGGCCCAGATTCCGGCGCGGCGCGTTCTAACGGGTCCGGTCGGTAGGGTCGAAAGCGAAACGGCGCATCCCGGATCGCGCCGGCCCGGGCGGCGGTATGTTGGTCGAGATGGCCGGCGACGATCGCGGCGGAGATTTCATCGTTGCTGTAACCGACACTCCAATCGAGGTAGCTTGCGACGCGCAGCCTGATCAGCGCCGGATCAAGATCAGGGTGAAGTCTTTGACGGCGGCTGCTAGATCATCGTGCCGCGCTGTCCAAGGCATCGTGCAGGCGTCAATCGGTTCGTAAACTCACGATGCAGCCCTACGCTCAACAGCGTCGCGCTTTGCAGCCAGCCATTCGCCAGCTTCAGCGATGGTCGGGAGCCGGCCTAGTCTCATCGCGCGCTTGAACTCATCGGCGTTTGCGAATTGGCCCTCCTCATCTTCAAAAATCACGCGGCACGCATCTCGATAATCATCATCGCGAACGATCATCCCGTACGCTGTTAGCGCTTCAGGGGTCTCGGCAACGGGACCAACCGCGAGCACATTGTTCGGCACTTGCGGGCCATCGTCATCGTCATCATCAAAGAGGGAATCGGACATTTTAAGAAACCTTCACTCCGCCCGCCGGCACAGTGCCGGGGCCACAACGTCGAGGATCGGTATCATCGGGATGGAAAGCCATCACTGGGGCGGCGCGAAGAGGGTCAGTAGGTTTTCTTGCCGCGCGGGTCAATAGATCGCGGATAAGTTCTGAGTCCCCGCATACGATGGGAGCGGGAGCGGGAGCCGGCGGCGATGCGATAGGCTCGGGCTCATACTGCTCTTGCTGATCTTCGCCGGGCTCTTCGATCCGATTCGGCTCGTCGTCAGTAAGCGGCCGTTCCGGTTCGTCGATGATCTCCAGAGCCGGCAACGGCAGAGGCGTTTGTTGCGTGATGGTTTTCGGTGCCGATCCACCAACGAGAAGCACGCCGCCTGAATGTCTGGCGTTCACATCAACATTCACTTGCGATTGTTTCTTGTAGCGCTTGGAGTGTGCGGCCAGAATCCCCATCACCAAATCCGTCGAGGGCGGTGCCCAGTTCATCTCGGGAATGCGGTCGCCGTTCTTGTCGCGAAGCCATGGATCGGTGATGCCCAATAGCTCGCGCATCTCCGGGTCTTCATAGTCAGGGTTTGATTGATAGACCGTCTTGCCCTGAAATTTTGAGACCGTCCAAACCCCATGACGTGCACGGCCGCGCGCGGCGGATTCGATCTCTTCAATGCTTGTGGTGATCGCGGCTTTGACGTGCTCATGCAGATACAGAACTTCGTCGTCTTCCCCATAAGCGAACAAAAACACGCTCGGGCTTTCGCCGGCCTCTTTGGCCTTCTTGCTCGCGCGAAGCCACTTGAAGATCAAATCCTCTGACTGCTGCAGGGCACGCGAAGTCTCAGCGTAGGAAGTCGTTGCTTGCAAAATATCGAGGTACTGGCAGAACCGTTCGGAAGACTTGATCATGGTCGCTTTCCATAATTGTGTCGCTCTGGCACCACGCGGCCGGACTTCGCATTGAGTTTGTTATCCCATGCCGCCCCTGCTCTTCGTGGCATACGCTCTTCGGCGTGCGGTCTTTCAACAGTGGCGTGAACATCTAAGCCGGCTGCTTGTCGAATCCTCGCGTTGAGATAATCGCTGCGCTGTAGCGCTGCGTCGCTGCTTGGGTTCGAGTGCGGTGTTTCCGTGCAATCATCAAGCCAACAGGCTTGCGAGATCGACGGGGCGTACTGTAAGCGATCAAACTCATCGCTGCGAAGGCAACTTCGCGTTACACCACACGGCGGTGGCCGACACCGCGATCAGGCCTCGGCTTGCGAGTATCGTGGCTGCTCTTCAGGTGCTTAGGATAGGAGCATTATCGAATCGCGACTACCCCCATTTACCCCCGTTGAGGTTCTACCCATAGCGGCAGGCGATCGTGAGCGGCGGGAGGCCGCCCTCGATACTTTCGCCGTTGAAGCGTCTCGTCGGTGAGAAGCATTCGTTAAAGGCCTTGTGCAGAGCTGGATAGATTTGTCGCAAAGCCTAGTCAGTTCTGAACTGGATAGTTTTCTAACAAAAGCTTATCAGACGCTTGGCGCAGTTCATTGTGGTGCCCGTCTCTTCCAGCAGAAAATTACATTCGATTTACGAACGGCCGCTATTGGCGCAAAGCGGTCGTTCGACGAAGCGGGAGGTCTGCTTTACCTGCTCGACCGGCTGCGCGGGTTGACCACTATCGAGCGCTGCTAGGGCGTGTTCCGCTATGTTGACCCAGCTCTTGACAGCGTCGGGACGGTCGGCCGCAATGGCCTGCCAACTTGAGGTGGTGCATGGACATCCAGACGAGTCCAGACCCAGTCGCCCGCGCCCGCGAACTCGGGGCGGAGATCGCCGCTGCGGCCGACGAGATCGAGCGCACCCGGCGCATCCCCGAGGCGTTGTTGGGGCGGCTGCATGAATCGCGGCTATTCCGCATGCTGCTGCCGCGCTCGGCGGGCGGCGAAGAGACGCAGCCTGCGGTCTACGTGGCGGCGATCGAAGAGCTCGCCCAGCACGACGCCTCGGTCGCGTGGAACGTATTCGTCGCCAACAGTTCCGCCCTGATCGCCGCCTATCTGGAGCCTGCAGTCAATCACGCCGTCTTCGCTGATCCGCGCAGCATCGTGGCCTGGGGACCTCCAAACGCTTCGCGCGCGAGCGCGGTTGACGCAGGCTATCGCCTGACCGGCAAGTGGGATTTCGCCAGCGGCTGCCGGCAAGCCCGTTGGATGGGCGCGCACTGCCATGTGCTCGAAGCGGACGGCGCGCTGCGGCTCAACCGCTTCGGCCGGCCCACGGTCCGCACGCTCCTGTTTCCGGCGAGCGACGCGACCCTGCTCGACACCTGGCGGACGATTGGGCTGTGCGGCACGGCGTCGGACTCCTATTGCGTCAACGATGTGTTCGTGTCCGAGGCGTTCAGCACCACACGCGAGGACCCGACGCTGCGCCACGAGCGCGGCCCGCTCTATGCCTTTACCATGCAGTGCCTCTACGCGACCGGGGTTGCCGCTGTAGGGTTTGGCATCGCGCGCGCCATGCTGTCCGAGTTCATCACGCTGGCGTCCCGCAAGGCGCCGCGCAACCTGGCCCGGCTCGCCGACAACGCGGTCGTGCAGGCCGACGTGGCGCGCGCGGAGGCTCGGCTCGGCTCGGCACGCGCCTATCTGATCGAGACGCTCACCACGATCTACGCGCATGCCGACGATGTGGCGCCGATCGAGGTAGCCGATCGGGCCCGCGTGCGGCTCGCCTGCACCAACGCGATCCAGGGGGCGGCCGAGGTGGTAGACTTCGCCTACAAGGGAGCGGGCGTCGACGCGATCTTCCCGGGCAGCCCGTTCGAGCGCCGCTTCCGCGATATGCACACGCTCTCTCAGCAGATCCAGGCACGCGGCGCTCATTTCGAGTCGGTCGGGCAGATCCTGCTCGGCGTGCCGCCCGAGGTGTTTCTTTGAGAAGTGGCGGAGGTTCGCCAGACGCCGATTTTCACCTCGCATCAGGACTTGTATCTTGCCGGTTTAATCCACCGTTCGCGAAGGGTAGGATTTGCCCAGGCCACGTATCCGCTGACTAGCTGGCCAAGGTCCGCTCAGAGTGGGCCGTGATCAATGATCCCGGGAATCGCGTTCCGGACCTTGCAGCGTGACACCGCCGTCGACCACCAGCACCTGACCGGTGATATAGCGGGCGTGATCGCTGAGCAGAAATTTCACGGCGTGGCCGACGTCCCAGCCGGTACCTTCCGTCTTCAGCACCGAGGCGTTGGCGCGTTGGGCGCGCGCAGCCTCGCTCATGCCGTTGCCGCGGGCGTAGACCATCGGCGTGTACATC
>WNFR01002841.1_pt1 | contig 19425 bp, 19 predicted proteins | sample 5400221 | NCBI WGS metagenome assembly WNFR01 (sample SAMN13153357, study PRJNA577476) | soil metagenome | isolation source: 40 cm soil under Madrone tree | place: USA:California | collected 2016-06-14 | reverse complement strand
CCTCCGCGTAATCCATGGATCACCGCTCGGTCGCCGTGTTCCCCCAGACGAAACAGTAGCCGACGGATATGGCGATCGCTGATCTTCAGCCGCTTGGCGGCTGCGATCTGTGTGATCTGCTTCTGCTTGACCTCGTGTAGCACGCGCAATCTGTCCCGTTCTCGTTGGCTCAAGGCGATCCGCTCCGTTTCCATAGGCCCCTCGGCCACCCATGAAAGCGGACATTTCTACTTTGCACAAACCGGACATTCTCATTTTGCAGCGACACAAAAATGTCAGGCAGGTGCGTGCAGTCGCTTAGTCGTGTATGATCAACAAGCTAGAGAGCAGAGCGGGCGTCGTACAATGGCAGTATAGAAGCTTCCCAAGCTTCGGACGTGGGTTCGATTCCCATCGCCCGCTCCATAAGTCTCGATGATTCAATTACCCTTACGCGGCTAAGTTACTGAAATTCCCCACAAGAATGGCCGGTTTTCGACGCCCGATGGACGCTGTCAGATCCAATTGGACGCTGCTTTTTTGAATTGGACGCGAAAAACCACGCGTGCCAAGTGAGGACTACAATGAAATTACACGCCAGGCAGAAATACGACTACAGAGACCTTGAGAGAGGCGAAGCGCAACTCATACGGGTTGGACATGCACTTTGGCGAGATCGTCGAAAATTGGGCGACACGGTATCCGAAAGAGAGGGCATTAACGCAGCCCTTGAGAGCGTCTGGCAGGCTAAGAGGAAATACCGGGCAGAACTGGCCACGAAGAGGGCTCTGCGATTCTCGGAGTATCGGAAAGCTTCCACGCAGCTTCGCGATTCACCTGCCGCGGTTCTTTCTACTTAGGAAACTCACCCAGCCAGGTAAGAATGGGATTTCTCGGGCGTACGCTCGGATGGTACCGGGGGGCCGCAACGTACTCAAAATTCCAGCAATTCCTTTCTCTTTCGAAATCTTTCGTCCAGTTGCTGCCTGAAGCCGAGGCTTCCCGAATCCAATTGGATTGCGCCCTACAAGGAGCGTATCCAATCGTAAACCGCTAAGGAAAACTGCATGCCCATTGCGAACTCATCTCCCTTCAAGGGCTGACAGTAAGTAATTCGCGCACGGGAGGGGAGGGACTCTTGGGGAAGTTTAACTAGAACGCTGTCGTTCGGGCTCCAGCGCCTCTTGGTGACGACGCGTGCTCCGTGACGACTGCCAGAAGTCGATGACGGAGAACTTGATCTCGTCGAGCAAGGCAGCTCCAGGAGGTAACGGGCTCGCCGTTCGATTTCGGCGCTCTGAGAGTTGGTGTCGCGTGATAGAGCGAACTACGCGTTTGCATCCTGAAAAATCTGACCGAGCGGTGCGGGGAACAGGAAGTATGGCTCGAAAGGTCGGAAGAAATGAACCGTGTCCCTGTGGGAGTGGGAAGAAATACAAGAAATGCCACGGCATGAACGGTAAGAACGACATAGCATCAAAGCCGCAGCCGGCGCCACGAGCGCTAGGATGGATCTGACGGCGACAGGGTGATCGCATTTGAAGATTCGTTCCAGGAGACGAACGTCCCTGATATCTAACTGATGCGTCGGCTTCTGAATTCCTTTCTCCACCTGTCCCTCCGGCCAGTTTGCAATTCTATCCTTCAGTACAGTTGACGCCATTCGTGCATGGCTTTAAGTCTGGAGTTCGCGCACGTCGCGCCTACCTGGTTTAGCGTCAATCGAAGGACGAAATTGCGCCATGAACTTTATTAGACGGTGGCGGCACGGTCCCGAAAGGGACCAGGAACAACTTCTGGTGCGCCTCTGGGCGATGAATAGTATGAACGCTGATGCTGATGGCCAACTCACACGTCCGGCATCCAAGTTGGCGTTTGACGCTAAGGCGGAGCTAAAACCAAGCCTCAAATATCTGTCGGGCTCGGAAATAGAAAAGACGGTTACCGAAGCCGCTTGCGACAATCAGATCGCGCATCAGATCGCGCACAATCTCAGAAAACACATAAAAGACGGCCGGCGCGACCAGTAAGGCTGAAACTGTGAACGACTTGACATGAGTGAGATGCGGCACACCGGAGCCAGAACTGCGTTGGGTACTGAAGTCGTACCATCAGAAATCGCTACACTAGAGTCCCGCAACGCAGTCATAGAGGCCTTTGTGAAGTTCCTGAATGAAGGAAGGTGCGAGCAATGCTTGACCCTTTTCCCGGCAGTGGGACAGGGAACTGTGCATGATGAGCCTTCTGCGGGAGAACAGAAACTGAGCGAAGTGCCCGCCGCGGAGGGCAGATATAGTGCTTCCATGTCGAACGACAGATCGATTGATCAATCACTGTTTGACGAGTACTTCCTCATTCCACAGGCGGAAGCGCCCATAGTCGGAAGTAACGACTGGTTTCGGTGGCTGGAGGAGTTTCAACAGCGTCACCCGGTCGACGTGTCATGCCTGACTCAGCCGCTGGCGAAACGAGCATGCCAGGTACTTTGGAATTCGAGATGATGCGCGCCTATAAAGGTTAAAATCCTCAGGAACCCAGCTACCACCCAGGAGGAATTCCAGGGGATGAAACGGTTGCCAGAAACACTCAAGCTGTTCCTGGGGACACACTCATCGAAGAACAATTTCATTTCAAGGTGGCAGTCAAGCTCGTTCTGGATGTTCGGTTTCCTCTTCGGTGAATGGAGGGCGCGGCAAGGAGCGCCAGCCTTCCAATTTGACGCCCCTTCGCCCTGGCGGTCTTCATGCCGGCTCTTAGCGAATTCGGAAGATGACTGAGGCGCTCCATATTCGGGCGACCGGTGTTTCCTTTGCGCTCGTTGGAAAATCCTTGAATCCAGCCGTATCGCGGCAACGCGCCTGGAAGATCGTCACAACTGCGCTCAGAGAAGCGGAGGCGGCAGAACAGAAATTGAAGAGGGAAGGACTAGCACACAGGACAGCCCATCGCTGCAGAGAGTGGCAATCTCAGACCAGTCGACGGCAACTATCGAATGGAGCGCAAGGCAACGCCGATTAGGTCGATCCACTCGCCGACCTCAAATAGACGCTGGGGCAGTTTAAGAACCCTCCATGGCACTTCCGGGACTGAATAGCCCTGGCTGGCAAGATCGTTGCTCCAATCCCCGGTGTCTCGTGAGACACCGGCATCTCCGTAGCCGTCCTCACCTGTCTTCGTAGGCTGTGAGTGCCACTGCGCATTTCTCAATGTATTCCCACGATGCGCCGCTTTCTCGATCTGGTCTGCTTCGGTAGTACGGTAGTCGTTTCCAGATTGGTTGGATCCTGAGAGCTGTCCTGGCTCTCGCCCAGGCTTGGAACGTCCTCTTCGCTTGGCAGAAAGAGGTGTCTCTCCCTCACGGCTTCCCAACTCTCGTGCGGCAACATCCCGTTCGTTATCCCGTCCTGATACTCCTTGTTCGTTTGCTGCGCCGCTTTCTCCGCCCTCTCGTGGAGTTGTCCGCTCCGGAACAGTTGTGCGTACAGCTTTGGACGGTACTTCCTCCAGTGCTCGATCGCTTCTTCGGCCCAGGGGCTCAATTGCTTCGCCATTGGTCACTTCTTTCTCAGGTTCTATTTATACTCCCGGGTGTTATTCGGGAGCGAGTCTCTCGCCCGCTGAAATCCTAGAACCGCCATTATCCTCACAAAAGCCGTACTCACAGTTGCACGCAGAATCATCCACACGTACTGCAAGACCATGAGCAATGCGAACCACTGCAATATTGCAGAAGCCAAAATTACAATGGGGGCCCTCCACCCTGTTAGAAGAACGCGAGGCAGGTGTGGAACAGCCCAAACACTGAAGAAGCCCAAAATCATCCACAGAACGATCTGCACGATCACGAGTGAAAGAACTCCCAAGAAGGTGATTCTGCCCTTGGAGTCCCGCATATGATCCTCATGCAGGCTCGTGTCCGTTATGCACCAAAGCACAAATGCTATGATCCCCGCGAGAATCGAGAAGCCAATCACAGGAGCTCCTTCCTTGGGTTCCGATGAACAACTTTAACGGTACTCTTGCCGAAATCAGCATCACACTTATAGTGTGTAGACTCATCGTGGTCAAGCTTCGCATGATGCCGTGGTGCGAGGATCGGATCCACGGGTCTTGTTCGGTAGACGCCTGAGGGCGCTCCGCCGCGAGCGGGGCTACTCTCAAGAAAAGCTCGCTGAGCTTGCGGACCTGCATCGAAACTACGTGGGCGGTGTCGAGCGTGGCGAACGGAACATAGCTCTTCTAAATATCGTCGCACTGGCGCACGCTCTGAGAGTGCGGCCAGGTAAGCTCATTGAGTCCATTCCTTAAATTGATGTCAGCTCGAGCGCTGGCGGAATCCCCAGTGGCCGTATCAAATGGTCCCCGGAACTTGCTTGCCTAAGTGCTTATTCTTTAATCCCCAACAACGGTGCTAATGGCTGTACCAAAGGATTTCATTTGATACATCGTTGCTTTATTTCAGCTTGTGCGGTCGGAATTGGCTTCTTCGCCTGCCCTAACGGCACGCAATTTCTGGCTTTCGCCACCTCACTCGAACATCTTTCAGATGGCTGGCTTTACCCCGCGTCCCAAACTCGCTGGCCGTGGGGCTAGCTGGCTACCGATTCTGTTTTTTGGCTATGCTCTCGCGCCCCCCATCGGTTTGTTCAGGAGAAGCTTTCCCTGTTTCGTCCCGATCAGAACGTAGTCTTTCGTTCCGTCCTGAGTCTTGAGCTTGACCATAAGCGGCAGCTCTTCAGGTTTCAATTCCAGTGGTTTCATCGTGTGCCCCGCTCCCTCGAATGCTCTATACTTTCAAAGCGAAGATTCCTATTTACTAAATATATTTTCTCATGGGTTTCAGGAACCACTGGTGCCACGACCAACGAAGAGAAACAGGCCTTCCGCAAAATTAAAGACCAAACATCGAAAACTTCCGCAAAATTCACCCCTTGTTTCCCGAGGTATTTCCGCGAAATTGGGTTCTAGCCAAAAAACCGCAAATGGGGCCTTGACAGCATCGAAGAAATCTGCCCGTGAGACATGAAAGCGCCGACTGAGTTTTTCCATCTGTTGTCTGTTCAGCTTGCGCCTTTCTTGTAGGATCAGGGAAACGATATTTTCACCCCCCAAATCCTCGGCAAGATCCCTTTGTCGAAGTCCATTCGAGACAGCTTCTAATTATTTGGAGTCGGTGCCGCATCCGAACCGGGTTCCTGCTGTTTACTCTTGCCAGGCGTGTTGGGCTGCGGAGGCATCGCCAGGAACATCACGCTTCCGCCCAATTCTTCGGAGAACTCGGTGGGACTCTTTTCCAGTTTGAGGCGGATCCCGTCCGCGGAGCGATCGCGCGGCGCGTCTCCCAAAGAGCAGTTTACCTGCAGCAAGGCGCTCATTGGCATTCCCGAAGCGGGCAGCAGGCGAATACGGAATACCGCCAGGCCGCCAATGGGTACAGGATTCAAGGACATCGGCATTGGATTGGGGCGGAAACCTGGAACTCCTGCGACAATGCCTCGTTGCCGAAGCGCATTGGGCGCAGCGCCGTATGAATCAAAACTAATGAGCTGATTCGAGGTCCAGACACCAGATTCGATTACGGTGCCATTCGGGATTTTGTGGGTAAAAGTGCCGGCGGCGCTTACTGACTTGGTTTGCGCGTTGAACGTGCCCGCGCCGGTGATCTCGTAAGTATCGCCGTTTACGGATTTGGCAGCCGCCGGGCAGCTGCCGGATTCACAAACAAAACCCGAAGCCACCAGGACCGTGTACTCGGGAGCGGGATTCTGGGCGTTGAGCGGAGCGGCGCCAAGAAACAGGGTCAAGATCGGCGCTACAACCAGCGTGACATTTAAGACCGCAACTATTGTTCGGAAAAGGCTGCGCATAGTCATCACCTTCTCCGCTGCCCGGCTGCTGCTCCGAAACCAGGGAGGAAGGCAGCCAGACAGAGCGGCTCATTTAGGGTCTTATGGTTTCTCGAGGAAGCCATGCTGCACGTTATTTGCGTCAGAGTACACCCCGATGATTCCTCCTGCCGGGTTAATGCCAATGACCTGGGTACCCTGCACCGCCACCGGATCATTCACCTGCTTGACGGTGCCGTTGGCAGCACGCAGGAAGCTTGTCAGCACGACGGTACAAGGGAAGTTAGAGCAATTGAAGTTTTGCACGTTACCCGCGACCGCTCCCGACGAATTGATGGACGCGGCAGCACCGAAGTTCCCAAGCTGAGGTGTGGCAAAGCTGCTGAAGGTGCCGTCCTTGGTGCGCAGGAAGGGTTGAGTAATGAAGTTCGCATCAAAGTAGGTTCCCACAATCAACCCTTGTGGCGTTATGAAGGCAGGAAATGTTCCGTGGCTCGCGGCTGGAGCGTCGAACGAGGTGAGGGTGCCGTCCGAGGCGCGCAGGAAGCCGTGGGTTGTAAAGTTCGCATCGAAATAATTCCCGGTGATCTGACCCGCCGGATTGATGCTGACGGGCGACGTGCCTTGGGATCCCGGGGGATCAAACGTCGTAAAGGTTTGGCCCCAAGCAGAAGGTTGTGCGGCAATTGCGAGCAAGGCAAACAACACACCCGCCCCAGTCCGAAGCATGGTTCTAGACTTCATATAAGTCTCCTAATTTTCAGATTTTCTAGTAAGCGGAGCTGGGTTCAGGTCTGCTTAGGAGAAAGGGACAGTTGTGTGCCGCGAACCGAACTCTGATTATGCCGCAGGAGTCAAGCGTTAGACGACGATTCCGACCCTGGGCTGGCCCGATATCTGTCCCTACTGAGATAAGCGGAAACGGCGGATCAAAAACCGCATAAGCCAAAAAGAATAATTGGTCAGAGACGCCCAAAGGGGTTAACCTCTTGCACCGTCACTGGGAAACATCCCAGACAGCTCCTCCCCACTCCCCGAGGGGAACAACAAGGTCAGGCAAGTGCCCAATGGGAAGACCCTCGTCTAGCGAAGTCTCGCTGCTTCTTCAAGCCTGGAACGATGGGGACGAAACCGCGCTCGAAAAACTGATGCCGTTGGTTTACGAGGAACTGCACCGCATGGCGCGGTACTACATGGCTCGCGAGTCGCCCGACCACACACTTCAGACCACCGCTTTAGTGAATGAGGCTTATGTGCGCCTGGTGGATGCCGAGCATACCAGTTTTCAAAATCGGATCCATTTTCTGGCCGTGTGCGCCCAAGCCATGAGGCGGATTTTGGCGGATTGGGGGCGGTCGCGCCGGACCTTAAAGCGAGGCGGAAAGATCCCTCTGCTTCGCCTGGACGAGGCTCTGGACGGAGGGGAAGCGCCGGGTTTGGATTTCGCCGACTTGGATGAGGCGCTTAAAGCTTTGGCTAAGGTGGATCCGCGCAAGAGCCAAGTGGTGGAGCTGCGTTTTTTCGGTGGTCTCAATCTGGAGGAAACGGCTCAAGTCCTGAAGGTTTCCAGCGACACGGTGATGCGCGACTGGAAGTTGGCCAAGAATTGGCTGCGTTGCGAGCTGAGCGGGGAGAGCTTGGATGGAGCCTGAGCGTTGGCAGAAAATCGAGCGCTTATATGATTCCGCGCTGAACGAGGAAAAGAGCGCCAGGACTGCCTTTCTGGAGCAAGCCTGCTGCGGGGATGAAGCCCTGCGCCGGGCACGTGCAGTTGCTCCTCGCGCAACACGAGAAAGACGACAACTTCCTCGAAGTTCCAGCGATGGAAGTCGCGGCCGAATACCTGGCGCGCCAGGCCGACGCGGTGTTCTCCGATCCTCTGGCCGAGGCAGATCCTGATACATCCGGATTGGACGCGACCTATCCTTCCGCTAACACTGCGGCTGAACTCACTTCCGTAGAACAAAAGTCCCTGGGGCCGTATCGGCTGCTGCAAAAGCTCGGCGAAGGCGGCATGGGCAGAGTGTGGCTGGCGGAGCAGACTGCTCCGGTGCGGCGGCGAGTGGCGGTGAAATTAATCAAGGCCGGCATGTATGACGATGCGGTGCTGAAGCGTTTCGCATCCGAGCGGCAATCGCTGGCCATTATGGACCATCCTTCGATTGCCAAGGTGTTCGATGCGGGCACGACTCCCGACGGACAGCCGTACTTTGTGATGGAGTACGTGCCGGGCGTCCCCATCACCGATTATTGCGATCAGAAACGGCTGAACATTCGGGAACGGATGGGGCTTTTCATCAAGGTGTGCGACGGGGTGCAGCACGCGCACACGAAGGCCATCATTCACCGCGACCTAAAGCCAGCGAACATCCTGGTGACCGAGGTGGATGGCAAGCCGTTACCGCGCATCATTGACTTCGGCCTGGCCAAAGCAACTGCCCGGCAGACTCCAGATGAATCCATGCTGACACGGCTGGGATCATTTGTCGGCACGCCGGGGTACATGAGCCCCGAGCAAGCAGATACCAGCCTGCAGGACGTGGACACGCGCACAGATGTGTATTCATTAGGCGTGGTGTTGTACGTCCTGCTGACCGGCTCGTTGCCCTTTGATTCGAAGAAAAACGTCCATGAAGTACTGCGGCAGGTGCGCGAAGACGAACCGCCGCGGCCCAGCACCAAGATCGCAACGGGCAAGAAGTCGTCCACGGGCAGCGCACAGAATCGGGGGAGCGAGCCGAGGCAGCTTGCGAAATTGCTTCGTGGCGATTTGGACTGGATCACCATGAAGGCGCTGGAAAAAGACCGCACCCGGCGCTACGGAACGCCTTCGGAAATGGCCGCGGACATCACCCGGTATCTCAACCATGAGCCGGTGGTGGCGCGACCGGCAAGCACTGCCTATCGCATGCGCAAATACGCGCGCCGCCACCGCGCGGGCCTCGTCGCCGTTTCGGCGTTCGCGCTGGTGCTCATCGTGGCGGCCGTCGTGAGTGTTCTGCAGAGCATTCGCGCCCGCCGCGAAGCTGCCGTGGCCCGGGCGGTGAACGATTTCCTGCAGAACGATCTGCTGGCTCAGGCCAGCGCAGAAAACCAGCTGGACGAGAGCGCCCAAGCGGATCCCAACATCACGGTGCGGATGCTGCTGGACCGCGCGGCGCAAAGGATGGACGGCAAGTTTGCGAACCAGCCGGAGGTGGCAGTCGCACTTCGCGATACGATGGGGGCCACCTACAAGGACCTTGGGGCGTACCCGGAGGCACGGCAGCAATTGGAACGCGCGCTGGAACTGGGCCGCCGAACTCTGGGGGCGGATGATCCTCGGACCCTCAACTCCGTGTTTCAGCTCGGAGAGGTTGCCGTCCAACAAGGCAGATACGCGGAAGCGCAGGCGCTCAATAGCCAACTCCTGGAAGCCCGGCGCCGCCTGTTCGGACCGGAGAATCCCGACACGCTACGATCCATGACGCAACTGGCATTCACCTATGTACAAGTCTGTAAGTATGCGGAGGCAGAAGCCCTCTACGCAAAGGCGTTGGAGATCCGGCAGCGCGTGCTGGGTCCGGAAAGTGAGGCTACGTTGAACACCAGGCTGAGCCTGGCCGATACGTACGTTCACGAGGGCAAATACGCGCAGGCGGAAACACTCGATTCGCAGGCTCTGGAGATCCGGAAGCGCGTGTCGGGGCCGGAGGGAGACGATACGGTGGGGGCAATGATTGTCCTGGCTAACGCCTTGAGTCAAGACGGCAAGTACGCGCAGTCAGAAGCCCTCTTCTCGCAGGCGCTGGAGGTCCAGCAGCGCCGGCTGGGGCGGGGAAATCCTCAGACGGCTGTGACGAAATACAACTGGGGTTGCATGGAGGCTCGGAAGGGAGACAAGGACAAGGCCATCGCCCTGCTCACCGATGCAGTCGATCACGGGCTGCCGCCGCGCGCTGGCTTGGGCATGGAGAGCGACACAGACCTCACCTCGCTCCACAACAATCCGCGCTTCATCGCTTTGGTCGCCCTTGCCAAAAAACGCGCGGCCGCAGCCAAACAATCAGAATAGAGGTGGCAGAAATGGCGGGCTGAAGAGGCGGGTACAAGGGGAGTGTCCAACCTAAACCAAAATCCCCTGGACCTTTGTTTTCCTTGGCCCCGTTTTATCAGTTATTTACCCGCGGGCGAGAGCACGACGCCGTGGATTCCCGTTCTATTCTGGTAGTCACCGACGATCATGCCTTTATCGTTGATGCCGTAAAAATCGGTGTACCACGCAGTGGGCGCATCCAGCTTTTGCCAGGTTTTGGTCTGTCCGTACCAGACAAAGGCCTGGGGGAAAAAATCGTTAGGATCCCCGAATTCATAGAAGTATCCGACCACGTCATTCTGGTTATTCACCCCAAAGGGCAGGGTCTGGCTGTCGGTGCCCGGGGCCCACGACTGGGCCGGAGGCGCACCAGGCAGGGTAAAGGGCGCAAAGCTTCCTGGTAAGCCAAAGAAAGCGTAGTTTTGCGATTGATCCCCGTTGTCGTACCCGCCGACCATCGTGCCTGAATTGTTGATGCTGTAGCCATAACTCTCGTAGGCAAATGGCGGAGCATCGATGGTTGTGAAAATCCCGTCCAAAAGCTGGAAAGCGTGCTGGACGTTGTAACCATAGGGCGTAAAGTTGTTTGCGTCGCCGTATACGCCAACAATTCCCCCGCCTTCGTTGATGCCAAAGGCCAAGGTGAACAGTGCTCCGGGAAAGTCGATCACCCGGAAAACTCCCGCGCTGTAGGTAAAGCCGTGCGGGTTTCCGTTGGAGTCATACATGTATCCAACAACCTCTCCGGAATCGTTGATACCCTGCGGATAGGTCGCTGCTGCACCCGGAACGTCGAGACTGGTGTATTGTCCGTTCTGGCAGATGAAGCCGTGCACCACTCCTGCGAGCGCATATCTTCCTACGACGGTCCCATGATTGTTCACCCCGATCGCTCTTGTTCTCGCGGCCTGGGGGAAATCAAGGGTGGTGTATTTGTAATCGCCCGAAGTTAGGCACGGTTCGGGGGTAGGGCCAGACGTCGAATTACCGAACGTGTACCAGCCATTCACGGAAGTGGAAGTCGATGCCTGTTCGAACCACGGAAGAAAGACGATGTCCTGGGGATGCCATGTGACGCCGCCAGCCATTTGACTCAGTACCCGCTTCGGCAGAACCGCATTTTCAAGCGGATCGCCGACCTCTAAATAACTCGTATAGGAGCAGGAAGTACTGACAAGATCACCAATGTCACTCCATGCTGGCACGATGTAGTCGACAAAGGGGTCGTTGATCCATTCAGAGACTTCGTGGGAGAGGGTGGTGATATCGGGGTAGCCCTCGAATTGGCCTCCGTAAAGGGGAAATGTGAAAAGGGCTTGGTCATTGTAGCTGGCGTATACGTAGGTCTGTTCCGTGCCGCCGCCAAGCGGAAGGACATCGTGATAGCCCAAACAGCCGCCATCGCAATCCACGATGTTATGAGAGACAAACATCAACAACGCCGAGGGATCGTTAACCTGCGCGACAAAGCTGGAAATGAAGGTGTTGATTGGGCTGTTGTTGGAGTTGTTGGGATTTCCATAATCAAGTCCTCCATAAACAACTCCGTATGCGATGCCGCTCGGGTAATCGGTATATACGGCTCCCAAAGCCGCAGGCACCACTATGGTCTGCGTGGGATACACTTCCGGTTTCAACAAAACGTGATAGTCCGGCCTGCCCGAGACTTTATTCCAAACGTTGCCGCGTTGCACTGCATCGGCGTATTGCGTGTTGCCCAGGTTCACTGAACCCGCGAAGACGGGAGAAGGCGTAAACTGCGGCGAAGCCAATACGTTGTTGATGGCGGAGGTGTTGAGAGGTGCGACGGTATCCGTGGACGCGTCAAATACGGTCCCATCCGCGAACTGCATGCGCAACGGCACCAGGATGGTTCGAACGGTCGTCGTTACTACTATCTTGCAAAGGAAAATGGAGCGTGGCGCGTGACTGATGTTGCCGGTACCTGGATTTCTTAGTGTCCTCTCTCCTCGCACTAGTAGGCCAACAGTAGGCCAGGCCAGGTTGGAGTTGAATTCTGAAAAGCAAACGACGACTCGGTTCGATCTATGCGCTTCTTGGTTTTTGGACGGCCGCAGATCTTACGGTTTGAGAAGCCAGAACTGCGAACTCGCGCTTGACGCGCCAGGCCGTTGCGAATGAACCATAAGTCTTCCGGGCGAGCTCTGCTGTTGACAGCTCCGGATTACTTTCCAGAGCCGCCCACATGTCCGCTCGGTAGCTCGGTCCGATCATCACCCGGTAATGATAAGCACGGTGCCGTTTCGCAAGATCCGCAGGTGAGAGAACATCGGCTACGCGGTCACGCAACAAGTTTGCGGGCACGCGTAGTACGCTGTCCTTGAACCTTGGGTCTGCCCCATGTCGCTTGATCTGAAATTCGGTCCCGAGCTGGAGCAGATCTTGTTGAGGACCGGTATACAGTTTTGAAAGGCGAACAAACCGACGATCTTTCTCCTGCCAGAGTGCCAAGGCAGACCACAGACCGCGAACTCGTTCTGATGATTGTTCGCTGACCAGGTGCGTGAGCCGATCAACGTTCACCCAGCTGGAGTGAACACCAAACCAAGTCACCAGCACGGCCAAGGTGCGAAGGTCAGGCTTTTCGATTGCGTCGGCCGAGGCGTATAGGAGCGTATCTTCGATGTTCGGATCCCGTGCCGGCCTTACTGCGAAATTCATTCCAATGCCAACCATGTCTTGGGTCAGCACATCTGCAGATGGCTGTCCCATCAAAGCGGATGTTCTCCTAAATGCCATGACGAATCCTTTTCGCGACATCGGCGATGGTGTTCCGCACGTGCTCCGGCCAGTCCGGATTAGCGTCTTGAAGTTGCAACCATGTAAGTACGTCCTGGAGTTCATCTGAAGTGGGAGCAAGGGCGATGCAATCACCGAGATCGATGCCGCGATCACACAGAGCAAAAAGCTTGGCGCACAATAAATCGTGTCGACCAAGGCAGCTAAGATGCAAAGCCGAGCCGTCGAAAACATCTTCCAGACGTTCTTGCCAGCCCACCGATAGATGGTCAGCCAGCAAGGCGGGTCCGTTGTTCAGCCAATCGTCGTGTAAGATCTCGCCGGTTGCGCGAATTTCCGTTGCGAAAGCGCGCGCTGCGACGTGTATCTCCTGAGGGATTATCGGAACCAGAATGAACCAGAATGTCGACATCCTTTGTAGGCCGGGATACGATGCCCAGCAAACTGAGCGCAGTCCCTCCAATGACGACCCCGTCGAACCGGAGTCCCCGGTCGCGAAGAAACAGGTCGAAAGCCTCGATAGTTTCTATCGGCCACATGGTATCAGTATAACTGATACCAACCTGACGGCAAGCTCAATCTTGCGAAAGACGGGGATGAAAGACTCGGTTCGGCAAGATATGGCATCCGTAGCAGCGAGCGTGGCCGGCCCGCTGTTTCAGGAAAATAGGCTGAATCGTGGTTTTGAAAGATTGGAAATCGAGAGCGTCCCTTGCCGGGAGATATGCATTCGTTCCGGTCGATCCCTGGACGGCCAGGCCAATCCATTCGGCGAGATTTGCCACTCGGGGTCGCTCCGGGATCGCCGGAACTTACCGCCGGTATGCATCGGGTCACCGCCAGCCTCTGGTGCCAGGGGATGCAGAAGCAGGGGGCTCCAGGAGGGATCTCCGGGCGTCACCAGCTGCCGCACGAATTCGAAATTTTTGTGGGATTGCTCTTCGCTCCAGGAAGAACTCCCGGAGGAAAACGGCTCCAGACGGAGTCGCGTGGCAAGGGCCGAATGACAGTTGTAACAGCGAAGGCCATTTTCCCGGAGCTTCAGAAAAATCGGCTCGATGTTCGCGCGATAATTGCGAAGTTAAGCGGCTCCGCTTGCCGGGGAGCCGCGTGCTGTTGCGCGACTTCTGCATCCACTACCTTCACGTCCGTGTTGTGTGAAACATACAATCGCCGCGTCCGTGGATCAAAGGCGATGTAGTTCCAATATTCCTTGCCCCCCGGCGCTGCCCCCCGGTTCGTACTTTTTCAGCAGATGGCGGCCACCGTCGGGCGAAATGGGAAACTCGAGTGTTGCGTACAGCAATAAAGAGCTAGCGACCGCCAGACGTTGTAAGGAACTGAGCATCAACACACCTCCCCGCCATGCCAGAAAAAAAGTAACTGCGGAATCAGGCGAACGTATTGCCCCTCTTTGGGCAGCGAATTACCCGGCGGAAACCCGGACGCGCCAGCTGCTGCAGCTAGAAACTGATCTTGAGAGCGAACTGAATCTGCCGCTCCGGAATCGTGGTTCTCAGCAAGAGGCCCGCCGTGCCAGAAGGAGGGGCAAGCGAGTTTCCGGACGGGTCGAAAATATCGGTATTGCCGTCGCCCGGCCCCGGCGGCGCAAAGTTGGGATGATTCATAATATTGAACACTTCCAACCGGAACTGCACGTTGAAATTCTCCGAGATGCGCCGGATCTTGTTGTTCTTGAACACCGAGAAATCAAGGTTGGTAATGCCCGGACCAATGATCGTGTTACGGCCGGAATTGCCGCGGAGATTGAAGCACCGCAGATCGCCCGTAGGCAGCGGTCCTCCAAAGGTCGGCGGGGCGGGGTCGCAATTGGCATCGAAAAATGCCTGGCTGGGAGCGACCGGAACTCCGAAGCAATCTGTTCGCACGTAGTTGCCGGCGTTGCCCGGGTTTGTCGCTGAGCCGCAACCGGGTCCGGAGAGACGATTGGGATATGCGAAATCGTCGCTGCTGAGAGTTCCAGCAGGGTCGCCACCCGTGCCCCAGGTTGCCGTCGTAGGCACGCCGTCGCTCGCCGTGAAGATCAACCCAAGTTCCCAACCGTTTGCGATCCATGCCGCTGGTCCGCTGAGCGATTTGGCCGTCGGAAGCTCCCAAGTGCCATTAATGACCAGCGTCCGCCCGACGTTAAAGTCCGAAAGGCCGCGAGTCAGCCTGGTGTCGAAGTAGTTCAAACTGGAAATGGAATTTCCGAAGGCGTCACCCGCAAGGGTAGCCGAACTCGTGTCGATACTCTTGCCCCAGGTGTAGGTTCCTTGCACCTGAAACCCATGGCTCAAGCGCTTCGCCAGCTGCAGTTCCAGGGCGTTGTAGTAGGAACGCCCCTGATAAAACATTCCTCGAACCGAGCTGTACGCAGGATTAATCGGATTGGGGGGCGCGCACTGCGATGGATCGCTGCCGTTCGGATCCGTCTGATTGCATTGGGGCGTATAAACATTTCCGAGTACGTCCACCTTCGGCCAGAGATAGCCGGCTGAAGTCTTTGTGGGCAACACCAGGTCGGCTTCATCCACGCGGAAGGGTTGATGAACCCCCCGAGATCCCACGTAGGCGATCATCCCCGCCAGGCTGGGCGTAATCTGATATTGCAAATTCAGATTCCACTGCGTGACATAGTTCCGATGAGAATGTGATTCCACGTAGGTAGACCGCAGCCTGTTCGCGGTGATGTCTGCAGGATCCACTAGGGGGAAAGTTAGGGGGACAGCGAGACTCGGGTCACCGACCTTTAACGCTGTGTACTGGAAGAAGGGAGCCGACTGCGTGGTAAGTAAGATGAACTGGTAGGGGAGCGGCAGAACATCGTAAATCCCGGCCCCACCGCGTATCGCCAACTTTCCCGTCTTCAAAGGATCCCAGGCGAAACCGATCCGCGGCTCGAAATTGTGAAGGGTCGGATTGTAGAAAAAGGGACCTGTGCCCGAGCAACTCCCAGCCACTGGCGTACCGCAGACGGGAAGTGGATCAGAGAGGTTCCTGAGGTTGGCGAGTTTTCCGTGAATTTCCGTTGGCACGGTAGACATTTCATAGCGAAGGCCAAGGTTTAAGGTCAAATTGGGTTTAGCCCGCCAATCGTCTTGCAGGTATGCGCCAAAGATGGATTGCCTCAAATCGCGCGGCGTCAGCGAGCTGGCGACTCCGCCCTGAAACTTGTTTGGGGAATTGGTCAGGAAGGACGGCAAATCGTTGAAAAACCAGATTCCGTTGGCGTCGGTAAGCGCGGTGACCTGGAGCAGCATGCGTTCAAAGGCTCCGCCGAATTTGATCGAGTGCTTGCCTTTATTCAAGAAAGCGTCGTCGTAGAACTGAACTGAGTTCCAGCGATACAAATAGGTAGGCAATCCTCCGACGCCGCCGGTCATGGAGGTCAACACTCCGTTAACGTTGACCACCGACGCATCCCGGCCGGCAAAAGCGCCCAAGCTGGGATCCGATGCCGCCGAATTTAGCGCCGTTGAGCTCAGATCGTTGTCCACATGTTCGCGATTGAAGCCAAACCGGAAAGCGTTGACGAAAGTAGGAGTAAAATTGTGGGTCTCTTCGACGGCAACGATTTGTCGCGTGGATTCTGTCGTCAACCCAACATTTCCGAACGGATCGGGGGAGCTGTAGGGTGTCTTGTCGTAGAGGTAGGTGCCGAACAAACTGTCCCGGTCTGAGAATTTATGATCGATTCGGGTCGTTAAATAATTCTCATTTACCACCTGCTTGCCGCTAAAAACGAATTGGCATGTATCCTGGCCAGGCGCGCAGGACGAAACCGGATAGAGCGCCAGGTATTTTTGAATCGCAGGATCAACCGTGACGGTCAGCGGTGCGCCGGTATTTGGATCGTGAATATTGCCCGCGCGTGCAGCGGCCGATGGAACGGTGTTGAAATTCGCGATTCCCTTGGCCTGCCGTATACCCTCATAGTCGAAAAAGAAGAAAGTCCGGTTTGGCACGATCGGGCCGCCAATTGCGCCGCCAAATTGATTGCGCTTGAAAGCCGCCTTGGCGGTGCCCGGGGTTTCGAAGTAATTCCTCGCGTCTAATGCGCTGTTCCGCAGAAACTCGTAGACACTTCCGTGAAATTCGTTGGTCCCTGAACGAGTGATGGCATTCACCACTCCGCCGGAGGTCTTGCCATATTCCGCCGAATAATTGCTAGTCAGAACGGAAAACTCCTGAATGGCGTCAACGCCAAGGTTGCCGCCCAGGACACTACCGGGAGCGCCGTTTGCGTAATCGTTCAGGCTCACGCCGTCGAGACGATAATTGTTTTGCTGCGGCCTGGCGCCGGAAATCGTCAGTTGCTGCCCGAACCCGCGATTCCCGCGATCGGATCCGGTCGCAAAACTCGGCTGCGTCTGAATGGTGGAAACGCCGGGCTGCAAGGCCGCCAGATCCGTCCAGCTGCGTCCGTTTAGCGGCAGTTCGCGCACCGTTGTTGCGTTCACCACGGCATCGATGGCTGAACTCGTGAGTTGCACCGCGGGGACTTCGGCTGTTACCACCACGCGGTCCGACACCTTGCCCACGCGCAGCGATATGTCAAAGGTTATTTGCGAGCCCACGCTCATCTTCAGGCCCATAGTTGTTTCTGTTGCAAAGCCCGCCGCTGCGATCTTGATCTGATAGGTGCCTGGAAGTAGATTTACGGCGATGTAAAAGCCATTTTCGTCGGTGCTTACCGTATGTTCGACGCCGGTAGCCACGTTCTTGATCTCGACTGTGGCTTGCGGAACGGCTCCTCCGGAGCTGTCCGACACCGTGCCGGAGAGCGTGCCCCCGGCAACCTGCGCCAGGGCCGGAGCGGAAAACCCGATAGCCAGAATCAAAAAAAATGCTAGCGTGCGGCACAGCAGATAGATGCCATCGAAAGATTTGACGAACACTCCCCACCCCCCACGTTGTGGCGGAGCCTAGTGTATGGAGGCCGCGGGTGCCTTAACCAAAGATTAATTTCTGTTTAGACGCGTCAACGGCGTCCATTTTGCCAGCTTCAAGCAGCGGAAGAACGATCGTAAAAATCGTGCCTGTGCCAAGTTCGCTTGCGCATTCGATCGAGCCCCCTTGAGCCCGTACGATGGCTTGCGCGATGGCCAAGCCCAGGCCTCCGCTGTGCGAATCGCCGGAGGCGGAGGTGCTCGCGCGATAGAACCTCTGGAAAATAAAGGGCAAATGCTCGGAAGAGATTCCGATTCCCTGATCCTGAAAGCGAATCCGGACTCTGCCCTCCCCCTGCGTCAGGCTGACGCGGATCACGGTATGGGATGGGGAGTACTTGATCGCATTATCCAGAAAAATCAGGAACAGCTGATGCAGGAAAGCCTCATCGCCGAAGTAAGGGATTTCTTCGTGCAGCTGCCGGACAATAGCCACCTCTTTTTTCCGCGCAGGGAAATGAACCAGCGCGCATGCCTCTTCCAGGACCTCGTTGATATACAAGGGCTCGCACATCAGGTGCAATTGCCCCGCATCAGCTATCGATAGCGTAAACAGCCCCTCCAGCATGCGCGTCAACTTCTTGAATTCATCGTCGAAGACGCAAAGCGTCCGCTGGTACTCTTCCGCGGTCCGCGGCTTCGAGAGCAGGAGTTCCGTCTCTCCGTGAAGCACCACGATCGGCGTACGCAATTCATGAGACGCGTCGGTAACAAACTGCCGCAGCTGGCCTACTAGGGAGTCAACGTTGGCGAATAGGTTGTTGAAGGTTTCCGCGAGCAGGCTCAACTCATCGTGGGGTTTGCTGACAGGAAGCGGCTCCCAGAATCCCTGGCGATGGGTCACTCTGTCGGCCATGGCGGCGGCGTGTTTGGTCAGTGCCGCGATCGGTGCAAGGCTGCGGCCCACGTAAAGCGTGGAGATTCCCGCCGTCAGCAAGAGACTGATGGGAAAAAGAATGAGCGCTATCCTTCCAAAGCTGTCCATCACGCGGTTCGTGCCCAACGTGGGAATGGCGACCGCGAGAAAGCGCCGCTTGTCGACTTGCCGGAAAGGAATCACCGCGACTCGCACGGATTGCCCTTCACCAATCTCGGCTACCTGAAAAGTAGGTTCTTCCTCGGCTGAATCGAACCGCGGTAAACGGATCGGAGCGCTCAGATTCTTGGATTGCTGCAGAACGTGGCCTTCTGCATCCAGCAACTCGAAGAATTCGCCGGGGATGTCCAGGCGATCGATGTCTTGCGCGTTCGGCTCAGCGGCAATGTCCGCCAAGAGCGGTCGCGCTGTTTCCAGCAACTGGCGATTGAGTTGGGTGGGGACCGAGTGGGATAAGAGGACGAAAAACGCAAGATAAGACGCCCCCAACAGCACGCTCACGACACTGCAAAACATCAGAATCATGCGAAAGCGCAGGGTCTTGGTTTTCATGATTACAGCGCTCCCAGCCGATACCCAATGCCTCTTACGGTATGGATGAGCTTCGCCGGGCGGTTCTGGTCGATCTTCTGGCGCAAGCGGTTGACATACACTTCCACCAGGTTCGTCTCGCTGTCAAAATGACGGTCCCACACATGTTCGATGATCTCCGTTCGGGTCACCAGCTCCGGAGCGTGCAGCAGGAAAAGTTCCAGAAGCGCAAATTCCTTGGAGGTCAGCGGGACAACTTCTTTGCCGAGGGTGGCGCGGTGTCGGTGGCGGTCCAGTTCAAGATCCGCATATTGCAGTTTGGCGTTGCCGCTGTGGAGTCCGCGGCGAACCAAAGCCCGCACGCGAGCAAGAAGTTCGGCAAGCGCAAACGGCTTGGTCAAATAA
>WNFR01002431.1_pt1 | contig 19428 bp, 19 predicted proteins | sample 5400221 | NCBI WGS metagenome assembly WNFR01 (sample SAMN13153357, study PRJNA577476) | soil metagenome | isolation source: 40 cm soil under Madrone tree | place: USA:California | collected 2016-06-14 | reverse complement strand
CACATGCCGGAGCCCAGGAAGAAGTTAAAGACGGATGCCGAGGCCGGCATTCACGTTTACGAGCTGCGAAAGTTCATGCGCTCAAACGCGGGCACGTGCGTGAATCAAAAACCAATCGTACATAAAGGTCAGCACGTGAAGAAAGGCCAGGTCATCGCCGACGGCCCGAACACCGACCAAGGCGAACTCGCGCTCGGCCGCAATGTGCTCGTCGCGTTCATGCCGTGGAACGGTTACAACTTTGAAGATGCCATCATGATCTCGGAAAAGGTGGTGAAGGAAGACATCTACACTTCCATTCACATCGACGAGTTCGAGATCGGCGCGCGCGACACCAAGCTCGGCCCCGAGGAAATCACCCGTGACATTCCTAATGTCAGCGAAGAAGCCTTGCGCAATCTAGGCCCGGACGGTGTCGTCCGTGTCGGCGCGGAAGTGAAACCCGGCGACATCCTCGTCGGCAAAATTACGCCCAAGAGTGAGACGGAGCTTGCGCCGGAAGAACGTTTGTTGCGCGCGATCTTTGGTGAAAAAGCGGCGGACGTAAAAGACACGTCGCTGACCGTTCCTTCGGGCACTTATGGCATCGTGATGGACGTAAAAGTTTCTTCGCGCCGCGAAGTTTCGCGCGAAAAACTCACGCCCGCGGAAACGAAACGCCAGCTTAAATCGATTAACGAAGAGAACCGACGCAAGAAGGAGGAGCTGACCGAGCAACTCACGGACGCGCTCTCGAATATTTTGCTCGGCGAAAAAATTCCACTGGATGTGGTTAATGCTGAGACCGGCGAGATCATCATTCCGGCCAATCGCAAGATCACGAAGACGCTGCTGCGCAAACTGGCGAACGTTTACGATCACATCGAGATCGATCCCAGCCCGATTCGCAACAAGATCCGCGAAATCATTGCTTCCTACGAACACAAGTTCGCGGAGCTCGAGCTGGAGCGGGAACGCTCCATGGACCGCGTGGAGAGCGGTGACGATATCGATCCCGGTATTATTAAGCAGGTCAAAGTTTACATCGCGAGTAAACGCAAACTGAGCGTCGGCGACAAGATGGCGGGGCGGCACGGTAACAAGGGAGTGGTCGCGCGCATCGTTCCGGAAGAAGACATGCCGTTCCTGGCGGACGGGACACCGGTTGAAATCGTGCTCAATCCGCTTGGCGTTCCGAGCCGTATGAACGTGGGCCAGGTTTTGGAAACGCACTTGGGCGTGGCCGCAAAAGCGCTCGGCTTTAGAGTTGCCACACCGGTATTCGACGGAATCTCCGAAACCAAGATCCGCGAGTATTTGAAGGAAGCGACGAAGAAGCCCGGCTTTACCTGGGTGCAGGAAAACGGCAAAGCGCGTTTGTTCGACGGACGCACCGGCGATCCTTTCGATCAGGAAGTCGTCGTTGGCTACATCTATATGATGAAGCTCGGCCACTTGGTCGCGGACAAGATCCACGCCCGCGCCGTTGGACCTTATTCGCTCGTCACCCAACAGCCGCTCGGCGGCAAGGCGCAATACGGCGGCCAGCGTTTCGGCGAAATGGAAGTCTGGGCGCTCGAAGCGTACGGCGCGGCCTACACGTTGCAGGAATTACTGACCGTGAAATCCGACGACGTGCAGGGACGTACCCGCATCTACGAATCCATCGTCAAAGGCGACAACTCGCTTGAAGCGGGCACGCCTGAATCTTTCAACGTGTTAATCAAGGAAATGCAAAGCCTCGGTCTCGACGTCAAAGTCGGCGGCCAGGCGCCGCAAAGCGTCTTCGACAGCGTGGGTTAATTTTTAGATCGACAATTTATTCGCAAATCATGAACGAACATTCCTGGCGTGAGTTAGTGGGAGAAGAGAGAGCGGTTGGTTTTGATCAAGTCGCGATTGGTGTGGCCTCGAGCGACACGATGCGCTCCTGGAGCAAAGGCGAAGTCAAAAATCCGGAGACGATCAACTATCGCACTTTCAAGCCGGAAAAGGGCGGCCTTTTTTGCGAACGCATCTTTGGTCCGACACGCGATTGGGAATGTTCCTGCGGCAAATACAAACGCATCAAGCATAAGGGCGTAATCTGCGATCGGTGCGGCGTGGAAGTCACGCTCGCGCGCGTGCGTCGCGAGCGTATGGGTCATATCGAGTTGGCCGTGCCGGTTTCCCACATCTGGTTTTACAAGTGCATGCCATCGCGGCTCGGGCTCATGCTCGATATGAGTGCGCGCCAGCTCGAGCGCGTTATTTACTACGAGGATTACATCGTTATTGATCCGGGCAAGACACCGCTGACGAAGACGCAGCTGCTCAACGAAGTTGAGTATCGCGAAGCGCAGGAGCAATACGGCGAAGACTTCGTCGCCGGGATGGGTGCGGAAGCGGTCAAGAAGCTTCTTGCAGAAATCGATCTCAACAAGCTCAACAAGGAGCTGGAAAAGGCGATGGGCGCGACCAAGAGCAAACAGATTCGCAAAAAACTCGCGAAGCGCCTCAAGCTCGTGCAGGGCTTCCAAAATTCCCACGCGCGCCCCGACTGGATGGTTCTCGACGTTCTGCCGGTCATTCCGCCGGATTTGCGTCCGCTCGTTCCGCTGGAAGGCGGACGATTCGCGACCAGCGACCTAAACGACCTTTATCGCCGAGTCATCAATCGTAACAACCGGCTCAAGAATTTGCTTCAGCTCAAGACGCCAGACGTCATCATCCGAAACGAAAAGCGAATGCTACAGGAAGCGGTCGACGCTTTGTTCGACAACGGCCGGCATGGCCGCGCGGTCACGGGGGCCGGAAATCGCCCGCTCAAATCGCTCAGCGACATGCTCAAGGGCAAGGGCGGACGGTTCCGTCAGAACCTGCTCGGCAAGCGCGTCGATTATTCCGGGCGTTCCGTCATTGTCATCGGTCCAGAGTTGAAACTTCATCAGTGCGGTCTGCCCAAGAAGATGGCGCTCGTTCTCTTCGAGCCGTTCATCATTCGCCGGCTCAAAGATCTCGGCTACGTGCACACCGTGCGCAGCGCCAAGAAAATGATCGAGCGGCAAACGCCAGAGGTATGGGACATCCTGGATGAAGTCACACGCGGACATCCCGTGCTCTTGAACCGCGCGCCTACCCTGCATCGATTGTCGATCCAGGCTTTCGAGCCACAATTGATCGAAGGCGAAGCGATCCGCATTCATCCGCTCGTTTGCACCGCCTACAACGCGGACTTCGACGGCGACCAAATGGCCGTGCACGTGCCTCTCTCGGTCGAGGCGCAAATGGAAGCGCGCATGCTCATGCTCGCGCCGAACAATATTTTCTCTCCGTCCAGCGGAAAACCGATCACCACGCCGTCTCAAGACATCACCCTCGGCTGTTATTATCTCACGCAAGCTCCACGCGGCGTGAAAAAAGAAGGCCAGCATCTCTCATTGTTTTCGGAAGCCGTTGAAGTCGAATTCGCGATGGCTGAAGGATCGGTTAAAACCCATGATCGCATTCGCTTTCGCAATCCCGACCTTGGGCAGGACACCGTTTACGGAAATAAAGAGGCCCACATCATCGATACCACGGCGGGCCGAGTCATTTTCAATCAAATCTGGCCGCAAAATCTCGGCTTCTTTAATAAACCCGCCGGCAAGAAACAGCTCAGCGACATTATCTGGCGTTGTTATCAGGTGGCTGGCCCGCAAAGCACCGTCGAGACCCTCGATAAATTGAAGGAACTCGGATTCACCGAAGCGACACGCGCCGGCATTTCCATCGGGATTTCGGACATGATTATTCCGAAGGAGAAGCAGACCGAGCTGGAAAACGCTTACAAGCAAATCCGCCAGGTCGAGCAGCAATACCGCAAGGGCATCATCACCGATGGCGAGCGTTACAACAAAATCATCGATATCTGGACGCACGCCGGCGACGAAATCTCCAGCGTCATGTTCCGCACCCTCGAACACAACGAAGGTCGCAAGGAGCTGAATCCGGTTTACCTCATGGTCGAGTCCGGTGCGCGCGGTAATCGGCAACAGGTGAAGCAGCTCGCGGGCATGCGCGGTTTGATGGCGAAACCTTCCGGCGAAATCATCGAGCGGCCGATCACTTCAAACTTCCGTGAAGGTCTGAGCGTGCTCGAGTACTTCATTTCCACGCACGGCGCGCGCAAGGGCTTGGCCGATACCGCCTTGAAAACAGCGGACTCCGGTTATCTCACGCGCAAACTTGTCGACGCATCGCAGGACGTGATCATTAACGAAATGGATTGCGGCACGGTCAACGGCATCGTCGTCCGCTCAATTTACGAAGGCGACGAAGAAGTTGTCGATCTGGCCACGCGCATTATCGGCCGCGTCAGTTGCGAAACGATTGTCGATCCCGTCGAAAAGAAAAAGAAAGTCGTCAAAGCTAATCAGCTTATCGACGAAAAGATCGCGAACGATTTGCAGCGCATCGGCGTCGAGCAATTGAAGATTCGCTCCGTCCTCACCTGCGAATGTGGCCGCGGCGTTTGCGCGATGTGTTACGGGCGCAACCTTGCCACCGGGCAATATGTGAAACTCGGCGAAGCGGTCGGCATCATTGCTGCGCAATCGATCGGCGAGCCCGGCACGCAGTTGACCATGCGCACGTTCCACATCGGCGGAACGGCCAGCCAGACGTTCAAGCAACCGATCATCAAGGCGAAGAATGACGGCAAAATTCAGTTCAACGATCTGCGCACTGTGCAAGCGTTAGACGGCAGTTGGATCGTGCTGAACAAGAATGGCTCGATCAGCGTGCACAACGCCGAGGGCCGCGAGCTGGAGCGTTATAATGTTGTCATCGGCTCCATGATTTCGAAGGACGAAGGCTCGAGCGTGAAGAAGGGCGAGACCTTCGTGCAATGGGACCCGTACAACGTCCCGATTCTTACGGACAAGAGTGGCAAGGTCGAATTTCGCGACATGATTGCGGGCGTGACGATCAAGCGCGACGTCGACGAAGCAACCGGTCTCATGGGCACGGTCATCATCGAGCACAAGGAAGATTTGCATCCGCAGATCGTCATCGTCGGCGACAAGAAAGAAGTGTTGGCCAGCTATTCAATTCCAGCCGGCGCGCACGTCGTGGTCGAAGAAGGCCAGAAGATTCGCGCCGGCGCGCTGCTCGCGAAAACGCCGCGCAAGGTTGCCAAGACGAAAGACATTACTGGCGGTCTGCCGCGCGTGGCGGAATTGTTCGAAGCGCGCCGACCAAAAGATGCGGCCGAGATCGCGAAGATCGATGGCATTGTCGAAATGGGTGGCACCGTCCGTGGCAAGCGGAAACTAATTTTGAAAGATCCGGAAACTGGTTCGGAAGAAGAACATCTTATTCCGCTCACCAAACACATCATCGTGTTCAAGGGCGATTTCGTGAAGAAGGGTCAGCAACTGACCGAAGGTCCGGTTGTGCCGCACGAAATTCTCGAAGTTTGCGGACCGCAGGATTTGCAGGAGCATTTGGTCAACGAAGTGCAGGAAGTTTATCGGCTCCAGGGTGTGGAGATTAACGACAAGCACATCGAGATCATCGTGCGCCAAATGTTGCGCAAGGTGAAGATTACCGATCCGGGCGACACCACGTTGCTCTGGGGCGATCAGGTCGACCGGCTCGATTTCGAAGCGGAGAACGCTCGCGTGGTCGAGCAAGGTGGCAAGCCCGCGGAAGCAACGCCGGTTCTGCTCGGTATCACCAAGGCTTCGCTCGAAACTGACAGCTTTATTTCAGCGGCTTCATTCCAGGACACGACGCGCGTTCTTACCGAAGCGGCCACGCTCGGCAAGATCGACCGGCTGCGCGGCTTCAAGGAAAATGTGATCATGGGCCACCTGATTCCGGCCGGCACTGGATTCCCCGAGCATCGCGAGATCAAACTCGTGGAGAAGGGCGAACCGATCGGCGCCGCGGTCATGGAAGAAGCGGAGCCGCAACCCGCCATTGGGTAGGATCGACATATACTAATGTCGATCGTCACCAAAACGGGCGATCAAGGCCAAACATCGTTGATGTATGGCCGGCGTGTGCCGAAGACCGATCCGCGGATCGAGGCGTGCGGCTGCATCGATGAGCTGACGGCCGCTCTTGGTCTGGCCCGTGCTTCATGCCAGGACGAATTCGTCGCGAAGGAAATCCTGGCCGCGCAAACGGATTTGATCGTTATCATGGGCGAATTGGCGACCGCGCGCGAAGACGTCGATCGTTACGTTAAAGACGGATTCAAACTCACGACCGCGACGATGGTTGAGCGGCTGACCGAAGTGATTGTCGATCTTGAGAAGGATAAATCGCTTTATCCGAAAGATTGGGTGATTCCGGGCCGGAATACGGTCTCGGCCACGCTCGATTTCGCACGAGCGACTTGCCGGCGTGGAGAGCGCCGTGTCGGCGCACTAATGGTCAGTGACATTGCTTTCAACCCGGAGATTCAGCGATATCTCAACCGGCTTTCCGATTTGTGCTGGGTTCTCGCCCGGTTCGTGGAGAAACAGTCAAAGATCGACAATCGAGGGCCGGCAATGCCATGAACATTCTGTTTGCCTTTCAGCCATGATATAGCATCTTCCTCGCTCCGCCGGTTCCCCCTCTTGGGCGGCGCAATTTCCTTATGGCAAATACCACAGAATTAGTGCCTGAATTGTTAGAGGCAGGCGTGCATTTCGGTCACCAGACCAAGCGCTGGAACCCGAAGATGAAGCCGTTCATTTTCGAGAAGCGTAATCAGATTTACATCATCAACCTCGACGAAACGGCGCGCCAGTTGCACCGCGCTACCGATTTTCTTCAGGAAGTGACGAAGCGCGGCGGGAAGATTTTGTTTGTCGGCTGCAAAAAGCAGGCGCAGGAGGCGGTCAAGGAAGCGGCCCTGGCGTGCGGACAGTTTTATGTCAATCAACGCTGGCTGGGGGGCACGCTCACGAACCTGGCCACGATTCGCAAGAGCATCGGTCGTTTGAAGTTCATCGAGCAAATCGAGAAGTCGCCTGAGTACAAAAAAATGGGGAAACAGGAATTGGCCGCGCTCAATCGCGAAGCCGCAAAACTCCGCCGCAATCTCGAGGGCATTCTTGAAATGGAAAAATTGCCGGATGCGGTGGTTATTATCGATACGACCCGCGAACAGAACGCAGTCCTGGAAGCGCGTCGCCTAGGGATTCCGGTCGTCGCGATTGTCGACACAAATGCTGACCCGGAAATGATCGATTATCCAATCGCCGGCAATGACGATGCGATCCGCGCGATCCGCATCGTTTTGCAAAAGCTGGTCGACGCAATTGTTTCGGCGAGCGGTGAAGCAAAGATCCGCGAGCAAATAGAAATGGCCGGCGTCTCCGCCTAGAGATTCGTTGATAGTTGATGGTTGATAGTTGTTAGATAAAAGCGCTTCGCTTTTGACGCTTTACCGCTTCAGACCTTCAACGCTTTAACATTTGGAATTCTAAATGAAGACAACCACTGACATTGATCCACAACTTGTAAAAAAACTGCGCGAAAAAACGAACGCAGGCATGATGGATTGCAAACGCGCCCTGGCTGAGGCAAGTGGCGATTTCGAAAAGGCCGAGACCATCCTGCGCACGAAGGGGATCGCAAGCGCGAGCAAGAAAGCATCGCGTGCGACCAAGGAGGGCATCGTCGCGTCCTACATTCATTTGCAGGGCAAGGTCGGCGTGCTCGTGGAAGTGAATTGCGAAACCGATTTTGTGGCCAAGAACGAAAACTTCCGCGCGTTCGTCAAAGACATCACCCTCCACATCGCCGCCGCTCATCCGCTTTATGTCAGCCGCGACGATGTTCCAGCGAAAGTTGTCGAAGGTGAACGCGCCATCTATCAAGCGCAGGTAAAAGGGAAGCCGGCGAATGTCGTTGAGAAAATCGTCGCTGGTAAACTCGACAAGTTTTACAGCACGGTTTGTTTACTCGAGCAAGGTTTCATTAAGAACCCCGACCAGACGATCAACGACCTCGTTAAGGCGAAGATTGCCGAGCTTGGCGAAAACATCGTCATTCGGCGTTTCACACGCTATCTCGTGGGCGAGCCGCTCGAAAACGAAGCAGCACCTCCCGTTGCAACTGAACAGGCCGCGTAGCCTCGCGAAAATAGTTTCGAAGAACTCCCACCGCAGCTCCCGCAATTCTGACGGGATTTTGTTTTAGCTGTAGCGGCGGTCTATGACCGTCGCTAATTTAAGCTGCAATGGGATTGGCTGAGTACAAACGAAAGCGCGACTTCGCGAAAACTGCCGAGCCAAAAGGCGGCAAGCCGTTGCCGAAAGCGGTACGCGGCGCAAGCAACTTTGTAATTCAGAAACACGATGCCCGTCGTCTGCATTACGATTTTCGGCTCGAGATGGAGGGCGTCTTGAAATCGTGGGCCGTCCCGAAAGGTCTGCCCTGGACTCAGGGTGAAAAACATCTCGCGGTCGAAGTGGAAGATCATCCGGTCGAATACGCGGCCTTCGAGGGCTTGATCCCGCATGGGCAATACGGCGGCGGCACCGTCATGTTGTGGGACCGCGGGAAATATTACGTTTACGGCGAGCAGCCGTTGAAATCCTGGAAGGAAGGCCGGCTTCACCTTGTCCTGGCTGGCCAAAAGGCGAAAGGCGAATGGACGCTAGTGCGGATCCGCGGCGACCAGGAAAAGAATCAATGGCTGCTCATCAAAACGGGCGCAAGCGTTAAACCGATTTCAAAAAAGCTCGACGACCAATCGGTCAAGTCCGGCCGGACGATGAAACAGATCGCCGAGGAACGCGATGCCGAGTGGCAATCGAATCGTCCCGACGGTGCGCGGGATACATTTAAAACGAGGATCAGCAAAATTGTAGGGCAGGCGCGTCGCCTGCCGGAATCAAAGAGCGTCAACCCGCCTAAGGCGGATCGCCCTGCAAAAGCAAGATCGACATCTTCTCCTAACGCCGCTGCCGATTCCAATGTCACGAAACTTGTTTCTGCGTTGCCGAAAGGGAAACCGCGTTTCGTCGAGCCGATGAAACCGCGCCTCGTGGAAACGCCGCCAAAAGGTGGTGATTGGCTTTACGAACTGAAGTTCGACGGCATTCGCGCGATCGCGGTCAAAAACGGAAGTAAGGTTAGCATGCTGTCACGGAACAGAAATGAGTTGCGGGCACGATTTCCGGACATCGCGAATGCAGTCAAGAAATTGTCGATCCAGGAGTGTGTGATCGACGGAGAAGTGGTCGCGCTCGATGAGCAGGGTCGCTCCTCGTTTCAACTCCTTCAAGCGCTGGAAATGGAAGGACGTAAAGCGCCGATTTGCTATTACGTCTTCGATTTGCTTCAACTGGAAGGCAGAAGTTTGATCAGACTTCCGCTGATGCAGCGAAAAGAAATCCTGGCCAAGATTTGCGAAGACGTCGGCGACCCGATTCGTTTCTCCGGCGAGATCGGCGCAGATGCATCGAAGTTATTGGCCGAGGTAAAGCGTCGCGGTTTGGAAGGAATTGTCGGCAAGCAGCGTAATTCCGTTTACGAACCCGGACGTCGCAGCGGTGCGTGGATCAAACTGAAATGCGCCAATGAACAAGAGTTCGTCATCGGCGGCTACACACCGCCGGGCGGATCGCGAAAACATTTCGGCGCAATTCTGGTCGGTTACTACAAGGACAAGAAACTCCTCTTTGCGGGGAAAGTTGGAACCGGCTTCACCGGCAAGACATTGTCGATCTTGCACAAGAAATTTCAGAGCGAAGCACGCGACGATTGTCCGTTTGCGGATCTGCCCTCAAAGCAGGGCGGTCAATGGGTGCAAGGCATCACGCCATCGATGATGCGCAAAATGCATTGGGTCAATCCGGTTTTCGTCGCACAGATCAAATTCGCGGAGTGGACGCGCGACGGAAAACTGCGTCAACCCGTCTTCCTTGGGCTCCGCGACGACAAGGACCCGCGCGAAGTGACGCGCGAATAATTCCTGGGCATACATGGAGGGCCCGGAACGCTTTGTGCTAAACAAGGCAAGAAGGTTATTGACATTTATTCACAATTGATGGAAACGAACTCTCCCGCCTCCGTCCCGCAATTGCGGGACTACGGCGCGGCAGGCCCGCTTAGAATGGGCTACGGCAGTGCTATTACTAGGAGATTGATTATGCGTCCGACCTGGAAAGGCAGTATCAGCTTCGGTCTGGTTTATATCCCGATCGCGGTTTATCCCGCGACCAAGGAGGAGAAACTCAGCTTTCGTCAGCTGCGCAAGACCGACCTCAGCCCGATCAAGTACAAGAAAGTGGCCGAGGCCGATTCGAAAGAAGTGCCAGCGGACGACATCGTTAAAGGCTTCGAGTACGAACGTGGCCGCTACGTCGTGTTAAGTGATGAGGATTTCGAGAAGGTCAAAATTGAATCGACCCACTCGATCGACATCACCGACTTTGTCGATCTTGGACAGGTTGACCCGAAGTTTTTCTACAAGCCCTATTTTCTTGAGCCGCAAAAAGGCGGCGAGAAGGCTTACGCGCTCTTGCACAAGGCGCTGAGCGGGACAGGCAAGATCGGCGTCGCCAAGGTGGTGATCAGCAATCGCGAACATCTGGCCGCGGTCAAGCCGGACGGTTTGTTTCTGATTCTGGAGCTGATGCATTTCGCGAGCGAAATTTTGAGCGCCGAGGAATTGAATCGAGGCCCGAGCACGACTCTCAACGAAAAAGAACTGAAAATGGCGCAAGCCTTGATCGACAGCATGAGTTCCGAATGGGAGCCGGAGAAATATCGCGATGAATATCGCACGGCCATGCTCGAGGTGATCGAACAGAAGGCGAAAAACAAAAAAATCCCGGCGCGCGCGGCTGCTCCGCCGCCGGCCACCAACGTGGTCGATCTGGTTAAGGTCTTGCAGGAAAGTTTGAACCGAAGCCAGTCGGTCCGTCCGAAACGCGCTTCCGGACGCAACGGCCGCGATCGTTCCACTTCCTCTCTCGCAAGACAAAAGCGACGCGCGGCGGCGTAGAATAGATGCGATCGACGGCCTAACGATACAAAGATCAGCCGTTAAAGACGATGGAGCTGTCTGCCAATCCTTTGTTTGTCGTCCTCAAAACATCCTCTAGTGCCGTGCGCGGTTCCCCACTGAACCACTTATCGGCTAGGCGTCTCACTAGATCAATGTCGTCACGGTACTTGCGTATCGCTGCACATGATTATTGAGTGGCGCAGGTCTCGCACTTCAGATGGATCGTATCGGTTGTGTTGTAGTGAGAAACGGCATCGGGGTTATCACTTGAGGTAATTTGACCCTCAGCAACGCCGGGCGCGGTAATGGGGATGGTAACGGCCTGGCCCATGAAGTACGCGCTGGCAAAGCCCATATTAACGCATTTTGGAGGAACTAATTCGGTAAAGACGAAATGAATCTCTAATCGGTCACTAAAGGCCCGACCCTGCAACTTGAATAGAATAGAGTCACATCGCGGAACCGCTGCGAAATTACAAGTACTCGACGCATAAACGGCACGCCCCTCTCCGGAGATCTCGCCTCGGGCGATAACCAGCCTAAGAGTCGCGTCAAAGGCACTCGAACAACTGTACGCGTTGGCTCTCCCCGGATCAAACGACGCTTGCGCCTCAGTGTGCATCGTGCCTTTCCAGACGTCCCCAGTGGGGAACTCACCACACTTGACTCCCTGATTGCCCGCATAATCTTCGGCGATCACGCAAATCTTAATGATCAGAGGCGGGTTTTTTGGCACGGTGTAAGTGGCTTCGTCTTTCTGCTCCCAAGTCTTGTCATCGCACGCCTTGGGCAGATTCGAAGGATTGACCCACGGATCTTTCACGAGCCCTCCGGGCTCTGCCGTGATCTGGATGACCTTCACTCCAGTCTGCCATGATCCTCCGCTGCGTTGCTCGTTGGCGGTCACCTTGAGATTAATCTTGTCGCCAGCTCGGACTTTGGTCCCGCGGGCAGGCGTTGAAATCACCTTGACCGTTGGGTCCGACGTGTCGTTTCCGAGGGTTACGACTGTACTGGTTGTTGACACGAAAAACCGAAACTTGGCACCGGGCAAGTCTGAGCTGGGAAAATAATAACAAGGGTCGTATAGAAATTCTTGACTATGCGCGGGAGCGATAGTCCCCACCGGACTCAGTTGGTCCTCCGCAACGGCGCTGCCTTGGGTTAGCGCTCCTCGCGCATTAACCACTTGATCAGAACCATTATGGACGTACAAATCGACAAAAGGGGCAGTCGAATCGAGTATTTCGGGGCCACACATATCGTCATCGCCGCCGCCGATGCATATGTCCGAAGCCGTCCCAATTGGCGGCAGAGTTCCACTTGACCCCGCAACAGGCGGTTGACCGTCCGCGGTGGAAACGCCGGCAGGCGTCGCGGTCGGATTTGGCGATGTCTGAGCCGAATCAATCAGCGCGATCATCTGGTATGGACCAGGCACACGTGTTTGATCCGGCGTTTCGCCGGATGAGGACGCGCGATCGTTACTCGCCACCGGCTTTTGCGGCGTAACGTCCCAATTCATCTCTTGTGTTTGACCTTCTAACGTTGCGACGACTTTGTATGTGCCAGCCGCGAGCGCTTTACCAGGGTTCTTTCCAACTGAAAACGCGCGATCGTTGCTCTTGACTTGAATCTGGTGTTCGAAAAGTTTCTCGTCGCTATCATCCGAGGTTTTGTACCACGCGACGTTGAGCGGAGAACCCGCGATCTTTCCGACTCGTACGATGGCAGTTATCTGGGGCTCCTTCTGAGGGAAATTGAATCTCGGATTAACAGCTCGGCCCTTGGCATCGATCGACGACGCCATCATCATCGAGATGATCGGGCCCTTAGCCTCGACGGGCGGCGCCGCTGCTACCTTCTTACTTGACTCGACCCCCGCTTGCTTGCGGCAGGCTACAGCACTCAACAGCACGGCGATTACCGATACATAAAATACACAGCCGCTGATCCATTTTGGAAAGAAGCGCTCAGTCTTTTTCAATGGCCGTCCTCACTTTCTAAGCTTAAGGCGACAGTGGATAGCAACTTGCAGCCTGCGCAAGCGTAGATCATGTTTCCGTTCGCACCTACGCCGGCGAGATTTTCCCGATCTTTTTTCGCCATCCTCTGGTCTCCTTTAGTTTGGTTTCTTTGGGTTAGAAGAATTGAATGTGGTCGCGGTTTTTCCAGCGTTAAGGGAAATGCGCTCTATTTTTTTATTGTGATCTCGACCCGGCGATTTTTTTGTCGGCCATCCGGATCGTCCGAGCCGTCCGGTTTTTTATTTGGCGCGACCGGTTTGGCGGCGCCCCAGCCGCGGGTCTCCATCGAGTTTGCGGTCACTCCATGTTTTGAGAACCAATTTCTCACCGATACCGCGCGCCGGTCGGACAGCTTTACGTTGTAACTGTCCGAGCCTTTTGCGTCGGTGTAGCCTTCAATCAGAACCGTCGCTTTCGAATAACTGCCGATCATCTTCGCAACCTGCGCCAGCGTGGGCTCGGCCACGGCGCGGATGTCCGCCTTATCGAAATCGAAAAGAATTTCGCCTTGCAGACTGATTTTTATTTCCGTGGCGCTCTCCTTTATGTCTACGCCTTTGGCGACAAGATCGACAACTTCACTTTTCAGCGCGCTGCTTCCGCCAGCTGCGCCTTTATTTTCACCTTTCAGATTTTCCGCTCCGCCACCGAGGTCTTCTACCGTGTATTTTAGATCCAGCGATTCATAAATCAGGTCGAGCGTTGCCGGTTTTATTTCTTGCGCGCTGAGAACCGGCCCAAGACAGAGAAAAATCGACAATATAATTTGGCGCCGCGCAAAACAGCGTGCGCCGGAAGCATTCATACAGGACGCAGGCGAGATTACGGCGATGCGATCGTCACGCCTTCAAACGGCGGTGCGCCCGGAAGATAAATGCTGATCTTATCGACGCCAGCAGGTGGCGCTGGAAACTTCGCCCAGCCGTTGCGCGAGGCGCCGGCTTCGAGTTCCAAATATGTCATGTTGCTCGCTACCGGCTTGCCTTCGGCATCTTTGATCACCAGATATTTCTTTTTGTTCCGGGCGTCCACGTAATAGACATGCAGGGCCATGTTGTCGCCAGAGAATTGGCCGAGTTTGTAAATAGTGGCCGTTTTTGAGCCGCTGTTAGCGTACTTGTACTTGATCGTAATCGTGTCGCCATCACCGCGCGTGACGGACGTTAACTCCACGGCCACGCCTTCCCATTCAGTATCAGTTTTCTGAGTGATCGTTTCGGATTTTGCCGCGTTGTTTCCGGCAGTCGGCGAAGCCGATTCCTGAGCGCGAACATTCGTAATCGCAAACGCGAACGTAAGCGAACTCAGAAGCGCCGTGGTTTTGAAAGAACCGATAGTTGTTTTCATCATTTCTCCTCCAATTAAAAATCAGCGTGAGCCATAATAACCGCCCGGCGGCTTCATTTTAAAAAATAGCGGGCGCAAGAGTCAAGCTTCAACGGCAAGGAACAAATAGAATCGCGGGCAAACCGGCGCGTGCGGCCGCATAACTGTGGCGGCGCTCTATGAGTGCCGGAGCAAAACAATTTCGGCGGTCATAGACCGCCGCTACAGAAGAGGGAGCAGTGTTGAATCCGCGGGCAGCGCGGATATGGTCACGCCATGAAAGCGCATGTCGTGGTGATGCCGAAGGCCGCTGTGCTCGATCCGCAAGGTGCGGCCGTGCGGGACGCGATGAAGCACCTGGGAATGCCGGAGGTGCGCAGTGTCCGTATCGGTAAGTATCTTGAGATCGATGTCGATGGAGAAGATGTCGATCTTGAGAAGAGGTTGCACGGCCTCTGCCGCGACCTCCTTTCCAATCCGGTAATCGAAGATTACGAGTTACAGAAAGAGGAATCAGGAAAGCAGGAAAACAGGAAACGATGAAAGCATTGAGATTCTTCTTCTGTGTGGTGTGTCCACCGATAGCGGTATTGTTAACAGGGAGACTGGGCAGCTTCTTACTGAGTCTCGTGCTCACTTTGCTCTTGTGGATCCCCGGTGTGATTCACGCTTGTCTAGTGGTAATTGATTATCACGAAGAGCAGCGGGCCATGCGTTACGCCCATGCGCGCTAGATCTTTGGACAGAATGAACGGAATTTCTTCAATTGTTCCGAACCATTTTAAAAATCGTGTCGGGAAACGATAATGAAGTTCGTGGTCGTTCAAGGCGAAGTTCGTCGCGGCGAGGGCGCCGCAACCAGGTCGCCGCGGCGACCACTCCCCAGTCATAAATCTGTGAAAATCTGTGGCTAAAGTAATGAAGTTCGCCGTCATTCAATTCCCCGGTTCAAATTGCGACCAGGATTGCATCGCCGCCATCAATAGCATCGAAGGACTGCGGGCGGAATACGTCTGGCACAAGGAAACATCATTGCGCGGGTTCGATGCGATCGTTTTGCCGGGCGGCTTTGCTTACGGCGATTACTTGCGCTGCGGTGCGATCGCGCGCTTCTCGCCCATCATGAAAGCGGTGACGAACGATGCGCGCGCCGGTAAACTCGTGCTCGGCACATGCAACGGTTTTCAGGTTTTGTGCGAAGCGGGATTATTGCCCGGTGCGTTGGTACGGAATCGGTCGCTACGTTTCGTGTGCGAAATGGTAACGACGCGCGTGGAACTCCCGGATTCGCCTTTCACACACGGCCTGCCGGAAGGATCGCTCCTGCGGCTGCCCATCGCACATGGCGAAGGTTGTTTCTATGCCGATCCGGAAACGCTACGCAAGCTAAACGAAGATCGACAAGTGATCCTGCGATATGCCGACAGTCAGGGCCGCGTCGTTCCGGAAGCAAACCCCAACGGTTCCATTGAAAATATCGCCGGGATTTGCAATCGTGAACGCAATGTTTTCGGATTGATGCCGCATCCCGATCGTGCCAGCGATGAGAAACTTGGCAGCTGCGATGGGGCGAAGATTTTTCGCTCGATGATGCAAACCATCGAGGCAAGTCGCGCCGTGGCGGCATAAACGATACAAAGAGACAACAGAAGGAAACGAAGGTAACGACGTTTTTCAGTGGAGCGACAGACTTATATCGATTCTTTGTTTCCTTCGTTATCTTCTGTCTAAGTCTGCGGTGATAAGATCGACATCGTGAGTCTTTTCATCACAGGCACAGACACCGGCGTCGGGAAAACGCACACGGTCGTGCAGCTTCTGCGTTTATTACGCGCATCTGGACTGCGCTGCGCCGGCATGAAACCAATTTGCTGCGGCGATCGTCAGGATGCGCAACTGCTTCTCGCCGCGGGCAGCGAGGGCCTGACCATCGATGAGATCAACCCGATCTGGCTGAAAACGCCGGCCGCGCCCTTCGCCGCCGCGTTGGTCGAGCACGTCGACATCGACCTCAAGCGCATTCTAAATGCGATGGTCGACCTGGCAGGGCGTTTTGACTGCGTGTTGGTGGAAGGAGTTGGCGGCTGGCTTGTGCCGATCCGTGCCGATTACTTCGTGAGCGATCTCGCCAAGCAAATGAACTTGCCCGTCCTGGTCGTCGCGCAAAATCGTTTGGGTTGTCTCAACCATTCGGTGCTGACGATCCGCAGCGTCCGCGAGCACGGATTGAAATGCGTGGGGTTGGTGATGAACAATCCGCCGGCGCAAAAAGAGATCGCTGTTTCCACAAACATCGACATTCTGCGGCGCATTATTGATGTGCCAGTGATCTGCGGATTAAGCGAAAAGACGGCCGAATTGCCGGCGGATTGGGCCGACTTAATTTAATTTAGTGTAAAGCCATTGTGTGTCATCGATACGGACACAAGTGTAAATTAATATTACACTAAATTGGTCTCGCCGTGCGACTTTCCCTCGTAAGAAACGATGGCATTCCCGTTGCTAAAAGATTTCGAACCACCTACTAATATGCTCCTACAAAAGACCCTACACATGAGTCAGTCGCTCGCCGAGTGCAAATCCCGGCTTGCCAGCATTCAATCGTATCGTCGTCAGTTTGTCATGGTGACTAAAGCCATCGTGACTTCATCGAAAACCGTGGACTTCAGCTTCCAAGGTCCGCTCGGTTTTCAAGCTCGTACCGTGCTTCTGGCTGTGGACAGCGAATCGCCAGACGAATTCGCTTTTGAGTCGGTGGGCGGAAACATTGAGCTGATGGGACTGGTTGATTTCGCGGAGATCCGGCCGAATTGCACGGAAGTGACGTTGGCCGTTCATTACGAGATCAAGAACAAGCTGTTCGCCTGGCTCGATCGACATTTTCGATTCGTGGATACGTTCGTGACTTCGGAATTGCGGAGCATTCGTGCACACTTCGAAGGAATCGCGGCGCCTTATGTGGAGCATGCGCCGGTATTGCCAATGTTCGAAGCGGCCGCGGCCTAAGGCTTGTCCTGAGCGTAGTCGAACGGATCGACATCTTCTTTTGCGAAGAGCACGAAGCTAGAAACTTCGTGCTCTTTGTTTATACGACCGCGTGGCTTGCGAGCGTCGTTATTGCCGATGTTGTAGGGCAAGCGCATCGCTTGTCGAAAACATTCGTCGAAAGTTCCATGAGCGTTTGCGAGTTTAGGGAGCGATACGAACCGCGCGCGTCTTGTCCAAGCGAAGAATCTGTCCGGCCTTTGCAGACAGTTTTGTTTTTGGATCGGTAATTTTCTTGCCGTCGAGCTGGACGCTGCCTTGTTCGATGAGGCGACGGGCCTCGGCGCGCGACTTCGTTATGCCGAACGCCGCAGAGTAGGCATTGACCACCGCGGTAATGATATCTTGATCTTGAAACGTGAATTTCGGTAGCTCGGCATCGGATAAACGTTTCTCGCTAAAACGTGCGTTCCACTCGTCGAGCGTTTTTTTGGCGACGTCGGCCGAGTGATAGATTTTCGCGATCTCGAAGGCGAGCTGCTTCTTTGCTTCGAGGGGATTTGCCTCTTTCGGCAACGGGCGGTCGAGCAATAATGGATAGTAACGTGACATCAACTCGTCGGAAATGCTCATGAGCTTTCCGAAAATCTGAGACGCGGGCTCGTTGATCCCGACGAAGTTGCCAAGGCTTTTGCTCATTTTTTTTACGCCATCGAGCCCTTCGAGCAACGGGAGCACAAAAACAACCTGCTGCGGCTGACCTTCCTCTTTTTGGAAATCGCGCCCGACCAAAATGTTGAACAGCTGGTCGGTGCCGCCCAGCTCCACGTCGGCTTTCACCATGACCGAGTCCCAACCCTGCATGATTGGATATTGAATCTCGTGCGCGTGGATGGCCTGTTGCTTGTCGATCCTGGCGTGGAAATCCTCGCGTTGCAGCATCTGCTGCAAGGTGACGCGGCTGTTCAGTCGAATCACTTCCTCGTAGGACATGGCCCGAAACCAATCGCCGTTGCAAACGATCTCCGTCCGCGCCGGATCGAGAATTTTGAAGGCCTGCTCGCGGTACGTCTGAGCGTTCACCAATACTTCCTTGTGCGTCAGATGCGGCCGTGTCGCGGATCGGCCGCTGGGATCGCCGATCATGGCGGTAAAGTCGCCAATGATGAGGACGGCCTGGTGACCGAGGTCCTGGAATTGCCGCAGTTTTCGCAGAACGATTGAATGCCCGAGATGCAGATCAGTCGTGCTCGGATCGACCCCGAGCTTGACGCGCAGTGGACGGCCGAGCGCAAGTTTCTGTGCCAACTCGGGCTCGCTGATTATTTGGGCGGCGCCCTGTTTGAGGGCGGCGAGAGCTTCAGCCGGTTGCATGAGGGCAATAGTGCAACGACGGCGGGCGCGGTGCTATTTGTTTTTGTTAAGTAATTCGCGCACCTCGTCGATGGTCAACGGCCTGTTCTGCTGGCTAAGCGCCTTTTGGCTCTTGCCGCGGTCGAGGAATGGACGGTTCTCCGCGTACTCGCGGCCGTTGACTTTTTTATCGGCGTTGACCGCGGCGCGAACTCTCGTTGCGGTTTGCGTTCTGAAAGCGAGATCCGATTTATGAATCGTTTTCGTGTTCAGATTCGCTGAATCCTTATTGCCGTGGAACGATTGCGATTGGAATTGCTGCGGGGAAAATTCTCGCGTGTTTGAGAATTTTTTCGTGTTCGTCTTCTCCTGCCAATAGAATTCGCGGACGGTTGCATGTCGATCTAACGGAGCGCCGGCGGCGACGAACTTCTTTTTCTGAGCGTTGTTCTGCAGCGTCATGTCCGGTCGCAGCAGCCGGTCGACCAACTTGTTCTCCTGCTCCTGCGCATTCAGGCCGGGTAAGATCAAGAGCGAGAGAAGAAGCCAAAGAAAGAAGGAAGAAGCGACAAACGCTCGCATCCGCGCAGGCTTGCGATGCCACCATGATTTTGTAAAGGAAATAGTCGGGAGGTTGATCGACCGCTCCGCGGGCGATGCTAAAAACATTTCCGGCTTTGTCGCCTGATTAACATCGGTCCGAGCCGGACTTGCATTTAAGGGACTGCTCGCTCCACCATCCCAAGTCGGCCCCAATTCTTCCTCGCACATTCCTTGCTC
>WNFR01002427.1_pt1 | contig 19440 bp, 14 predicted proteins | sample 5400221 | NCBI WGS metagenome assembly WNFR01 (sample SAMN13153357, study PRJNA577476) | soil metagenome | isolation source: 40 cm soil under Madrone tree | place: USA:California | collected 2016-06-14 | reverse complement strand
CGAGCAACGCTGCGAACCGCATCTGTCGTACCCCTTGCAGCACTCCCGCCCGGCCCATCCACCGCCCCCTTTTCGGGCGGTTCTAAAACCGGACAGATCACGCGCTACAAAATCCGGACAGATCACGAGTCAGCCACAGTTGTTCCCCTTCTCGTTGACGCGGCTTGGCTGGAGTTAGTAGGTTACACTACGTACAGAAAGGTTACGTAGCGAATGCCTCCGAGCAAGCTGCCTGCGGCAACTCGCCCACCGGACCGCTCAGCTGCCGGGCTGCCGTCCGGACATGACGACCGAGACCTCTTTGCCGAGAGGCTGCGCCAGCGCCGGGATCAACTAAGCGGCGCGATGTTGCGCGCCCTGCGGTTCATCGATCAAAACCGCATCGTGGCATTGGCCAGCTCGGCGGCCGAGCTTGCGCGCCGCACGCGCACTTCCGACGCGACGGTCATTCGTGCTGTGCAGACACTCGGCTTTAGCGGCCTGCCGGAACTCCGGCAGGTGCTGACCGCCGCGCTGCAGGCAGGTCGGGCACCCGCGGAAGGCATGCGCCGCACCCTCGCGGAGATCGGACAGAGCGCAGAGGGCGCGATCTCGTCTGTGCTTGATACCCATGAAGACGGGATCAAACAGCTGCGGGAGCCCCAGACGCGCGCGGAAATGGCCGATGCCGTCTCCGTCCTCCATCCTGCGGAACAGCTGATGATCTTTGGGATGGGCCCTTCCGCGCCTCTTGCCCAATACGCGGCGTTTTTGCTGCGGCGTATGGGACGTAAAGCCGAGATCCTCGATCGCACCGGGATCGGCCTTGCCGACCAGCTACTTGGCCTCTCCTCGTCAGACGCCCTTCTGGTGCTCGCGTACGGGCCGGCCTATCGTGAGCTGATCGCCGTCCTCGATGAGGCTGACCGGCTCGACATTCCGGTCGTCCTGATCACGGACGCGCTCGAACCCGAGATCGTGGAGCGCGTGCAGGTGCGGATCAACGCTCCCCGCGGCCGTGCCGAGCACGTCGCTTTGCACGGCGCCACCCTCGTCTGCCTCGAGGCCGTGGTGCTGGCCCTAGCGGCGTCCGCCAAAGACGAGACCATTGCCGCCCTCGAACGACTCGGCGAACTGCGGCAGGCGCTCGGCGGGACGAGGCTGGCCTGAGCCTGGCATTTACCGGGGTTTACCGCGGCAAGGAGGCTCACCTCGCACCCGGATGCGTCTGCCGAGTCGCCAATGCTGGCCCGTCGGGTCGTCTGCTGACGAACGGGTCGAACCGGATGCGATGATGGCGCAGACGGAAAGAGCCGGCCGCGGCTGGCCGAGATCTCTACTGCGCGGGAGCATTCGCCTCGGGATGGGTGGCCCGGCGACGGTGTCCCAGCCAACCTCCGAGGCGGTCCATGTAGATGTAGACGACGGGTGTGGTGAACAATGTCAGCAGCTGCGACACCAGGAGGCCGCCGACGATCGCGTAGCCGAGCGGCTGGCGGATTTCCGACCCGATGCCGGTGCCGAGCATCAACGGGACGCCGCCGAGCAGAGCGCACATCGTCGTCATCAGAATGGGGCGAAATCGCAGCAGGCACGCCTCGTGGATTGCGTCCTCGGTGCTGAGCCCGCGCTCGCGCTCGCCAACCAGCGCGAAGTCGACGAGCATGATGCCGTTCTTCTTGACGATGCCGATCAACAAAATGATGCCGATGATGCCGATCACGTCGAGCGGCATCCCGAACAGCATCAATGTGAGCAATGCGCCGAGCCCGGCCGAGGGCAATGTGGAGATGATCGTGATCGGGTGGATCATGCTCTCGTAGAGCATTCCGAGGATGATGTAGACGGCGATCAGCGCAGCGAGGATCAGGATCGGCGTGCTGCTCAGCGAGCTTTGAAACGCCTGTGCGCTGCCTTGGAAGCTCGTGGCGATCGAGGGCGGCAGGTGGAGCTCCTTTGTTGCCTGCTGGATCGCCGTTACCGCCGCGCCGATCGAGGTGCCAGGAGGAAGGTTGAAGCTCAGGGTCACCGACGGAAACTGGCCCTGGTGGTTGACCGCGATCGGTGCAACTGTCGACGTGATCGTGGCGAACTGGCTCAGCGGTACTTGGGTACCGCCGGCGGAGGTGGCGTAGATGCGGCTGAGCGCATTAGGCCCGAGTTGGTAGTCGGGTTCGACTTCGAGAATCACGAAGTACTGGTTCAGCCTTGTGTATAGGCGCGCCGCGACCCGCTGGCCGAAAGCGTCATAGAGGATCGAATCGACAACAGACGGGTTGATGCCTAGCTGCGAGGCGGTTTGGCGGTTGACCTCGATCTTCATGACCCTGCCGTCGGTCTGCTGGTCGCTGGCGACGTCGGTCAGCTGCGGCAATTTTTGCAGTTTCTGCAGCAGGATGGGTGCCCAGTGGTCGAGCTCGTCGCTGTCGACATCGACGAGCGTGTACTGGTACTGGGTCTTGGAGAGCCGCGCGCCGATCGTGATGTCCTGCGCTGCCTGCATGTACAAGGTGATGCCCCAGACCGGCTGCAACGCCTTGTTCAAGCGCGCGATCACCTGGTCGGCCGTTGCCGTCCGCTCGCCGAGCGGCTTCAACGTGATAAACATACGCCCGTTGTTCTCGGTGACGGTCGACCCGCCGGGCCCGATATAGCCATTGGCCGAAGCAACCGCCGGATCCTTTGTCACGACCTCCAGAACAGCCTGCGTACGGTCCTTCATCGCCTGCGGGGAGATGTTCTGCGCTCCCTCGGTGATGCCGACGATCAGGCCGGTGTCCTGCTGCGGGAAAAACCCTTTCGGGATTTCTTCAAACAGGACGAGGGTCGCAGCGACGGTCGAGATCATCACCATCAGCGTGATCAGGCGATGGCGCAGCGCCACGATCAACGCCCGATCGTAGACGGCAACCAGCCCGTCAAAGAAGCGCTCGAGGGTGCGCGAGACCAGTCCGGGACGCCCGTCACCCTCGGCCTTCAAGAGACGGGCGCACATCATCGGCGTCAGAGTGAGCGAGACGATCACCGAGATGACAATCGCGATGGCGACGGTGACGGCGAATTCCTGGAACAGCAGACCGACGATGCCGCCCATCAGGAACAGCGGAATGAACACCGCGATCAGCGATATCGAGATCGACAGGATCGTAAAACCGATCTCGCCCGCCCCCTGCAGGGCAGCTTCCATCGGGGTCTTCCCCTCCTCGATGTGCCGGACGATGTTTTCGATCATGACAATCGCATCGTCGACGACGAAGCCGACGGCGATCGTCAGCGCCATCAGCGAGAGATTGTCGAGGCTGAAGCCGAGCACATACATCACCGCGAAGGTGCCGATCAGAGACATCGGCACCGACACTCCGGGGATCACGGTCGCCCACAGTTTGTGCAGGAACAGGAAAATCACGCCGACGACCAGCGCGATCGTCAGCAGCAGAGTATGCTGAACGTCGGCCACACTGGCCCGGATGGTGGTGGTGCGGTCAGAGACGATATGGATTTTGATCGACGGCGGCAGCGAGGCTTCCAGTTGAGGCAACGCTTTCTTGATCTGTTCAACCGTCGCGATCACATTCGCGCCGGGTTGACGCTGAACCGCCAACAGGATCGCCGGCTCGGTGTTGAACCAGCCCGCCAATGTCACATCCTGCGGCGCGACAATCGCGTGGCCGACATTGCGGACGCGTACCGGCCCGCTATGGCCGAACGTGTCGGTACGATAGGCAAGGATGTAGTCGTTGAACCCCTCCGCTGTCATCAACTGGTCGTTGGTCTGCAGCGCGAAGGCCTGATTGGCGCCATACAATGTGCCCTTCGGCTGGTCGACCGTGGCAGTGGCCAGCGCCGTTCGCACCGCCTCCAGGTCGAGGCCCACCCCGGCGAGCTGCGCCGGGTTGACCTGGACCCGGATCGCGGGGTTCTGCTGGCCGCCGATTGTGACGAGGCCGACGCCGGGCATCTGCGAAATCTTCTGCGCCAGGATGCTGTTCGCGTAATCGCTGACCACGGTGAGCGGAAGTGTCACCGAGGTCAGGGCGAGCATCAGGACGGGCGTGTCGGCCGGGTTGGTCTTCCGGTAGATCGGCGGATTTGGCATCGTCGGCGGCAGCTGGCCGGCCGCCGCATTGATCGCCGCCTGCACGTCCTGCGCTGCCGAATCCACGGTGCGGCTGCGGCTGAATTGCAATGTGACCTGGGCAAACTCGGTGGCGCTGCTCGACGTCATCTGTGTCAGGCCGGGAATTTGCCCGAACTGCCGCTCGAGCGGCGTCGCGACGGTGCCGGCGACGGTCTGCGCATCAGCTCCCGGCAGCTGTGCGGTGACCTGGATCGTCGGTGAATCGATATTCGGCAGGGCCGCAACCGGCAACAGTTCGTAGCCGATCAATCCGAGCAGCAGGATCGCCACCATCAGCATCGCCGTGGCGATCGGCTTTCGGATGAACGTCGCCGAGATGTTCATGGCAAGAGGCCCGCGCTAGCCGTGGTGGGGTTCGGCACCGCAGCGGGATCGTTCGGGTTCGCCAGCGACACCGCGGTGCCGGGCGTCAGCCGATACTGACCCCGCGTGACGACGGTCTCTCCGGCGCTCAACCCCTTGTCGATCAGAGCCTCGCCGTTGAGTGTCTCGCTCACCGAGACGGGCTGCATCGACACTTTGTGATCGGGGCCGACGACAAAGACGTACTGTCCTTGCGGTCCTTGTTGGACGGCCTCCAGCGGGACTGTCAGACCGTTGTCCTGTACTGAAGTCACAACCCGAACGTTGACAAGCATGCCGGGCCACAACCGATGATTTGGATTGGGGAAGATCGCCTTGAGGCTTATCGTGCCGGAGGTGGTGCTGGCCTGGTTGTCGATTGCGGAAAGCGTGCCGGTATCGAGCTCAGTTTTGTTGTCGGCGCTAAGTGCAATGACCTTGACCGAGCCCTTTGCGAGGGCGTCCTGCACCTTTGGAATGTCGGCTGCAGCCAACGTAACCATCACGCTGATCGGCTGCACCTGGTTGACGACGACCAGAGCGTTCGGCTCGCCCGGAAAGCTCCGTGACGTGCTCGCATGGATGATGTTCCCGACATCGAGCAGGCGAATTCCGGCGACGCCATCGAACGGCGCAACCAGCTTTGTATAGCTCAGCTGGGTTTTGGCATACTGGATCGCCGCCTCATCGGCTTTTATCTCGGCCTGGATCTGGGCGTTCTTTGCTTGCTGAGTGGCCACTTGTTGCTCCGGTGCAAACCCTTGTTTTTGCAGCGGGATATACCGGTTGAGATTGATTTGGCCATTTGCGAGATGGGCCTGGTCGCGGGCAAGATTGGCCTCCGCCTGGTCGAGCTGCGCCTCAAGGCTGCTCGGATCGAGTTGGGCCAGGAGTTCGCCTTTCTTGACAAACTGGCCATCCTTGAAGTCGATGCTGACTATCTGCTCCGTGACCATGCTGCGGACCGTCGCCGTGTTCAGCGCCGCGACGTTCCCAATTCCGGTCAGCACGATCGGGAAATTTTGCTTCTGGACTGTTGTTGCAATGACCGGAACGGGGGACGGGGGCGTCGTCGCGTCGCTGGGGCTGGGTGCGAAATGTTGCCAGCCCAGATAACCGCCCGAGCCAACCAGAATCATCACAAGGCCGGCGAGCAGATGGCGACGCTGGCGGTGATTCGCGGCTGGTTTATCCGATGCGATGGATGGGTTAGACATAGCAGCCATATAGGGTGAATCTCGTGAATTTACTGCCGGAACGCAGGCCGTGGTGGATGATATCCGCCAGCACCCGTGCGGTATCGCTCGTCTTGCCAAGACGTGACACTTAAGAGTTCAGTCGTCATCGAACCCGCTCCGCCAGTCCTCGTATCCTTCCAGGGTTGGCGTAGACAGTGATGCTGTCCGATCGGGCCAACGCGACGAGCGTTATGCCCGTCTGCTCGGCAATGCGCAGCGCCATCGTTGTTGGCGCCGAGATCGCGACAAGAATGGGAATTCGGATGGTCGCGGCCTTCTGCACCATCTCGAAGCTGCAGCGGCTCGTAATCACCGCGAAGCCGGCCTCCGGGTCGATTTGACCCCGCTCGATGGCTCCGATCATTTTGTCGAGGGCGTTGTGACGCCCGACATCTTCGCGCACGAAGGCGAGCTTGCCGGTCGGGGTTGCCCAGGCGGCAGCGTGGACCGCGCCGGTCTCCTGGTTTGCCTGCTGCCAGGCCGGAAGCGAGCTTAGCGCCCGGTGAATTGCGCCAACGCCAACTTTTACGCCTGTCCCCACGCGCGGCAGGGGGCGAGCGACCTGCGTCAGGTCGTCCACACCGCAGAGGCCGCACCCGGTGCGCCCCGTCATGTTGCGTCGGCGCTCCTTGAGCGCGGTGAAGCGCTCTTGTGTAATCGTCATGCCGACGCGGATACCGGTTTCGCCCTCCTCGATCTCGAGGTCCAGGAGCTCGTCGGCATCAGCCAGAATGCCTTCGCTGATGCTGAAGCCGAGGGCGAAGTCGGCGAGGTCGGAAGGCGTTGCCATCATGACGACGTGGGAGACGCCGTTATAGGCGAGGGCGACCGGCACCTCGGCCGCAATTGCAGCATCCCGCGCAATGACGCCACCGTCATGGACGCGAAAGCAGGTCATTATTTCTGATCGACGCCGGACCTTGCACTGCTGTGTCGACAATAGAGACGTGGGCAAGATTTCACTTAGCCCTAGGGGCAGCGCTGGCGATGCGGGCAGCATTCAGATGCCTCCCTACGTTTCGGCGGCCATCGCGCAGACGATCACTGGGATCGATTTCGCCGCGGGTGTCTGGCTCTTGTGGTCGTGATAGGCCAGCGCCAGCAGCGGGTTCGTCTCCGGATAATAGGCGGCGATGGACCCACGCGGGATGTCGTAGGGCAGGGCCGCGAAGCCGCGGACCCGCCGCTCCACACCATCGCCGCTCAGCGCTTCGATTTCGACGAGCGCTTGAGGAGCGATGGCGCGCGCCGCCATGTCGTCCTTGTTCATAAAGACGACGGTCCGCGTGCCGTAGACGCCGCGATAGCGGTCGTTCATGCTGTAGATCGTCGTGTTGTACTGGTCGTGACTGCGTATGGTCGCCAGGCGCAGCATCTCCGGGTGTGGGTCGGGTGGGTTTTCGTCGACCCCGCGGAAGACGATAAACCGCGCCTTGCCCGTGGATGTCCGCCACACGCGTTCCGAGGCGCCGTTGGCCAGGCGAAAGCCACCCGGCTTGCGGATCTTGGAATTGAAATCCTTGAACAGGTCCGGAAACACCTCTTCGATCTTGTCGCGGATCAGGTCGTAGTCATCCTCGAACGCCTGCCAGTCGACCGTCGCATCCGTCAGGGTCGCCCGCGCCATGCCGCAGACGATGGCGACCTCCGATTTGAGGTGCTCACTGCCCGGAGGGAGGAGGCCGCCCGACGCATGCACCATCGACATCGAGTCTTCGACCGTGACCGACTGCGGACCGCTCTTCTGGAAGTCGATCTCACTGCGGGCGAGGCAAGGGAGGATCAGGGCCTCTTTTCCGTGAACGAGATGGCCGCGGTTGAGCTTGGTGGTCACTGCGACGGTGAGGCGCAGCTTGCGCATGGCTTCTTGGACCAAGGGCTTGTCGGGCACCGCAGCGACGAAATTGCCGCCCATGCCGATGAATGCCCTGGCTCGGCCATCCATCATGGCCTCGACGGCATGGACGACGTTGTGACCGTGGGCGCGGGGCGGGTCGAAGCCGAACACTCGGCCCAGCCGATCGAGGAATTCCGGCTTCGGCTTCTCGTCGATCCCGACCGTCCGGTCCCCTTGGACGTTCGAGTGCCCTCGCACCGGACAGATGCCGGCGCCCGGCCGGCCGATATTGCCGCACAGAAACAACAGGTTCGCCAGCTGCTGCACATTCTCGGTGCCAAGCCGGTGCTGGGTGATGCCCATGCCATAGACGGCGATCACCGCCTTGCTCTGCATATAAACCCGCGCAACCCGTTCCAGCTGCTCGCGCGACAGCCCGCTGGTTGAGAGGATGTCGTCCCAGGCCGTTTGCTTGATATCGCCAGCGAATGCCTCGAAGCCGTCGGTGTGCTCGGCGATGAACGCGGTATCGAGCACCGGCGGCTGGCCCGCGCCCGTCGCGGCGTCATCCGCCTCGAGCACCAGCTTCATGATCCCCTTGAGCGCGGCGGCATCGCCGCCAACCCTCACCTGGCAATATTCGCTGGCGATCCGGGTCGATCCGAAGGTCGCCATCTCGATCGGATCCTGTGGCGCGGCGAACCGCTCCAGGGCGCGTTCCTTCAACGGGTTGAAGACGATGATCGGGACACCCCGGCTTGATGCGTTGTGCAGCTCGGTCATCATGCGCGGGCTGTTGGTCCCGGGGTTCTGGCCGAGAATGAAGATGGCGTCGGCATGCTCGAAATCCTCGAGCACCACCGTCCCCTTGCCGATGCCGATCGATTCCGGAAGTCCGACGCTGGTCGGCTCGTGGCACATGTTAGAGCAATCCGGGAAGTTGTTCGTGCCGTAAAGCCGTGCAAATAACTGGTAGAGAAATGCCGCTTCGTTGGAGGTCCGGCCGGAGGTATAGAATTCCGCCTCGTTCGGATCGGCGAGCGCGCGCAGCTCCCGCCCGATCAGCGCAAAGGCCTCGTCCCAGGGTACCGGGACATACCTGTCCGTCGCCGGGTTGTACCGCATGGGTTCGGTCAGCCGGCCTTGGTCCTCCAACCAGTGGTCGCTCTGCCGCTCCAGCTCGCAAACCGTCCAGCGCGCGAAAAACTCTCTCGTCACCCGCTTCTTGGTCGTCTCCCAGGCGACCGCCTTGGCGCCGTTCTCGCAGAATTCGAAGGAGCTGGTATGCTTCGGATCGGGCCAGGCGCAGCCGGGGCAGTCGAACCCGTCGGGCTGATTCATCGACAGAAGCGATTTTCCGCCCTTGACGAGCGCGCTTTCCTCCCGCAGCGCCTTTGCCACGGCGTGCAATGCGCCCCAGCCGCCGGCCGGCGCATCATTGGGCTGAAAAATCGGCTTATCTGACATCTGCGATCTCCGAAGTATGTGGCGCGTCGCTACGCAAGGACGGGTAAAGGGACGCCGATGGTTTGCAGGACCAAGAGCAGATTGGCGTGAGCACGATGGCGGCCACCGCCGTTGCTGCGGCCATCGTGAGAAGCCCGTTCGCGCATGAACCCATAATGTCGACCGGTAGCCGGGCTAACGAGGCCCCTGGACATCACCAGAGGCGTGCCGGATCGAGGTCTGAGCGGGCGGCGCGAGATGGTGCTTCGCCACGTCCACCGCCTGCTCCCCGAGCACCATACCCAACAGGCCGACCAGTGCGATCAGCGGCGGGGCCGGGGAGCGGACCTGGACGAGGCCGTAAACCACCCCGACGGCCAGGCCCATCAGGACGGAGACGAGATAGCCGGTCATGGCTGCCTGCCTATTCCTGCGGCCGCAGCACAATGCGACCCGCGGCGCCGGCCGCGACCTTGCGGTAGGCCTCTTGCGCCTCGCCCAGCCCGCAGGTCTCGGCGATCGGCGCGGCACGGTAGTCGCCCGCGACGAAGCCTGGGGTCAATGCCTCGAGCACCTTGGCCGATGCCGTAAGGTCACGCTTCAACGTATCCACGCCGAAGAGGCGGCTTTCGTTGTGATAGAAATCGGCGAGGTCGAAGCTCACTTCGCGCTGGCCGGTCGCGGCAATTTCAATGAGCCTGCCGCGGAGGGCGAGGCTGTTGACGGCGCTCCGGAACATGACGCCGCCGACCAGATCGAACACGACATCCGCGCCCTTGCCCCCAGTCGATGCACGAACCTCAGCCGGCAGGTCCTTTGCACCGATAATCAGCTTCTCTGCTATGGCATGAATCGGCGCGTCCGGATGCGGCGCGCGCCTGTCGGCGCCGATCACGCGGGCGCCGAAGCGTCGAGCGATCTGGGCGGCGGCGGCGCCGACACCGCCTCCGGCACCGATCAGCAGCACGGTCTCCCCGGCCTTCAGGCCTGCCGCTTCGATGCCGCACCAGGCGGCCATGTAAGTGACGCCGATCGATGCCGCCTGATCGAAGCCGAGGGCGTCGGGCTTCCGGCTGAGACTCGCCACCGGCACGGCGATCAGCTCCGCATGCGTACCGTCTCGGGTAAAGCCGGTATCGCCGCCGGTGCCCCAAACCTTGGCTCCGTTCCATTCGGCCGGACCTGCCTCGACCACGCCGGCGAAATCCCGACCGGGGATGCGCGGCAACGTCGTCTGTTTCATGGCCCCCTCGACGTTCTTGACGTCGCTTGGATTGATCGAAGCCGCCATGACCCGCACCAACGCCGTCCTCTCGTCGGCGGCCGGGGCGGCCACCTCTACCACTTCGAGAACGGAGGGATCACCGAAGGCCTCAAACCGTATCGCACGCATGACCTGCTCCTTAAGTGATCCGGGCCGGAAGTACCGATGACTGCAGGCCGAATTGCCCATCATTGCCAGCCGGTACAGCTATCCGCTCGCGCCAAGCGCGGGTAGCGGAACCCCGGCGATCTGCAAGACCAACAGCAGATTGAGCGCGAGCACGACGGCGGCCGCCGCCGTTGCTGCGGCCATCGTGAGACGCCCGTTCGCGTAGGAACCCATGACGTCGCTGCGTCGCGTCAGGATCAGCAGCGTGACCATCGGGATCGGGAGGATCAGGCTGAGCGCGACCTGGCTGAGGATGAGCGCCTGGGTGGCGTCGAACCCGAGGGCGACGATCACAAAAGAGGGCATCATTGTGACGAGCCGGCGAAGGAGCAGCATTCCGAACCAGTGCCGTCGAAAATGTGCCGGCACTGGTCGCCGGACTTAGCTCTTGATGAAAGCCAGAAGGTCGGCGTTGAGCTGCTCGTGGTGCGTCATCGGCAATCCGTGCGGTGCGCCGGAGTAGACCTTCAGGGTCGCCTTCGGCGCAAACTTGGACGACAGATGAGCAGACGCGTCGATTGGGACGATCTGGTCGTCGTCGCCGTGCACGATGAGGGTAGGCACATCGAACTTTTTCAAGTCTTCGGTGAAGTCGATCTCGGAGAACTGCTTGACGCAGTCATAGACCGCCTTGATCGCGGCCAGATTGCCCTGCAGCCAAAAAGACTCCCGGATTCCTTCGGACACCTTCGCGCCCTCCCGATTGTAGCCGAAGAAGGGAAGCGTCACGTCTTTGAAGAACTGCGGACGGTTCTCGGCCAGGCCCTTGCGGATCGCGTCAAATGCCGGCAGCGGCGTGCCAGTTGGGTTGCCTGCCGTTTTCACCATCAGAGGTGGGACCGCACTGACCAGCACCACCTTGGCCACGCGCGATGTGCCGTGGCGGCTGATGTACTTCGCCACCTCCCCGCCGCCCATGGAATGCGCGACGAGCACCACGTCCCGGAGATCGAGCGTGTTGATCAAATCGGCGAGGTCATCGCCGAACTGCTCCATGGTATAGCCGTCCCATGGTTGGTCAGACCGACCATGACCGCGCCGGTCGTGAGCTATCACGCGATAACCACGCTGTCCGAAGAACAGCATCTGGCCGTCCCAAGCATCGCCGCTGAGCGGCCAACCGTGCGAGAAGACGATTGGCTGACCCGAGCCCCAGTCCTTATAGAATATTTTCGTGCCGTCCTTGGTCTTTACCTTGCCCATCATGTGACTCCTCTCTAGTAGTGCCCTGCCATTGGTTTGACGTTGCCTCTAAAGACGGTGTAGCTGATAGCGGTGTAGAGCAGCATCAGCGGGAAGACCAAAACACCCGCTCCCCAGAACGTCTGCAAACCTACCGCTCCCTCATCGCCTTTTCAGGCGGAGAGGACATTTGTGTCAATGCCAACAAGGCCCAGTCAGGACGGCGCATTACCACCAGAGCTCGGCGTGTTGCGCGACAAAGTCACGGATGCTCGTCGCGGGCCTTCCGGTGATTGTCTCGACATCGTGCGTGAGACGATCATAACGGTTGGCGGCATGGAGGCGGGCCATGGTCAGGAGGTGTTCGAAGACATGGTCAGGCAAATTGCGGCCGCGCAGCTCCTGGTCGCGCCATTGCTCCAGCGGTACATCGACGTAAGTGATGGTTCGACCGAGTGCATTGGAATATTCCGCCGCCAGGCCTCGCATGTCCTGAGACTGCGGCCCAGTCAGTTCGTACACCTTGCCGATATGAGCAGTCGGACTCCCCAGGATAACCGCGATCACCTCAGCTACATTGCGAGCGTCGACCGGTGAGGATCGCCCGGTGCCGAACGGCAGCTTAATCGTGGAGTCCGTGGCGATCGATTCTGTGGCCCAGTCGGAAAAGAAGGGGTTCTGAAGGAACACCGTAGGTCGGATATGCACGACGGGCAATCCGGACCAGTTCAGCACCTGCTCGCCGAGCCAATGTTGCCGCTGCTGTGGAGAGTCCGTCATCTCCGTCAGGCTCATCTGTGAAACGGTCATCTGAGAGATGTTGACGAACGCATCCAGATCAGCCTGCTCGCGCGCCACAGAGGCAGCGGTGACCGTCGCCTCCAAATAAGGGGCAGACACGCTCATGCCGAAATACATGCGCCGGCAACCCGCCAGAGTACGTGCGACATCCGCGGCCCGAGTGAGATCGCCGATAACGACCTCGGCGCCGATGGCTCGCAATGCGTTGGCCCGTTCATCCTCACGTCTGACGAACGCGCGGACTGGCAGGTTGCGTTGGCGAAGCAACTCGACGACGGTGCGACCCACTCCGCCCACGCGTCCGGCGGCTCCTGTCACAAGAATGGGGTCGTCAAGCGACATGTATGCAACTCCGACACTGACGAAAGCGGCTTTAAGACCAGCCGGCGTGTTCAAATATCTGCCTGCGATCTTAAAAACTGCCAGTGAATTGGCATAAATCCCCGTAAATTCTGGTAAGCCGCGCCACAGGAAGACACGAATGTCTCTTTAAGCCGGCGAGCGCTATCCGGCCGAGGCAAAGCCGGGTGGCGGAATCCCGGCGATCTGCAGGACCAGCAGCAGATTGAGCGCGAGCACGACGGCGGCCGCCCCCGTTGCTGCGGCCATTGTGAGACGCCTGTTCGCGTAGGAACCCATGACATCGCGGCGTCGCGTCAGGATCAGCAGAGCGATCATCGGGACAGGCAGGATCAGGCTGAGCGCGACCTGGCTGAGGATGAGCGCCTGGGTGGCGTCGATCCCGAGGGCGACGACTACAAAAGAGGGCACCATCGTGACAAGCCGGCGAAGCCAGAGCGGGATGCGGAATCCGACGAAGCCCTGCATGATGACCTGCCCGGCCATCGTGCCGACCGCCGAGCTCGACAGTCCGGAAGCGATCAGCGACACCAGGAACACCCCCGCGGCGCCGGAACCAAGGATCGGTATCAGGGTGCGGTAGGCGGTGCCGATCTCTGCCACATCGTCGTGCACGCCGTCGTGGAAGACCGAAGCGGCCATGGCGACCATCGCCATGTTGACGAGACCGGCAAGACCAAGCGCCAGCACGACCTCGCGGTTCGAGAACTGGAGCAGCCGCCTTCGCTCTCCATTGGTTCGCGGGACGACACGATCCTGAGTGAGGCCGGAATGAAGATAGATTGCGTGCGGCATGACCGTGGCGCCGATGATGCCGATGGCGAGCAGGACCGCCTCGCCGTCATCGAGGTGCGGAACGACAGAGTGGAACATGACCGCCGACCAATCAGGCGGCGCGATGAGCAGCTCGACGAGATAGCTCGCGCCGATCACCCCGACCAGGCCGCCGATCAACAGCTCGATGGGCCGGAAGCCGCCGCGCTGCAGGGTCAGGATTGCGTAGGTCGCGATGCCGGTGATCACCATGCCGGCGAGCAGCGGCATGCCGAACAGCAAGGAAAGGCCGATGGCGCCGCCGAGGAACTCGGCGAGGTCGGTTGCCATCGCACCGATCTCGCTGACGATCCACATTACCCAGACCAGTGGTCGCGGAAACTGCTCGCGGCACAGTTCGGCGAGGTTGCGCCCGGTGACGATGCCGAGCTTCGCCGACAGCGCCTGGAACAGCATCGCGATGACATTGGCGAGGACGACGACCCACAGCAGGTTGTAATTGTATTTGGCGCCGGCTTGGATGTTGGTCGCGAAGTTTCCGGGATCCATGTAGGCGACCGAGGCGATGAAGGCCGGACCGGCAAACGGCAGCAGCGAGCGCAGCCCGCGCCGCCGACCGGCCAATACCTCGCTTCCGGCGAGTATGGCACGGTCGGTCAGCGTCGCTTGGCTTAGTGAACCCGCCATTTTGGATCACCCGGGCAGGATCTCGGGCTTATCCTTGGGGAACTTCGCGATCATCGCAGGGTCCATGTTGAGGGTTGCGGCGACCATCGCGGGCGGTGTGTGCGTCAACCAGTCGGACAACGAGACGTCCTCGAAGTAGGGGCTCCGGAATACCTCGAGGAACTGCAAGTCGGTGTTGCCGATGTTCTTGACGTAGTGACCATTGTTCTGTTTGACGTAGCCGATGTCGCCCGGATTGAAGTTCGTAGTCTGAAATTTCGGGCCGGCAGTGAACACGCCCACCTCCGCCCGGCCTTTGATGTAGTACTGCCATTCATCGGCGTTGGGGTGCCAATGCAGCTCGCGCAGCCCGCCGGGGCGCAGGGTCACGAGCGCCGAGGCGATGAATCGGTTGGCGAGAAAGGTCGTGCTGTCGGCGATCTGCACCGTGCCGCCGGGCGTCTCCCGCGCGAAGGGTTGGCCCTTAAGGGAAAAGGTGAACGGGTTTTTCGGAGGGCCTTTGGGGCCCAATACGGCTGCCTGGTCGGCAGCGAGCGGTCCCGGCAGGTTGCTCTGGAAAATGTAGCGATCGTGCAGCGGTATTTTCGAGAACGCCTCGGCTGGAACGCCGAAATTCTGCGCCAGGATATCGGGTGGGGTGTGCGCGAGAAAATCGGTCACCAGGAGCGTACTGAACTCGGACGCCCTGCCGTCATCGAAGGCGATGATAAATTCGCAGCCGTCGGGCCCTAGGCCCTGCAACGAATGCGGATAGCCGTGCGGGAAAATCCACAGGTCGCCCTCGTTCACGTCGGCGACATAGGCTTGCCCGACCGGGTCGAGGACGGTGATGCGGCACGAGCCGTAGGTCACGTACGCCCATTCGGCAAAGGTATGCCAGTGCAGCTCGCGCAGACCGCCTGCCGTCAGCCGCATGTTGACGCCCGAGATGGTATCCGAAATCTGGAAGTCGGCCTGCGTCACCTGCCGCGCCCAGCCGCCGTTCTGGATGCGCTTCGGCGCGTTGTTGAACGACGCCCAGAACTGCGGCATGTCGTTCGTGTCGGTGGCCGGCGGCGACGAGGCGGCCGGGAACTGGTCGGCGATCGCCGGACTGTGCGGGCCCGCATCCGTCAGACTGGCCGGGTTCGTCGCGTTGATTGCCCCTTGCGGCGGCTCGTCCGGGTTGCCGAACGAGGCCGCCCGCGCCCCGACCGAAAGGACCGACGCTGCGGCGAGCCCGCCGGCACCGGCCCCCAGCAGGCCACGTCTCGTCACATCAACCATGGTCATTTCTACTAAAACTGTGATCGTAAAAGGGACGCCCGCGGCCAGACAGTCGACGGTCGCATCGGAAGATATTGCCGGACGACTGCGCGAGCCTCTTGCGCTTGCGCATAAGATCTAGTGCTGCCCCACGGTGTCCGCAGAGAAAAATAGTAAATCCCGGTAAATTATCCTTTATGAGACTAAATTATCCTTTATGAGAATGGTCGATGGCGCCGGTGTCCGCCGCGCCGACGGGCGTCGGGTTCGGCGGCTTCAAGGTCCCGCTGTCGAGCTGCTCGGTGCGGAATTCGGGCTTCGGTTTCTCGTCGATCCCGACCGTCCGGTCTCGCGGGAGTTTCAGGCGACCGCCGTGGCGCCGTTCTCGCAGAACTCGGCCAGGCGCAACCCGGGCAGTAGTCCGCCCCCGAGGATCGCGCTTTCCTCCCGCAACGCCTTTGCTACGGCGTGCAATGCGCCGCAGCCGCCGGCCGGTGCATCACTGGGCTGAATTAGCGATGTATCTGATGTCTGCGGTCTCCAAATTGACGAGGCCCCGTATTGTATCAGCACTTCGGCGTCCCGGGCGCTCCCGTCTGCGACAGACGCGACGCTGACGGGGCTCGGGCGCTTCATCTTGGCGACCTCCGGCAGGCCAAATACCATGCGAGAGATAGCTCGCCTCGTGACGCTCGAACTCGAAGACCGGCAACGCTGACCTTCGATTGTACACCCCGCTCGGCTGCCTTATGATCGCCACTTCTCCACTTAATCTCTCGTGCCTTGAAAGCCCGGGGGTGAACCGAATGCTGCGACTTTCTGCGCTTTTCCTGGTCGCTGCTACGGCGACCGCCATCGGTATCTCCGCGGGAACATCGGCGGTCGCTGATTCTCGATATGCGCAGTATTACCCGCCGCCGGGTTACGGCTGCCCGTCGAGTTCACGTCCGCCGTGCCAGGCCGTTACGCCCGGGCCGTTTCAGGCGGCACGAGGCGCCGCCGGAGGCGCCTTGATCGGGGCGATTTCGGGCAATGCCGGGCGCGGCGCCGCCATCGGAGCCGGCTTTGGCGCGCTCCGCAATGCAGTAGGTCGGGGTTCGGCCCGCAGCGCGGGCGCCTGTTACTGAGGCAACGATCGGTTGCGGCGAACCGTAAGCGGATCGCCCATCTCTAAGCCAGGGGGAACACTGATGAAAAAAGAGCTCGTGGCCCTACTATTGGCGAGCTGTCTTGCTGCATGTGCGCAACCGCCTGCCCCACAGCAACAAACGGCAGCACCTCCAGAACCAGCTGCGCCGCCACCGGAGGCCGCTCCACCCACGCCGCGGGCCACGTCTGAGGCGCAGATCGCACCAGGACGATGGGATGTCGATCGGGTGCGCTGCTCCGACCTGCTCGGCGTCGCGGATGACGACCGGGCGGCCGCCGCGATGTTTTATTACGGCTATTTGGCGGCAAAAGCCGGGATACACGTGATTGATGTAAGCCAGATTGACGGCAACGTCCACAAGGTTATGGACCGATGCGCCGCGGCACCGAATATCACTGTCCCCCAGGCCTTTCGGCAAGCACTCGGCCGTCGCGGATGACCCCGCGCATTGACGCGACCGTCAGGGAACAGCGCACGCCGACAATCGCCCGATGCACGTCGGAAATCTGGAACGCGAAGCCTGCCCGGCGCCATAGACCGGTGCCACAGAAAGGACCACGCCTATGGGTATTTCACCGCTTGCCGGAAAGCCGGCGGCGAAAGAGATGCTGGTCGATCTGTCGCGGCTGGAACAAGAGTATTTTGAATGCCAGCCCGATGTCGATGACCCGGCCCAGCAGGTCGGCTTTGGTACCAGCGGGCATCGCGGATCGCCGTTCCGTGGCTCGTTCACCGAAGCGCACATCCTCGCGATCACCCAGGCCATCTGCGACTATCGGAAAGCCCAGGGCACTAACGGTCCGCTGTACATGGGCAAAGACACGCACGCGCTGTCGGGACCGGCTCAGAGTACTGCACTCGAAGTGCTCGCCGCCAACGACGTGCAGACCATTCTCCAGCGGAATGATGGGTTCACGCCAACGCCAGTCATCTCCCATGCCATCCTGGTTCACAACCGCTCGCGCAGGGATCGGCTCGCCGACGGCATTGTCATCACTCCCTCACACAACCCGCCCGAGGATGGCGGGTTCAAATACAACCCGACGAATGGCGGGCCGGCCGATACTGACGTGACCCAGTGGATCGAGCATCGGGCCAATGTGTTGTTGCGGAATCGCAATGCCGGCGTAAAGCGGGTGACATTCAAGGCTGCGATCAGCGCGGAAACGACGCAACAGGAAGATCTCGTACTCCCTTATGTCAAAGATCTGCGCAACGTTGTCGACATGGACGCCATTCGCGCCGCTGGACTGACCCTCGCGGTCGACCCACTCGGCGGCGCCGCCATCCATTACTGGGAACCGATCAATGCGATGTACGGGTTGGACATCGCTGTCGTCAATCCGCAGGTTGATCCCACCTTTTCGTTCATGACCGTCGATCACGACGGCGCCATCCGCATGGACTGCTCCAGCCCTTACGCAATGGCCCGGCTCATCGGCCTCAAGGACCGCTACCGGGTTGCCTTCGCCAATGACCCGGACGCCGATCGGCACGGCATCGTCACCTCGGCTGCAGGGCGGTTGAACCCCAACCATTATTTGTCCGTGGCCATTTGGTACCTGTTGACGCATCGGCCCGACTGGCCCGCAGAAGCTGCTGTCGGCAAGACCTTGGTCAGCAGCAGCATGATCGACCGCGTTGTGCACAAACTGGGCCGCCGGCTGTCCGAAGTGCCGGTAGGGTTCAAGTGGTTTGCGCCGGGTTTGTTTGACGGCTCTTACTGCTTTGGCGGGGAAGAGAGCGCCGGCGCCAGCTTCTTGCGGCGTGACGGCAGCGCGTGGACGACCGACAAGGACGGGCCGATCATGAACCTGCTGGCCGCCGAGATCACCGCCCGTACCGGCAAGGACCCGGGCGAGCACTACCACGCGCTGACCGCGGAATTCGGCACCGCCTTCTACACGCGCATCGACGCCGCGGCGACGCCAGAGCAAAAGGCGAGGCTGGGGCGACTGTCGCCCGAGGCGGTCAAGGCGCCGAACCTGGCCGGCGAAGCGATCATCGCAAAGCTATCTCGTGCCCCGGGGAACGACGCCCCGATCGGTGGTCTCAAGGTCGTCACCCGCAGCGGCTGGTTCGCAGCGCGCCCGTCAGGCACCGAAGCCGTCTACAAGATCTACGCCGAAAGCTTCAAGGACGAGCAGCACCTGCAGGCGATCGTAATCGACGCCCAGCAGATCGTCAGTGACGCTTACGCCGCCAGCTTTTGACGAGCCGATGCTTTGATCATTGCCGCGCCCTTCTCGGCGATCATGATGGTCGGGGCGTTGGTGTTGGTCGAGGTGACCGTCGGCATCACCGAGGCGTCGATGACGCGCAGCCCTTGGAGGCCGTGGACGCGGAGGCGATCGTCGACCACCGCAATCGCGTCCGGGCCCATCTTGCAGGTGCAGGTCGCGTGGAAGACGGTCGAGCCGTACTGCCGCGCATAGTGCAACAGCTCGTCGTCGCTTTGGACATCACTGCCCGGGAGGGTCTCGGCGACGACGTATTTCTTCAGCGCCGGGGCGGCGAAGAGGCGCCGCGCTACCCTGAGGCCGCCGATCACGGCGCGGCGGTCGGTCTCCTCGGAGAGGTAATGCGGGTTGATCGCCGGCGGGTCGCCTGGCCGGCTCGATTTCGCCTCGACATAGCCGCGGGAAAGTGGTCGCATCTGCCACACTCCGGCGGTCATGCCCGGAGTGTCGTCGAGCTTGCGCACCGGCCCCGGAGCAAAGCTCCCCGACGCCAGCAGGCACTGGACATCGGGGGTCGCCGATTCATCCAGCACCTTGACCGAGGCCGCGACCAGAGAAGCGGCGTAGGTCAGCATGCCCGTGCCGGCGA
>WNFR01002426.1_pt1 | contig 19445 bp, 17 predicted proteins | sample 5400221 | NCBI WGS metagenome assembly WNFR01 (sample SAMN13153357, study PRJNA577476) | soil metagenome | isolation source: 40 cm soil under Madrone tree | place: USA:California | collected 2016-06-14 | reverse complement strand
GATCGGCGATCCGGTGGTCGGGGTGAAATTCCCATTATCGTTGCTGAGCAAAATGGAAATGGAGCTGTCCGCTTGATTCACCACCGCCAGGTCCAGCAGCGCGTCGTTGTTGAAGTCCTGAGCCACAACTGCCACCGGGCCGTTCCCAACGGCGAAATCCGTTCGTGCAAACACCGTCGAGGAAACTGCGGCGCCGACCGTCGTTCCGCCCAGGCTCGTGGACAACAGCGACAACGTCACCGGAAATCGCTGCCCCACAAAAAATGTCGCCGCCTTTCCATCCTGCGCCCGCATCAGGATTTGCCGCCCGCTTTTCACCAGCGACAGCGCATTCGAAAATGTCGCGGACGCGCTCGGCATGGTCAGCAAAAACGTGCTCTTTCCTCCTCCCACCGGCAAAACATCCGTGGGAGTTGCGGTGATTCCCTGCGCCGAAAAAACCTGCGCTACCAATGTCAACAAATTCGCAATGTCGGTGGCTTGCTCCAGTTGCGCCACTGCTTGGGTACTTAACGGGAATGCCTGCACATGCGACGGCGGCGTTATGCCCAGCGTCCTTGCCGCGTTTCGGTCCACCTCCAGCAGCTCGATATCCAGCATCACGTCCCGGCGCGATTGTTCCAGTTCCCTGATCAGCTGTCCGGCCAGCGCCACCTTGTCCGCACTTTCCCGCACCGTCAGGCTGTGGTTCGCGGTGTCCGTGGTAATACGCGTTGAGTTTGTAATTTCGCGGACCACGCGGACCATCTCCGTGACGTCTTCCGGTGCAACGGTATTGTCCAGCCGGAATGTCTGCTCCACTTCTTCCGCATATTCCTTGCGCTTTGCAATGGTGTCCTCAGCCACGAATATCAGCGTGGAATTCACCACCCGGTAAAATGTCTTTGATTCCGCGCCCAGCAATTGCATCGCGGTGTAGAAGTCCACGTCGTTTACGCGCAGCTTGATATTCTTCGACGTGAGATCCGGATCAAACGCCACCGTGATTCCGAACATCCCCGCCACCTGTTCGTACGCGCTTTTTGAGTCCCCCCGCGCATTGATGGCTTTCTTGCCCTGTTGCGGCTTCAGCGCTGCCGCTCCTTTTATCTCGTAATCCTCTTTATCTCCGCGGGGCAGATATTCTTTCATCTGTTTCATCTGCGCCAGGCGCTCTGCCACGATGGTATTGCCCGGATCAATCTTCAGCGCTTCGTACATCAAGTCCGTGGCGCTCACGACGAAGCCGTCCAACGCGTCGGTTTCCGCCTGGTCTACCAGTTTTTGCACCACTTCTGCGCGCAACGCCGCAGCTCTACGCGCAATCCCTGCATCTCCCGGAGCGTGTTTCACCGCCTGCTCGTATTCAGCCAGCGCTTCATTCCACTTGCCCGTGGCAAACGACTTGTCGCCGCGGTCAGCCAGCTGTTGCGCCTGCTTGATATCTTCTTTCGAATCCTTGCCGACTTGCGATTTATCGGCGGATTGGCCCAAAGCCGACGTTGCCACGAGCAAGGACACGGCTACTATGCAAAGCAGGTGTTCCAGCCACCATGCCGAACCGGCCCCGATCCTCGCCTGCCCCCACCCCTGTCGTGAATCTGCAATTTTCATAAGACCCGTGTATTCTATCGCGAAGAAATAGGACTAGATTAGTCCGATTGACTCGTCCAGGCTCAAGCGGTAAACTTAGAATTGCAGTTGCAACTCATTTACAACTGGGCAGCGCAATTGCAAATCTCTACTGGAAACTTCCGATGCTCTCTGCTTTCCTCATCTCGCTCCGTGAAGGCGTCGAAGCCGCGCTGGTTGTAGGCATCATACTAGTTTATCTTGCCCGCACCGGGCGTTCGAATCTCACGCGGTTTGTCTGGGCCGGCGTCGCGCTGGCTGGCGCGCTCAGCTTGGCCGTAGCCATCGCCCTCGATCGCTGGCAAATCAGCGAAGACGGATTCGAAGGCCTGATGCTGCTGGTGGCTGCGGTCTTCGTGATTTCGATGATCATTTGGATGAATCGCGTTGCGCGGCATCTGCGAAAAGATATCGAGCAAAAAATTGAAAATTACGCGACGCGAGCGGGTTCGGCGGCAGGGTGGGGAATCTTTCTTTTTGTTTTTCTGATGGTGGTGCGCGAAGGGGCCGAGCTTGCGCTGATTTTGCGTGCGGTGGAACTTTCCAGTGAAGGCATCCAGACCTGGGTCGGCACCATTGCCGGCATCGCCGCAGCGGTCGCCGTTGGACTATTTTTCTTCAAAGGCACGTTGAAAATCCCGCTGCATCGGTTTTTTGCCGCTACCACAATTATTTTGTGGCTGGTCGCCGCGCAGCTTGCGCTTACTGGATTGCATGAACTCAGCGAAGCTCAATGGTTGCCTTCCGGCAAGCAGGAAATGGCGCTGATCGGTCCGATCGTGCGCAACGAGATTTTCTTCTTCGTATTTATTTTTGGCGCGGCCGTCCTTTTGATTCTGCGCGAATGGCTTACGGCTTCACACGCAAAAATTGCTGCGTCAGCTGCGGCAAACGATGCGGAAAAGCGGCTGCTGGCGTCGCAGCAGCGCCGCCAGCGCAATTGGATGATTGCCGCGGCTTCGGCGTGTCTGGCGGTGATTCTTGTGCTCACTGCGGATTTCATTTACGTGCGCGCGAACTCTGCGCCGCCGTCCGCACGCGCGATTGCGGCTTCCGGTTCTTCGCGTGACGAACTCCGCGTGCCGCTCAGCGAAGTGCAGGACGGAAATCTGCATCTTTTTACTGTTAAAACCGGCGACCAATCTTTCCGGTTCCTGGTCATCAAGAAGCCGCAAGGCTGGGGCGTGGCGCTGGATGCGTGCCGCATTTGCGGGGCAGAAGGCTACCGCCAGGACGGCCAGAATGTGATCTGCCGCCACTGCGGCTCCGCAATTTATGTCCCCACCATCGGCGAAGCGGGCGGTTGCAACCCGATCGGCGTTCCGTTCCGTGTAGACGGCTCCGACATCGTGGTGAATGTCGCCGCCATCACCAAATCCTGGACCGAAGTCCCCAAATGAGAGGGATGTCCACATTCCACCAGAACTACTCATCATTCCGAGCGCGGCGAGGAATCTCTCTTCGATTTGTCGCTGGTCGCTGGTCTCTGGTCCCTGATCTCTAATCGCCCATGTTCCTCCGCCTCATCGCCGACAACTTCACACGCCGCCCGCGCCGCAAATTTCTCACGGCCGCGGCGCTCTCGCTAGGCATGGCCGTGGCTACCGCCGCCCTCAGTGTTTCCCTGGACGTAGGCGACCGCCTCTCCGAAGAATTCAAATCCCTAGGCGCAAATCTAGTAGTAACTCCAGAAGCCGACTCGCTCCCACTAGAAATCGGCGGCGTCGATTTCCGTCCCGCCAATTCCGGCGCCTATCTCCCCGAATCCGATCTCCCCAAAATCAAATCCGTCTTCTGGCACAACAACATCACCGCCTTCGCTCCGATTCTGGAACTCAGAACTATGCTCCACGCGGTAGCGAATGAGACAAACGATTATCGACAACAGTCTGATCTCGGTGTCGAAGTGCCAGTGATTGGAACGTGGGCGAATCACGGCCTGCACCTCTCGGACGGCAGTACTTTTCGAACTGGCGCGGCCAATACAAATCCGTGGTGGAACATTACCGGGAATTGGTTCAAGGACGACGCGAATGAGTGCGTTATAGGACAGAAACTCGCCCAGCGTCAAAGTCTGAAAATTGGCGACAGGGTTGACTTGGAGGGCAGTGAATTGGCGCCGCGCAGTCACGCACAGATTGACGACGAATCGGCCTTAGTCACCATTCGAGGGAACACGCGCTTTCTTGTGACCGGCATTCTCGCTTCCGGCGGCCCAGAAGATGACGCGATCATCGTTACACTGAATATCGCGCAGCAACTCGCCGGCAAACCCGGCCAATATCGCAAGCTTTATGTTTCCGCGTTAACCAAACCCGAAGATGATTTTGCGCGGCGCGATCCGAGGGCCATGAAGCCGGATGAGCTGGAGCGCTGGTCCTGCTCGCCATACGTTTCTTCGATCGCGTATTCCATTAAGCAGGTCTTGCGGGGATCGGATGTGCGTGTAATTCGACGCGTCGCCGACGGCGAAGGAAAAATTCTCGCCCGCGTGCAAACGCTGCTCTGGCTGGTGACGTGCGCATCGCTGCTCGCTGCAGCTCTCGCCGTAGGAGCATCTTCCGCATCTTCGGTAATCGAACGCCGCACCGAAATCGGCTTGATGAAAGCGCTCGGCGCGGGTTCGGGCACCGTCGGCTGGCTACTCGCAGCGGAACAACTCCTGCTTGCGTTTGTTGGAGGATGCATTGGTTACGCACTTGGAATATTGCTCGCGCGCTTCCTTGGCACAAAAATCTTCGGCGTTCCGCCCGAACCGTCGTTACTCGTCCTCGGCGTAATCCTGGTTCTCGCCGCAGCCGTCACACTCCTCGGCAGCGCACTCCCACTCCGCCGCGCGGCACGCTTCGATCCCGCGCCCATCCTGCGAGGCGAATGATGGCTGACCGCCGCTCCGCCAATCGCAGTATGTTCTGGCGAGTGCTTCGTCGCTCGGTCTTCGCCAACCGCGGACGCCTCTTCGTCATTTTGCTCGCACTTGGGGCAAGCGCGGCGGTCACTGCTGCGCTGTTGAATCTTCAGGTGGACGCCAAGCGCCGCATTACAACGGAATTTCGCTCCTTTGGGCCGAACGTTCTCATCACGCCACGCGGGTCCGGGGTTGCTTCGACAGCAACGAATATTATGAAGGAATCTGCGCTCTCAAAATTGCAATCCGCTGCTGAGAACCCGGATTACGTAGCGATACCTTTTCTTTATGCTGTTGCAAAGCTGACTTCTGGCAACTCCACGCCCGCGGTGGATGCTGTAATCGCAGGAACTCATTTGGATTTATTGGAAAATCGGGAGCCTGCGTGGAAATTAGAGCCCGAACACCCATCCGACTATTCGCAAGACGAGTGCCTCGTCGGCGTCAAGTTAGCAAATCAGCTTCGAGTCCGCGCGGAATCCAGTTTGCGACTCAGATCCGGACAAAGAACGGAGTCGTGCAGACTTGCCGCCGTTCTCGCAACTGGCGGCCCAGAAGACGACCAGGCTTTTGTGCCACTCGCTGTTGCTCAGCGCCTTGCAGATGCCAGCGATCGTGTCAGCGTAGTGAAAGTTTTCATCGGCGGGACGCCCCAGAAAATAAACGAAACGGTTAACGCGCTGCAGCAAAAACTTCCAGACGTTGAGGTACGCCCCATCCGCCAATTCACCGAAGGAGAAGCGCGGCTCTATAGCCGCATCTCCGGGATTCTTACGGCAACCGTTGCCGTTGTGCTGATTCTCACCGCGCTGTGCGTGATGGCGGCGATGACCAACGTCGCGATGGAGCGCCGGAACGATGTTGGGTTGATGAAGGCGATTGGCGGATCGGTGCGGCGCGTGCTGCGTCTGTTCCTCGCAGAGGCTGCGCTGCTTGGATTGGCCGGCGGCCTGATTGGCGCGGCGATTGGCATCATGATTTCCATGGGACTGGGCAAAGCCGTGTTTGGCGTGGCCGCGCAGCCGCGACTCATCGTGTATCCTATTTCTGTGGCACTTACGGTGATTGTCGCGATTCTTGCTGCCTATCCATTGCGTAGACTGGTGCATATTCGTCCCGCATCGGTCTTCCGAGGCGAAGAATGATGATCTCCACCCCCCCGACGGCCAAGCGACCACCAATCGCTCCTTCGCCGATCGCGCCATTGCCACGCGCTTGTCATCCTGAAGCCATCCGACAAGGATGGCTGAAGGATCTCAACGTCAACTCAGGCAACGCCGCATCCGTACAGGCGCCTCTTTGTGGCGGCCACCTTCAGGTGGCCATCAGTCCTGTCGCAGGTCCCAAATGAACGGACAAACACAACTCGCACCACAAATCGCCACGCAGGTCGTGATTGACACGCTCGTCAAGCAGTACGGCGCACTGCGCGCGCTAAACGGCGTTTCGTTCGACATTGCTTCCGGCGAATGGGTTGCGCTGATGGGTCCGTCCGGTTCCGGCAAAACAACGCTGATCAACATTCTTGGCGGGCTGGACACACTGACGTCCGGCCGCGTCGTTGTTGACGGGGTCGATCTTGCGAAACTCAACGAAAGCGCTCTGGTCCGTTACCGCGCGGAGAAAATTGGATTCGTTTTCCAGCAATTCCATCTGGTGCCGTATCTGAACGCGGTTGAAAATGTGATGCTGGCGCAATATTTCCATTCCGTGACGGATGAGAAGCAGGCGGAGGTAGCACTGAAGCGTGTTGGCCTCGGCGAACGCCTCACGCATCTCCCATCACAGCTCTCGGGTGGCGAACAGCAACGCGTGGCCATCGCTCGAGCGCTGATCAATCAGCCTAAGTTGATTTTGGCGGACGAGCCGACCGGAAATCTCGATGAAGCCAATGAAAAAATTGTCATCGAACTTTTCCGCGACTTGCACAAATCCGGCCACACGATTTTGATGGTTACGCACGATCCGGACATCGCTCGGCAGGCCGACCGCCGCATCGAACTCGCACACGGGCATCTTTCGTTTGACACGGCGCAGCACGGCCCGAATCATCCGATGGCCTGCCCGCTCGCCAACACCGCCGATTGCTGCACTCCGGTGACGGCCGACGATGATATCCGCGTGGATCACCTGCTCGAGCAGATCTGGATTTGCGGCGAGGAAGGCAAGCCCGCGCAACCGGAATTGCTGCGCGTCGAAGGCCCGGCAGGGCTGCTCCCGATCGTTGGCGGCGAGCCCGCAACCCGATTGCTTGCTCGCATGGCCGATTCGCGCCTCATCGAATTCAACGGGAATAAGAGTGCTAGCCCTGCTGCGAATGGAAACGAGATTTCCAATAATAACTCTGAGAACGAAAGCGAAGTACATTTGACCGAAGCCGGCTCACGCCGCGCGCGCGATGTAGTTCGCCGCCATCGCCTCGCCGAACGCCTGTTCACCGACACTTTTGCCATCGAAGACGCTGAAGCTCAAGCGCAAGCCTGCCGCTTCGAACACATCATCACGCCGGAACTCGATCAGCGCATCTGCTCGTTCCTAGGCCATCCAAAAACCTGTCCGCATGGCAATCCGATCCCACCTGGCAGCTGTTGTGCGATAGATTCGAAAGACTAGAAAACGGATTACTGGATATATTCCCCATGCCTATTCCCATCGACCAACGCCGCAAGCCGGCCAGCGTGAAAATTCACCTAAGCAGTGGCGCGGGTGTGGACATTGCGTGGGCTGACGGCCACGCCAGTCATTTCGATTTTGCGTATTTGCGCGAGAACTGCCCGTGTGCGACGTGCAACGACGAACGCCTCAAAAAAGAATCGCTCGGCGAAGCTTCACCAGCTTTTGCGTCGTCACCGGCACTGCCGATGTTCAAGCCGAAAGCGCGCGCGCAATCCGCAACGCCGGTGGGGCAGTACGCGATACAACTTTCTTTTTCTGATGGCCATTCGACCGGGATTTATTCTTACGAGCATCTGCGCGCGATCTGCCCATGTGCGGAATGCATGGCACAACGAACCCAATCCATTCGTGCCTAACTATCCGCGCGTGCACTTCGACTTTGAATGTTGCTCATCGTCCGAACTAAAATCGCGGTATGCCAGTCATTTCCTGGAAAATGGCGGAGCCACCGGTTGTCGGGAACCGCTATCTGGCGTTGATTTCGTATTTGCCGCTTAAACATTTCCGCGCGGTCCCGAAATTCTTCCAGTGCACGTTTGAAATTCAGCGTCAGCTTCGAACTTTGCCAGGACTGATTGGCTATTCGCTGGAGGCGCAACCGCTCGCGCGGAAGTTCCAGACCTTATCGGTGTGAAGCGACCAGCAATCGCTGATGGATTTTGTCGGCCGAGTGCCACACAGCGGCATCCGGGCAAATCGCAATTCGAGCGGTGGACCGTGGAATAACAGGAAATTCCGCAGGACTGGAACAGCGCGAAAGCACGTATCACACAATCTTAACTTGTCAGGCGGCATGGTCTATGGAATTCTCTGGCGACTTTTGCTAACAATTTGTTTCGAAGGGGTGGCCCATGGCTTGCGATCCTCAAGAACTGAGACACGTACCGCTTTTTGCGCTGCTCGATGATGAAGAGGCATGCGTCCTCGCTTCGCAGGTGGAGAAAAGGACTTTCGCGCCACACCAGCGCATCTACAAGATCGGCGATACCGATGGCAAAGCTTACGTGATGTTCTCCGGCAAAGTCCGCGTGTCTACCGTGGACGAGGATCACCAGGAGGTAGTCATTGATGAACCGAGCCACGGCGAATTCTTCGGTTTTGCCAGCATGCTCGAACAAACTCCCCACCAGACCAACGCCACCGCAGTCGAGGAAACCGTCTGTATCGAACTAGACCGTAACGACATCGCCGTGCTCCTCGAGCGCAAGCCCCTGGCCGGAATGGACATGCTCACCGTGCTCGGCAAGCAGTTTCACGCTTCGCAGCAACTCGTCCGCCTCCGCGCTATGCGCAATCCCAACGAAGTGATCGAGAAGGACGCAACCTTCGGCGAACGCATCGCCGATATGGTCGCCGGCTTCGGCGGTTCGTGGACCTTCATCATCAGCTTTCTCGTAGTGCTGCTCGGTTACGCCGCCAGCAGTATCATCATGGGCAAAAAGTCCTGGGATCCGTATCCGTTTATTTTGTTGAATCTTTTTCTATCAATGTTAGCTGCGATTCAGGCCCCGGTGATCATGATGAGTCAGAATCGTCAGGACACCAAAGACCGTCTGCGCGGCGAACTCGATTACGACGTCAATCGACGCGCGGAATCGGAAATTCAGGGCCTGGCACGCAAACTGAATGCGCTGGACGACAAGATCGCGGACATTCACGGTCACTTGCACAGCGCCTCTTCCGGCCCTTCCGGCAATGCTGGCCACTAGCTCTCGTCAAGATCTCTTGTAGTGCCGGGCTTTAGCCCGGCTTCTTTCTCTCTTTCTTGTTTTTGTTCTTTTCTTTTTTCCTGCCTTTTCCTTTTTTCCTCGTTTCACCGCCACCGTAGTCACTTGTTACAAATTCGCGTCGCCGACGTAAAATTTTTCATTTCCGCGACTTCGTGCGCGTTAGCATTTCTTCACTCCGCCCCCGGGAAAGGTTCACCCATGCCCGATGAACGCCGCCGTTCGCAGCGAATCCCATTTGCCGCCAGCGCTGAAATAATCGACGAAGCGGAGAACACCCGCAGCACGTCGCAAGTTTGCGATCTCAGTTTGCATGGCTGTTTTGTGCAGCTGCTGAATCCGTTTCCGGAAGGCACCCCGGTAACAATCGAAATTTATAAGGACGAGGAGTTCGTTGAAACGACGGCGACGGTCGCTTATTTTATGCCCAAGCGCGGAATGGGGCTCACCTTCACCGGGATGGAGCCGCAATTCGCGTCAATCTTAAAAAAATGGCTGGCGCAATCGAAAATAAGCGCGCGCCACGCTTGAACAATTTTCGTCGAGCGCTCCCGGTAGCCCGGCGAAGCAATCCTTGCGCCATGTTGCCGCCCAGCCGTAGCTCCGTTGCTCCGTCATTCGGAAAACAATGCACCATAATGTTTTGCAATGCAGGAAATCCGTTTGCGATGTCAACCTTCCCAACTGGACTTAACAGTGCAAATTTGCGAGCATTTTAATCTGCGAGTTCTAACAGCCCTTACATGAGCACCACTTCCAACAACACCGTGGCGAGCGGTCGCCGCGGCAACGGCATTCCGCGCGTCATCGTTGCCACCACGGCGCTGTTGACCTTCATTTCTTTCTGGCGAGCTGCCGCAATTGTTCTGAATGACCTGGCATCGTCGGCGTATTACGCAGGCGGTGAAGCGGAAGGCTACATTGGCAAAACCGCGCCATGGTTCATTCTGGCGATCATGCTGTTTTCCTACGCCGTGCGCGCGGTGTACGTGGAAAGCTGCAGCATGTTTGTGCGCGGCGGAGTCTACCGCGCGGTCAAACAATCGCTTGGTGGAGCGCTGGCCAAGTTCAGCGTATCCGCGCTGATGTTTGACTACATTTTAACCGGGCCAATCAGCGGCGTTTCCGCGGGACAATATCTCGGCGGACTGCTGAGCGAATTGCTGCCGTATGCGCACCTGACCAGCGGGCCGCTCTCGCCGCGCTCCATCGACATCATTGCTTCGTGTTTCGCGATCATCGTCACCATTTATTTCTGGTGGGAAAATACCAAAGGCATCCCGGAATCAAGCGAAAAAGCGCTGCACATCATGAAACTGGTGACGGTGATGGTGGTAATCCTCATCGGCTGGTGTGTGTACACCGTGATTTTGCGCCACTCGCCGCTCCCGCCGTTTCCTTATCCGCGTAATCTTCATCTCACCCCGGGCGCTCTCGGCTGGCTGGCGCACAGTTCGCTTCCGCACACGTTCGGCATCATCGCGATTTTTATTGCGCTGGGGCACTCCGTGCTGGCCATGAGCGGAGAAGAATCACTCGCGCAGGTATATCGCGAAATCGAAAGCCCAAAGCTCGTTAATCTAAAAAAAGCCGGGCTGGTCATTTTCGTTTACAGCATGGTTTTTACCTCGCTGGTTTCGTTCTTCGCGGTAATGATCATCCCGGACGACGTTCGCCAGGGTTTCCTGGAAAATCTGATTGGCGGACTGGCGATGAATCTCGCTGGTCCGTTCCTGGTACGCCTGATCTTTCATGCATTCGTGGTGGTGGTGGGCGCCGTGATTCTTGCGGGTGCGGTGAACACCGCGATCGTCGGTTCGAATGGTGTGCTCAACCGAGTATCCGAAGACGGTGTGCTCAGCGACTGGTTCCGCCAGCCACATCCGCGTTTTGGCACCAGTTACCGCATCATCAACATCATCGTAATTTTGCAAATCATTACGATTTTCATCAGCCGCGGCGATGTAACGTTTCTGGCGAACCTGTATGCATTCGGCGTGATCTGGAGTTTTGCGATGAATGGCCTGGCGGTGTTTGTATTGCGCTACACGAATCCTGGCCAGCGCGAATTTCAGGTTCCCCTGAACATTACGATTCGCGGAAAACAAGTTCCGCTCGGACTGGGATTGATCACGCTGACGCTTTTCTTAATCGCATTCATCAACTTGTTTACCAAGCCGGTTGCCACAATGGCGGGCGGCGTGTTTTCCGTTCTCCTGTACATCGTTTTTACGATTTCCGAACGCCGTGGACATCATACCGGCGTTGCGCACGTGGAAATGGACCAGTTCAACCTGGAACTGGAAGGCGAGTTAACACCCGAAGCGGTCGGGGCCAGACCCGGCAACATACTGGTTCCCATCAGCAACCACTTCAACATGTATCACCTGGGGAATGTGCTGGACCGGGTGAAGCCGGGCCGGCGCGATGTGGTTGTATTGCATGTGCGCATTTTGCGGCGATCCGCTTCCGGTGAGCAGGAACTCGACGCCGATCAGCTTTTTGGCAGCATCGAGCAGCATCTGTTTTCGCAAGCGCTGAGCATGGCGGAAAAACGCGGCAAATCGATTCGGCTTGCCGTGGTCGCGGCAAACGATCTCTGGGATGGTATTTTGCGCGCCGGGCACAGTTTGCAATCGTCCACCATCGTGGTGGGCACGTCGAGCCACTGGCAGAGCGAAGAGCAGGCGCGGCAGATTGGCGAATCGTGGGAAAAGCTGCCGGATCCCAAGCCGCAGTTCAATCTGGAAGTGCATTTGCCGAACGGCGATAAGGTATACAAAGTTCTTGGTCCGCACGCACCGAACCTGACCGCCAATGAAGTGAATTTGCTTCACCGCCTATGGTTGCGATTCAGCGATCTGGTTGCTCCGGAAGAATTGCACCATCATGATGTGGTGCACTTCAGCCTGGAAGAATTGCAGCGGGAAATTGATGAAGGCCGGGAAGATCAGGTTGTCGAACGTCTGCGCGCACATCTGATCGCGAATCGTAAGAAGAAGACACCGGGATCATAGGAACGCACCGCAAACCCGCGGCTGCGGGAATATGTCTACGCGAGAGCCGAAGTGCAGTGGCCGCACTTTTTCGCCGCAAGCGGGATCGGCATCGCGCATAGCGGGCAATCCCGGGTCGCCGGCGCTGCGGCTGGCGCTGGCTTCACCAGCCAGCGATTGACAACCCGCAGCAAAAGAAAAATAGCAAAAGCGACGATCAGGAAATTAACGACGGTATTCAGGAATAGGCCATAGTTTAGCGTTGCTGCTCCATGAGCCTTGGCATCGGGAATGGTCGCGTAATGCGTGTCGCCGAGATTGATGAAAAGATTGGAAAAATCCACATGGCCCAGCGCGCGGCCGATGGGCGGCATGATGACGTCGTCCACGAGCGACGCTACGATTTTGCCGAAAGCCGCGCCAATGATGATACCGACCGCCATATCGAGCACGTTGCCGCGCATTGCGAATTCTTTAAATTCCTTGAGCATCGCAGGTCTCCTTGCAGGCGTAGAGTTAGAAGCAGCGCGCCCGGCGGCGCGAGAGGATTCAGTTTCGTCGAAACACTAACACGGAACCGGCCAGGCCGCGCAAGAGAAGAAGGATGCCAGCGACGGAGAGCAGCGGCCCAACCCAGGAAAATGGAACGCGGGAAATGACAACCATCACCACGCCGAGCAGAAGCAGTGAGAGTCCGCGTGTGAAGTTTTCCGAGCGCGACCAATATTTTCCGGGCTGATAGAGCGCGCGTGCTCCCCAGAGAATCAACGCGATGCTTAGCAGCAGCCAGCCGATCGTGCGACGGTCAAAGAAGATGTGATGCGTTGCGCCGAGCCAGATGACCAGTCCGCCGAGCAGAATAAAAATAATCTCAATGGAAAGACGAAGAGATTTGTCAGGCGTAAGCAGCATGGGGGAGAAGTCCAAACTCAAAAATTAAGAATCAGCAATTTCGCAGAGAAAGGCATTTGTTCGTCATTGCGAGTAAAACGAGGAATCTCTCTGCGATGTAGACCGTGCCTCGGCGTAACAATCGAAGAGAGATTCCTCACTCCGCTGCGCTTTGCTCGGAAATGACGGCCGTACCACCGTGGTCGTAGCGCAACTCTTCGCAACGCGCGAAGAGTTGCCGTCCTGCTAGATTGCCGAGACAAGTTGCAAGCCTTCTAAGCCACACGCTCTATTTTTACGTGGTTGATCGTGACGGGCGTGTTAGGGCGGTCGCTGCGATCGCGCGGTACACCGGAAATTTTGTTGGCGACATCCTGCCCTTCAATCACTTCTCCAAAAATGGTGTGGCGATTATCGAGATGCGGCGTCGGAGCAACGGTGATGAAGAATTGACTACCGTTAGTGTTGGGGCCGGAATTGGCCATCGAGAGCTTGCCGGGCTTGGAATGTTTTAAAGAAGCATGAAATTCGTCGGCGAATTTGTAACCCGGGCCGCCCATGCCGGAGCCGTGCGGACACCCGCCTTGAATCATAAAATCGGGAATGACGCGGTGGAATATCAGGCCATCGTAGAACGAGCGCTTTTCTCTCTTTCCGGTTTTTTCGTTGGTGAATTCCTTCGTGCCTTCAGCGAGGCCGACGAAGTTTTCGACGGTCTTGGGCGCTTCCTTGTCGAAGAGCTTGATTACGATGTTGCCTTGTGAGGTTTCAAAGATGGCGTAGGTGCCAGCCGAACGAGTCATGCGATCTCCTTGGAATGGGTGGAGAAATTATCGTACACGAGGCGGCGGCCAGTGGCCAGCGACCATGACTGAACGACGATGCAGACAAGACTTACAGAGTACTCAGAGATCGAACACAGAGAACTCTTCGGTTGGACGACTATCACTTCGAATCTGCGAGGACGAATTGGGCAATGGTGCCTCTGGGCCCGGCGGCATAGACGTGTTGGGAGTCAAATGCAAAGAGGGCGTTTAATGCGAGGGCGGAAAAAGGTTTCCAGTGCAAGCCGGCGTCAATAGAGATATCGGAACCGCTGGGACCGACTGCGAGAAGCGTCGGACCGTCCTGGGAAACGACTGCGGAGCGATAGCCGCCGGGTTGTTGCGCAGGCGATTGCCAGGTTTTCGATTGATCCTCGTAGAAAGCGGCGATGCGCGAAGCGACAGTTGGATTCGCGTAGTCGCCGCCAACAGCGGCGAGGCTCCCAGCGCTCGACCGCGCTATGGAAAAAATTCCGGAGGTGGCGTTATCCGCTGCGATGGGAACTGCGGACACGGTCCAGTCTTTTCCGGCGTTAGTGGTGTGAAGAACGCGAGCTGCGAAAGCTCCAGTAACGACAAAGAGTTCGTTTTCCGATACCACCAAAAGATTGGAATTACTGGCGGCGAAAGCGCCTTCCCTGGGCAACGCCGGGGGAAGATCCTGCGGCGGCAGCGGATTCCAGCGGCGGCCATCGGTGGTTTGCAGTAGCAAGAATCTTCCGTTGATGGGATCGCCCAAAGCAAAACAGTTTGTTGGCGAGGAGCACGCGATGGAATCGAGAAAGAATGCATTGTTTACGTCGGTGTACTGAAGCTCCCAATTGATGCCGCCGTCGATGGTTTTGTGAATCTTGGATTTGTTGCCTTCGCCGCTGGACATCAGGTAGGCAATTTTGTCGTTGAAGGCCACGATACCGCGAAAATCCAGGTCCGGCTGTCCCGGGATGGAAAGACGTGTCCACGTGGCGCCGTCGTCGAGCGAGCGAAGAATCAAGTCGTGCGAGCCGGAAGCCCAAATGGCGATGTGGGCGGTAGCGGGAATTCTTGCCGCGCTTACGGCGCGTAAGTTCGTATCGCCGCCGGAAACCAGAGTGACCCACGACTGCGCGCATACGCCAGCGGACAATGCAAAAGCGTAAATCACCATGACCAATAGCAGGCAAGAGGCTCGACTACGCATACGCAGATTGTAGCAACCCTGTTTGAAAACGTCAGGGGAGAGCGAAAGCCAGCACGGAGTCGCCTTGTTTGGTCCCGAGTTTGCCGTGGCCGCCTGCGGCGATCACTACATATTGCTTGCCTTTGAACGTGTAGGTCATCGGCGTGGCTTGACCACCTGCGGGAAGCGCAAATTGCCAGAGTTGTCTTCCGGTTTGTGAGTCGAAGGCACGAAGCGTGTTGTCCATCGCGGCGCTGGCGAAGACGAGTCCGCCAGCGGTGACCATTGGTCCGCCAAGATTGATAGTGCCGGTTTGCTGACCGGGAACGAAGGACCCAAGAGGAACATCCCAGATGATTTTGCCGGTGAAAAGATCGACGGCCGCGGTCGTTCCCCAGGGCGGAGCGTTGCAAGGCGTTTCTCCGGGTGAAAAAAGAAAAGTGCGATAGAGACCGAAGGGGGCGCCCTTTTGTTCGCCAAATTCGCCGTAGATGCGATTGTCCTGATCGGTTTTGGTTTGCGCATCGTAATTGGCGCGTGGAATTAATTTGTTCCAAGCAATCAGGCGATTGGTATTGGCGAACATGAGATGGCTTTGCGGGTCGTATGCGGCGCCGCCCCAATTCACGCCGCCAACATTGCCGGGATACACGACGCTGCCCTGCAAGCTTGGCGGAGTGAAGATTCCGTCGGAGCGAGATGCTTTCAGTTTTTCCTGGCACCATTTAACGTCTTCGGGAGATTTTCCCCACAAATCTTCAGGCGCGATTTTTTCTGGTACTAAAGAGATCGTGGAAAAGGGTTGCGTAGGCGAGCTTTTTTCACCGGGAATGTCGGTTTGCGGAACGGGATGTTCCTCGATTGGAAGCAGCGCTGCGCCCGTTAAGCGATGGAGAACGAATACGTGGCCCATTTTCGTGTTGATCACAATGGCCGGAGTGCCGTCTTTCCAAGTGAAGAGAGTGGGCTGCGAAGCGACGTCGTAGTCCCACAGATCGTGATGAACTACCTGAAAGCCCCAGACGAATTCGCCGGTGGAGGCGCGAAGAGCGACCACCGAATTGGCCCATTTATTGTCGCCGAGGCGAAGTCCGCCGAAATAATCCGGGCTAGCGCTGCCAGTGGGAATGAAAACGAGATCGTGCTCTGAATCCACGGAAAGCGTTGACCAGGCATTTCCGGCACCGGTGTGAGGATTGGACTTACTCGCCCAGGGGATCGGATCCCAGGTCCAGCGCAGTTTGCCGGCGCGTGCGTCGAATGCGCGTACGATGCCGCGGCCGACGTCTACTTTCCAATTGTCGGCGATCGAGGAGCCGGTAATTACCAAATCGTTCGCGATTGCTGGAGCCGATGTGACTTGATAGCCGCCGCGCCATTCCGGAGTGGTAGAGGCGTCGGCGGAGAGATCAAACGTGCCAGCGGCGGCAAAATCGCTGCAAGGTCTACCGGTTTCCGCGTCAAGGGCGATGAGCCGCGCGTCGAGAGTGCCGAGAAAAATTCGCAGAGCGCAAGGTTCGCCGGGCTTGGCCTTGGCGTCCCGCCACGCGGAAACGCCGCGCGAAGTTACTTCCGAGTAGTTGCGCGTCAGGTCTACGTGCGGATCGAATTCCCAGATTCTCTCGCCGGTAGCGGGATCGAGCGCGAAAACTTTGTCATAGGGCGAGGTAAGAAAAAGTTTGTTGTCGAAAAGGATCGGAGTGGACTCGAAAGCGGCTTTGCGGATGAGATTGGTTTGGAGTTGCGAGGCGCCGGTGTGAAAGGTCCAGGCGACTTTCAGCTGCGCGACATTTTCGCGGGAGATTTGCGAGGCGCTGGAATAGCGCGAGCCGCCGGGATCGCTGCCGTAGGCGATCCATCCCTCACCAAGGGCGGCTTGTTTTTGCTGTTGTGCGAGAGACGCGGAGGCGGAGACAGCCAGCAGGAGAAATATCGTGAAAACGCGAATTGTACGGATGCTCTTTTCTGGGACACGCATAGTACGTTGATATCATTTTCCGGGCGGAGCGCCAATTGGCGGCATTGGAACACTACCATTCGCGCTGGTCGCCGGCAGGAAGCTGGAGCCAGTGGTCATTGTGATTTGGGAAGTTGAGCCTTGCTGTCAGCAACCTTGGTGGTCTGGATCATGAGCTGAGCGATGTAAGCAAGCAGAGCGCCCTGGCGAAGGTCGATTTTTCTGAGGGAGACGGGGGAGAAGAGTTGCGCGAGGACCAGATTGATGTCGGAAGGGGTCTTGACGTCAGGCGAGGTGGCGGTGAGAGCGGAGAAGAGACGGTCCGCTTCCGCAGCTTGCTGCGCGAGCACGGAGTGGTGAGCGGAAATGATGTAAGGAAGTGACGATGCGCCGAGGCAAAGCGATTACTTCATTTTCCCGAGGCTCGCATGTCAGATCCATCTACATTCTCTGGTCAATCAGAACCTAGCCAGGGCTGTGTTCCGTTTGATTCAACGCTCGCGAACGACTTTTAGCTGTTGGGCCACCTGCAACTAGACTTCGAGCAAGTGTTGCGTCGACCCATTGAGACCGCCCGACTAACCCGGCACTTGGGTTATTTTCGGGCTGTCCTTAATCCGCCAGGGTCGTTCGCGGATCGTAGCGGCCGTACCTGGGTCAAGCTTGCATCACGTCGAACCCGTGTAGCGCCTCGGCGACTCCAAGGATGCGAACTGCGGTGAGCCGGTGCCGGTGCAATTTTGCTGGAAAGGGGGAAACGCATGTTCATCGACTCGCGTCTCGGCCTCTTTCTTCTGGTCCCGTTGCTGTGCACGCCTCAAATTTCGGCTCGACAGTATCATTCGTCATGCTGCGCCCCGTTCCCGAAATTCAGCCTTTGCGGGACCACCAGCTCATTGAATACGGCCCCGTGCGTTTCCGGAACAAGTCCTTGGAACTGTGGCTGCCCAAAAGCGCCGACTGGTACTGTTCCCTGAACGGCCGCTTTCACCGCCGCCACATCTTCAGCGGATTCCTGCTCTTTTCGGTTGACGACAAACAAGAAATTAGCGCGCCAGTCGACCAACCGCGCCCAACAGCCCCAAATAGCGAGTGGTAGGTAGCGAAATCGTGTTCTACAACTTGTGAATGCGACACAGTTCTACGAAATCGGTACTTTGGTTTGCGGCCTAGAAACGGCCTAGAAACGGTACAAAAATGGACGGTACGGCGGCACAACCTACTGTGGAAGTTGGATGGTTTTGCCAGAAGCGGCGCTGCGGCGGGCGGCGTCCAGAATTTCGGTGACGACGAGGTTGGTTTCCAGCGACGAAAGTGCATCGGGTTTTGCTCCATCGAGGAGCACTGCACGGAGATAGGTGAGCGAGTCGTCGTAGGGTGTGGGGATGGCCGCGGCAGCGCGGTTGGTGGCTTGCGGTTCGTGCGGGAGACGGACGCTGACGTCATTCTTTGCGATGGTGAAGATGGAGCCGGTGCGGCCGTACACTTCCATATCCTTGCGATCGAAGGGCCAATTCCAGGAGGGTTGCAGAATGGCTTGAGCATGGGGATAAGTGAGGATGACTGTAGCCTCGTCGTCCACGTGCGGATAGATGTCCGGCTTGATTTGTTGCGTGACGGCGGTGACGCTGAGCGGCCGTTGACCGTCCATCAGCCAAGTCATGAGGTCGGCTCCGTAACAGCCGAAATCGAAGAGCGCGCCCGCGCCGTTGAGTTTTGGATCAGTGAGCCACGTAAAAAATTCCGGGGCGACATTGATTTCCTTGGGGCCTTGATGACCATCGTGAACGACGACTTTGCGGATTTCGCCGATGGCTCCGGAATGGACGAGATCGTAGGCGGCATGGTTGCTGGGATACCAGGATGTTTCATAGTTGACGAGAACCTGAATTTTGGCGGCACGGGCGGCGTGGGCGATGGCTTGAGCGTCTTCGAAGGAAACAGCCAGCGGCTTTTCCATCATGACCGGGACGGAATAGTGGGCGCAAAGTTCAACGACTTTGCGGTGATCGTAAGTAGAAGTGTAGACCAGGACAGCTTGTGGCTTTGTGGTGCGCAGGGTTTCGTCGAGATCGGCGTGATAGAGAGACGGATCGAGATGGAATTTTGCGGCATAGCGATCGAAGATAGCGCGATCAGGTTCAGCGATGGCGATGATCTGGATGTCGGAGCGATTGAGGGAGTGAGAGAAGAACCCGTCGGCGTGGCCGTGAACCAGGCCGGCGATGACTACGCGGAGAGGCGGTTTGGTGTCAGCGGCGGGGAGCGCGATGACGAACAAAAGTGTGATTGCGATTAGGGCACTGTAACGAAGGAAACCAGTTGGCATGCGAGCGGCTCCGAAAAGCCAGAGGATGATACCAGTCGATTGGAGAACGGTCACAGGGCGTTTAATCTGGGTAGTGGCTACTTGGGAAATTGGACGCTTCCTCTTATCAACCGCAAAGCGCACTGAGCACAAGTAAACCCGCCCCATAGCATCTGTCGCAAATTGCGCGGGATGCGAATTTGCCCATGTATTCTATGACACCCACGCCCAATATTCCGCCGATGATTAACATATATGTTAAGTGGAATAGCTTTTAGTGCGGTTCGCTCGCCGACGGTTCCGTCATTAGAGCATGGTTTGTCTTCGCTGGCCACTCCCGGAACGGAGGCCTGCGACGCCGCAGGCGGCGCGTTTAGGCCGCAGTGGA
>WNFR01015500.1_pt1 | contig 19447 bp, 18 predicted proteins | sample 5400221 | NCBI WGS metagenome assembly WNFR01 (sample SAMN13153357, study PRJNA577476) | soil metagenome | isolation source: 40 cm soil under Madrone tree | place: USA:California | collected 2016-06-14 | reverse complement strand
CGAAGTATCGCCAAATAGTCTGAAGGGGCTAGTTCACGCTGAGCCATGATCTCTCCTCCGCTCGGGACTGCACGGACACTGCCAGGGCAAAACCTACTCACCTCTAGCTAATCCATGTCTCATCATAGACTTACATCCTTACCGGTCCAAACGTCGAGCCAAAGCTAGGTAACAATTCCGAACCGACTTCCATCATTGGGCAAAATTGTTTCCCTTTATTCCCTGCCACCGGGAAGGCCCTCTAATCATCTGGCCCTTGTCTTGGGGACGCAACTGGGATTGCATTGGAACGACCAAATGAATTCGAAACCCTAAACCTATACGTTCCAACAGGTTAACCTACTAGAGCCAATGCACGTCTAGAAGAGCTTTGCTGAAGGGGTCGTTGGCACGGAGATTGCGATGGAGGCTCATTTGAGTCTCGATGAGTCAAACATTGGAAAACCACGTACCTAGAGCTGTCATCGATGCTGGATCTAGATGGCAAGGCTGGCTACAGGTCGCTGGGCTCGCAGTCTTACTGGGGGTCCTTTATCACCGGGTTTTTGCTCAACTCGCCGTACAGTGGTGGACGGACCCGAATTATTCTCATGGCTTTCTGGTGCCGTTTTTTTGCGGATGGCTCATTTGGAGACAGCGAAAGAAGCTGTCGAATATTCCCAAGGCGCCAACTTCCGCTGGTCTTTTCGTAATTGTCGGTGCGTTGGGCATTTTGGTGCTCGGCGTTTTGGGCGCCGAGAATTTTCTGGCACGGACTTCGCTCTTGTTTCTTGTTGCGGGTCTTGTGATCGACTTCTGCGGTTGGCATTACTTTCGGGCTCTCATCTTTCCCTGGGCTGTGCTGTTTCTGATGGTCCCGCTACCGGCGATCCTATTCAATCAAGTTGCTCTACCGCTGCAGTTCCTCGCCTCCCGACTCGCCAGCGGGCTGCTGGAACTCGTGGGAGTGCCTGTTCTGCGGGAAGGAAACGTGATCAATCTACCCTCTCTCTCGCTCGACGTAGCGGAAGCATGCAGCGGGCTACGATCACTTGTTTCGCTCATTACGCTGTCGGTTTTTTACGGTTGCGTCTTCGAGTCACGCGTCTCACGACGCCTCCTGCTCGTGCTTTCTTCGGTTCCCATTGCTGTCGCGGCAAATGGAATCCGTATCGCAGGGAGCGGGATTCTCGGCCAGTATTGGGACCCCAGCAAAGCCGAAGGATTTTACCATCTGCTCTCCGGATGGTTGATCTTTGTCCTGTGTTTAGGGCTGCTCATGCTGTTCCACGCGATTCTTCGGCTGACCGGCCCGCGTGCGCAATCGAGGCACGTCTGATGCGCTTGGCTTCCTGGCGACGCTTTGTACCAGTTGCTGTTCTCTTCGCCGCGACTGCTGCGCTATTGGAAGCAAGGAGCATAAACGAAACTGTGCCGCCGCACCGGAATCTGATCACCTTTCCAGTGTCAGTAGACGCGTGGCGCGGAACGGATCTTCCGTTGAGTCAGCGTGAGCTGGCAGTTCTCGGGCCGGGCGAGTTTCTTGTTCGTGATTATCAACGTCTTCCCGAGGAACCTCCTGTCAATCTATACATCGCCTATTTCCCATCGCAACGCTCGGCCGACACGATTCATTCGCCACGGAACTGCCTTCCAGGAGCGGGTTGGACACCCGTCGAATCTGGCCGGTTCGCCCTGAAGCGCGCCGGTCGTGAATCGCTCGTGGTGAATCGTTACATCGTCGCAAAGGGTCTGAACCGCGAGTTGGTTTTTTACTGGTATCAAGCTCACGCCCGCGTCACCCCGAGCGAGTACTGGGCAAAGATATATCTGGTTACCGATGCGATAAGCATGAACCGGACCGACGGAGCTTTGGTGCGGGTCGTTACGCCCATTGAGAGTCAAGACGACGAGTCAGTAGCCCAGGCCAGGGCGCTCGCGTTCACTCAGCAGATTTTGCCGTTACTCGATTCTTATATTCCGCGTTGATCGGAGAACGCAAGCCGCAAGCATTGATACAACGCAGCGGTTCTTTCTACTACTTGGCAGGAGCGAAATGAAATCGCGCAGGCGCACTACGAACTTGCCCAATGCCATCTCAAGCTAGCGAACTGGCAACAGGCCTATCAGGAGTTGATGAGGACGGTTAGTCTCCAGCCTGAAAACTCAAAAGCGCAGCTCAACCTCGGAAGTCTGTTTCTTGCCGGTGGCAGGTTTCTTGACGCTCGGTTTCGCGCCGAGACAGTTTTGAAGGATGATCAGCGCAATCCGGAAGCGCTGGTGCTGCTTTCCCGAGCGGATGCCGGTCTGAACGATCTCGCGAAAGCTCTGAGCGAAGCGCAAAAAGCCGCGGAGATGGACCCTAACCGCGCAGCGTCGTATATGAACGTCGCGTGGATCGAAGAAAAGAAGCAAGACTTACCTGCGGCCGAGCGGGATCTCCAAAAAGCGATTTCGACGGACCCGAAATTTCTCGCAGCCATGATTGCTCTGGGCAATCTATACGAGCGGCAGAAGCGTTGGACTGAGGCGGAAAGGGAATTCCAGGCAGCGATCGGACTGGAACCTCAGAATATAATGCCCAGAGCGGGTCTCGCCGGCCTCTATCTGATGCAAGGACAGAAATCCTCTGCCCAACAGGTGCTCCAAGAGTCGAAGGAAGTGCTCAAAGACAATCCGGCTGGATATCGCATGCTGGGTGACTTCTACATCACCCAGGGAGAGCCCGACAAAGCGGTAGAGGAGTTCGCGTCACTGCACGCAGAGCATCCGAAAGATCTGCTGGTCACCAAGACATACGCTCAACTCCTGATCCTTCGAAACCGGCTGGACGAAGCGACGAAGTTAAACGACACCATCCTCAAGACGTCGGCCTCGGATACAGATGCTCTCATTCTGCGTGGCCAAATTATGACCCGCCAGGGCCATCCGTCGGACGCGATCCACGTTCTTGAAAAAGCGGTGAAGGATGCTCCGAACAACGCTATCGCACACTACTATCTTGGTGTGGCATATGCTGGAGTTTGGAATCTTGGTCAAGCCGAGTCCGAATGGCTGCGTGCTGCACAACTTCAACCGCGTCTTGTGGAACCGCAAAGGTCTCTAGCGAAAGTGGCCTTGCGAAAGAACGACGCCACGTTGGCTGATCGCGGCAAACGATTGATGGAGATTGAGCCATACTCTCCTGAAGGATATGTTTTTCATGCTGAGGCCCTCTTCCGGCGCGGCGATCGAGCCGGGGCGGAAGCAGATTTGAAGAAGGCGATCGAAGTGGCTCCGCTGGATTCGACCGGTTACGTCCGCATGGGCGATCTTCGTTTCGGTCAGAAGCGCTTTGCCGACGCCGAGAAATTCTACGCGCAAGCGCTGAGCGCTAACCCGTCTGCCGCCGATGCGCTTACCGGTCTTGTCAACGTTGACCTCGCGCGCCGGCAGCTCGATAAGGCATTGCGGCGCGTGCAAGACCAGATCGCGCACGTGCCAAACAGCAGCGCCCTGTACGCTCTTCTTGGACAAGTGGAGCTGCGGAACAAGGAGCAGGGCAGAGCAGAGACAGCGTTCAACAAAGCAACAGAACTCGATCCCAATAACGTTCCGGCGTTTCTCCTCCTGGCGTTCGTTCAAGCGTCACGAGGATCCGTGGACCAAGCGATCGGAGACTATCAGCGCGCGATTCAAAACAACCCGCGTGACGTCCGCCTCTATCTTTCACTGGGCAGTTTGCTCGAAACCCGAGATCAGTGGCAGCAGGCGGAAGAATATTACAAAAAGGCACTGGAGATTCAACCTGATTATCCCGCCGCCGCGAATGATCTTGCCTACCTGATGCTCGAACATGGTGAAAACATCAACGTCGCATTTTCTCTCGCCGAGACGGCGCGCCGTGGATTGCCCGAACTGCCGAACACCGCCGATACCCTCGGCTGGGCCTATTATCACCAGGGTGTTTACAATGCCGCGATCGATCTGCTGGAGGAAGCGACCAAAGGAGATTCGAAAAATCCTACCTACTATTACCACCTCGGAATGACTTACGAGAAGTCCGGTAATTTCGCCAGGGCGAAAAAAGAACTGGAAACTGCTCTTCAGATCAACCCACAATACAGCCAGGCCAGCGAAATTAGGAAGGTCTTAACGGAAGCGATGCAGCAAAACTAGCGCGGGTATCCGCCCCGACCACGCGTATCCTTTGGGAGTTCAATCAAGCGGTATTGCCTCCTGTCTGGACCTGGACGAATCTCTCTACCTCATAACAAAGGTGGAGCAGCGTTATGTCATCGCGCATCCCAGGTGACAGCCTTCGCATTGTTCGTTACTTCTTTTCGACTATTCCCTTTCCGTGAGTACGATGCGCTATTCCCAGTTCCAATCTGGATCCCGGCTGCGCGTTGGTCAGCGCGGCAGATATCGCCTAAGAAACGCGTAGCTCGCGGTCGTCAGCCCGATTCCAAGAAGGACATTGCCCGGATAGAGTGGGCGGCGAGACAGTCCCTCGAGAATCGGCTCGAGGAGAGCGCTAGGAACAAACAGGCCGCAACCGACTGCCAGTGCCGATATGCGCTTCGAGATTCTTGTCGCGAGCGCAAGGGCACAACCGAGTGACACAAAAATCAGTCCGTAGTAAAGGGCTTTGTACCCGGGCGTTTCAAATTGACGGAGCTGACGTAGGTGACGAAAAAGTGCCGCCCCGGGACCCAATTCCATTGCGTAACCGCGCCTTCCGTCCCAATAGGACCGCAATGCGGCGCCATCGTAAGTGAAAAGAATCCTGCGCGTCCCGGCTGTAAGAAAGAACTTGCTGACCCGATATTCCGGCGGTTGGCCATATATTCCTGTTGTAGAGGTCCGAAGGCGAAAGACCAGGTGCGAAAGTTGTTGACCAAGCGCAAGATTCCTCTGGTCGGCATCCGGTGCCAGCGTCACCATCCATGCTGGACCGTACGACGACGTTCGTATCGCAGAGCAAACTACATACACGCTGAACTGATTTGCGTCACGAATGCGTTTCTGAACGGTCACGGCGGCGCTTTCCGTCTGCATCCACCCCAATCCAGGCAACAGTCCTGCCTTGAGTCCGGCATCGGTAGTGCCTTGTGGCGTCCAGTGCAGTTCAGGGAAGTGATCCGTTCCATCCTGAGTGTTCCGGGGGCTCGTGCGCCCATAGGAAGCCACGATGTTTCCGCCAGCCATGCTGGCCAGACCATTCTGAAAAACGTCGGGTACCTCAGCGGCATCCACCGCACGGTCCGCGATTGTGAGCTCAAAAATCTGTCCATGCCACGGATACTCGCCATTCGGAACATTGCCGATTACCAGAGGGTAGGAAAGATTCCAATTACTCAAGTTAGCCTCAAGGCTGAGAGGTATTGAAGCCACTATCCCAAGGGCCGCATATACGATAAACCTGAGGATCCGTAGGAAGTTGTCGAGGAAGCATGAGAGGAGCTGGCCTATCCTGTAGCCGAACCTTCGGAAGAGAATCCATCCCAGCGGGCCGCCCGCCGAATTCGCGAGTACGTCGAACCACGAACTTGCCCTCGTGGGCATAAAGTTTTGCGTCAACTCGATACAGAAGGAGAAGGCACCGCTGGCTGCGCACGTCAACACTAGGGCCACAGGCCATCGGAATTTCCACTTGTCCAGTCGCCATCCCAAACCAAAACCAAACGGAACGAACAGCAGAACGTTCAAGAAAACATCCCGCCAGTCCGGATACTTCTCAAAGAACCAGAGGAAGAACGGCTCTTGACGGTGCTCGACAGTTTCGCTCGGGAGAATCTGATAGGGAAACAGAGTGAGCAGGGCAATCAGTATGCATGCTGTATAAAACAAAAAGGGACCCCAATCATCTAGGCGGGATTCTTGGGACGCTGCTGTATCTCTGGAAGCGCGCAGTGGCCGGCGTAGCTTGCTCGGAATGGTCAATGTTCTTTGAGGGATTGTATCGTGAACGAAGACCCATTAGATGCCCCGGAAGCAGGTCGCAAGCAGGTCTACGCAGTTCTGGCGGAAGTCCCCGCCGCCGGGTCAGATGTGGAAACCACTTTCTCTTTTTGGGAGTCGCAGAATCCGAAGCATAAACCGCCTGCTGTCCTCTGATCAACCGCGAGATCGCGAGTAGGGCATAGTCTTTATCTTCCACCATTTCAACAGGTTACGATCGGTTCGATACCACGGTCGAGGGGAGATTTGGACCCCCGCTTGCTTTACTTTCCTACTAAGAGAGCGCATTTGCGCCCATCTTGATGTTCTTATATGCCAGCGAGTCCAGTCCGGCTTCGCCAAGAGGCAACCTGCGGATGAACCCAAAACACAAAGGTTTGAACGTCTTCTCGACGTGCCCCCGGTCCGATCGACCTGTTGCGGGTGCGGACTATCTTCGCGAAGTCGAGGACGTCGCCCGCTGGAGTGAGCAGAGCGGCTGCAAGGGCATTCTGGTTTACTCCGACAATTCAATGCTGGATCCGTGGATCGTCTCGGAAAGGATTTTGCAAGTTACCGAGACGCTTTGCCCCTTGGTGGCCGTGCAACCTATTTATATGCATCCGTACGCCGCTGCGAAAATGGTTGCGACGTTTGGACACCTCTACGGCCGTCAGATTTACCTCAATATGATCGCCGGCGGATTCAAAAACGACCTCGTCGCGCTAAACGACACGACGCCTCACGACAAGCGTTACACGCGCCTCACTGAGTACACTTGCTTGTTTCTTCAGTTGCTCAAGAGCCAGGATCCGGTGACTTTCGAGGGCGAGTTCTATAAAGTGGACAAACTCAGGATGACTCCGGCGCTCCACCCCGAGCTCGTACCGGGGGTCTTCATCTCGGGATCATCCGAAGCCGGCTTGCAGGCCGCGCGCGCAATCGGCGCAGTCGCTGTCCAATACCCGAAACCGGCAAGCGAATGTGCGGCGGAGCCTCCGCCAGCAGGGCTCGAATGCGGCATCCGTGTAGGAATCATCGCGCGTCCTGACGAAGAGGAGGCCTGGGACATCGCGGAGCAACGTTTTCCGGAAAACCGCAAAGGAGAAGTAACCCATCAGCTCGCGATGAAGATTTCCGATTCGACATGGCACAAGCAACTTTCCGTGACTGCGGAAAAGACTCGCGACGTCCGCAGCCCTTATTGGCTGCGTCCATTTGAGACGTACAAGACATTTTGCCCCTATCTAGTCGGAAGCTACGCGCGCGTTTCGGAAGAACTCGCTCGCTATGTCGAGCTCGGTCACGAGACCTTCATCCTTGATATCCCCCCCAACGAAGAAGAACTCCACCACGCGGGAAGTGTATTTGAGATGACGGCAAAGCTCGCTAATTGTTCGAACGTCGGCGGGTAGGACCTAAGACCGCGACCTCGTGACATGAAGTCGCCAACCTCCGATTCGAAATGGATCCAAAGACCAAGCAAAGAGCCATTGCTGAGCAAGCGATTCGGCTCGGTGGCGCGGCGGTCACCTGGGTCTCGTAGACATCGCTCACCCGAATACGCAGGAGTTCGGCCACCCCTGCTGTGACGTGAGTGCGCCTAAGCGTTCTGTGGACGCGGGACACCGTTGCGCTCGGCAGGAAAACGTCCGTTGCCCCGAACATCACCTGATAGCTTGCCGCCCGCGCAGGGTGAAGATGCGAGTGCGAGCCTAGCTCGCTGTCCTCCGCCTTGTAGACAACGCCCATACCCAGGAGTTGTTGGTAGCCGACACGAGAATAATTTGCTCAACTTTGGCAGACTCCTGCCCTTGGGGGATATATAGATTCTGGAGATCGAAGGTGACCACGAATCGGTTTCGACCGTTATGTACCACTGCATCTTGGAGTTAGCTGGCCTCGGAAAATCTTGAGCTTGTCCCCTATGCTTGGAATGAAATATGCAGGCCTACTTATTGCGGGCTGCTTGGTCGGACCTTTCGATTAACCGAGCCTCGTGATTTCGCAAGAAAATCATTTGAGCTGGACCCAGTAGCCCGCGCCAGAACCTCTCGCCCGTAAAATTGACTCCTATCTGTCAGGTATCCGTTTGATAAAATACATGAATCGCACATCATCATCCAGCACCGGGTCGTGCTGGAGAACCTTGATGCTCTACGCAGTAAGTTCCTTGAGATCTCTAATGGTTCTGCCATCCCACTGAATACCTTAGGACGGCCGTCCGCCGCATGGGGGCAACCCTTGGTTGACCAAGTACCTAGAGTCGAAATCCCGCGCGAAAAGGGTTCCTCAAAGAGAGGCGCCTGTCGGCTCTACCATGATGTGATCGAGAGCGCCGGGTTGGGATTCGAGCGGTTTCACTGATCCCGGAACGACAAAATGCAAATTGAGTCGACCGGAATTCGAAGCTGAGTACTTACTTACTCGGTCTCCTTCACCTCTCGCTCTCGAGCGGGGGCATACGTAAGCGAAACTCTGGGCCAGTGAGATTTCTGTGGTACGCGGCAGAGTAGGTCTGCTTCTCAGCTCAAGCGAGCTCCAGCGCGCTGGAGCTATTTTTTGTCCCGTGGAGACGACGTTGGCAGGCTCATCCGAAAGCGCGAGAGCGCTTCACCGAGATTTTGGATGAATGCCTCCGAGTTAAATAGCTCGGCACTGGTTCGCAAACTCTCGGGCGAGGCGACCGGCTCGACCTCATCCAACTGGAATTCATGAGCAACATCTTCGACAATCTTCGGTTGAATGGTCCGTTGATGTTCTACGTATGCGTTGATCAGTGCGTGCTCGCAGAGCAGATTGACCACACGAGGGACCCCCAAAGAATACAGGTGGATGGTGTCAACAGTCTGAGGGCTGAAGATCGGTTCCCCGTTTGTCATCACGCCTGCGATACGCAACCTTTCGTTGATGTAGGCGTGTGTTTGCTCCTTGGTGAGCGGGGAGGTCTTACTTCGAATCGTGATGCGCTGTCGGAGCTGCCTCAGTTGAGGGAGCTTCAGTTTTTCGTCTAACTCTTGCTGCCCGGAAAGCACGATCTGCAGCAATTTTTGCGTTGATGTTTCGAAGTTTGTGAGCAACCGGATTTCTTCGAGAACGGGAAAAGTCAGATTTTGTGCTTCGTCGATAATCAGGACAGCAATTTCGCCCGCTCTGAAACGATCCACAAGCCATTGGTTCAGCTTCATCAGCTGCTGGCTCTTGGATCTGGAATCGCACGCGATCTCGAACTCAGCCAGAACAAAGTCCAACAGCTGGCTGGAATTCATCCGCGAATTGAAAAGAAACGCCGACTTTGTCCGCTGAGTATTCAGCCAATCGAGAAGACGGTTGACGAGCGTCGTCTTGCCTGTTCCGACTTCCCCTATGAGCGTGAGGATTCCCTTCCGCGTCTGGATGCCATACATCAGACCGGATAAGGCTTCCTCGATCTCTTTGGTGAGAAACATGTACCGAGGATCCGGGCTCACGTTGAACGGATTTTCTTTCAAGCCAAAGAAGGTTTTGTACATGGTTCCTAAACTCTCTTGATGCGACCACCGGTGCTTTCGATTTCGGAACCACTGCTCCCGACCCTCAAAAACCCACGTCTGATAATCCTAGGTTGCATTTTAACGGAGGACCAAAGGTCTGGTGTGCCACTGAAAACTTAGGAATAGTTGTTGTGTCGTGTAGTTCGTGCCGGGCGCGGCCGCGTGGGCGCTTTGGATCTGCGCCTGATATCCCAATGAAAAGTACGCTGTGCGACCCAGCGACCGGTTCAAACCTGCTCCGGCAAGCCACGTATCAAAGCTGCCAGCACTCAATATCTGGCGGTTCCTCGCATACCCGAAATTAACACTCCCGTTCCAAATTCGTGTCAGCCGCTTGCTCCACGTGGCGTTAACTTGATCTGTGTCTGCCCCATTAAACACTCCGCTGCCGCCGCTTACCCCATGCATGTAGCTCAACGCGATGCTATTCTGGTGGAATGCATAAGTTAGCGACGCGTTTCCGGAGCCTGAGATACGTTCTGTCGAGCTCCCAACGGGAACCCGAAACGTGGTAAATTCTGGCCCACCCGCGAGTTTCAGTGCCATTCTCCCGGTGATCTTCCTTCCGTATTCAAACTGGACGACGTGGTCACCGAGAGCTTGCGGATCACCCGGATAACGATAAGCGCCAAATCGGTACGTAAAGCCTATGCTATTCCTCCGAGTGATCGAGTAATCGTACCCGGCGTTAAGAATTTGGGTGTCGCTGTCGATATTTCCTGGGTCGATGAAGCGCAAGATCCCGTACGATCCTGCGACAGTGACGGATCCTCTCGCGCTCACTTTGTACGTAAGTTGAGCAGCAGACGAATTACTGTATCGAGGACCGATTGTCGTCAGGATGGTTTGACTTGGTACATAACCAGTCTGCAGCCCGGGCAGAGGCACGGCGAGAGTGCCGGCGATCCCTGCTGTGGATAGTGCGCTGGGACCCCCAAATCCAAAGCTGCTCTCCGGCAAATAGGAGAACTCGTCCACGAAGAGCACCTGCCATCTCCTTCCATCCATCTCGTAGTTCGCCGAAAGCTGTTGATATTGTTCGTTGCCTTGTGCGCTATCGGTCGAGAAGTAGCCGCCGCCCGAATAGTTTGCTGATAGGGTGGAATGCCTCCAGGCTCCCAGCAAACTCAGATCCGTGCTCACAAAACTAGTCGTGTTCCAGCCGGAGTTTGCCCCTCCATTCAGGGAATTCGAGCGCGAAGTGTTGCTGTATTCAATCCCCGGCACCCAATAACTGTGCCGGATTTCAGGAGTTCCGAGCGTGGGGTTCTGGACGCCGCTGAGAGGCTGGTTATCCGGCTGAATGGATTGTGTCACCTGATTCGTGTCCTGCTGATTGTCGGCTGTATCGAGAAGCAGCGAATATTGATGCGCCGCCGGTTTTGGTTCTTGCTGGGCCAGCAAGGGCGATGCGCAGAGACACGCAGCCGCCATCCATAAAATCCCATACGCGACTTTGTTAAAATCGTTCATTTGCGTACCTCACGGCACCACGATCACGTCTCCGGGCTGCAATTCGATGTTCTGTTCAGGATTTTTGCCACTGATCCCTTCCTTGTAATTGAATGGGAGCTTGACCTGCTTGCCGTTCTCGGTTCGGAGCACATGAATGTTCTTTATTCGTGCAAACTGAGTGAATCCGCCACAGCTCGAGAGCGCCTGGAGCACGGTCATGTGTGGCAGGAGGGGGTATGCCCCTGCCTTCGCGACCTCTCCGGTCACGTAAATCCGCCGGCTGTTGATTTCCGTCACGCTCACGGTCACTTGCGGGTTGTTGATGTACTTCTTCAACCCTTCCGAGATTGTGCTCGCGAGCTGCATTGCGGTAAGCCCCGCTGCCTGCACGTCGTTCAGGAGCGGCAGAGAGATCATGCCATCGGGCCGCACTGGTACCGTTCGCGTCAGTTGGTCTTCTCTCCAGACATCGATTTTCAATACGTCCTGCGGTCCAATCTTGTACGCCGGCTCCTGCCCAGTGCTCTGTACCGCTGCTGCAGTGGTTGGTCCTTTTGGGTCCTTCGCTTCTTCCTTCTTATCCTGCAGGGTGCGGAGCTCACTTCTTGCGTGTGTGCTGCCCACCATCAACGAGGCCGTCAGCAATATTAGAATCTTGGTTCTCATTGCTATTCTTCACCTAACGCGGCTTCTACGCTTCCAAGCCTGTCTGCTTGATCTTGTACAGGAGAGACTTGTAGCTGATCTGAAGTTCCCGCGCCGCTCGCTTCCGATTCCAGTGCGTCCGTTCTAGAGCTCTCAGAATCAACTCGCGCTCCGCTTGCCGCGAAGCCGCGCGTGCTGCTACTTTCAACGAGAAACTCCGCTGTTCCTCCGGAAGCTTCGTTTCCACCTTGGGTCTCGTCCGAAGCTCGTCGATAGCCTTCCGGGCATCGCCAAGCACTGCGACCTCTCGCGCAAGGTTTTCCAGCTCCCGGATGTTCCCTGGCCAGTCATGGCTCACGAAGAATCCCATTTCTTCAGCGCTCAGCACGGGAGCTTCGCGTCCCGATTCAGCGGCATGCTTCGCGAGAAAATGCTCCAACAAAGTAGGGATGTCTTCCCTTCTGTCCCTCAACGGGGGCAGGCGTAGGCAAACGCCGTTGATTCGAAAATATAACTCCCTTCGAAATCTCCCTACGTCGATCTCCGTCTCAAGATTCCTGCACGTGGAGGCGATTAAGCGCACGCGGTTGTGGCTGTTTTCGTCGATCTCCCCATCCGGTAGGAGCGAGAGTAGAAACTTTTGGCACGCAAGGTCCAGCTCATCGATCCCGTCAAGAAACAGGGTTCCCAGACGGCCTTCAGGACCCTCACCATTGCCCCGCAAATCGGACTTCAGCTGGGCGAGGAATTCTCCCGGTTCCAGGGCTCGGCAGCTCAACTTCTTGAGTGGCGTGTGGCAATGCTTGGAGAGCCTGTGAATCAGGCGCCCGTAGACTTCTTTTCCGGTTCCGCTCTCTCCAAACAACAGCACAGGAATGTCAGTGGCTGCCATCTCCCGCACAGTCGTGTTCAAGTTCTGAATTGCAGGCGAGTGCCCATACACGAAGCCTGGGGCGCCAACTAGATCCTCGGCGTGACTGAGGGAAGTACTCATGTCTGGATGGGTTTAGAAAGCAAGTCGGATTCCAAGTTAGTTCAGTCGCCACAACCTAGTCGGCATCTAACCTGTTCTGAATCTGCGAGTTAAAAGGATTGCGATTCAGGGGCGGCCAAGAAGGTCGTCAAAATCCCATTTTCCTTCCACGAAGTGGTAAGATCTTTTCCATCTCCGGACTTCCTCTTGCCCTCTTGCCCCTAGAACGATTTTCTGTCGTGGCTTTGTACAGAAAGCGACCTACCAGCGTCTTGCAAGGGAATATTTTGCATCGATAGCCACTGTCAGGCAATTAACTCTTATGAAATACTTACGTTGGTCATGCGAAGGGATGATGATTGCTGGGATGCAGACCGGGATTTCGTATGGTACGTGCCTCCCGGCAGGAGCATGAATTCATCTTTCAGCCCCCGGAGCCGGGTACAGCGGCGTTGCTCCTGGCGGGGATAATTATCCGTTGTTGTTGTCAAATACCAGGCTCGGCACAAGCGGGTGTCCGCGAATTGCAGCTCGAGCCCTCAGGATTTCGTCAAGACAAAGTTTCCAGCGATCAGGGCATCCACGCCCGAACAGAAGTAACTTCGCACCGCATCGCGCGGTGTGATCACCAAGGGTTCACCGAAGAGATTGAACGAAGTGTTCACCAGCAGCGGCGCCGGGGCGTTTTCTCCGAAGCGTTTAAGCAGCTTCCACAGCAGGGGATTTGCGGCGCGTTGGACGAGGTGCAGACGGATCTGGTCCCCTTGCAGGAGGAATTCCCTCAGCATTTCACGGCATTCTCGGCGGGCAAACCCCATAGTTGCCATAAATTGTCCCGCGGGAGAACACTCGAAAAAGCGAGCGTGATCTTCTTCGGGAATCGAGAGTGCAAAGGGGCGAAAGAATTCCCGGTGTTTCACATAATCGTTGAGGTTTTCTTTCACGTAGTCGGCCCACGGAGAAGCCAACAGGCTTCGATTTCCCAAAGCCCGCGGACCGAATTCTGCCGCGCCCTGGAACCAGGCAACGATTTTGCCTTTGCAAAGAAGTCGAACTGCTTCTTCGATTTTTCGATCATCAGAATCCACCCAACGATAGGCCGTCTTGCAATTATCGAGCACATTCTTAATTTCCTCGTTCGAATAACCTGGACCCCAATCCAAGCGCACAATGGGCGCGGACCGAGGTTTCTTCTGCACCTTGTGCCAAGCCAGCCATGCGGCGCCTAGAGCCGTCCCTTCATTTCCCGCTGCCGGCTGAACGAAAACTTGGTCGAAGCCAGTGTTCCTTTCCACGTCGGATACTATCAGCGGATTCAGGAACAGCCCGCCCGCCAGACACAAGGATTTGAACCGGAATTGCTTGCGGAGATGCTCGAGAAGGTCCGTCACGACGATTGAACACGCTCGTTGGACGCTCGCCGCGATATTTGCACGAAGCTGTTCGCTTGCGACTTCCCGGGCTGGATTGAGAATTCCAATGCGCTGGTAGAACTCATCTGAAAAGGCCACCTGACCAGCAAACCCACGGCGAAAAAATCGTGGATTGATACTTGGCCAGGGATCTCTTCCACGCCGCAGGATTTCCAGGAAAAGATTAGAAAAGACGGGTTCTCCGGTCATGCTGAGCCATTGTGTTTTGTGTTCCTCGGAATGCCACTGAAAGCCAAGGAGTTCCGTAACTTGGGAATAGACCCACGCGACAGAGTTTGGGAAGCGAATCGAGCGAAGCTCGCGAATCTCCGACCACTCACCCTCGGCGAGAAGACCACAGCGTCCATCTCCCTTGTCGTCTAAGGTGAGAATCAGTGCGCTGTCGAAGGGAGAAGCGTAAAAGGCGCTCGCAGCGTGGCAGAGGGAGTGCTCAAAGCGGATTACGGGAACCGCTGGTTTGCCTACGAGAATGCCCAGAATTCTAAGGTTGTTCAGTTGCCTCGATAATTCGTTGGCCAGGTCAACCTGATAATAGATACTTGAAATAGGCGCCCTGAGCAGCTCTTTAGCACGAAATAGCGCTTGCCTAGCCCACGCTTTCACTGGCCGGCCGCTTACCGCGACGAGGCCAATGTCTTTCCATTGCGCCCGAGCGGTCTTGAGAGCGAAGTCGATTGCGTGGCGTGGAATGCCCTCACATTTCCGTGTACGAAGGAGTTTGCCCTCCTCGATGGCGGCAATGACCGCGCCTTCGGCGAGTAAAACCGCCGAGGGATCATGCGCCAACGATATAGCAAGGATATTCATGTCCCGAAATTGCCCGCGTGAGTTTACTCCAAGGCTCTTATTCCGTGTCAGCACAATTAGATTTCTGCCGGGCAAGTTAACGCATCCTAGGTCCACCCGACTCATTTGTGCGGCCGATGGCGGTGCTGTAAGCTCTTTCGGTCCGGTCGGGATGAAGTCAATAAGCTAATGCAGGTCCTCAAACCGGGGAAGTTTGACAGACGGCCAGACACATGAAGGTGTTCCGCTGGGGCTCGTTGGCTGGCATAGACTGCGTGTCGTTCAGACTCCGGTGAGGTCACAGAAGCCCCTGCGCGTGTAGCCTGGCTGGCGAGCCTTCTTCACACCAACCTTCCTCTGTATACGGCTGAGTGTGGCCTTCTGTGCCGATGACGGCCTGCTTCCGCTGTACGGCATACCCGCCACGCTCCACTCTGTGTCTGTCATCGCTGCGAGCAGCGCGAGAATCGCCAGGAACGGGATTGACTTGACCTCCTCGCGGACGAAGAATACGCGGTTGCCCGTCGCCGACCTGCTGCGGCAGTCGGTGTGCGCTCGCTTGGCGGGGTAAGACGATGCCGGGCCTTGCGAAGCCTCGTTCCCATTCACGTCGTTGAGGCACGAGGGGCCCTGCTCGCGCCCCCTGATAGGAAGACGATCAACGAGCGGCACTCACTTGGCCTCGAGAATGGGCGAAGGCTTGCCAGATAGTAATAGTACCTACGCAGATGAAGTCATCACGCCGGAATTAGGAAAGGCCCTGCACAATTGTGGTAAACATTTGCAAATAAGGATTTTGGACGCAAGACCGTCACCTTGCGCATTGTAATAAATCCTTTATTATCAATATCAAGGAAGCCGGAAAAACTCCCTCGGACTTCTTACTTTTGGCATGATGATTGCGGACACATCTTATCAATGGTATGTCGCTCTAGAGGTATTACCCTGGAGGAAGCGTGAAGAAACTATGGATCAGTGTCGGAGTAACGGCGGTTTTCGCTTTAGCCTCTGGGGGCGCTGCAAAGGCGGATGACATCCACCTTTGCGCTACCGCTGCGGCTTGCACTGGAAATCCTGACAGTGTGCAGCTCACCGGTTCGACGACGGCTTATGTATACGGTAAGACGTACAACCCAACCCCGGACACGCTGTTTGTCGCGGTCTTGACTCCCGTCGCCGACAATTCGGGCAACTGGAATAGCGTTAGCGGTTTGACGCTATTCCAAGTGCTTAACGAATCCCCTTCGCAGCTCTTCCCAAACTTGTCTAGCGCTATATGCAACCTAGAGGGGGGCGCCGGCTGTGGCGGGGCGAGCACCGGCTTTTCAGCAATGAGTTTTAACGTTACGGATTTCCCAGTGAACTCGCTGAACCCATGGTCCGTCGGTGTGCCGGACACGAGTCCACTGTCCTTCACGTTGCCAGGCTCTCCATCCGGTGGCGACATTTACATTGCATTCTTAGAGGATGCTACCGGCGCCCTCGTTGCGGTCAGTCCGTGGAGCTCGAGTCTACTCGTTACCCCGGAACCCGGAACGTCGACCCTGATGGTCACCGGTCTGATCGGACTTGGCGCTATCCTCCGTCGGCGGATTTCGAATTCGTAACTTTCGCCACACTTTGGGCCACAGCGTGCGAATCTGCGCCATGCCCGATTGCCAGATCTGATTCGGCGTGCTGGCCTGCAGGCGACCACACCCCCTCTCCGACAGGCACGGAGACGCGGTGACGACCTTACTAGCAACCCACAATCTCCCAGCACCTGCTTGCGGTTCGCACGCAGAGCTCCCGCCAGATCCACGAAACCACCCGTCGATACTCGTACGCCAGCTTCTCCCCGCACGCCACCACGATCTGCTCATCGTAGCTTCGGTCGGAGCGGTTGCCTCGCGGCTTCTTCCAATAGTACAAGCTCGTTCTGGGCCGACGAGGAGGTGGGCTTGGCGTCCCATTCTGAGAGATCCGGCTTAAGCCTCTGTTTGCGGGCAATGGTTTACCAAATTCTGCGAAAACCCTTTCCGCGGGGGATTCCCATACAACGGGCTTCTACTAATGTATTGAAAGTAAAGGCTTTACTTGAATCGTTCTGGCATCGATGTTGCTTTCCAGATGATTCGTTATGGTGACACAACGCAATCGAAAAACCTCGCGTTTACACTTACACGCCGGCTTTCGTGTGGCCAAGAAAAGGTTAACTTGTCCGAGCGAGATCGCGTACGGGTATTCGATACGACGCTGCGCGACGGCGAGCAATCGCCTGGTTTCTCCATGAATACCGCGGAGAAAATCCGCATGGCGCGGCAGCTGGCGAAGCTCGGTGTCGACGTCATCGAAGCGGGCTTCCCGATTTCCTCGCGCGGGGATCTCGAAGCGGTGCGCGCCGTGGCGAAAGAAGTACGGGATGTGCCAATCGCGGCGCTGGCGCGCGCAAAAAAGGCGGACGTGAGTGCTGCCATTGAGGCCTTGGAACCCGCGGCAGCTTCGCGCTTGCACATTTTTCTGGCGACCTCCGACCTGCATCTGCGCGTGAAGCTGAATATGACCCGCGAGCAGGCCCTCGAAGCAATCAGCTCGATGATTCGATTCGGCCGACAACAGGTCAGTGAAGTGGAGTTTTCCGCTGAAGATGCGGGCCGGACAGATCTTGAGTTTCTGTGCCAAGTCTGCCGTGTTGCGGTCGATGCCGGCGCAACCATTCTGAATTTGCCGGATACCGTGGGCTACGCCGTGCCTGAGGAATACGGCGCAATGTTCCGCAAGGTGCGCGAGTACCTTGACGATCCTGTAGGAGTTACGCTCAGTGCGCATTGCCATGACGACCTGGGGATGGCGGTGGCCAATTCGCTTGCCGCAGTTCGCGCCGGTGTTCGCCAGATCGAATGTACGATCAACGGAATCGGGGAGCGCGCCGGCAACGCTGCATTGGAAGAAATTGTGGTCGCGCTGGCCGTGCGCAAGGAGAGCTTCGGAGTTACAACAAGGATACACCTCGAAGAACTTTTTCCGACGAGCCGCATGCTCTCAGAAATTACAGGTGCAGCGGTACCGCCAAACAAGGCAGTTGTCGGCGCTAACGCATTTGCCCATGAGGCAGGGATTCACCAAGATGGAATCATCAAGAATCCCGAGACATACGAAATCATTTCGCCGCAAAGGGTTGGCGTACCGGCCCGATCCCTCGTGCTTGGTAAACATTCCGGACGCAATGCGCTGCGCTTGAGTTTGCGGGATTTAGGGTATGAGCCCACCGACGTGGAATTGGCGGAAGTCTACCGTCGCGTGACGGCGCTCGCTGATCAGGAAAAGCGTGTTCGGCAGCGGGATCTGGTGGCCATCGCCCACGAAGTCATCCGCCGCGGCGCCGTAGCATTCCCGGTGGAAGGCGCATCGCACGTAGCTTAGACGTTCAGTGGCCTTTTGAATTTAATTTAGTTCAGGAAGCGAAGTTTTTTGGGTTGTGACACGGACAGGTAGAAATGCCTTCCCCACGGTGACCGGGGACTACTGTGAAGAAGAACATCGTGTTGTTGGCGGGCGACGGTATCGGCCCGGACGTGGCACGGCCAGTGGGTCAAATATCGCAGCGCGGATGGCAAGCCAACGAATCAACATTCAATGTACGGGTTCCGGATTCTAGATTTTTTTGCGGGCGTCGGGCTAAGTGCGAGTTGTTTCAACTCGATCTCGTCAGGAAAGGCGTGTAATACCAGGGAGGCCGTCAAACCCTGAATCGAAGGTCAAGACTCGCTCGATTCCATGGTGTTCCATGACGGCGAGATGCACTGCATCACGCGCAGAGACTTGCCGATAACCCAAGACGATTTGTTTCGCACGCTCTGCGATGGACCGATCAACGGCCAGCACCTGGTCGACGACGCCGAGCAGCGCGTCAAAAGCTGGTTGGATTGCGTCGCGGCGGTTGATAGCAACATAGCGGTGCAGGATCTCCTGGAGAACCTCGGCGTCCGTAACCAGGCGCTGGCGTTCGCCAATCACCTTTTCGAGCAAGCGCCGCGAGTCGCTCTTGTGGGCATGAGGAGCGCCAACTAGATACATGGGAATGTTCGAATCGACCAAAATCAAGGCTGCGCAGCCGTTCCGTATCCCTTCTCGATTTCGGCCAACATGCCCTCGATATCGCTCACGGGATATTCATGTTCTGCCGCCGCGCGGATGACTTCGAGCTTCTTGCTGACGCCGCCGATAGGCTCGCGGCGGCGGGCCAGGTCCAGTGCTTGGCGGACCCATTCGGCGATTGACATACGGCGTGAACGTGCCACGCGTTGAATTTCTCGATATTCCGGATCTTTCAGAATCACCTGTAATCGCTTAGCCACGACATGAGTCTATCTGACTCATATGCATGAGTCAAGAGAAGTTTAGCCTGAAATCCGAAGTTGAAGGTGGTTTCATAGAGACTCATTGATGGATTTTGGGCTCAAGTCGCGAGCCCAGAATGCAACTTCGGCGAAGTTGGGACACCGTAGGATAAGGCGTTTTCCAGCAGCGGGATGCGTGGTTTGAGGCCACCCCAGGAAGCCGACAAATGCAGCACCAAGCGGTGGCCGGCCCGGCCGAGCAAAGCACCGCAAAGAAAAACTTGTGCGCGCAGCGTGGCTGGCTGGCGATAGGTTTTACAGCCACTAGCGCGCTGGAATTCTCCAAGCAGATTGAACAGTAGCAGGATGCTGCGGAAGGCTGCTTCGGTGGCGAAGAACTCC
>WNFR01003420.1_pt1 | contig 19447 bp, 24 predicted proteins | sample 5400221 | NCBI WGS metagenome assembly WNFR01 (sample SAMN13153357, study PRJNA577476) | soil metagenome | isolation source: 40 cm soil under Madrone tree | place: USA:California | collected 2016-06-14 | reverse complement strand
TGATCCAGGCCTGGATCGACAGCGGCGCCACGTGTCCGTGACGGCGCCGTCCGGGCGCCGGTCAGCGCGCCTCGCTCTCGCCCGCGCTCGACTCGGAATCGTCCTCGCTCTCCACCACCGGCACGGCGTAGCGGCCCGTCAGCCAGCGATGCAGGTCGACGTCGGCGCAACGCCCCGAGCAGAACGGGCGGCGCTGCGGATCGGCGGGCTTGCCGCAGATCGGGCAGGGTTTCGGGGACGCGACGGGATCGGACATGGCGGCCTATCCTGCCCCTCGGGTGTCATTGCCCGCGCAAGCGGGCAATCTAGTATCCACAGATATGTGGATCGGGCGCTGAGATTCCATTGGCCTGGCTCGGATTACTGGATTGCCCGCTTGCGCGGGCAATGACGGCGGAAGGTCAGCAACGGCGCGAGCCCTGCAGGTGAGCCCGTCATCACTCGTCCACCCGGATGCGCGCCTCGGTGATGACCGGCCCCCATTTGTCGATCTCCGATTTGAGGTGGCGGGCGAGCTCCTCGGGCGTGGAGCCGACCGCCGTGGTGGCGATCCGGTTGAGCCGGTCCACGAAGGAATCTTCGCGCACCACCGTGGCGACGTCGGCGCTGATCTTGGCGACGATCTCGGGCGGCGTTTTGACGGGCGCGAACACGCCGTACCAGGACGACACGTCGAAGCCCGGCAGGCCGGATTCGGCGATGGTCGGCAGGTCGGGCGCCCAGGGCTGGCGCGTGAGCGCGGTCACGCCCAGGCCGCGCAGCTTGCCGCCCTCGATCTGCGGCAGGGCCGAGCTGGCGGTCGCGAACATCACGTCGATGCGGCCCGGAATGACGTCGTTATAGGCCGGCCCGGCGCCGCGATAGGCGACATGCGTCATCTCGATGCGCGCCATGCGCTTGAACATCTCGCCCGCGAGATGGACCGAGGTGCCGCTCGACGACGACGCGAAGGTGATGCGGCCGCGGTTGGCCCTGGCATGCGCGATGAATTCCTGCACCGTGCGGGCGGGCGAGGAGACCGGCACCACCATGATGTTGGGATAGGTGCACACCAGCGAGACCGGCGCGAAATCGGCGACCGGATCGTAGGTCAGCGAGGGAAACAGGAAGCGGTTGATGGCGTGGCCGAGCGAGGGCAGGAACAGCGTGTAGCCGTCCGGCTCCGCATGCGCGACCAGCTCGGCCGCGATATTGCCGCCGGCGCCGCCCTTGTTCTCCACCACCACCTGCTGGCCCCACATGTCCGACAGGCGGCCCGCCATGATGCGGCCGATCGCGTCGGCGCCGCCGGCCGGCGCGAAGGGCACGACCAGGCGCACGTAGCGGGTGGGATAGATGATGGTCTGGGCGCGCGCCCGCGACGTGCCGAACGCCGGCGCGAGCGCCGAGGCCCCAACGAGCTTCAGGCAATGTCGGCGGTCGATCACACTGGCCCCCGGTCGTTCGGCGCAATGTCCCCCGCCGTCATTGCCCGCGCAAGCGGGCAATGACGGCGGCAAATGTCACCCCGCGTTGATCCAGCCGAAGTGGATCGGATAGCCCTCGCCCGCGAGCAAGGTGACGGTCTCGTAGAGCGGCAGGCCCACCACATTGGTGTAGGAACCGACCAGCTTGACCACGAAGCTCCCGGCCAGCCCCTGCACCGCGTAGCCGCCGGCCTTGCCGCGCCATTCGCCGGACGCGAGATAGGCCTCGATGTCCTGCTCGGAGAGCCGCTTGAAGCGCACCCGCGTTTCCACCAGCCGCTGGCGCACGGCTTCCTTGGGCGTCACCAGGCAGAGCGCGGTGTAGACGCGATGATTGCGGCCCGACAGCAGGCGCAGGCATTGCGCCGCCTCATCGAGCAATTCGGCCTTGGGCAGGATGCGGCGGCCGACCGCCACCACCGTGTCGGCGGCCAGGATGTAGGCGCCCTGCAGCTCGTCGTCGGCCCGCAGGCTCGCGATCGCGGCGTCCGCCTTGGCGCGCGCCAGGCGGTTGGCGCAAGCGCGCGGCAGTTCGCCCTTCTGCGGCGTCTCGTCAATATCGGTCGGGCGCAGCGCATCGGGTTCGATGCCGGCCTGGTTGATCAGGCCGAGACGGCGCGGCGAGCCGGAGGCGAGCACGAATTGGGGACGGCCGATCATTGATTCCGTTTCTGGGGCTGCGTCTGCGAGTGATGGAATGCGCTGGCGTAAGGTCGATCCGCTGCAAGATTAAGTCGCGTCGGCGACGCGCCATGATCGCGCGCGAAACCTACCGGAGTCGGCCGATATCCACAACAGCCGCCGCCGCGGCGCACGCCGCGCCGAGCATTTTCATTCGTTGCCGGTCGATCGCACCGCGAAGCGCTCCTTGATCCGCGCGCCGAGCATGTCGCGCACCTCCCGATAGGCGTCGAGCCGCTGCGCGCGGCTGCCCTCCTGGCCGGTCGGATCTTGTGTCGGCCAGTATTCGACATCGGCCGCGATGGTGCGGGTGAGATCGAGCGCCTTGTGATGCGCCTCGGGCGACAGGGTGACGATCAGGTCGAAATTGAGCCCCTCCCAGTCTTCCAGCTCCTCGAAGGTCATCGGCCGGTGCTTCGAGATGTCGAGGCCGACCTCGTCCATCACCGCCACCGCGAAGGGATCGAGCTCGCCCCTGCGCACGCCGGCGGAGCCCACGTAAACCGCGCGTCCCAGCAGGTGGCGGAAAAGCGCCGCCGCCATCGGCGAGCGCACGGAGTTGAGTCCGCAGGCGAACAGCACCGCCTGCGGACGGGCGATGATCGGAGCACCCATCCCGGCTCAGCCTTTCCAGTGCAGCACGGTGATGAGCGTGAACAGCCGGCGCGCGGTGTCGAAATCGATGCCGATCTTGTCCTTGAGGCGTTCGATCAGCAGCTCGGAGCCCTCGTTGTGGAGCGCGCGCCGGCCCATGTCGATCGCCTCGATCTGGCTCGGGCTGGCGCTGCGGATCGCCTGGTAATAGCTGTCGCAGATCATGAAGTAGTCCTTCACGATTCGCTTGAGCGGCGTCACCGACAGATGATGGGCGATGACCGCGGATCGATTCCTCGTCGAGCGTGAGCTTCACGAGCCGCCGGTCGCCCGCGGAAGGCGCGGCGCTCATCGCCGGTTGAGCCGGATCGCGACCGAGCGCGCATGGGCGCTGAGGCCCTCGGCATCCCCCAGCGCGATCGCGGCGGGCCCGAGCGCGGCGAGCTGATCGGCGCCGCAACGGAGAATGGACGTGCGCTTCATGAAATCCAGCACGCCGAGGCCGGACGAGAAACGCGCCGAGCGCGCCGTCGGCAGCACGTGGTTGGAGCCCGCCACATAGTCGCCGATCGCCTCCGGCGTATGGGGCCCGAGGAAGATCGCGCCGGTGTTGCGGATGCGCGCCGCGAGCCCCTCGGCGTCGCGCGCCACGATCTCGAGATGCTCGGGCGCGACCGCGTCGACCAGCGGCACCGCCTGCGCGAGGTTCTTGACCAGGATGATGGCGCCGAAGTCGCGCCACGAGGCGCCCGCGACCGCGGCGCGCGGCAGGCTCGCGAGCTGCGCCGCGACCGCCGTCTCGACCTCGGCCGCGAGCTTCGCGTCGTCGGTGATCAGGATCGACTGCGCGGCGGTGTCGTGCTCCGCCTGCGCCAGCAGATCGGCGGCGATCCATTCCGCATTGGCGTCGCGGTCGGCCAGGATGAGCACCTCGGAGGGACCCGCGATCATGTCGATGCCGACCTTGCCGAACACCAGGCGCTTGGCCGCCGCCACATAGGCGTTGCCGGGGCCGACGATCTTGTCGACCGGGGCGATCGTCGCGGTGCCGTAGGCGAGCGCCGCCACCGCCTGGGCGCCGCCGATGCGATAGACCTCGTCGACGCCCGCGAGCGCGGCCGCCGCCAGCACCAGCGGATTGAGCCGGCCGTCCGGCGCCGGCACCACCATCACCAGCCGCTCCACGCCGGCGACCTTGGCGGGCACCGCGTTCATCAGCACCGAGGACGGATAGGCCGCGGTGCCGCCCGGCACGTAGAGCCCGACCGCCGCGATCGCGGTCCAGCGATAGCCGAGCTCGACGCCGAGCGCGTCGGTGAAGCGCTCGTCGCGCGGAACCTGGCGGCGGTGATAGGCCTCGATACGCTCGCGCGCGAGCTCGAGCGCGTCGAGCGCGGCGCGGTCGCAGGCCGCCGCGGCGGCCGCGATCTCCTGCGCGCTCACGCGCAGGCCGACGGCCCGGAGATCGATGCGGTCGAATTTCTGGCTGAGCTCGATCAGCGCCCGGTCGCCGTGGGCCACCACCTCCGCGATGATCGATCGCACCGCCTGCTCGACGTCCTGGGAGGCCTCGCGCTTGGTCGCAAGGAAAGCGGAAAACCGATCGGCGAAATCGGCGTCGCGCGTGTCGAGCCGCAGCGGCATGGCGAACCCCTTGGATGAGCGCTCAATGGCCCGCCCGCGAGGTGGCGTCAACCCTGTATGTCGGCCGACCCTGTCTCTCGGTCGTACGGCATCTCGGCCGTCATGGTTTCTCTGCCGTCATCGTCCGCGAAAGCGGACGATCCACCGGCGCCCGGATATTGGATTGCCCGCTTTCGCGGGCAATGACGAGGTTGAATGATGGACCTGGAATCACACCGTCCGGACGTCGTCCGTGGCGTCCAGATGCGCCGGGCAGGCCGCGGTCGCCCAGACGGGCCCGAGGTCGGCGAGCTCGCATTCCAGGCATTCGACCTCGAGCTGCAGCGCGGCGCCGCCGGAGAAGATGAAGGTCACCCGGCCGGCCGGGGCGTCAGACCCCTCGAACTCGACGGTGAGCAGATTGAGCACCCGGTCCTTGTCGGACGGCTTGACGTTGCGCGCCTTGAACGCATTGACGCGCTCGAAGCGCAGCGCCGCGAGCCGGCGCCGGTATTGCGCGCCGCTCTGCGCGTTTTCCCAGTCGAAGCGGTTGACCACGACGACCACGCGTTTCTCCGCCGGCCGCCACAGGATGTCGCCGACCTTGACGATGGAATCCTGCACATGCGTCGAGACGACCGCGAGGTCGTCGGTGTCGAGCGCAACGAGCTTCAGCATATCCATGGCTCGCCCTGAATTTCCGCGCATCGCTTTTTCGGTTGCTGCCCCACCTATCTGGGGAGGCGCGCATGGGAGCGCAATGCTCGATCGGAAAATTCCGGAACGCAAGAGGGTCGTATGCCGTCCGGCGCCGCCCGTGCGTCAGCCGGGCTCCGCCGCGGCCAGCACCGGCCGCAGCGCGAGCGCGAGCGGCAGGGTGACGAGCACGACCGCGGCGAGCACCCCGAGCGTGGCGCTCACCCCGATGAGATCGCCGATGAAGCCGTAGAGGATTGGCGCGGTCGCGCCCGCCCCGATGGTGCCGGTATAGAAGATACCCAAGGCGCGCGCACGCCGGTGCGGCGCGACGAGCGTCGGGACCGAGCCGTAAAGCACGGACGACGTGCCATTGAGGGCGACCCCGATGAGGGGCAGCAGCGCGTAGCAGGCCGCGAGCTCGAGCGGCAGCAGCGCGAGGATCCCGAGCGCGGTCAGGCTTTCGGTCAGCACCACGGTGGCGAAAACGCCGATGCGCGCACCCAGGAAGGCGCAGACCAGCTTGCCGCAGGCGCCGCCCGCGAACACCAGCGTCAGCGCGAGCCCGATGCCGGACACGCTCGCCCCCTTGGCGGCGAGCAGGAAGGGCAGGAAGGTGAGGAACGGCATGCGGGTCGCGCTGTCGATGACGCCGATCGATACCAGCAGGGGGAAACCGCGGCGCGGGCCGGCCGCCGCGGCGTCGGCCGTCGACTTGGCGGCCGGCGCGTCCTCCCCCGCCTGCCGCGGCATGAGCGCCAGGATGACGAGCGCCGCCGCGAAACCGCCGGCGCCGAGCAGCGCGACCGCCGGGCGCCACGGCATCAGGGTGATCAGCAGCGCCGCCGCCGCCGGCATGATCATCTTCCCGATGTCGCCGGCGAAATTGTAGGTGCCGAGCGCCTTGATGGAGCGCGCGCCCGTGAAGGCCCGCGCCACCAGCGCGGAGGCGAGCGGATGCTGGGTGCTGGCCCCGATGCCGCCGACGATCAGGGCCGCCGCCAGCATCACGAGTCCGGCGCTCGCGCCCGCCAGCACATAGCCGCCGCCCGCCAGCGCGGTGCCGACGGCGAGCACGCGCGCCGGCCCGAGCTTCTCGGCGAGCAGCCCGGCGGGAATCTGCAGCCCCGCCAGCGCGCCCGAGAACAGGCTGCGCAGGATCCCGATCGCCGCGTAGGACAGGCCGAATTCCGCCTGCCAGATCGGCAGCATCACATAGACGAGGTCGGTATAGCCGTCATGCAGCGCATGCGCCCCGCAGGCGACGCCGAGCGCGCGGCGCTCTTCCTGCGTCCGCGGCACCACCGACGAGCTCTGCGCGATCACCGCCATGGTCAGGTTTCCTTGCGCTTTATCGCGCATGATCTTATCCGAAAAGTCTGTCAACTTTTCGGGATCATGCGCCGCTCGGCAAACTTGGCGCCCACGAAGGAGAGTACCAGCTCGCCGCGCTGATTGGTGCCGGTGTTGCGCGCCACCATGAGGCCCCAGCCGGGCCGGCGCGTCGTCTCGCGCAGCTCCGTCACCTCGCGCGCGAAGCTGATCGTATCGCCCGCATAGACCGGCTTGAGCCAACGCAGATCGCGGATGCCGGGCGACGGGCCGGCCTTCGCGGGCGTCTCGCCGCGCGCCAGCAGCTTGTCGGCCTCCTCCCGCTCCGCCGCCACGAAGAAGCGCATGAACATCGCGGTGGTGTGCCAGCCCGACGCGCACAGCGCGCCGAAATGCGAGCGCGCCGCCGCCTCCTCGTCGACATGGAAGCGCTGCGGATCGAAACGCCGCGCGAAAGCCTTGATCTCGTCGGCCGAGAAAGTGTGCTGGCCGAGCTCCGTGCGCTCGCCAACCCGCATGTCCTCGAAGAATCTCATGCGGCGGGCGCCCGCGCGCTCGGCTCGCCGGCGCCCGCCGCAGGCGGCCGGCGACCGAACATCAGGTGGGGCGTGAGCGTCATCACGCGCACGCCGTCGGCATTGAGCAGGTCGAGGCGGGCATTGACGAAGCCCATGTCGGGCCGGCTCGCCGAGGCGCGCGTGGCGAGCACCTCCATGCGCACGCGCAGCCGGTCGCCCGGCCGCACCGGCGCGAGCCACTTGATCTCCTCGCAGCCGGTGGCGCCCATCGACGAGGAATCCAGAATAAAGCCGTCGGCCACGATGCGCATCATGATGGCGCAGGTATGCCAGCCCGACGCGCACAGCCCGCCCACCAGGGATTGGCGCGCCGCCTCCTCGTCGAGATGCATGGGTTGCGGATCGAACTCGGCCGCGAAGGCCTTGATGTCCTCGGCGGTCACCGTCTGCGGCCCGTATTCGGCGACCTGGCCGGCGGCGAAATCTTCCCAATGGAGTTTCGGCATGGCGCGGGTGGCGTTCGGGATCCGGCGAGCGAGGACGTGCGCCATCCGTAGCCAGCGCGGGCCCCCCGCGTCAATCGCCGTCCCTGCGGCGCCGGGAGGTAGCCTGGAGCGCTCCGGACATCATTTCGCCGTCTGCGTTAAGGCTCGTTGATGCTTCGTAAACGGTTTGGTTACCGAAAGTTACGTACGAGTCGACCCGTCAGGCCGTGGGTCGAGAGGAGAGCGCCATGTTCGAGTTTCGCGACCTTTTCCAGTGGGAACGCTTTATCACGCCGTCGATCATCAAGATCTTCTACTGGCTGGCGCTCGCCATGGCGGTGCTGGCGGGGCTGCAAGGCATTTTTGCCGGCTTCATGGCCATGCTCACCAATCCGATCGGCGGCGCCTTCGGCATGGTCGGCGCCGTGCTGGTCACCTTCATCGGCATCATCTTCGCCCGCATCGCGGCCGAGTTCGTGCTGATCGTGTTCCGCATCAACGAGCATCTCGGCGCCATCCGCAGCCAGGGCGAGCCGCGTTGATCCACGCCGTCGGCGGCACGCGCCGGAGCGAGCCGGCGCCGCCTCAGGTCGCAAAGCGGAAATGCATCACGTCGCCGTCGGCGACCACATAGTCCTTGCCTTCCAGCCGGAGCCTGCCGGCGTCGCGCGCGCCCGCTTCCCCGCCGAACTTGACGTAGTCGTCATAGCCGATCGTCTCGGCGCGGATGAAGCCGCGCTCGAAGTCGGTGTGGATCACGCCCGCCGCCTGCGGGCCGCGCGCGCCGCGCGTCACCGTCCAGGCGCGCGACTCCTTGGGGCCGGCGGTGAAAAACGTGACGAGGTCGAGCAGCCCGTAGCCGGCGCGGATCAGCCGGTCGAGGCCCGGCTCCGACAGCCCCATGGCGGCCAGATAATCGGCGCGCTCCTCCGGCGGCAGCACCGCGATCTCCGATTCGATCTTGGCCGAGATGACGACGCAGGCCGCGCCTTCCTGCCTGGCGCGCTCCTCGACCTGGCGCGACTGCGCATTGCCGGTCGCGGCCGCGCTTTCGTCGACGTTGCAGACATAGAGCACCGGCTTGGCGGTGAGCAGGCCGAGCATGCGGAAGGTCCGCTCTTCCTCCGGCTTGCGCTCGACCAGCCGCGCCGGCTTGCCGTCGCGTATGAGCGCGAGCGCGCGATTGACCAGGTCGAGCGTCTCCTTCGATTCCTTGTCGGCGCCGCGCGCCTTCTTCTCGAGCGCGTCGACGCGCCGCTCCAGGCTGTCGAGGTCGGCCAGCATCAATTCGGTCTCGACCGTCTCGATGTCGGCGATCGGCTCGATGCGGCCCTCCACATGGGTGACGTCGCTGTCCTCGAAGCAGCGCACCACATGGGCGACCGCGTCGACCTCGCGGATATTGCCGAGAAACTGGTTGCCGAGCCCCTCGCCCTTGGAGGCGCCGCGCACCAGGCCCGCGATGTCGACGAAGGTCAGCCGCGTCGGCACGATCTGCACCGACTTGGCGAGCTTCGCCAGGGCGTCGAGGCGCGGATCCGGCACCGCGACCTCGCCGACATTCGGCTCGATGGTGCAGAAGGGATAGTTCGCCGCCTGCGCGGCCGCGGTCGCGGTGAGCGCATTGAATAGCGTCGACTTGCCGACATTCGGCAGACCGACGATGCCGCACTTGAAGCCCATGGTGGTTCTCTGATCCGTTCTTGCGTGGAGCTGCGCATGATCCGAAAAGTCGGCAGACTTTTCGGACAAGATCATGCGCAAAAAAACAGGCTCTAGTCGTCCGAGTCGTCGGTCGTCTTCGGCTCCAAAAAACCCTTCGCCTGCATGGCGAGATGCACCTTGTTCTGGAAGGTCGCGTCGTCGCCCTTCGCCAGCAGGGCCGCGTTGTCGGCGATCACGCCCGCGAGCGCGTCGACCCATTCGCGCTCGGCCTTGCTGAAATCCCCCAGCACGTGGCCGTGCACCATCTCCTTGGCGCCCGGATGCCCGATCCCGATGCGCACGCGGCGATAATCGTTGCCGACATGGGCCGAGATCGACCGCAGCCCGTTATGGCCCGCGATCCCCCCGCCCGCCTTCACCCGGACCTTGCCGGGCGGCAGGTCGACCTCGTCGTGCAGCACCACGATGTCGGAGAGCGCGAGCTTGTAGAAATGCGCCGCTTCCCCGACGGCGCGCCCGGACTCGTTCATATAGGTGCCCGGCAGCAGCAACAGCACGCGCTCGGCACCGATCGGCCCTTCTGTCGCGACGCCCTGGAAACGCCGCCGCCACGGGCCAAAGCCGTGGCGGCGGGCGATTTCCTGGACCGCCATGAAGCCGATATTGTGCCGGTTGCCGACGTGCTGCGTGCCCGGATTGCCGAGCCCGACCACGAGGCGCATCGGGGAAGCCTCCGCGGCGGGTTACTTCTTGTCCGCCTTGTCGCCGCCCGCGGCTGCACCCGCCGCACCCGGAGCACCGGCCGCAGGCGCGACCGGGGTGGCGCCCGGCGCACCCGTGGGAGCCGGCGGCGCTGCCGCCGCTGCCGCCGCGGCCGCTGCCGCCGCCGCTGCCGCTTCCGCCGCCGCCTTCATTTCTTCGGCGTAGCCGGACGGCGGCACGATGGTCACCAGGGTGGCGTCGTCGTGCATCAGCACCCGCACATTGGGCGGCAGGGTCACGTCGCTCAGATGCTTCGAATGGCTGATCTCGAGGCCCGCGATGTCGACATCGATCGACTCGGGGATCGCGTCCGCCGAGCAGACGACCTCGACATAGTGGGTCACGATGTTGACGGCGCCGCCGCGCTTCACGCCCGGCGACTCTTCGGCATTCTTCACATGCACCGGGATGCGCACCCGGATCGTGGCGCCTTCGCCGAGCCGGAGAAAATCGACATGGATCGGATTGTCGCGCACCGGATCGACCTGGAAGTCGCGCGGAATCGTGCGGTGCTTCTTGCCGTCGACCTCGACGTTGCAGATGGAGGTGAGGAAGCGGCCCGCATGGATGCGGTGCTTCAATTCGTCATAGTCGAGCGAGATCGCGAGCGGCGGCTGGTTGTCGCCGTAGATCACGCCGGGCACGCGGCCCTCGCGACGCACGGCCCGGGCGGCCCCCTTGCCGGCCCGCGGACGTGGCGTCGCCTTCAATTCATTGACGGTCGCCATGGCTGAAATCCTTCGAGTTTTGCGCTGGTGGAATGCCCGCGGCGTGCCTCCAGGGGTGTCGGAGCCACGGACCGCGGGCTTATAGCCCCGCGGGCGCGCGCTGACAAGAAAACAGCTCGGCGGCTGACGGGCCGGCCGGCGGCGCGCCGGGCCGGCCCCATTGGGTCGAGCCAAGTGTCTGAAAACAATGTATTTTACAGTGCCTTCAGGACGACGGCGGCGTCGGCCCGCCGCCCGCGAGCTTGGCCTCGAGCGCGCTCACGCGCGCCCGCAGCGCCTCGTTCTCCTCGCGCGCGAGCCGCGCCATCTCCTTGACGGCCTCGAACTCCTCGCGCTGGACCAGGTCGAGCTCGCGCAGCATGCGCTCGGCCTGGGCGCGAAACAGCGTATCGAACTCGCGCCGCACCCCGGAAGCAACGCCGGCGGCGTCGTTCATCAGCCGCGCGATCTCGTCGAAGAACCGGTTGGAGGTCTGGGTCATCGCTTTCTCCGCAGGCCGCAAGCCCGCCGCCCCCGACAATGGCGCTGCCGGCGCGCCACCGCAAGGCACCGTTTGGCGCCGCTCGGAACTGATTGACGGTGCTCCCTTGACGCCACGGCGGCCTTCCCGCATCACCGCAGCGGCTGCTTCCGGGGATTCATTCCATGCCGATCTCGGTCCTGCCGTTTCCCGCCATCGATCCCGTGCTGGTCAGCATCGGCCCGTTCGCCGTCCGCTGGTACGCGCTGTCCTATATCTGCGGCATCCTGGCGGGATGGCTCTATGCCCGCATGATCATCGCCAACCAGCGCCTGTGGGGCGGGCCCGCGCCCTTCACGGCCACCGACTTCGACGACTTCGTCTTGTGGGTGACGCTCGGGATCATCCTGGGCGGACGTACCGGCTATGTGCTGTTCTACAATTTCGATTTCTTCCTCGCCCGTCCGGTCGAGATCCTGGAGGTGTGGAAAGGCGGCATGTCGTTCCATGGCGGCTTCCTGGGCTGCGTGCTCGCCGTCGTGCTGTTCGGGCTCAAACGCAAGATCACCATCCTGTCGCTCGGCGACATCACCTGCGCGGTTGCGCCGATCGGGCTCTTCTTCGGCCGCCTCGCCAATTTCGTGAACGGCGAATTGTGGGGCCGCCCGACCGACGTGCCCTGGGCCATGGTGTTCCCGAGCCCGGAGGCCGGGCCATGGCCGCGCCATCCGAGCCAGCTCTACGAAGCGGCGCTGGAGGGCTTGGTGCTGTTCTGTGTCCTGGCGTTGCTGGTGCGCGCCGGCGCGCTGAAACGGCCCGGCCTCATCCTCGGCGCCTTCGCGATCGGCTACGCCATCGCGCGCTCCGTCTGCGAGCTTTTCCGCGAACCCGACGCCCAGCTCGGCTTTCTGTGGGGCGGCATGACGATGGGGATGCTGCTCTCGGTGCCGCTGTTGATCGCGGGCATCTGCCTGGTCGCCTTCGCGCTGCGACGCCAACCTTTGGGCAGCACCTGATGGCCGGGCCGGCCGCCCCGCTCGAAACAGAAATCCGCCGGTTGATCGAACTTGCCGGCCCGATGCCGGTGTCCCAATTCATGTCCCTCTGCCTCTGCCATCCGGTCCATGGCTACTACACCACCCACGACCCGCTCGGCAGCGAGGGCGATTTCATCACGGCGCCGGAAATCAGCCAGATGTTCGGCGAGCTGCTCGGCCTGTGGGCGGCGGCGGTGTGGCACCAGATGGGCGCGCCGCCGCAAGTCCGCCTCGTCGAGCTCGGGCCCGGCCGCGGCACCATGATGCTCGACATGCTGCGCGCCGCCCATGTGATGCCGGATTTTCGCAAGGCGGCCGCCGTCCATCTGATCGAGACCAGCCCGGCCCTGCTGCAGCGCCAGAAAGAGACCTTGGGAAAGGTCGACATGCCGATCGTGTGGCACGCGGCGCTCACCGAGGTTCCGGACGGCCCCGCCATCATCATCGCCAATGAATTCTTCGACGCGCTGCCCCTCAACCAGACCGTCAGGCTGGAGGATGGCTGGCACGAGCGCGTCGTCGAGGTCGACCATCAGGGCCATCTCGCCTTCGCGGTCAGTCCCGAGCCGTTGAAGTTTTTCGAGCAGACCTTGCCGCCGCAGGCGCGCACCGCCGAGGTCGGCTCGATCTACGAATGGCGCGGCGACGGCTATACGCTCGAGGTCGCGCGCCGCGTCGTGCGCGGCGGCGGCGGCGCGCTCATCATCGACTATGGTCACCTCGAGAGCATGGTCGGCGACACCTTCCAGGCGATGCGCGCGCGGCGCAGGTCCCATCCGCTGGCGGCGCCCGGCTTTGCCGACGTGACCGGCCATGTCGACTTCCAGGCGCTCGCCCAGGTGGCCGAGGGCATGGGAGCGCGCGTCCACGGCCCGATCGACCAGGCGACGCTGTTGCGCCGCCTCGGCATCGAGAAGCGCGCCGCCAATCTCAAGAAGGTCGCGCCGCCCGACAAGGCCGCGTCGGTCGACCTCGCGCTCGCCCGGCTCACCGCCGGCGGCAGGACCGGCATGGGCACCATGTTCAAGGCGATCGGCCTGTCGGCGCCGCAGCTCGCGAGTCTGCCGGGATTTGACGCCTGATGCCGCCCGGACTCCTGCAAGCCAAATCGCTCGCCGCCCTGCCCGGCATTCGCCACGCTTTCTTCACCCGCGAAGGCGGCGTCTCGCAGGGCATCTATGCGAGCCTCAACGGCGGGGTCGGATCGGCCGACGCGCGCGAGCATGTGGACGAGAACCGGGCCCGCATGGCGGCCGCGCTCGGCGTCGCCCCCGAGGCGCTGCTGAGCGCCTACCAGATTCACTCCCCCGACGTGGTGGTGGCCGAGCGGCCTTGGGGTCCCGACGCGCGCCCGCGCGCCGACGCGATCGTGACGCGCGTAGCCGGGCTCGCGATCGGCATCTCGACCGCCGACTGCGGTCCGGTGCTCTTCGCCGACGCGCAGGCGGGCGTCATCGGCGCCGCCCATGCGGGCTGGCGCGGCGCGCTCGCGGGCGTCACCGACGCGACCATCGCGGCGATGGAACGTCTCGGCGCCGAGCGCGAGCGCATCGTCGCGGCGCTCGGTCCGATGATCCATCAGGCGAGCTACGAGGTCGGCGCCGACCTGGTCGAACGGTTCGAGGCCGCCGACCTGGCCAATCGCCGCTTTTTCCGGCCCTCGCCCAGGGCCGGCCACGCCCTGTTCGACCTGCCCGGCTACATCGCGTCGCGCCTGGCCGGCGCCGGCGTCGGAGCAATCGAGGATATCGCCCGCTGCACCTATGCGGACCCGGAGCGCTTTTTCAGCTACCGGCGCACGACCCATCGGGGCGAGCCCGATTACGGACGCCACGTCAACGCGATCGCGTTGTCGTAATCCCAATCCTGCCGCATGGCTAACGATTGGTTTACGCGCTGGACCTCGGCGCCGATTGGGGTTACCAAATCTACCTCGGCCGAGCAGCCAAATACCACTGGTGCCAAACAAACGTTTCGACGCGAAGGGTTGCCGCCGCGGGGGTGTTGAATGGGGATGACGGGAGGCGGGCGCGCTGCCGGCGCGTCGCGCAACGTTTTGCAGCGGATCCGGGTCGGGCTTCTGGCGGCGGGACTGTTCGGCCTGGGCGCGGCCGGCTGTACCACGGCGCCGCAGGGGGCGACCCCGATCGCGATGGTGCGCGGCCCGACGGTCGCCTTCGAGTCCATCGACGGCCCGCCCGAAAGCATTTTCCGTCAGCTGGTGCAGGACCTGAACGACGAGGCCACCGTCCGGCAGGTCGCGGTGGTGTCGCGCGACGCGCCGGCACAATATCGCGTGCGCGGTTACGTTGCGGCGCTGGTCGAGAAGCGCCGCCGCACCGTCATCGCCTGGGTGTGGGACGTCTACGATGCCGACCAGCGGCGGGCCATCCGCCTCACCGGCGAGGAGCCGGCCGGCGCTTCCGGCCGCGGCACCTGGGCGGCCGCTGACGATGCGCTGCTGCGCCGGATCGCAAAGAGCGGCATCGACCGGCTCGCGGCCTTTTTGGCGGCGCCCAGGAGCGAGCCGCCGGCCATCCCGCAGGAGCGCGGCCCGGTCGTGGCGGCCGGCGACGACGTCACGCCCGACTCCGACAGGATCTCGCGCATCGTCACGGCCGCAACCGGGGCGCGCGCCGAGGACGCCTTGCCGGGCCCCGGCGCGCCGCCCGAGCCGTCACCGCGGCCGACCGGCGGTGCGGCCACCCTGGCCTTTTCGAGCAATGACCGTTAGGCCATCGGCCGGGTCGGCGGGCGGCACGAGAAAAACTCCCGGGACAACGATTTCGCTCGTATTGCCAGTCGCATGGGCTCCTTGATATCACGGCGCCGCCCGGCAGCGCGTCCTGCTGCCGCGGGTGGGGAGGTGGGAATGGCGGGCAAGAACGGGGCGATCAAGCTCGTCGCCGGCAACTCGAATCCGCGCCTCGCCGAAGCCATGGCGACCCACCTGAACATCCCGCTGGCCAAAGCGGTCGTGCGCCGCTTCGCCGACATGGAGATTTTCGTCGAGATTCTCGAGAATGTGCGCGGCGCCGACGTGTTCGTGGTCCAGTCCACGTCCTATCCGGCGAACGACCACATGATGGAGCTCCTGATCATCATCGATGCGCTCAGGCGCTCCTCGGCCCGGCGCATCACGGCGGTGGTGCCGTATTTCGGCTATGCCCGGCAGGATCGCAAACCGGGGCCGCGCACGCCGATTTCGGCCAAGCTGGTCGCCAACCTCATCACCAACGCGGGCGCCGACCGGGTGCTCACCCTCGATCTTCACGCCGGCCAGATCCAGGGCTTCTTCGATATCCCGACCGATAATCTCTACGCTTCCCCGGTCATGGTGCGCGACATCCGCGAGCGCTTCGATGTCTCCAAGGTGATGGTGGTGTCGCCCGACGTCGGCGGCGTGGTGCGGGCTCGCGGGCTGGCGAAACGGATCAACGCCCCGCTCGCCATCATCGACAAGCGGCGCGAGCGGGCGGGCGACTCCGAGGTCATGAACGTGATCGGCGAGGTCGAGGGCCGCACCTGCATCCTGGTCGACGACATCGTGGATTCCGGCGGCACCCTGGTGAACGCCGCCGACGCGCTCCTCGAGCAGGGCGCGACCGACGTCTCCGCCTATATCACGCATGGCGTGCTGTCCGGCGGTGCGGTGGCGCGGATTGCCGCCTCCCGCCTCACCGAGCTGGTCATCACCGATTCGATCCAGCCCACCGAGGCGGTGCGCACCGCCTCCAATATCCGGGTACTCTCGATCGCGAGCCTGATCGGCGAGGCGATCGCCCGCACGGCGGCCGAAGAGTCGGTCTCCAGCCTGTTCGACTGAAGGTCGGCGGGCAGCGACCCTCTCCCGAGTCAACTTGTCGCAGGAATGCTTGTGGATGGCCGCACGCGGTGCGTTGCGCGATTCACTCGAATCCCCGATCACTCCCGTGTCAAGCGTTTTGGCGACGAGAGTCCGAAGCGTCTATATTCAGTCGGCTAGGTGATTCGGCCCTCGCTGGTCAATGTGCCGGCAGGCGTGGGACCCGCGTCAAAGTAGCCCGGCTTTCGTGCCTTCGCTCGAGGCGGGCGCGCCGTTGCGTCGCGTGAGCGTCGGATGCGTCGGCATCCCGCTATCAAGCGGCAGCAGAGTGGAAACGGCATGGCGCTGATCGATTTTTCGGACCACCACGAGGTCAATCCGGTCGACGTGGTCGAGCGCATGGCGGCGACCCATGACTGGTCATTCGCGCGCGCCAGCGAGGACGAGGTCACGCTCGTGGTCGCCGGCAAATGGACCGACTACCAGATCTCCTTCACCTGGATGAGCGACATCGAGGCGCTGCATCTGGCCTGCGCTTTCGACCTCAAGGTGCCGCAGCCGCGGCGCAACGAGGTGGTCGAGCTGGTCGGCAAGGTGAACGAGCAGCTCTGGATCGGCCATTTCGATCTGTGGTTCAAGGACGGCCTGGTGATGTTCCGCCATGCGCTGCTGCTCACCGGCGGGATCGCCGCCTCGCGCGCGCAATGCGAGTCGGCGCTCGGGACCGCGCTCGATACCTGCGAACGCTATTTCCAGGCGTTCCAGTTCGTGGTCTGGGCCGGCAAGAGCGCGGCCGAGGCGCTCGATGCCACCATGTTCGAGACCTCCGGCGAGGCCTGATCCCCCGGCGAATGGTGACTAGCGAATAGCGAATAGCTCGAAATACTATTCGCCACGCGCTATCCGCCACGCGCCGGCAGTCAGATCGGGATACCCGCCATGGACCACAAGACATCGCTGGGCGATTTCGACGGCACGCTCCTGCTGATCGGGGCGGGCAAAATGGGCGGCGCCATGCTCGAGGGCTGGCACCGGCTCGGCTTGCGTTTCGAGAATGTCGTGCTGATCGAGCCGCAGCCCTCGCCCGAGATCATCACCCTCGGGCAGCGCGGACTGCGCATCAACCCGGCGCTCGACACCTTCGCGGCGAGCGCCATCGTGATCGCGGTGAAGCCGCAGGTCGCGCCTCAGCTGTCTGCCACGCTCGCGCCGCTGATCGGCCGGGATACCGTCGTCATCTCGATCATGGCCGGACGCACGCTCGCCTTTCTCGAAAAGGCGCTGCCGGCCGGCACCGCGCTGGTGCGCGCCATGCCCAACACGCCGGCCGCGATCGGCCGCGGCATCACGGTCGCGGTGCCGAACGCGCGCGTCAGCGGCGCGCAGCGCGACCTCGCCGACAGACTGCTGGCGGCCGCCGGCGCGACCGAATGGGTCGCCGACGAGGCGCTGATGGACGCCGTGACGGCGGTGTCGGGCTCGGGCCCGGCCTATGTGTTCCTGCTCGCCGAAAGCCTGGCGCGCGCCGGCGTCGCGGCCGGCCTGCCGCCCGACCTCGCGGCGCGGCTCGCGCGCGCGACCGTGGCCGGCGCGGGCGAGCTCATGCACCGCTCGCCGCTCGATCCGGCGACGCTGCGCCGGAACGTCACCTCGCCGGGCGGCACCACCGCGGCGGCGCTCGACGTCCTGGCCGGCAAGGACGGCCTCGACCCGGTGATGGTCAAGGCGGTCGCGGCCGCCACCCGGCGCTCGCGCGAACTGGCCGGCTGACCGCCCTGGAACCGCCCCCTTCGGTGGGTTACATCCAGGCCTGGGGGGAGCAGTTCCAGGGAGCAAGTCCGGACCCCAATTTCGGACCCAAGTCCGCGAGCCGACCCGACAGGAGGCCGTCATGGCCAAGAAGCCCAGCCGCCAGAAAGCAAGCCAGCCCGCCCGTCCGTCCGGCAGCGATCGCGAGCGCATCATCGCGACTTTCATGCGGTTGCTCGCCGAGAAATCGATCGAGGAGATCGGCTTGCCCGAGGTGGCGGCCGGCGCCGGCGTGTCGCTCGGCGCCCTGCGCGGCGAATTCTCCTCCACGCTCGCGATCCTCGGCGCCCACACCAAGACCATCGACCGCCAGGTGCTCGACGGCGGCGAAGGCGACATGACCGAGGAGCCGCCGCGCGAGCGCCTGTTCGACGTGCTGATGCGCCGGATCGAGGCATTGACGCCCCACAAGGAGGCGCTGCGCTCGCTGCTGCGCTCGGCGATGCGCGACCCCGGCCTGGCGCTCGCGCTCAACGCCATGGCGGTGCGCTCGCAGCAATGGATGCTCGCCGCCGCCGACATCCCGTCCTCCGGCCCGCGCGGCCTGGTGCGGGCGCAGGGGCTCGCGCTGTTGTTCGCGCGCGCGCTGCGCACCTTCGTGGATGACGACGACGAAACCCACGCCCGCACCATGGCGGTGCTCGACCGCGAGCTTGCGCGCGGCGCGCGTTGGGTCGGCTTGCTCGACGACCTGTGCCGCTTCGTGCCGCGCTGCCGGCCGCGCCGCCGGCGCGCGCGCGAGCGCGACGAAGGCGACGAGGTGGTGGCGGCGTGACCTGAGGGCTGGTCAGCGCGCGGCCCGTCGCGGCCGCATTTGCATCGGCAGGACCTCGCCGCTCGGCCGATCGAACAGCGGACAGCTGCCGCCGACCTGCGCGCCTTCGATCGCGAGCAGGCGCAGCTTGGTGTCGACGCCGCCGGGCGCCGAGAAGCCGCCGGTCCTGCCGCCAGCCGCGACCACGCGATGGCACGGCACCACGGGCGGAAACGGGTTTTCTCCGAGCGCCTGTCCGACCGCCCGCGCCTCCTCGGGCGCCGCGAGCCGCGCCGCGATCTCGCCATAGGTGAGGGTCTGTCCCGGCGGAATGGTGCGGGCGATCTCATAGACGCGGCGATTGAACGGCGGCACGCCTTCCATGTCGAGCCAGACGTCCGACAGATCGGCCGCCTCGCCGGCGAGCAAGGCCACGATGCGGTCGATCACCTGCTGCACGGCCGGCGGCGGCGCCCCCTCGCGCGCCTGCGGACATCGCCGCAGCAGCCGCGCCCGCGTCTTGGCCTCGTCCGTTCCCGGCAGCTGGGCCGCGACGATGCCGCGCCCGTTCCACGCGATGCCGCAGCGGCCAATCGCGGTATCGAAAAGCGTGAATCCCTGGTCGGTCATGCGCGCAATCTAGCAAGTCCGGTCCGTGCCTGCAGCGCCCTTCACGCGGACTTGAGCGCGCCGATCGTGCGGCCGATTCCTATACCGGCACCCGCACCGACGCCCGCAGGCCGCCGAGCGGGCTCTCGCCGAGCGTGATATCGCCGCCATGCGAGCGCGCGATATCGCGCGCGATCGCGAGGCCCAGCCCGGTGCCGCCCTCGTCCTGGTTGCGCGCGTCGTCCAGGCGCAGGAACGGCTTGAACACGTCCTCGCGCAGGTGCTGCGGGATGCCGGGACCGTCGTCGTCGACCGTCACGGTCAGCCAGCGGTGATCGCGGTGGCCCGTGATGGCGATCGAGACGGCGTGGCGGGCGGCGTTCGACACCAGATTGCCGAGGCAGCGCTTGAAGGCGTGCGGCC
>WNFR01002425.1_pt1 | contig 19447 bp, 19 predicted proteins | sample 5400221 | NCBI WGS metagenome assembly WNFR01 (sample SAMN13153357, study PRJNA577476) | soil metagenome | isolation source: 40 cm soil under Madrone tree | place: USA:California | collected 2016-06-14 | reverse complement strand
AGCCGAGAACGCGGGTCTGCGGTTGCTTTTCGTCTTGAAGCGGCCGTAGACATGGCATGCACGAATGCGAAGCATCAGCATGACCGGCGTATTGGTGGCTTCCGATAGTTCGAAACCCTGCTCGACGGCACGCACGATCGCCGGGAGGTGGGGGCGCGGGTCGAGGAGCCACATCTGCGACTTCATCGCAAAAGCATGGGTCCGCTCCTGCATGATGCTCGCGCCTTCGCCGTAGTCCTCGCCGAGAATGATGAGTGCCCCGCCCTTCACGCCGGACGAGGCGAGGTTGGCCAGCGCGTCGGAGGCCACATTCGTACCGACGGTCGACTTCCAGGTCACCGCGCCGCGCAGCGGATAATTGATCGACGCCGACAGCATGGCGGCCGCCGTCGCCTCCGATGCGCTGGCTTCGAAATGAACGCCGAGCTCATTGAGAATGCCTTCGGCGTCGGCCAAAACGTCCATGAGATGCGAAATCGGCGCGCCCTGGTAACCGCCTACGTAGGCCACGCCCGATTGCAAAAGCGCCTTGGTGACGGCGAGAATGCCCTCACCGTGGAATTCCTCGCCGTCACCCAGACGCAGCGACTGGACTTCCTTGGCAAAAGAGCGTTCGGCCATGATCAGCTCCCTAAACTGTCGCGGGGCGCCATCTCGCGAGTACGGCTGGGCGCCATATTACCTATGCCGGCACGAGCGCGAGCACGCGCAGCGGGCTGCCGGAGCCGTTGACGATCTTCAACGGAGGAGCAATGACCACCGCCCCGGTCGGCGGCAGCTTGTCGAGATTGGTCAGGCTCGCCAGCCCGAAACGGTTGGAGCCGTGCATGATGGTGTGGCAGGGAAACATGGGATCGAAACTGTGCGCCTGGCCGGCATCCGTCCCGACGGTCTCCACACCCACACCGAGAATGTCGCGCTCCTTTGCCAGGAACGGCACGCACTGCGGATGAAACCCGGGAGTGTGCGAGCCGTCGGGCCCTGCGTTGAGAAACTCCTTCGCTCCCGTCCGATGCGACCAGTCGGTGCGGATGAGAACCCAGGCATGCGAGGGAATGCGGCCGTTCTTGCGCTCCCACTCCTCCACGACCTCCCGTGTCAGGAGAAAGTCCGGATTCGCTTTCGCCTGCGCGGCAACATCGATGACGCATGCGGGGCCGATGAAGCGCTCGACTGGAATGTTGTGAGTTGCGTTGTTCGCGTAGTCCTTGCCGGTCACCCAGTGAATGGGCGCGTCGAAATGCGTGCCGGTGTGTTCACCGCACGCGATGTTGTTCCAATACCAGGCGGGCCCGCGCTCGTCGTAGTGGGAAATCTCCTCCAGCGAAAATGGCTTGGAGGGCGCAAACGGCGGCGGAAGTTGGATCGTCGGTGTCGCGGATTCCAGCGGCACGGTGAGATCCACTACCCGAATGCGTCCGGCGATGATTGCGCCGGCGAGCTGTGCGAGCGTCTGGGTGCTCGAGGAACCGGCGGACTGCGATTGGGAGGCGGTCTGGGAGGGTGCGCTCATCGAATCTCCGGCGAAATATTAATTGACACCTGAAGTAGTTGGCAATATAACATACGCCGGACTCGGACGATACGCGTGCAAAAAGGGGTACTTCCAGGATGAGGCGAATCGTCTGCCTGGGCGGAGGGCCGGCCGGGCTTTACGCCGCGATTCTGCTGCGCAAAGCGCTGCCTTCGGCGCGGATCGAGGTATACGAGCGTAACCGCCCGGACGACACTTTCGGCTGGGGCGTGGTCTTTTCCGACCAGACGATGGGGAACTTCCGTGCGGCGGATCCGGAGACGCACTCCGCCATCCTCTCGAGTTTCCACCACTGGGACGATATCGCCATTCATTTCGGCGGGCGGCGCACCTTGAGCGGCGGCCACGGCTTCTGCGGCATCAGCCGCAAGCTGCTTCTCGGTCTGCTGCAGGAGCGCGCCCGGGAGTTGGGAGTGCACCAGGTATTTCAGCATCAGGTGGACGACGACTCGAGTTTCCGGGACGCCGACCTCATCATCGCCGCAGACGGCGTGAACAGTCGAACTCGCGGCAGCTACGCCCATGTTTTCGAGCCCGACGTCGACGTGCGCAAGTGTCGCTTCATCTGGCTCGGCACGACTCAGCATTTCAATGCGTTCACGTTCGCCTTCGAGCAAACCGAGCACGGCTGGTTCCAGATCCATGCCTATCAGTTCAGCAAAGAGCTCTCCACGGTGATCGTGGAGACACGGGAGGAGTGTTGGGCTGCGCACGGACTGGACAAGCTCAACACCGAACAGTCGATCGCCTTCTGCGAGCGGCTCTTCGGGCGCTATCTCGACGGTCACCGGCTGCAGAGCAACGCCAATCACCTGCGGGGGTCGGCCTGGCTCAATTTCAATCGCGTGGCGTGCAAGCACTGGCACCACGGCAACACCGTTCTCATCGGTGACGCCGCGCACACGGCGCATTTCTCGATCGGCTCCGGCACCAAGCTCGCCATGGAAGATGCCATCTCTCTCGCCCGCCACGTGACTGCGACCGCGGATCTGGACGGTGCGCTCGGTGCGTATCAAGTGGAGCGCCACGTCGAAGTCCTCAAGCTGCAGAGCGCCGCGCGCAATCGAATGGAATGGTTCGAGAACGTCGCGCGTTACGTCCACCTGCCGCCGGAGCAGTTCGCCTACAGTCTATTGACGGGCAGCCAGCGGATCGGGCATGAGAATCTGAAGCTGCGCGATCCCCTCTTCGTGGAATCCTACGAGCGGTGGCTGGCGAGTCGTGACGGAGCGGAAGGCCCGCGACCCCCCATGTTTTTGCCGTTCAAGCTGCGCGGTATGGACCTCCCGAATCGCGTGGTGGTGTCGCCGATGGCGCAGTACTGCGCGGTGGATGGAGTGCCCGACGATTGGCACCTCGTTCATTATGGCCACAGAGCGCTCGGCGGGGCCGGTCTCCTCTACACGGAGATGACCTGCGTGTCGCCCGAAGGGCGGATTACACCGGGCTGCACCGGTTTGTGGAACGAGACTCAGCGCGATGCCTGGCGGCGCATCGTCGAGTTCGTTCACCGCAATTCCCCAACGAAGATCTGCCTGCAGCTGGGACACTCCGGCCGAAAGGGCTCCACCCAGCTTGGTTGGGAGAAGATGGACCATCCGTTGCCCAGCGACAATTGGCCGATCATCGCCCCTTCGCCCGTTCCCTACTATGAGGGGATCAGCCAGCCGCCCATCGAGATGACGCGGGCGGACATGGACAAGGTCCGCGATGATTTCGTGCGCGCGACGCGATTCGGCCTGCAGGCGGGCTTCGACATGCTCGAACTGCACATGGCACACGGCTACCTGCTGGCATCCTTCCTGTCGCCGCTGACCAATCGACGCACCGACACGTATGGCGGCTGCATCGAGAATCGTTTGCGGTTTCCAGTGGAGGTCCTGCGGACCGTGCGGGCGCAGTGGCCCGCGGACAAACCCCTGTCGGTGCGCATTTCGGCGACCGACTGGATGGACGGCGGCCTCAGTGACGAGGATGCTCTGACGATGGTGCGTGCCTTTCGCAGCGCGGGCATCGATCTGGTCGACGTCTCAACCGGCCAGACCGTACCGGATCAGAAGCCGGTGTATGGGCGAATGTGGCAAACCCCGTTCGCCGACAAGATTCGCAATGAACTCGGCATCGCGACCATGGCGGTTGGCAACATCTACGAGCCGGATCACGTCAACTCGATCATTGCCTCCGGGCGTGCCGATTTGTGCGCGATCGCGCGCCCTCACCTGGCGAACCCGGCATGGACGCTGGAAGCCGCCGCCCGCCAAGGCTATCGGCCGCAATGGTGGCCCAAGCAGTATCTGTCCGGCAAAACTCAACTTGAGAGAAACCTGCAGCGCGCCGCGCAGCCCGGAGGCCCGGTGTGAGCTCGCATGCGGGAATGGCGCGGCTCGCCGGCAGACATGCCGTCGTCACGGGCGCAGGCCGCGGAATCGGCGCCGTCATCGCCGCGGTGTTGGCCGGCGAAGGTGTGTGCGTGTCGCTTCTCGGACGAGATGCAGGCAATCTGCAGCGAGTATCCGATAATTTGGGTGGCAAGGGCCGCGCGTTTCCGATCGTGGCCGACCTTACAGATCCTCCATCGGTGCAAAGCGCGTTCGCCGTCGCGCGCGGCCACTTCGGGCCCGTGCACTTGCTCGTCAACAACGCCGGACAAGCCGCGAGCGCTAAATTCACCGATACGGACGAGGCGCTGTGGAGTCGCCTGTTCGCCGTCAATCTGACCGGCACCTACCTGGCCACGCGCCAGGCGGTGCCCGACATGCTGGCAGAGGGGTTCGGTCGAATCGTAAACATCGCCAGTACCGCCGGCCTGCGCGGCGCCGCTTACATTTCGGCGTATGCGAGCTCGAAGCATGCAGTCATCGGCCTGACGCGTTCGCTCGCCCTGGAATACGCGAGCCGAAACATCACGGTGAACGCGGTTTGCCCGGGCTATGTGGATACCGACATCGTGAAAGAGGCGATCGCCAACATCAAGAGCAAGACAGGCCGCAGCGACAGCGAGGCACTCGCCGCGCTGGTGGCTTCCAATCCGCAGCGCCGGCTCGTCGAACCGCAGGAGGTCGCCAACACGGTGATGTGGTTGTGCAAGCCGGGATCCGAGAGCGTCACGGGCCAGAGTATCGTTTTGGCCGGGGGCGAGGTTACCTAAGAGGGCAATGCCATGGCGAAGGCGAAGAAAACACTGAAGCTGGTCGAGCCGGACGCCGACGCCGAAACCCGCATCCACGACGATCATCATTTGTCCGTGCGCCTGTGGCTGCGCATGCTTGCCTGCACCAATCGCATCGAGAATTTCGTGCGGCAGAATCTGCAGGCGAAATTCGAGACGACACTGCCGCGGTTCGATCTGATGGCGCAGCTCGAGCGCGCCCCGCAGGGGCTGAAGATGAGTGAGCTGTCGCAACGCATGATGGTGACCGGCGGCAATGTCACCGGCATCACCGATGGTCTCGAGAAGGACGGACTGGTGGTCCGTGAGGTTGACGCGGCGGACAGGCGCGTGTTCTACGTCAAGCTCTCTGCAGAGGGTCAACGACAATTCCGGCGCATGGCCGCCGAGCATGAACAGTGGGTGATCGGGTTGTTCGAGGGCATGAGCATGAAGCACAAGAATCAGCTGGTCGAACTGTTGGGCGAGCTCAAGCGGAATATCCGCTCATGAGCGAGTTCGCGCCCCGGCCGAGGCACTTCGAGTGGCGCCGGGAAGGACGCGTGGGCGTCATCACGCTGAATCGCCCCGAGCGCAAGAACCCGCTCACATTCGATTCTTATGCGGAGCTGCGCGACCTGTTCCGCGATCTCGTGGGCGTCGATGCCGTACGGGCCATCGTTCTCTGCGGCGCGGGTGGGAATTTCTGCTCCGGCGGCGATGTGCACGAGATCATAGGGCCTTTGACCGAGCGCGACGCCGCGGGTTTGCTCGAGTTCACTCGCATGACGGGCGATCTCGTCAAGGCCATGCGCCATTGTCCGCAGCCGATCGTGGCCGCGGTCGACGGAGTTTGCGCCGGTGCGGGCGCAATTCTCGCAATGTCGTCGGACTTCCGGTTGGGTACGCCGCGGGCAAAAACGGCGTTCCTGTTCACGCGGGTCGGTTTGGCGGGTTGCGACATGGGTGCCTGCGCGATCCTGCCGCGAATCATCGGTCAGGGGCGCGCCTCCGAGCTGCTGTTTACCGGGCGTTCCATGTCCGCGGAGGAGGCAGTCTCATGGGGCTTCTTCAACCGCCTGGTTTCTCCGGACGAGGTGATGAAGGAATCCTTGGAGCTCGCTGCGGAAATCGCCTCCGGTCCGACGTTCGCCCATGCCATGACGAAGAAAATGTTGCACGCCGAATGGAACTTGTCCGTAGATGCGGCAATCGACGCCGAGGCCGACGCTCAGGCGATCTGCATGCAAACGGAGGATTTCCGCCGCGCGTACCGGGCATTCGCGGCGAAGCAGAAACCGCAGTTCCAGGGAGATTGACCCGCGGTGCGCGTTCGTAACTTCCTTGAATGGCCGTTCTTCGAGCCCGGACATCGTGAGCTTGCGGAGCGTCTGGACGCCTGGGCCGTAACGCACGTTGCGCACCGCGCGCACGCGGAAGACAGGGCCTCAGTTGATGGAGCTTGCCGCGCGCTTGTGCGCGAGCTTGGGTTGGCCGGCTGGACGCGATACTCGGTGCCCTACACCGCACAGCGTGCAGCCTCGGAATCGCATGCGGTCGCGCAATTCGATGTTCGTGCGCTGGCGCTGATCCGAGAGACCCTCGCGTGGTATGACGGCCTCGCGGATTTTGCCTTCGCAATGCAAGGTCTGGGCAGCGGCGCAATCTCCCTTGCCGGTTCGCCCGAACTCCAGGGGCGATACCTGCCGCGCGTCGCAGCTGGAGAAGCAATCGCCGCCTTCGCCCTGTCGGAATCCGAAGCGGGGTCCGATGTCGCCGCCATTCAATGCAGCGCGCGGCTCGACGGCGACTCGTATGTGCTGGACGGCGAAAAGACCTGGATATCCAACGGCGGAATCGCCGACTTCTATTGCGTCTTCGCGCGAACGCGTCCGGCGGAATTTCGACCCGATGGTTCCGCGGCCGCTCGCGGAATCAGCGCGTTCGTCGTCGATGCGGACACTCCGGGATTCGACATCAAAAGCCGCATCGATGTAATCGCACCGCATCCCCTGGCCACCCTCTCCTTCTCGCGCTGCCGCATTCCGGTGACGCATCGCCTGGGCGCTGAAGGGGAGGGGTTCAAACTGGCGATGCGCACTCTCGACATATTTCGCACCTCAGTCGCCGGCGCCGCCCTCGGTTTCGCGCAGCGCGCGCTCGACGAGGCGGTGAAGCATGCGCTCGGTCGACCGATGTTCGGGAAGACGCTGGCGGATCTGCAGCTCACCCAGGCCGCCCTGGCCGACATGGCGACCGAAATCGATGCAGCGCGCTTGCAAACCTATCGAGCGGCGTGGTTGCGCGATCGCGGCGGTCTGGTCACGAAGGAGGTCGCGATGGCAAAGATGGCGGCTACCGAGTCGGCGCAACGCACGATCGATCATGCGGTGCAGATATTCGGCGGCCGCGGAGTCGTGCATGGAGCGATCGCCGAGCGTCTTTACCGCGATATTCGCGCCCTGCGCATCTATGAGGGCGCAACCGAAGTCCAGAAGCTGATCATCGCGCGCGAGCTTCTCAATGAGGCACGAAATAAATGAGTGAAATGGGTCCGCAGATTCTACAACCCGCGCAATGGTCTCGGCCCCGCGGCTACAGCAACGGCATCGTCGCCTCCGGCCGGCAGATTTTCATCGCCGGGCAGATCGGTTGGGATGCGCAGGGTCGTTTCAACAGCGAGCGCCTGGCCGACCAGGTGAGGCAAGCGCTCGAGAACATTTGCACCGTGCTCGCGCAGGCACAGGCCGGCCCGGAACACATCGTACGGCTGACTTGGTATGTCACGAGCCGCGACGAATATCATGCGGAGCTCGCGGATATCGGCGCGGCGTACCGGGCCGTGATGGGAAGGAATTTCCCCGTGATGAGCGTCGTACAGGTCGTTGCCCTCATGGAGCTCCAAGCGAAAGTAGAAATCGAGGCCACCGCCGTCGTACCCGTGCCGCGCCCGGTTACGTGATGTTGAGCCCGCCATCGACCGAGAGATGCGCACCAGTCATATAGCTGGATGCCGGCGACGCTAGGAACAGTGCCAGCCCCTTGAGTTCGTCGACCTGGCCGATCCGTCTCAACGGCACCGCGCCACCGATCAAGGACTGGACCCCGGGATCGTGCAGAGCGCCGCCGGAAATGTCTGTCTCGAACGGCCCTGGTGCTATCGCGTTAACGGTAATGCCGTGGGGGGCTAGTTCCGCAGCCAGATTGCGCATGAGATGGGCGGCTCCGGCCTTCGAAACCATATAGGGGACACCCACCGTGATGGAATTCTTGAGCGCAAACACCGAACTCGTGATGATTAGACGCCCCCAGCCCTTCTTCTTCATATACCGTGCGGCCTCCCGGGCGGTCAGAAAGACGCCCGTCAGGTTGACGTCGAGAACCCGCCGCCAATCCGCCAGATCATAGGAATCGACCTCGCCCTCCCGAACAGGCGCACCGTCCAAACCGCGGGATCCGGGCCCCGTCGCACCCATGCCGGCATTGGCGAAAACGATGTCGATACCGTTCTGGATTGAAGCCGCCGCGTCGAAAGCCCGGCGCATGCCATCCGCATCCGTGACATCGCAAACCTCGCCGCGGACCGGCCCCTCTCTTCCCGACAACCGGCTGACGGCGCTCTCGATTTTCGCCGGATCGTGATCGAGCAGCGTCACGCGGGCGCCCTGATCCGACAGGATATCGGCGACGGCAAAACCGATCCCGCCGGCGCCTCCCGTTACCACGGCCGACCGGTCGGCGACTGCGAAAAGCTTGTGTAGGTCTAACAATTCCTTCTCCTCAACGTTAGCTGTTATTCCGCCCGACTGCGGGACGAGCTGCTCACCGCTGCTTTGTGGGGATGCGCACCACGAGCCCGTCCAGCGCATCGGTCACCGGAATCTGACAGGACAGGCGCAGATGCTCCTTCTCCACATCGGCCTCTTCGATCATCGATTGTTCGAGCGGACCCGGCTTGGCCGCACGCTCGGCCCAGGCCGGATCTACGAATACCTGACAGGTCCCGCAGGCACACGAGCCACCGCATTCCGCAATGATCCCCGCAACATCGTTCCTGAACGCGCCTTCCATGACGCTATAGCCGGGGGGAACCTCGAAGGTCTGCGCCCGGCCATCAGGCTGAATATAGGTAATCTTCACCGTACGCCGCCGCCTCTCAAACTTTCCAGACGAGCCGAAGCTCGACCGGCTGGATCACGGCTGCGAGGTAGTAGCTCATCTCGACGCCGGGCTCGAGACTGAATTCGGGCAAGCCCGCCAGTATCTCCTCCAGAGCGATGCGCATCTCGCGCCGGGCCAGGTGCATACCGATGCACAGATGCGGGCCATAGCCGAAGCTGACATGACGCGCCTTGCGATCCAGGATCACCTCCTCGGGGTTGGGATAGGCAGCGGGATCGCGGCCGGCGAGGAACGTCGCCATGTGGACCTTGTCACCCGGCTTGACCGTGACACCCCCGATCTTGGTCTCCTTGATGCATTCGCGCGACGTCGCGACAGCGGCATAGGCGCGCATCATCTCGTCGATCGCATCGGGAATCATTGCGGGCTTGGCCCGCAGAATTGCCTGGTGATCCGGCCGCTCGGCAAGGTGCAGGATCTGCATGGCCATGTTGCTGGAGACCGTGTCGAGGCCGCCGAGAAAGAGGTTGAAGCAGAAGCCGACCAGCTCGTTGTCGTCGAATTTCCGCCCCTCGACCTCGGCCTGAAGGCCGAAGGTGATGAAATCATCACGCGGGTTGACGCGCCGATCCTCGATCTCCTCTCGCAGGCAGGCGACCACGGAGCGTGTCGCGTCTTTGATCTTCTCAATGTCGGGCTCGTGAAGCAGTCCATGCTCCCACGCGAGAAACTGCTTCACCCGGCTCTGCGGCAGCCCCATCAGCTGCAGGAACACCTTGACCGGGAATTCGAAGGCAAAATCGCTCATGAATTCGCAAGATCCGTTCCCCGTACCAAATCCGCTCGAGCTCGGATTGATAGATGTCTTTGTCCGTATACACCCAGTAGGGGATCCTGGTTTCTCCTGCATCGGGCCAATGCCTGGTTACAGCACTCATTGAGATCCTCCACGTGAGTTGTCTGCGTTTTACTCTGCGAAGCTTCGAGAGACTCTCAGCTGATCAACATTCCCGCTTCACTCACTTCCTTTACCGATGCGGCGTGAACCCACTTCGAGCCAGTCATTTCATCGCCCCGAATTTTGAAGATACTGTTGGTAGGGAGCGCTCCCTTCCATCCTACGCCGACCCCGGCTCGCGATCAAGGGGGAAAACAGCAGCTGCGCTGCAGGGACTTGGACCGGCCCCCCCCCCCCGCGTGTCACAGTAGTTGCCGCCTCGATAGCTCTGTAACCTGCGGGGCTTTGAGGAAGGACAGTGGCTGGGAGCGATGGCGGGCAGATGCGCGATTGCGGGTGATCACGACGGCTTCGATTCGCGGAAACGACGGCCTTGCTGGTGCTGTCAAAAAAAATTCGAGGGGACCTACATCGCCAGCGAATCGAGCACGAAGCTTCTGCGATCTGGAGCAGGATCTGAGGGAGATCAATGCAGATGACTAAAGGTACCAAGAAAAAGACTAAAGGAAAGGCATCACGTGAGAGGATAATCGATGCCGCTCGCAAACTATTCTGCGCTAACGGCTTCCATGCAACCACGACCGCTGAACTTACAGCGGAGGCCAAGGTCGGCATTTCCCAGATCTATCGGATTTTCGCGAGTAAGGATGACATTGTGTTAGCAATCGTCGAACAGAGAATGCGTGCCATGGGGATGGAGATGCATGCTATCTTCGATGCAGTGAAACGCGGTGATCTGTCGACCTTCGACGCGATAAAAACCATGGTCGCTTCGTTGCTTGCTGATCGGGAAGTGGGTCTGGTTTTCGAGATTCTTGCAGAGTCCTGCCGAAATCCAGCGGTGGCGGAACGCGTGGCAAGCCTGGCGACATTCTATCGTGACGGGATACATCACCTCGCGGCGTTTGCGAAGCCTGGTAGCTCACCGGCCGAAATCGAGGCCTATGTCAATCTCATGTTGGCCTGCTTAATTGGCCTTTACTACCGCCCTGTAATCGGCACGACAAACGCAGAAACGAGCCACAATGTCGCTTGCCTGATGATGCGGGCTCTGGGCTTACCGGATCGACCGTTAGTTGGAATGTAACGATCTCCACTGATCTGCTGCTCCGGTGCAACCTTCGGTGCACGGCGCAGAGACTTGAGCATGTCTTTTGGCTTGATGCGACAACGATCTCGGGATGGCCTACGATGCAATCAGACTTGCGGGGAGGGGTCTTTGCACAAAAGCATTCCATTTGCCGACCTAGCGGCCGACTTGGATCGCCTTTCCGAGATCGGACGACGTCGTGCGCTCGAGCGCTTTGGCGGGCTCGATTTTACGTCGAACGACTATCTGGGGCTCGCAAATTCCGATGAATTGCGCGCTGCCGCGCACGAAGCCCTTTCCCGCCGGGTCCCGGTGGGCTCGGGCGGATCGCGCCTCCTGCGCGGCAACCACCCTGAGCATGAGGCCTTGGAACAGACTGCCGCCGCCTTCTTCGGGGTCGAGTCAGCCCTGTATTTTAGTAGCGGTTATGCTGCCAATCACACCCTGTTCGCAACGGCGCCGCAACGCGGAGACCTCGTCGTCCACGATGAGTGGATTCACGCAAGCGTACGCGATGGGATGCGCCAAGGTCGGGCCGAGTTCGTGGGCGCGCGCCACAATGACGCACAATCAGTAGATGACGAAATATGTCGGTGGCGCGAGCGGGGCGGCGTGGGCCGAGTCTGGATCGCCGTGGAGAGTCTTTATAGCATGGACGGGGATGGGCCAGATCTTGCGGAGCTTGACGCGCTGGCTAGTCATCGGGATGCCTTGCTTGTCATCGACGAGGCGCATGCCACCGGCGTCCTCGGACCTCACGGCCGGGGCAGTGCCGCATTTCTGGAAGGACAGGATAACGTCGTCACCGTCCATACCTGCGGGAAGGCTCTCGGCACGGTAGGGGCATTCGTCTGCGCGCCGCGCGTACTCACGGACTTCCTCATCAATCGCGGGCGCCCATTCATCTTTGCGACGGCACCATCGCCGCTCATTGCGGCCGTCACGCGGGCTGCGATTATCCTGTGCGAACGCAGCGATGCGCGGCGAGAGCGTCTACAGGGCCTCGTCGAACTTGCGACTCGCGAACTTCTGCGTCACTGCGGTCTCACCGCGTCGGGCTCGCACATCCTCCCGATCATAATCGGAGACGACCGCGCGGCGGCTGATCTCGCTTCGCGCCTCCGCGCGCAGGGTCTGGACGTGCGAGCCATTCGTCCGCCGACAGTACCGGTTGGGACAGCACGGCTGCGAATCGCATTGTCGCTCAACATAGACGAAACAGCGGTCGTGCGTCTTTTCCAGGCGCTCGCCCTGGAAATGGCAGCTCGGTGAGCCCGTTCAGCGTACACTCGCACTCCCTGATGCGAGATGGAATGGACGCACGCATTCCAGGAAGAGCGCAACTCAGCATGTACAACTTCGCGGGCAATCGCCCTGGTCTAAACCCACGAGGCACCGACGGGTGAAGCCGGCGATCGAAATTCGTAATTTTCTGACCGAGCGTGGCATTGAGCACGTCAAGATCGGAGTCTTCGATACCGACGGGATCATGCGCGGAAAATATCTCGCGCGCGATAAGTTCGTGTCGGCGCTCGACAAGAATCTGGGATTCTGCGACGTGATTTTGGGCTGGGACTCCAACGACCAGCTCTATGACAACACGACCTTCACCGGCTGGCACACCGCCTACCCCGACGCGACGGTGCGCGTCCTGCCTGCGACCCAGCGCGATATCCCCTTCGAGCCCAAGACCGCGTTATATCTCGGGGAGTTCGCAGATCGCGCCGCATCGGTGTGCCCGCGTGGCACGCTGCGGCGCGTGCTGGAGCGGGCCGCGAACCTCGGGTATTTGGTGAGCGCCGCGGCGGAATTCGAATTCTTCCTGTTCGAGGAAACGCCGCAATCCGTCCGCGACAAGGGCTACCGGCAGCTGAAGACGATGACCCCCGGCGCCTTCGGATACTCGGTGCTGCGGAGTTCCGTGCATTCTGATCTCTACCACGAGCTGCTCGATCTTGGCCAAACAATGCGATTTCCGATCGAGGGCTTGCACACCGAGACCGGGCCTGGGGTTCTCGAAGCCGCTCTCAGCTACTGCGATGCCCTCGAGGCCGCCGACCGCGCGGCACTCTTCAAGACGTATGCCAAGGTGCTCGCGCAGCGCCACGGCCTGATGGCGACGTTCATGGCCAAATGGTCGGGCAGCGTTCCGGGCCAAAGCGGCCATCTGCACATTTCGCTGCGCACCACTGCCGGCGAGAGCGTTTTCCACGATGTCTCGAAACCGCAGGAGATGTCGGACGCCATGCGCTGGTTCATCGGCGGCCAACAGGCGCTGATGCCCGAGCTCCTCGCCATGGTCGCGGGCACCGTGAACAGCTACTCGCGCCTGGTGCCCGGTTACTGGGCGCCGACCTCCGCGACCTGGGGGATCGAGAACCGCACCACGGCGCTGCGCGTGATCCGCGGCGGCCCGTCGAGCCAGCGGGTCGAGTACCGGATCGCGGCCGCGGACATCAACCCCTACATCGCACTCGCCGCTGCGATCGGCTCCGGGCTCTGGGGCATCGAGCATCGCCTCGAACCGGACGCGCCGATCGACGGGAACGCCTATGACCGGGAGCACCCGCCGCAGCGGCGCCTGCCGGCGACGCTCTACGAGGCCGCCGACCGCCTGCTCGCGTCCCAACCCGCACGCGCCCTGTTTGGCGATGCCTTCGTCGAGCACTACGCCGCGACCCGGCACTGGGAAGAACGGGAATTTCGCAAGGCGATCACCGATTGGGAACTGGCCCGATATTTCGAAATCATCTAGCAGCTCAAGGCTCTAACAGCTCAAGGCATGACAGACACACTCAAGACCATTAGTCCCGTCGACGGCCGGATCTACGTCGAACGGCCCCTCGAAACCACCGCCGGCCTTGACCGCGCGCTCGACTCCGCCCAACGCGCCCAACGCGCGTGGGCCTCCCTCACGCTCGCGGTGCGCTGCGAGATGCTGGGCAAGGCCGTCGATGCCTTCGTCGCCAAGGCGAACGACATCGCTGCGGAAATCACCTGGCAGATGGGTCGTCCCATTCGTCACTCACCCGGTGAGATCCGCGGCTTCGAGGAGCGCGCGCGCTATATGCTCAAGGTGGCGCCCGAGGCACTCGCCGCGGTCCAACCGGGCGAAAAGGCAGGCTTCGAGCGCCAGATCAAGCGGGTGCCGCTGGGACTGGTCGCGATCGTCGCGCCGTGGAACTACCCCTACCTGACGGCGGTCAATGCCGTGTTCCCCGCGCTCATCGCCGGCAACGCGGTGGTGCTCAAACATTCCCACCAGACACCGCTCTGCGCCGAGCGTTTCCTCGAGGCGTTCGCGAGCGCCGGTGTTCCGGCCGGCGTGTTCCAATACCTGCACCTGTCGCACGCGGACACCGCACGCCTGATGGGCGATGCGCGGGTCGCGAGCGTGTGTTTTACCGGCTCCGTGTCGGGCGGGCGCGCCGTCGTCGCGGCCACCGCCTCCGGCTTCGCGACCTCGGGGCTCGAACTCGGCGGCAAGGATCCAGCGTACGTGCGCACCGACGCGAATCTCGCGCACGCCATCGACACCTTGACCGACGGCGCCTTCTACAATGCCGGCCAGTCCTGCTGCGGCATCAAACGGATCTATGTGGCGGCATCGCGCTACGACGAATTCGTCGCCGGCGTCGTCGACCTGACCCAGAAGTACAGGCTGGGGTCCCCGCTCGATCCGGAGACCTCGATCGGTCCGGTCGTGCGTACCTCGGCCGCAGAGGCGGTTCGCGCCCAAGTGCGGGACGCGGTGGCCCGCGGCGCGCGTCAGCTCATCGACGAGGCAGGGTTCGCGGCCTCCGCCCCGGGAACCCCGTATCTCGCGCCCCAAGTGCTGGTCGATGTCGACCACTCGATGGCCATTATGCGCGAAGAGACCTTTGGGCCCGCGGTCGGCATCATGAAGATCGCCTCCGACGAGGAAGCGCTGCGGCTGATGAACGACAGCGAGTTTGGCCTCACCGCCGCGATTTTCTCGGCCGACGCGGCGCGCGCCGAGGCGTTGGGCGATGCGCTGGAGACGGGCACGGTGTTCTTGAACCGCTGCGACTATCTCGACCCCTCGCTCGCCTGGACCGGGGTCAAAAATTCAGGGCGCGGCTGCACCTTGTCGCGGGTCGGCTTCGAGCAGCTGACGCGCCCGAAGTCCTATCACTTCAAGGTAACGACATGAGTATGGTTCTGCGCGGCAATTGGAATTATCCGACCACGATCTGGGCGGGCCCCGGCCGGATCGCGGAACTCGCCCAGGCGTGCTCATCGGCCGGCATCACGCGCCCGCTCCTCGTCACCGACGAAGGGCTGGCCGGCGCTCCGATGGTGCAAAACGCGCTCGCCGCCCTCAAGGATGGGGCGCTGTTCGGCGCGGTCCGCGGCAACCCGGCCGCGAGCCACGTCGAGGCGGGACTTCGCGCCTACCGCGCGGGCGACCACGACGGCGTCGTGGCGCTTGGGGGCGGATCCGCGCTCGACGTGGGCAAGGTGGTGGCGTTCATGGCGGGACAGACTCGCCCACTGTGGGACTTCGAGGACATCGGCGACTGGTGGACGCGGGCAGACCCCGCGGGGATTGCGCCGGTGGTCGCGGTCCCCACCACCGCAGGCACCGGCTCTGAAGTGGGCCGGGCCGGCGTCATTCTCAACGAAGAGACCCATCAGAAGAAGATCATCTTCCACCCGCAGATGATGCCGCGGGTCGTCATCGCCGACCCGGAGCTCAGCGTCGGGCTGCCGCGCGCGGTGACCGCGGCCACCGGCATGGACGCCTTCGTCCACTGCTTCGAGGCGTTCTGCGCGCCGGGATTTCATCCGCTGGCGGATGGCGTCGCGCTCGAGGGCATGCGGCTCATTCATCGGTATCTTCCGCGCGCCTGCGCGGACGGCAAGGACATCGAAGCCCGCGCGCACATGCTGGCCGCCGCGTCGATGGGCGCCGCGGCCTTTCAGAAAGGGCTCGGCGGCGTGCATGCGATCGCACACCCCGTAGGGTCCTGGTTCAACACCCATCATGGGCTCACCAATGCGGTCATCCTTCCCTACGTCATCACGTTCAACCGAACCGCGATTGCCGACAAGACGGACATCATTGCGCGCGTGCTCGATCTGCCTCGACGGGGCTTTGATGCCTTCCTCGACTGGGTGCTTCAGATGCGCCGCGATCTCGGCATACCGCACTCGCTCGCCGCCCTCGGGGTGAGCGCCGATCAGGGCGCGATCATCGGCCGCGAGGCCGCGATCGACCCTTGCGCCGGCGGCAATCCCATTCCGGTCGGCGCCGGGCAGCTGGAGCGCATTTTTCGAGCCGCGGTGGACGGAAGGCTGGAGGCGGCAGGCGGCGCCACGTGACGGGCGCGCGGATCCTGGTCATCGACGGCAACGTCGCCGAGATTCGCGCGCGGCAAACGGCAGCGCTCGGCTATGACTCAGGCACCGGATACGCTCGGGTTCTGCGCCGCATCGACTCGACGCTGCACATCGACATCGTGGCCGCCGCGGACGGCGCGACGCTTGCCGGAGGAGTCGATCTCGAAGGCTACGACGGCGTCACCATGACGGGATCCGCGCTCAACATCTACAACGGCGGCGCACCTGTCACTCGCCAGATCGAACTCGCCAAGGCCGTCTTTGCCGCCGGCGTGCCCTTCTTCGGCAGCTGCTGGGGCCTGCAGGTCGCCGTCACGGCCGCAGGCGGCGAGGTACGCGCCAACCCGCGCGGCCGGGAGTTCGGGTTCGCCCGGCGCATTCTGCAGAGCGACGCCGGCCGCGAACACCCGTTGTACGCCGGCAAGCCGCTCCTGTTCGAAGCGCCTACCGTTCATCGCGATGAGATCGCCTCGCTCCCGGCCGGTGCCGAGACGCTCGCTGTCAATGACTTCGGCCTGCAAGCCGCGTCATTCACCCACGGGCGCGGTACTTTCTGGGGGGTGCAGTACCACCCGGAGTACGACTACCTCGACATAGCCGCAGCGGCCGAGCGCTACGGCGAGACTCTGGTCACGGAAGGCATGTTCCGCGACCCTCCGGCCCTCGCAGCGTTCGCTGCCGAACTTCGCGCCCTGCAGGCGAATCCGGGCGATCCGGCGCTTCTCTGGAAGCACGGACTCGGTCCCGCCATGCGGACCGAGGCGCTGCGCCTCCTCGAAATCCGCAACTGGTTGCAGGCCCAAGTGCTGCCGCGCGCGACGCGACATGCGTGAAACCAAATACGGTGGCCCGCTGCTTTCACGGTGAATGCAATTGCCTGACTCATGACCAAAGGCACTGGGCTTGGCGCGTACCGATGTTCACACTCTCACCGAGATTCATCTACTGCACTGGAGATCAACATGAGCCCCACCAAGCCAAACCGCATCTACTATGCGCAGGAATTTGCCGCCGAACCCACCCCGCGTCTCGCCACGCTCGAATGCGTCCCGGCTCGAGAGGAACGTCGGTTCCACAGCTTTCTTTTCTTTGGTACGCACGACTTGGCGCAGTGCAGTCGGGACGCAGAGCAGATCGGGGGCAGTGCGCACCTGGTCGGCCATGCATGAGAGTTGCGCAGTACCGACAGAGCGCACGCGCGGAAGGTCAAGGGGCCGTCGCGATCGGGTGGGAATTCGAGGTCTGAAAGTGTTGGGCGAGGTACGCTTCGCCGTGCTCGAGGATGAAGTAGCGGAACGCTTCTGCCGCCGGCGAGAGCGTCTTCGCCTGATTATTGACGACATGCCAACGGCGCATGAGAGGCAGGCCTTCGGTCTCCGGAGCAGCAATGAGGCGGTGATCGAGTTCCAGTCCCAAGGTGTGTAGGGACAGCAGTGCTACACCCATGCCAGCCATGACGGCCTGCTTGATCGCTTCATTGCTGGACATTTGCATGACCACGCGCGCCTTCATCTGATACGTGCGCATGTATTCGTCGAGGGCCGCTCGGGTGCCCGACTCGGGTTCGCGTACGATGAAACCCTCATTTGAAAGGGCGCGTGCCGGGACGAATTCCAAGCGGCTAAAGGGATGATCGATCGACGTGACGAGCACGTGCGGATGCATGGCGAAGGGTTCGGCGCGCGTGGGCCAGTTTTGTGGCGGCCTGCCCATGATGGCGAGTTCGATGTCGCCCTGTTTCATGAGCGTCACGATCTCCTCTCGGTTGCCGGCGACCTGTAGTCGAATCTCGATGCCCGGGTGTTCCTGCCTGAATTGCGCGAGCAACCGTGGCAAGAAGTAATTCGCCGTGCTGACCATCGCCACGTCGAGTGGCCCGGTCTTCAAACCGCGAAAACGCGCCACCAAATCCTCCGCATCGCGCATGGCGGCCAGTACGCGCCGGGTATGCGCCAGCATGTATTCGCCCACCATCGTGAGCGACACCTGGCGGCTCGTACGATCGAACAACGGCAGCCCTACTTCCGTCTCGAGCTCCTTGATTTGCATCGACACCGCAGGCGCACTGAGCTTCAGCTCCGCCGCCGCACGGACGAAGCTCAAGTGCCGGGCGACTGAGGCAAACACTCGAAGCTGGCGAAGGGTGGCGTTTTTCATTAAGAAAAACTGAATGATGTGGTAACTATTTCTGACTATACGAGAATGATCATAATTCGTACAGTCTCTCCACCGAACCGATGTGGGAACTTCAAGTGGCAAAAACTGCAGCAAAATCAAGTGACAACGCCATTGCGGGGGCGCAACGGCGCCATACCGGTGCCCTCACCGAACTCGCCGATGCGCTGCGCTTCCTGGCGGTTGACGCCGTGGAGGCGGCCAAAAGTGGCCACCCCGGTATGCCCATGGGCATGGCCGACATTGCTGAAGTTCTTTGGCGTCAATTCTTGAAACACAATCCGGCCGACCCACACTGGCCCGACCGCGACCGCTTTGTACTGTCCAATGGCCACGGCTCGATGTTGCTGTATGGGCTTCTGCACCTCACGGGTTACGCGTTGCCGGTGGAAGAATTGAAGCGCTTTCGTCAGCTTCACAGCAAAACTCCGGGTCATCCCGAGGTCGGAATCACGCCCGGTGTGGAAACCACCACAGGCCCGCTTGGACAGGGAATGGCCAATGCCGTCGGTATGGCACTGTCCGAGCAATTGCTCGCCGCCGAGTTCAATCGACCTGCACACGTCATTGTGGATCATCGCACGTGGGTCTTCGTCGGCGATGGTTGCCTGATGGAGGGCATCAGCCACGAGGCCTGTTCTTTGGCAGGCACCCTCAGACTCTCCAAGCTCATCGCCATCTATGACGACAACGGCATCAGCATCGATGGACACGTCAAATACTGGTTCACCGATGACACACCCAAGCGCTTTGAGGCGTATGGCTGGCGCGTGTTGCGCGCGATTGACGGACATGACCGGGAAGCGATCGAGGCGGCTATCAAGCAAGCCTGCGACAACGACGGTCGGCCGACGCTCATCTGCTGTAAGACCATCATAGGCAAGGGATGCCCGAACAAAGCCGGAACGCACGACGTACACTTGCCTGATCCTGTCACGGCAGAACCTGCCGTACTTCGATCGCCAAGCGCAGCAGCTCGCCAATATCCGCCGAGGCGGGTACGTGCTCGCCGACAGTGATGACCCTGCCGTGACCCTCCTGGCGACCGGTTCGGAG
>WNFR01006134.1_pt1 | contig 19454 bp, 15 predicted proteins | sample 5400221 | NCBI WGS metagenome assembly WNFR01 (sample SAMN13153357, study PRJNA577476) | soil metagenome | isolation source: 40 cm soil under Madrone tree | place: USA:California | collected 2016-06-14 | reverse complement strand
GGGCGGGCGTCCCTTGCAGTTTGGCGGACCACGCAAAACGGCTGGATGTCACAGCACCTTGTCTCTGAAAACAATCCGTATGCATCGCGGGCGGTGATGCTGGCCGCGGCCGCTGCGAGTATTCGCAGAGGGCGCGATCTCTCGGCGCAGAATTGGTTTCGGCCAGAGAACCGATTTCCCGCGCGAGTCTTCGGTTCGATGGTGCAGACGATCGGAGAATCTCTATCGTCCGTTCAAAGGCACGCATATTTCGCATTGCCCAGAACACTGTCGCTGCCGACGGAAAAGCGAATTCGCGTGGTGCCATACAGCTCATCTCATCAAGAGGCCCTTTTGGAGATAGCGGCTGCGGCGCGCGGCAGTATCTACATCACAGCAGAAGAATTGGAGCACGATGTCGAATTCACAGCGGTCGATGAACTCTACCGCGGCGTGGGACTGCGACGCACGCGACATGTGTGGCTGGCCTACCGGGCAAACAAAGAAGAACCAATCGGGGCGGCGATTGCCTACCGCGGACCTTTGGGTGTCAATTTCAGCTATCTGGAAAATCGTTGCGACCTGCTCCTGCACCCGACGCTCCCTGAATCAGAGGTCTCCGAGACAGCGTCCGCGCTTCTGACCGCGTGTTCGAAAGCGTACGACGATTTCGAATTGGAGGAAATTCCCGTAATTGCTGAGGAAATGGCGACACACGTCCTATACAAGCTAGGCGCGGAGTTTCTTCGCCACTATTGCCAGGGAATCTGGCTCAAAGACGGACATCCCCGGTTCTACCGGCACGTCGACGGTTTCTACACAAAATTATTAGCGCGCATGGAAAAGCAGGAGCTGCAACCTGCACTCATAGGTCAGGAACGGTGATGAGTAAAGGCACGGCATCTGCCGACTACATTATGGAAGACCCGCGCGAGGCATTGCGCCTCGAGCTCAAGGTCGATCCCTATGCTTGGGTGCAAAAGTACCTGGCGCATCGAGTTTGTCCGGGGGCAGAGGTCCTTTCGGTTGGATGCGGTCCGGGCGTGATTTTGCGCGCGGTCACCAATTTGGATTCTTCAATTAGGGCAACGGGCATAGACGTCAGCGAGGGGCGCTTGCAGCAAGCGAAGGAGAAAAATCGCGAGAATTCACACGTGCAATTTGTGTGCGGGGATGCGCAGTCGATGGAGTTTCAATCCAACAGCTTCGACCTGGTGTACTGCCGCATGTTGCTGCAATACCTGAAGGAAAAGGAACGTGCAGTGTCCGAAATGGCGCGAGTTTGCAAGCCCGGTGGCACCGTTTTGCTGCAGGACCTGGATGGCCAACTTTTGTGGCACTACCCGGAAGACGCCTCGGTACAGCGAACGCTTGAAAAGGTTGTAGCTGCTCTGACGGCTAGCGGCTTTGACCCGTTCGTCGGTAGGAAACTCTTCTGGTTAGCGCAGAATGCGGGATTGACGAATATCGAAGTTCAGGCGGAGTGCTACCACTTAATTGCTGGTGAAGCTGAACCGCACATCTTGAAGCAGTGGGAATTGAAGCTGGAGATTGCCAAGCCGCAGCTGGCTCGGGTGCTCGGCAGCGAAAGAGAAGCCGAAGAACAATCACGGGCGTTCCTCGAATATCTTCGCCGGCCCGACACGCTTACCTATTCGAGCGTCTTCACAGTAGCAGGGGAGAAATCTTTATGAGTTGGAGCCTCCGGCTCGCAGAGGTTCTTTCTATGAGTTCAGGATTTCTGGGGATGTGTTTCAAGGCTTGCGGGATAAATGGGCCGCGTTTGGAAATGGGCCAATAGCTTAATTCTGATTGCCGAAAGTGTTTGGCAGGGGTGCGCACATGAATGACAGAAAGAATCGAAATCATCTGGAACGAGGAAGGGACCCGTTCCGACTGTCCGAGATGGTTCAGCGCCGGGAATCGCGCGCTCGTCTTACTGACGATCTTCAAGAAGGGAAGCTAAATATGCTGTTCAATCGTGACCACAAGACCGGCCCAGCGATGAGGGCTGGACGTATTTTCTTAGCCGGTTTTCTCTCAGTATTACTAGCCGGTAGCACGGTAGCCCAGAATTCACGAAACGTCCCTGACGTCACAGCGATGAGTATGGAAGACCTGATGAATTTGCAGGTGACCTCCGTCTCCAAGCGGACGCAAAAAGTGGCGGACGCCGCGGCCGCGATTTTCGTGATAACGCAAGAAGATATCCGACGGTCGGGAGCGACCAGCATTCCGGAAGCATTGCGACTGGTGCCGGGCCTTGAAGTGGCTCGGATCGATCAGAACAAGTGGGCCATCGGGTCGCGCGGCTTCAACGGACGCTTCGACAATAAGTTGCTGGTTCTCATTGACGGACGAAGCGTCTACACGCCGTTGTTTTCAGGCGTGTATTGGAATGTCGAGGATGTGATGTTGGAGGACGTGGACAGGATCGAAGTGATCCGCGGCCCCGGAGCAACACTGTGGGGAGCCAATGCCGTGGATGGCGTCATCAATGTCATCACCAAGAAGGCCAAGTCCACTCAGTCCGCGGTCGTAACGGCGGGAGCTGGAACGGAGGAGCGAGCCGCTGGCGGAGTTCGTTATGGTGGCAAACTGGGAGACAACACCTACTACAGAGCCTATACAAAGTATTTCGATTGGGGGCCTTCGGCATACCCATCGGGTATGACGGCTCACGACGGCTGGGATGCCTTGCGCGGTGGATTTCGCGCGGATTGGACACCGGCTGGACCTAATTCGCTGACTCTGCAAGGAGATATCTATCGCACCAGATTCAATGAGACTCTGACTGTGGCGTCGCTATCGGCTCCCTATTCCAACACGTTTCCCAATGACGGGAAATACAGCGGAGGAAACCTCCTCGGGCGGTGGAATCATACTTCCGAGGGATCTTCGATGTCGTTGCAGATGTATTACGACAACACAACGATTACCGACCACTCTCTCTTCGGCGACCACCAGAACATATTGGACATTGATTTCCAGCACGGGTTTCACGTTGGCGATTCGCAACAATTCGTATGGGGGGCGGGCTACCGCTCAATCCGCGACAAGAACAACCCCAGCTTTACGGTTTCCCTACAGCCCAATCAAGTCTCTCTGAATCAGTTCAGCACGTTCCTTCAGGATGAAATCAGCTTGGTTGATAATCGCCTGCAGATCACGCTGGGTTCCAAATTCGAGCGCAACGAGTTTACAGGGTTTGAAATTGAGCCCAACGCAAGATTGCTCTGGAACCTCACTCCAAATCAATCGATCTGGACCGCCGTATCGCGCGCCGTCCGGACTCCGGCCCTAACCGAGGAAGGCCTGCGGTTAAATTCACAAGTCATACCTCCCGGGACTCCTGCGAATCCCTCACCGTTGCCGGCGGTGGTGGCGGTATTCGGCAGCCATCAATTTAATTCCGAAGACCTTCTCGCTTACGAGCTCGGTTATCGAGTGCAAGCAACCAGCAACCTCTCGCTCGACATTTCGACTTTTTATAACAACTACTCAAATCTTCGAACTGCGGAGCCAGGTGCGCCTTTTGTCGAAGGAAGTCCTGCTCCGACCGATATCGTGATCCCTTTTGTCGCCGGAAATAAGATGAGCGGTGGAACTTACGGCGTTGAATTGTTTGCAGACTGGAAAGTCGTTCCGAAGTGGCGGCTAGTAGGCTCCTACAGCTATTTGCAGATGGACATACACAAGAACCTAGATAGTCAGGACCCAACTCCCGACATTCCAAACGGCTCAAGTCCGCGTCATCAGTGGTACTTGAGGTCTTCCATTGACTTGCCGAAGCATTTCGAGCAAGACACGACTCTTCGATTTGTGGACCAACTTCCCAGCCTGAATGTGCCCAGCTACTACTCTTTGGATGCGCACTTGGGGTGGAGGCCGGTTACAAGGCTGGAATTCTCGATCGGCGGCCAGAACTTGCTTAATAACTGGCACTTTGAGTTCATGCCGGATTTTGTAAACACGTCGCCGACCGTGGTGAAGCGCAGCATATTTGGAAGTATTACTTGGACATTTTGAGTTGATTCGCGCGTGAGCTTTGAGAATGCCGGATACCAGTGGGCGGTTAAATTTGATGTTAAGACGACTGGGAATTCTGATCGTTGCGCTCAGTGTTTCGCTGAGTTGGGCTCCCGAGGCCGTTGCACAGGTCTCGGACTCGTCCGATTCGTCGGAATACTTGATCAAGGCCGGATTCATCTACAATTTCGCCAAATTCGTGGACTGGCCAGCGACCGCTTTTGCCCAGCCGGATTCTCCAATTGTAATCGGCATTCTTGGGACAGATCCGTTCGGAAACCTCATCGACCGAATCGTCGAAAACAAGAAAATCGGTGCCCGGGGATTTGTCGTCAAGCGGCTGAAGTGGAACACGGATCTCAAAGACCTCAAGGAGTGCAAAATCCTGTTTGTTGGTGCTTCAGAAAAAGCGCACATAGATGACGTCGTACAGATTGTAAAAAGCCTGCCAATCCTGACAGTCGGCGAAACGCCCGGGTTTGCAGAACGCGGCGGCGTGATTCGATTTGTCCTGGAAGACAACAGAGTGCGATTTGAGATCAACGTTGAGGCAGCTCACCAAGCAGACTTGACGATCAGTTCCAGGCTGCTCACCCTGGCGAGAATCATCCAGCAAGCCACGACAGATGCGAGGAAGCCAGGATGATTCTTCAGAACCTATCCATCAAGCGAAAACTCACGCTGATAACGATGCTAACGAGCAGCATCGCTCTGATCCTTTCCTCGGTTAGCTTTCTTATCTACGATCTCATCTCATTTCGTCACCTCCTCAGCCAGGATTTAATGACCCAGGCTGAGATTATCGGGTACAACAGCGCGGGGGCCATGGAGTTCAAGGACGAGCCCGCTGCAACCGCAACATTGTCTGCCCTCACGGCGAAAGAGGACATTGTCACCGCTGTCCTATACAAGCCCGACGGGAAGATGTTTGCCCACTATTTTCGAACCAACGCGGTGCTTCCTGGGTTTCTCCCTTCCCATTTGCAAGAGAAAGGCTACCGCTTCGAAGGGGGATACCTGGAGGTCTTCCAAGAAGTCACCCTCAACGGAGAGCACGTTGGAACCCTGTTCTTACAATCCGATATGCGTCAATGGAGTCTGCGCGCAAAACGCTACGCAAACATCCTCATCATATTTGTGCTGGTCTCCGGACTATTCGCACTGTTTGTCTCCTCGAAGCTTCAAGGCCTGATTTCAAAGCCCATTCTGCACCTGGAAGACACCATGCGAATGGTTTCTTCAAACAAGAACTACGCTGTCCGGGCAGTCAAAACGTATAGCGACGAGATTGGCAGATTGATCGATGGATTTAACACCATGCTGTCCGAAATCCAGCAGCGGGATACCGCCCTGCGTAGCACGAATGGTGAGTTGAAGACTAGAACGCAGGAACTGGAAGAAGAAGTCTTTCAACGTAAACAGGCACAGGAAGAACTTCTCAATGCAAAACACGCGGCCGAGGAAGCCAATCGCGCTAAGAGCACATTTCTCGCGAATATGAGCCACGAGTTGCGCACGCCGCTCAACGCCATCATCGGGTATAGCGAAATGCTGGAGGAAGAAACGCGAGACACGGGGAAGGTTGAGAATGTTCAGGACCTCAAAAAAATTCAAACGGCTGGCAAACACTTACTAGCGCTGATCAATGACGTGCTTGACCTTTCGAAGATCGAAGCTGGGAAAATGGGGCTCCACATAGAGACCTTCGACGTGTCACAAATGATCGAGGAGATGGTCACAACTCTACAGCCAGCGGCAGCAAAGAACGCCAATTCAATTCACGTCCATCTGGCGGAGAACGTGAGCGTGATGCGCGCGGATATTACAAAAGTCCGCCAGATCTTATTCAACCTGCTCAGTAACGCCTGCAAATTTACGGATCAAGGCACCATCTCCGTGGACGTGGAGCAAATCAAGGTAGAGGAGAGAGCGTGGATTCAATTCCGGGTCAGCGACACTGGGATTGGAATCTCCGCCAAGCAAAAGGAGAACCTTTTTCACGAGTTTGCCCAGGCGGATGCCTCGATTGCCCGCAAGTATGGTGGGACCGGCCTGGGACTCGCCATTACTCACCGGTTCGTTCAGTTGATGAAAGGGCAGATCAACGTCGAGAGCGAGCCTGGGAAGGGTGCCATCTTTACGGTGCAATTGCCGGCTCAAGTCGTTATCGAGACAAATGAATCCGCACCGTCAGAGGGAACTGGCGATGCTTCGGCGACAATCTCAGCGACCAAAACGAACCTAGATACGATTCTGGTGATAGACGACGACCCATCAGTTCGCGACCTTATGTCGCGCTTTCTAACGAAACTGGATTTCCATGTGGTTGCTGCCGCGAATGGAGAAGAAGGCTTCCGCCTTGCCAAGCAAATTCGCCCGCTACTTATTACCCTCGATGTAGTTATGCCTGAATGCGATGGATGGACCGTTCTGAATAGGCTCAAGAGTGATTCTGAATTGGCGGAAATTCCAGTGATTATGGTTACCGTCGTGGACAACGAGGCCAGGGGCTTGGACTTGGGCGCCTCCAATTATCTTATCAAGCCGGTCGAACGGGACCGTCTCGCGGTTCTTGTAGAAAAGCACCGGGTCGCTCGGTCTTCCACTATCACGGACGCCAATGCGGTCCCCTTTGCTTATGTGGTAGACGGCAAGGCGGGCCGCAAGACAGCCGGAACCAGGGTTTCCAGGACCAGGAGAAATTAGAATGCCGAAAATTTTGCTAGTCGAAGACAACGAAATGAATAGAGACATGCTGTCTAGACGGCTTCAGCGCAAGGGCTATGGTGTCGTCACCGCGGAGGATGGCGAGAAAGGACTTTTGCTGGCTCGTTCAGAAACACCTGACCTCATTCTGATGGACATAAGTCTTCCGGTTATGAGCGGTTGGGAAGTAACTCGTCTCCTCAAGGCTAACGAGTCTACTCGACATATCCCCATCATCGCGCTGACCGCGCACGCTTGGGTAACAGATCGCGAGAAAGCAATTGAGGCCGGCTGCGATGACTACGACACCAAACCGGTTGAATTTGGACGTCTGAGTGAAAAGATGGAAAACTTGCTCACGGTGAAGAAATGATGATAAATGCGCGGCCGAGCCGGTTGCTCATCGTAGATGACAATGAAATGAACCGGGACATGCTCGCCCGTCGGCTCGCACGGAAGGGCTACGTCATCGGACTGGCTGAAAACGCGCAAGATTTGCTGCAACGCGTCAAACAAGACGACGTGGATCTGGTGTTGTTGGACATTGAAATGCCGGAAATCAGCGGCCTTGACGCCTTGAAAACTCTGCGCGAGCACTATTCTCCGGCCGAACTGCCGATCATCATGGTCACGGCAAAAACACAGAGCGACGACATTGTTAAAGCGCTGGATTTAGGGGCCAACGATTATTTGACGAAGCCGATCGATTTTCCCGTCGCGGTGGCTCGGATAGGAACTCAGCTGTCGCACAAACAAGCGCAGGAAGCATTGAAGGAAAGCGAAGCACGCTATGCCCTTGCGGCTCGTGGCTCAAACGATGGCCTGTGGGACTGGAATCTTTCGGCCAACGTTGTGCATTTCTCCCCTCGTTGGAAGGCCATGTTGGGCTATGAGGAAGGAGAAATCGGGGACAGACCTGAAGAATGGTTTGACCGGATCCATGACGCGGACCGAGAACGAGTCAAAGAGGAGATTGCCGCCCATCAAAAGGGATTGACCCCTCATTTCGAGAGTGAGCATCGCGTGCTGCATAAAGAAGGTAACTTTCGTTGGATGCTGAGCCGCGGGGTCGCCGTCCATGACACTTCCGGAAATGTTTTGCGCATGGCCGGGTCACAGACCGACATAACCGAAGGAAAAGTCTCCGACCCACTGACGGGCTTACCCAATCGGCTGCTGTTCATTGACCGGGTAGGTCGGCTAGTCAAGCATACGAAGCGCCACAAAGACCATTTATTTGCGGTTCTCTTTATGGATCTTGATGGGTTCAAGATGATCAACGACAGCATGGGCCACCTGATTGGGGATCAACTCCTTCTTGGAGTAGCCAACCGGTTGGAGAAGTGTTTGCGGTCATCGGATACCGTCGCGCGTCTAGGGGAAACCTTCACCGTCGCGCGTCTAGGGGGAGACGAATTTACCGTCCTGCTCGACCATATCAAAGATCCGGGCGATGCCAAGCGCGCCGCGGACCGCATGATGAAGGCTCTGGCGGCGCCCTTCATTTTGGGCGGGAAAGAGGTGTTCACCTCCGTGAGCATCGGAATTGCGCTAAGCACTGCAGCCTACGAGCTACCGGAAGATATCCTACGAGATGCCGACACCGCAATGTATCGGGCCAAGTCTCTGGGCAAGGCCCGTTATGAGGTGTTCGACGCGGATATGCGAGCCAGTGTGATGGCTCGCTTGCAGTTGGAGACTGATCTGCGGCACGCCCTCGAACGGGGAGAATTTTGCAATTTCTATCAACCGATTGTTGCGCTCGTTTCCGGAGAAATTGCCGGCTTTGAGGCTCTGTTGCGATGGCAGCATCCAACTCGCGGGCTGCTCGGGCCAATTGAATTTATCCCAGTTGCTGAAGAAACCGGCCTTATACGCGAGCTGGGCTGGTGGAATTTGCGGGAGGCCTGCCGACAAATCAGTGAGTGGAGAGCAAGTTTAATTGCCCATCCTCATCTAACAATTAGCGTCAATCTGTCCGCCAAGCAATTTCTACAACCAAACCTGGTCGAAGACATTAGAAAGTTGCTGGGTGAACTCGCCCTTCCTCCGGAAGCTTTGAAGCTGGAGATCACGGAAAGCACGGTGATGGCAGACCCTTTGGCAGCCGTGGAGATGTTGCAGCAAATTAAATCCTTGGGTATCCACCTGGCTATAGATGATTTTGGTACGGGGTATTCTTCATTGAGTTACCTACACCGTTTCCCTCTCGATACATTGAAGATTGACCGTTCCTTCATCAGTGGCATGGGGAACGATGGAGAAGGTATGGAGATTGCCCGGACCATTTTGCCCATGGCCAATAATCTCCGGTTGGATGTAGTTGCCGAGGGGGTAGAGACAGTTCAACAGGTTGCCTTGCTGAAAAAACTACACTGCAAATATGGTCAGGGATATTACTTTTCCAGACCGTTGTCCGTCGAGGGGACCACGGCATTATTGTCAGGAGACCTGAAGTGGCAAGCGTGCGAGCAAACCAAGTAGCTCAACAGGTGCCAGTACAGGGAGAACATGAACGGAGAGCGCCGCTCGGATGCGGGGCGAGAACCTTGACCGCTGAATTGCATAACGTATTCTTTGTTCTCCAAATTTGTCGATAGATCAGCTCTTATGAAACTCGCTTGGCAGAACATCATTCACGATCGAGCCCGCTTCTCTGTAACGGTGCTTGGAGTGTCTTTTGCGGTATTTCTGATGGTGTTTCAGGGAAGTCTCTTGGTCGGTTTCCTGCGGGCAGCGTCCAGGCTTATCGATGCCAGCGACTCAGATATTTGGATCACAGCGAGAGGAGTGCAGGCCTTTGAATTTGGAACGATGTTGGAAAGCCGGGTGAGAGAGATGGCGGCTGGTGTTCCAGGAGTAATGGAAGCTGACCGCGTGTGCATGGCGTTCGCGGTCTATCGTACTCCGAATGGAAAACAACAGGTCGTTGCCCTGGTCGGAGCGGACCCTAATGTAGGGAAGCGCTTCCCAGTTCCCGATGTGCCGGAACTGGCCGGAGAGATATCTCCTGACGCGGTTTTCTACGACGTGAGTGACCGAGACCTGATTGCGGTACGGGCATTGCCGACGGAAGTTGAAATTAATCGTCACCGCGCCAGTATCGAGCGCCAGATCGAAGGTTATGGCGCATTCCTCGGCGTCCCTTTTTTGTTTACTTCGTATCGCAACGCCGTCCGCTACCTGGGTTTCGGGCCTAACGATGCCATGTACATGGTCTTGCGAGTCGGCAAGGGCTCCTCCGTTGCGGATGTTAAACAAAGCCTGCAGAGACGGCTCCCCGAGGTCGACGTACTCACTCGGGACGAATTTGCTCACAAGTCTCGAATGTATTGGACGATAAAAACGGGGGCCGGCGGCGCGATTCTGACCGCCGCGGTTTTGGGTTTTTTGATCGGACTGGTTGTTGTTTCTCAAACCATTTACGCGAACACGATGGAGAACATCGAAGAATACGCGACATTGAAAGCCTTAGGAGCGCCCAGGTCGCTCGTGGCGCGCATCGTCCTCACCCAGGCCTTGCTCTGTGGTGCAGTCGGCAGCGTTCTGGGGCTCTTCACGGTGATTCCCGTTATCAATCACGCGAAGTCGCTGATTCCTTGGATCTACATGCCCTGGTGGTTGCCGGCCGTCATGGTCCTGCCAAGCATGACCATGTGTTCATTGGCATCCATTGCTTCCGTTCGGAACGCTCTTACCGTAGAGCCTGGGAGGGTATTCCGTGCCTAAAAGTCGCCTCATGAATACCGTCTGTGAGGACTCAGCGGAACTTGTTTCGAATGCACTCCAGGCAGATCTGCTGAAAAGCCCGGCCAATTCCACGGCTTTAGCCGCTGAGGATCAGTTAGAATCTGGTCTCACCGTCCATGAGGTAGGTTCTAGTCATTTTCTAGGAGTCGAGGGTGCGAGTGTCTCGTTCGGCAAAGGGAGCGCGCGTGTTTTTGCATTGCGCGACATTTCACTCATGTTCGAGCGTGGAACTCTTTCCTTGGTCATGGGTCCTTCAGGGAGCGGGAAGACGACGTTGCTGTCCATGCTTGGCTGCTTGTTGTCGCCCGACGAAGGATCGGTGTTCGTGAATGATGTTGCGGTGAACCAGCTAGCCGAAGCAGAAAAGACCGCCATTCGCCAAAAGAAAATTGGCTTCGTGTTTCAGGCATTCCGCCTTTTCCACTCACTCTCGGCGATCGACAACGTTGCGATTGGTTTCGAACTTCGCGACCCGAAGCAGTCCCAACGATTGGAAATGGCGCGACATCTGCTGAATCAATTTGGTCTCGGTGATAAATGCAACCAAGAGCCCAATGAACTCAGTCCGGGAGAAAGGCAGCGGGTCGCCGTTGCAAGAGCGCTTGCGGGTAATCCTCCGATTCTTCTCGCGGATGAGCCGACCGCATCTCTGGATGCTCAAGCCGGAAGGAATATCTGTCAAATTCTTCGGAATCAAGTCGACGAACATGGAAAAACTATTGTGGTTGTGAGCCATGATCCACGCTGGCGGGAGTTTGCCGATCGCACAATCACTCTATGTGATGGCCAAGTAGAGCAAGAGGAGAAGAATCTATGACCGCCCGCAGCAGATGGGGCATTGGCGGCTCCGCCATTTTCCTGGTTGTCGTGACTGGCGCGTTCCTGGGCAGTACACGGAGCAGGAATTCGGTGCAAGCTCGTGGGATACCTTCGAATAGTGCTACTGCGACTGTTGCATTTGCCTCTCCTGGAAGGGTCGAGGGCGCTTCGGAAACCACGCAGCTAGGGGCGGCCGCGGATGGGATCCTAAAGGCCGTCTACGTGAAGGAAGATCAGTTCGTAAAAAGAGGAACCCTGCTTGGCGAGATCGCCTGTGATGATTTGCAAGCGAGCTTACAAACTGCGATAGCCGAAGCCGACGGCGCACGCCAGTCAAGAATCCGGATTCTGCGGGGCGCACGTGACGAGGAGAAGAAAATAGCCGGTGAAAAGACGGCAGCCGCTCGCGCGACGTTCGAGGAGGCCAAATCGCGGCTGGAGATGCAGCGCGCTCTTTATCAAAGGGAGCAGGTGTCCAGGGCCACTTTTGAGCAAGCCGTCCGTGATCTCGGGGTCGCAGATGCTAATCTGCGAGCCGCTGTTCGAACCGAGGAGCTACTTGCCGCGCCTCCACTGGAGGAAGACAAGGCCCGAGCGGATGCAGACGTGCTTGCAGCGGAGGGTCGCGTTCGCACAGCCCAGGAGCGGATTGGGAAGTGCTCAATTGTTGCCCCGATTGATGGAACCATATTGAGGGTCTACGCCAGGCGTGGCGAATCTTTCAGCACAGTCACTCCCCGACCATTGTTCAGTCTCGCGGACACTTCCTCGCGGCGGTCGGTCGTGAGAATATCTGCAATGATGGGTAGGAAGAGCATCTCCACGGGCGATCCATCTGATAAGAGCGACCGCGATATCTTGGAGGCGGTGATCGGCTTGGAGGACAACACTCGATCATTGCCAATAGGTCTTAGAGTTACAGTGCAGTTTTTGACTGCCAGCCCGTTGAAAAAATAAGAAGAACTGAGGCGAATGAACCTCGTAGCAGCTGCAGAAAAAACGGGTGTTGCCGAGGCGCAGCGGAGTAAGCTCTCTTGGCCCCCACTGAGCCCAGAGTGGCTAACATTCTCCAAGTCGCCTACTATCGAGGCCCGCTCGTAACCCGCGCGCGAATGCTTGAATCCCGCGGTCACCACGTCACATCCGTGCTGGGCAACGATGAAGCGTTCAGATTGGATGCTGCGGTGATTGCAGCTGCTGATTCGATTGTAATCGGCTTTTCCGCTCCATATCCTGTTCGAGCGGCGATGATTCACTGGTTCGAGCAGCTGGGAGAGCACCTGCTTTGCAAGCACGCCTTCATCTCACTTAAGTCGTTGAATCGGCGTCTCTTAACAGTGCAAACCCCTCTGCTATTTGGGCTACTGATTGGGCTACAGGTAATACGTTGTCCAAGTAAAATGGACTCGATTCGAGTCGAGCGAGCACAATCCGAAGAACGTCCTCGGCTTGCTTTTTTGCCATCGCCGGATGCATCCGTATTCCGAGCAATCCAGGTCGTCTGTGCAATCACTGCGGCAAGCTGAAGCGGCACAGCAGGTCGGCGAAGCGTGGGTCGGAGCGCAAGGGGTCCCAGAGTGGGTCCACTTTAACGCTGGCGAGGAAACGAAAAGAACGCTCCTCGTAAGCCTTTTCGAGCCACGTGAAGGCCTGGTCCTTGTCCTCCAGTCCAAGATAGATCATGGCGAAGGCGGAGGCAGGCACGTAGCTTTGTTTTGAGCGTGCCTTGAGCTCGTCGAGTATCCGGAGCGCTTGGCTTGTCTCACCCATTCGGGCATGTACATATGCGAGGCAAACGTCGCGTTGGTCTGGTGGAAGCTTTTCAAATTCGGCCAAGGCTTTCCGGTACATGCCCTTTGCTGCATATGCAAACCCAAGTCCAAAACGGGCAGGGGGGAAGCTCGGATAGAATTCCAGCGTCTTCCGGTCGTGTTCAATGGCCCGGTCGAATCGCCTCGAAGTGTAAAGCTGCCATGCGAAGCCTGAGTTGAACAAGGGAGACCGGATCGAGCTCCAGGGCGCGTTGCGTTCTGTAATGCTTTCGTTCGATCGCCCGAGAGCCGAAAGATAGTTTGCATACTCAAAATGGGCTAGGGGAGAATTTGGATTTAGCGCAATGGCTCTCTCAAAGTGCTTTCCAGCAGTCACCCAATCCCAATCGTAATAGAGGCTGACCCATCCCATTGAGACATGGGTCTCGGCGAGGCCGCCATCGAGCTCCCACGCCTTTCGGGCAGCGGCTTTCGCTTTCGGCATCGCCTCCTGGGGAGGAAGCCCATTAGCATAAACGTAGGTGCCCGCCAATCCCGCGTAGGCCTGCGGATAGAACGGGTCCTTGTCAATGGCTTGCTGGGAGTATTCGCGTGCCTTCAGCGTTGTCTCCGGGGTTGATTTGTAGAAGTAGTCGAGGCCCCTGTGGTAAAGCTGATAGGCTTCGGCATACTCATACTCCGTGTAGCGGTTTGCCAGCCGCTGCATCTCGTCAACGGCCAGTTTAGGTCGCCGCTTTTCGGAGATTTCCAATCCCGTATAGACTGGATACAGGTCAAATCTCACAAGTTCATGGCTTTCGTTGAAAACGAAGACGATGTGAATAGATTCTTTCTGCGGCAACCCGATCCAGGTATTTCGCTTGATGGCTTCTATGACGTTTTGATTCCCACCGAGTTGCGTGAATTCGGGCTTACTCAGTCTTGTGTGTTCTATATGCTGGACATCGAGAAAACGCATCACTTGGCCAGACGACGCATCGTTCTTCAGGTTCTGAGAGACAAGACTCTGAAGCGCCTCAATCCCCGTTCTCCGTATTCCGAAGAAAGCCAAGAAGGCCAGCGCGAGCAGGCAAGAGAGAAAAATGACGAGTATGGCCCGCTTTTTCTTCACGACAGGATTATGCTAGCCAGTTCTGTGAATGTGACTAATACCGCGGGCATTTGGCAGGCGCGGGCTAAACGGCCTTTGCGAACTTTCCTCCGCAATCCAAACGCACTCATGTCCTCCCTTGTGTAGATCCTTGCGCCAAATGAGTTCAGTTTACATCCCCGGCTCGAGTTACTGATTTCTTGAGCGAGGAATTCGAATCCCTTTCACCTCGAAACTGTACATAGAAATACAGCCGGATTCGATTCTCTCCTTGCAATAGGTCCAGCGACCCTACTCCGGCGGCAGCACTTTGCAACCATGACCGCGATTTGGCCGGTATTCGGGTCGCTGCGAGCAGCGGTGGATACAGCGATTCAGCCGCGGGCTCCGAGCAATCCTCCTTCGGAGCAGGTTCGCTTGCGGCCCGACGACAGCTATGCAGCCAGCCATCAATCTCGTGTTTGAATGCGTACACTGAGCTTGCTTTCGCGTGAAAGTGTCGGTGGACGGGAAGGCCTTCACCTTTCTTCCAGCGCTGAGCAGTGCGTACGGCCCGATCAAGATAAACCGCAATTTCCTTCCAGGAGTCCAGACGGTCTCTGTCCGGATCAAGCACCGATCGAGCAACCGTCTTCATTTGTTTGCTGTCCTTGCCTGACATTAGATTGAAGCCTTCCCTAGTGCAGCCTGCCGATTTTCGAAGTATAGGTGCCTCCGGTGCTTGCCATTTTCACTTTCTTCGGCATCACTCAAAACATGCGGCGGTGGCTCGGACGAGTTATCCGCGTCCAAAAATTAGGAGCGTCCGAATTCTTGCCATTCTTCGCGAAGGTGCAAATGTGTACGTAACGCTCGTGTGCCCAGAGAGCCGCACCGTAAATCTCCGGCCCATTGAACCGAACATCTTTTCCGATTCCCAAGGCTTGCTCCGTGAAACTCTGAGCTCCGCCGATTTGGGTTACAAGCGCGGACACCGCTTCGACGCTCGCGGCTTCGTTCGCGGCCGGGGTTGCGTCCAAGGCATCCAGAGCATAGCTCCGGACTAGTTTTTGGAAGAACCTGCGCATTACTTCTGGGTGATCGAAGATTTCCAACCCAAGAATTCGTCCGCCGATCGCGAACGCTACTCCACACTGACCCTCCCGCCAGGTGAAAGCGCGAGAGAATTCCTCCACCGAACTGGCGTGGCGCTCATAGATGGCGGACATGGCGCCGGTTGGCGACGACGCCATGAGGCGCGTCGCTTTGGCGGCGATGTCTCTCCAGACCGCCCCCTGGTCAGACTTGCGTGTGCCATTTGAACGCATGGACGCCGTGACGTGCGTCACTCGTTCGCCGCGCCCCAACGAATACATGATGTGATCGGCCACCTTCAGATCCGTTGACTCCATCTTCCAGCGCCCTGCCTCTACACAAGAGACGGGGATCACCGTTGTTTGCTTCGCTGGCACGAGGATCGTCAGGTTTAAAACGCGGTTCTGCTTCGCCCCCACCAGTTCCTCCCCGTCCACTAGCAGAACCGGGAGCTCCGCGTTATTTTCAAGACGTAGCTCTGGGACAGATCCGCCTGCGTGAAGCTCGGTCACGCGGACTTTTCCTTGGGCGATCCCATCTTCCAATAGGAGATAGTCCAACGGTAGGACCGCTGCGCTTCGCCGCATTAATGGAAACAGGATGAGATTACGAAACTCAGAAGATCGACCGACTTCAATTTCTGAGAATTCTTCTTGTAGGGTGCGCATAGTATCTCTGCCTCTTGAGGAGCAAAGGCACGCGGCGGACCAAATCACATTAACGTAGAATCAACTACTTACGCTGATGAAAGAACCGACTTATGACAACGGTGGTTGTCGCGACGTCAATTCTCGTTGTCATTTTGCCCCTGCACAAACTTGCTGACCGCCTGTTTGGAAACGCCTAGCATCTCCGCGGCTGCGGTTTGGTTGCCTTTGCACGCCTCAAGGGCTTGCAGAAAAAGCTGGTTCCGTACCTGTGCCAGATATTTCTCGAGCTTGAATCCATCGGATAGTTCCGGCAACGCTACGAAAGGATCCTTCCTCGGTGGATCGCAGTTAAATTTTAGGTCCTCAGCGTCGATAACTTCTGCACGCGAATAGAGCACAGACCTCTCCAGCACGTTCAAGAGGTCGCGAACATTTCCGGGCCATGGTTGCCGCTCAAGACGCGCCAGAGCCTCGGTTGTGAGCTGGCGGGGCTTTTCCCTTAGCTGATTAATTTGCCTGAGCAGCATAAGAGCCAGCTCAGGAATCTCGCCCCGGCGTTCGCGCAACGCCGGAAGTTTAATCTGCACAACTTCGAGGCGGAAGTATAGGTCCTCGCGGAATCGCCCAGCAGACACTTCCTTTCTGAGGTCACGATTGCTCGCCGCGATGATCCGCACATCGACTCTCCGGGGCACCGTGCTTCCCAGCCGCTGCACTACGCCATCCTGAATAACGCGCAGCAACTTAGCTTGTACCTCCAGGGTCAATTCGGCGATTTCGTCGAGGAACAGCGTGCTCTGGTTGGCAGCCTCAAAGATCCCTTTCCCATCGCTCGTCGCACCTGTGAACGCTCCCTTCACATGACCCAAGAGGTAGCTTTCAGCGAGCGACGCCGGAATAGCCGCGCAATTCACAGGCACTAGCTCACGATGAAACCGCGGACTCAGTCTGTGAATCAGGTGCGCAAATCGCTCCTTCCCGGTACCTGTTTCGCCCAAAAGAAGAACGGGTAGATGACTTCCCGCAGCGATGCCCGCTTGTTCCGCGGCATGTCGTAGAGCCGCGGAGCCGATAAAAATCCCCAACTCCCGCAAGGCATCGTCAAGTCCCGGAATTGGCGGTGTTTCACGGGCAACCAGACTTGATAAGGTTTCCTGGATCGCGGGCTCGCCCGACAAGATTTCGTATTCTCCCGTCTCTGTCGGGACTTGCTCGACCACTGCTTTGGCCTCTTCCGGCGGTTCTTTTTCCGCTGCTTCGTCTCGCAAAGGCTCCTTCGCTCGCCGCAGAGCCTCCACTTGCTTTCGCCTGAGCCGCAGTTCGCCCATCACGTGGACTTCTTGGCCCTCCGAATTTACATAGGAATCGGAGGAAACGGTCTCAGCAGAAGACCGGTAGTAGTCCAAGAGAACGTCGTTGCAGACGGAGTTTGCTAGGGCGCCAAAGCGTTCCGGCTGATCGGTCCTACCTTCCCTGCGAAGGGCCTCAGCGAATTTTCTAAATACGTCATGCACAAATTCCTGTATTTCGTCCGGGGAGAATAGGGCGGCGAAAGCCTCATTGCGCCGAATCTTTTCGCGCAGGCGCGGCAAGAGTAACTCGGGCAATGCGTCACCATACTGAGTCCGCATCCGTTCCACGAAGGCTTTGTCGAAGCCTACCGTTTCCTCGGCAGGCTTGGGCTTTTCTTCGAACTTCTTTGCCCCTCGCTCCAGCCACGACGGTTTTCTCCCTAGTCGCACCGCCGTGGGCGCCGGTCTGGGCAACGTGAAAGATTCTCTTGGAAAGCCGCGGAAATATTCGTCCGGCATGGCAAGCTCGCGAATTGTTAGCCAATCGCTTGCATCCATCCGCACTTCCTTTACGTTGGCTTCGCCGAAGAGTGGCCTTCCCGGCGACCCGACTTGCAGCAGCTTCGCGGGCAAAACCCCCAAAGCAGCCAGTAGAAACCACGCAGCTCTCATTTCGGCTGTGCCGCTGGAAACACACACGTAGCAATCCGCGATCTCAGACGGTCCCAATTTCATCAAGCTTCGAACGGTTCGCGCCAGGCGACCCATCACCGACGAGTAGTCTTTCGGGTCGGAAACTGGCAGTTCGTGCACGGCGACCTGGCACCCCGGATATCTGTTGGACACTTCGTTTTCCGTTGCTGCGGCGTGCTCTCGTGTATGCGGAGTGTGAAAAAGGAAGAGATGCTGGAATTGCTTGGCACTCATAATTGACAATATCGGCCCGGGTAGCTGATCGCCCGCGATTTCACCAGGCGTAAACGGATCCTTCGGATCTACGAAAGCAAATAACGAATTTACGTTTGTGGTGACCCCGGTATTCTCCACGGTAGGGCCAGACTCCAAGGGATTCCTGTCCTCTTGATCAGCTACATCACGGGATGGCGTTTCGGGGTTAACAAGGCTTTTGAGAGTCTCGCTAAAGCTCAGCGACCCCGCATCGCTGCCGCGCTTCTTTTGACCGAATAACCTCTGCAGGAATGAGTTTGCCATTGTCCGTATTGTCCACGCATTATACTCTGGCTATCCAGATAAGGATGGAACGAGGAGGCTTCGGTGTGTTTTTGTGAGCTTCCGGCTCCGCTGGGACCCTTGTTGGTGACCGACCGTGTTGCGACTTGCGGGTATTGCCGCACTTGGTTTGTTGGAATATCAAAGCGGGGTGATGCTGTTTTCCTTCGCGCGTCTCCGAATAAAAGTAGACCACTTCGCGAAACGTGGCAAAAACCCAGACGTAGGCGGTCTTTGCGTGCGGCCTGATTCGTGTTTCATCCGCGTGAATCAGGTTGCCCTTAACCATCTTGGCTAGGACGTTCTTTCGAGTTTCCCGATAGTATTCAGCACCGCGCTCCTTGAATCGACCGACGACATTTTCGTTCATTTGGAAGCCGAACAGTGTATTCAGGGTTTGAGTCACAGAACGCTGAGAGACGCAAAGCTCAATGATTTCAAAGATGGAGAATGCGGCTGTGTTGCGGCCATACGTGGTCCGATCCGAGAATTCCTTTGGCCAAGGGCTAAATGCCCGGCAAACCGGACACCAGAAAACTTGGAACTGATACTTCACTACCCATCCGGCGACTCCCGACCTGCTAAACCTCAGAGCGTGGAGGCACTTCGTTATTCTCCGAAACGTCTGGGTCGCCTTTCTTTGGCAACGGGGACACACACGCAATGGTTCGCAAACAACTAATTTGCTAACGCGGACGGTCCTTTTTGTCCGGCTCGTACCTTTCCGCTTGGCTCTCTTCAACTTCGCATCGGATCGGATGTAGATGGTGTCGCGCTGGTAAGGCTTCCACGAGATCGTCAGTAATAGTCATATTCATTAGCTTAAAGGTGGCCGATTCCCTCGCCCGCAGCCGGGATTTGTACCCAGGCGCGTGGTACAATCATATGGTGGAAATCATAATCAAAAATCGAGATATTCTTGGCGGAACTCCTGTGTTTCGCGGAACGCGAGTGCCGATCCAGACGCTGTTCGACTACCTGGAAGGGGGAGAAACACTCGAAGACTTTCTGGAGGGTTTTCCTACCGTCTCTCGTGATTCGGCCGTCGCTGCACTCGAAGAAG
>WNFR01008801.1_pt1 | contig 19458 bp, 12 predicted proteins | sample 5400221 | NCBI WGS metagenome assembly WNFR01 (sample SAMN13153357, study PRJNA577476) | soil metagenome | isolation source: 40 cm soil under Madrone tree | place: USA:California | collected 2016-06-14 | reverse complement strand
CCTGCCTCCTGCCTCCTGCCGACCGGCTCCTGGCGCTAGAACGTTTGTGTAAATCTGAAGTGAATCTGGGTTCGCTTCAAACGATAGACTGCCGGCGTGCCAGTGAAATCATCGGCCAAGCCGCTCGGCCCCCGCTGCGGAATTAAGAACTCCGGCGGGTTCAGTAAATAGCCATAATCGCTCGCCAGCGCGCCACCCAATGGAGTTTGAATTCTAAAGCCGAGTCCAACTGTGTTGCTCCAATGCGCGCGCAAGTTCGCCGCCGCGATGGCAGCCAGCAGGTCCGCAGGCGGCGGCGAGTTGGTGTGCTTATGAAACAAATCGCCGACGCGCCGAAAAACGTTGCCGCCGTCGTAAAAAGGAACCGCCTGCAAAGCTCTGGTAATTGGTATGCGCGCTTCCAGATTGATAATCGCAAGCGCGTTGCCGCCGACGGGCACGGTAAATGGATTCAGAAACACCTGCTTCTTCTTTTGATCGAGGAATGGACCTTGAGGAAGAATTACCTGGCGCGGACCGGCTTCCTCAAAGCCAAATCCCCGCAACGTTGTCGAACCGCCGGAGAAAAATCTTTCGCTGATTGGCAGCGTTAGATCGATTTCGTCTATTCGACCGTTGCCATCGCGATCGCGCGGGTTGAACAGATTGGCGAGGCCGAGCGTCGCGTTTCCGGCAAAGACGGTCCCGCGAAAAGCATTGACCTTGTAATAAGTGCGATAAGTCGCCTGCAGGCGGCCAAAGGAAAGGTTCCCACCCAGTTGTCTCAGTGCAATGGCGTAATCAACATTGAAGAAACTGCCGCGGGTTGCGTCCAACTGATTGTAGCGGCAGATTTCGCCGGGCGCGCCGGTTTCCTCATCGGGATTGCGGACGGTGCCCAGCAAGCCCCGCTCGCATCTTTCGCGCGTGTCGCGTACAAACGAAGCGCCAAAACGAGACAGGCGCACCGCGCGATCAGGTTGCAGGATTGGCTTAACCAGCAGGCTCCCAAGATTGAAGAGCCGCACATCTTCATAACTGTAGCGAGCAAAAACAATCGAGCGCGTTTTCTGACTGAGCACGCGCTGGGTTTCGACTGTTGCTGTGAAACGATTGATTGTCGGTTGCTTGACCTTGACGCCAAACTCATCGAGTGGGTTTCCCTTCGCATCAAGACGCTGCACGATGCCCAGTGTGCCGCGATCAATTGCAGAACGGAAAAATCGCGTCACCGTCGAATCGCGCTGATACTGCACCGAGATGGCTATAGGCGCAAACTGCTTCCGGCCATAGCGGGCGAAACGCGGATCGAGATATTCAAATCTCAAGAGCTGCTGCCGGCTGCTTACCCGCAAACGCATCGCGCCCTGGCGTAGCTTGTTCATCAAGTTTACGTTGCTGATTTCCAGCAGACCGAGCGGGCCGGTGTCGGTCGAAAAGCCGCCGCCATAGTCCATCACGCGCGGCTTCTTTTCTTCCACGTCGATGATCAAGTCGCGGCGTTTGAATCCGGCCACAGTTTCGCCGGCTGGCTCAGTGCGAATGATCACCTGCCGGTAAGCGTCCGTCAGATACAATTCCCGTTCACTTTCGGCGATCAGATCGGCGCGCAACACGTCGCCTTCGACAAGTGGGATCACGCGCGCAATGGCGTCGCGCTTGGTGCGTTGTGTACTGGCGTCACCAGTGACGCCGTTAACAATAATTCGATTGATATAAACTTTGTCGCCCTCGTTTGTGATTGAATAAACCAGCCGCACCTGCTCGTCGCCAGCCTTCAGCGGCAGCTCGACAATAGAAAATTCCATCTGCGCGTTGACATAACCTTCACGGGCGTAGAGCGCCAGTAAGCGATCTCCATCTGACCTGGCCTGGGTGCGCGAGTAAGGAGAGCCAGTGACGATTCTCAATTCATCCAGCAGTCGCTGATCGGTATAAATCTTGTTGCCGCGAACTTCGACGCCCGCAATACGGCTCAGCGGTCCTTCGTTGACCTGGAAGGTGATGATCAGATTGTCTCCGTTGATCGATACGCCCTGAAGGACCGTTGCTGCTACGTGGCGGTAGCCAAGATCGCGCATGTAGGCTTCGACGGTGCGCCGGTCCTGCTCTAAAAGCGTAACAAATGGAATCAAGCCCAGCGCGCTCGCTTTCTGCGTTCTGAGATCAGCCGCGATGTCCTGGTAAGTGAGTTTGTTGGTGCCGGTAATGCGGATGTCCGTAAGCTTGAAGCGGCGTCCGCGATCGATGTCGTAACGTATCTCCAAATTGTGGCCGCTGAGTGCCTCGGGATTCAGCGTCTCGCAAGTTTCAGCAGTGCCATTAACCCCCAACTCTGGAACGGCCGGTGTGACAGTGCAAACTGGAGTTACTTCGGTGAAGAAATATCCCTGCTCCTGAAGTTTGTTTCTGATGCGGCGCGCGCCTTCGACAATCGCCGACTGATCGATGTTGCCCTCGCGTTTCACCGGCAGCAGATCGCGCGCCACTTTGTCGCTCATCGGATAATCGGGTACGACGACGGTAACGTGTGGGCCAACGGCGCCCTTAATGCTGATCGTGATCTGGTTCTTATCAGCGTCGCGTTCAACGCGCGCATCGTCGAGTAATGGCGCCAGGTACTGCAGATTGATTATCGCCTGGCGAATTTTCGTCACATCCTGTCCCAGCGCCTCTCGCGTGAACGCAGCGCCGGGTTGCAGGGCGAGTGTTGGCTTAACCGCCGTCGCATCAAACCCCTTGATATCGATGTTGAAAGCAGCGACCTTGGCCTGCTCTCCGGGCACAATGCGATAGGTAATTGTCGCGCGCGTTCCCGACGTATCCAACTCCTCTGCCGCTTCAACGGTGGCGTTGAAATAGCCGCGATCGCGCAAATAGACCTGAAGTTCGTCGGCATTGTGACTAACAATCTGTTTCGAAAGATGCGTGCCCGGTTGACTAAGATTCAGGCGCGCGCGCAGCTCATCCTGTGTGATCGGTACGCCCGCAGGCGTTGCAATTTCAAATTTGACGTCGCCAATCTGCACCTGACGCTGTATCACGAACCGCAAGCGGATCGGGCCATTAGTGTTTGCCGCGGCATCGAGCACTTCCACGCGCGCGTTTGCTACTCTTTCCGAATCGAACAGAGCCTGCAGCGAATCGCGCACGGCGACCGCCGAAAACTGTGCGTTCGGAAGGATTTTGATGATTGAAAGGAATTCGGATTCAGCCACCGGGTCGGATGGCGAGCCCTCGAAGGTGATCTCAATCGAGCTGATCGTGCGTCCTTCGTATTCGTCTAGAATTGAACGAGCAGATGCACTAATAGAACTGACAAGACAGATTGCGATTAGAATGAGCGCAGATTTGCAGGTTAGGAAGGGTGGTTTACCTCCGCTGTTTGAATGCCATTCAACTTTCGGAGAAAGGCCGGATCCCCAACGACACAGATCCGCTGGAGTGCCAGGCCCTTCCCAACCCTGAGGTCCCCTTATCTGACTCGGCTTTTTTGGCAGGCCCATTCCTAAAACCGTTTTCTAAATCTAATTTCAAAACTAAAGTTGTTGTTGCGCGCAGTCAGCTTTCGCGTAGAGACTTGTTCATACTGCGCAATGAAAAACAGACGGTCCGAGACGCGATACTCGACGGCTAATATCTGATTGGGATCGGAAGTAACGTTCGTCGAATAGGTCACCGAGAGGTCTTTGTTGATTCTCTTTCCGACCGTCAAGCGAGCAGCCGGAGTCGAGCCACTGCTGCCGATCACCGGATTGATCTCGAAACGGCTTAAGCCAAAAATGCGACTGGTTGCGCGTTGCGCGGGCGCATTGATCAGCGCGTCAGTCAATAAGCTGGTCGCAGTTCCCAGTCCCGATTGCGAAAGTATGGACGTGCTGGTGTCGCCGCTGGAGAGCTGGCCCGTCGTAATCAGGGACACGACATCCGCCTGTGGTAGCGCCGGTTCGGAACTAACGATGGCCTGCGGTTGGGACAGCGGTCCGTTAAGCCCAACGGTTACACGATAGCCGCGAATCTGCGACTCGCCCTGGATGTTGATAATGGGATCGGCGCCACGCTGCGGCGGCAGGTCCATCAACGCGCGCGTGATTTCGTAACGATCATTGCGGAAGTTTAAAGTGCCGCTGGTGGCGGTGATCCTGCCGGAGATCACCGGGTCCTTCACCGGCCCATTGACCTGCAACGAGACTGAACCGGTGAGATCCGCGAGATTATTATGGACCACTAATGCATTGCGACCTTCCACGCGCAGGTCGCTGAATAAAGCGGCGCGTGTCAGCTCGAGCTCGCCACCTTCTTCGATCGACTCTTGACGACGGAAATTTATTAAGTCTGCGAGTTCGATGTCCTGCGTGTATTCAGTGCGTCGCACATTAACTACGCCGCCGATAAGTTGTTCGCGCGCGGACCCTCTAATTTCCAGATCGAGATCGGCGGTGGTGCGGAAGTTTTCAGGAAACGGGACGGTCACTTCATCGCCGTGAATATTGAATAAGAAACGAGAGACCGTCAGTCCGTCGAGCAGCGCGCCGCCGGTGATGCTGACGCGACCGCCGCCCATGGTGCCAGTCAGCGAATCAATCTGCGCCTGATTGGACGTAAACCTGACGAGCGATTTTAGGTTGGAGATGGTCCAGCGCTCGTTGCCGAGTAACAAAGAAATAGAACCGCCACTGATTGAAGCCGTACCGTTTAATCGCGGGGTTTCGTAACTTCCCGTAACGCGCACCGCAACATCCGCCGAACCTGAAGAAAAGAAATCGGGCGAGAGACCGTTCAGAGCTCTCAAGTTGAGTTGGCCGTCGACGGTCATGCTCTGTCTGCCGCCTGGTCCGACCGCCAGGATTCCGCCTAGCGTGACATTGGTGCCTGGTCCAGTAAACTGCGTCTTTTCAAAAGTAACTTCGCTGGGCGAAAACTGCACAATCAAAGGCGAGGTCGCATTGAGCTGCACATCTTCCACGCGGAAACTCAACTCGGAAAGATTGAGAGTGCCGTGCAATCCGTTCTTCGAGAAATATCCATCTTCATCGAGCAGGTTGCCGCTTGCCTTGAGCGTGCCGCTGGCGCGGCCGGTAAGTTTGACATCCGTTTGCGGCAACACCATTTTCAGCAAGCCGCTTAGATCAGCATTATTCAGTGTGGTCTCGATATTAGCAGCTAGTTTTTCGCTGCCGAGGTTGACTTGCGCGGCAATCACCTGCGATGGACCAAACAGTCCGGTGGTGAGCGTGATGTTAAGTTGCTTGTTCTCCGTTCTGCCCACCAGCGCGAGCGTGCCTGCGGGACGTCCGTTGATGACGACGTCTTTGCCGACACCATCGAAAGTAATTTGGTAAGCAGAAAAATCCGACTCTGAAAGGTTGCCAACCACGTGAGCGCTAAAGTCGGCCGTGCCGGTAACATTTTCCAGGCCGGGCCGATTTGTTAATGCCAGCAGGCGGTTCAACTGGACACCTTCGGCGCGACCCTGAAGATCGAAAGCTTTGCTAGTCGTGTCATAGCTGCCGTTGGCAACGATGTGTCCGGCAGTCAAGCGCGCATCGACATTTTCGATACTGACTTTCGAGCCGCTGAAAGTAGCACGCGCCACCAGTGCCTCAAGCGGTTCGCCCGCAAGACGGCCGGGACCAAACCGCAAATCAGCGCTGCCGCTCATTGCGTTGGGTATGCCCGTGATCTTGATCTGGCCCGAAGCGTCAGCCTGTGTGTCGGCAAACTGCGCGCGCGTCGATTTGCTCAGCGGCAGGGCGGCAATCAAATTGCCGGCGTTGACCCGATCGAGCGTCGCTTCAAACGTGGTGTTGTTTTCGCCGGTGCGCGGCGCATTAAGGGTGAACTGCATGCCGCCACCGTCGCGCTCGGTGAGGCGGCCGTTATCAATTCGCAGCTCCGCAGCAGTCATTCGCAGCGCCGCTGACAACGAACCCAAATCGTTGCCATTCACTAGCAATGAGCCTAACGAAACCTGGCCATCCAGATCAGGGTTGCTCAGCCGGCCCGTAACTTTGCCGTTGAAAGCTAACTGCCCGCCAAGGTCAATGCCATAACTGCGCATCTGCTCTTCAACCTGCGGCAGCAAGCCTGACGAAATCAAGACTGCCTGCAACTCCGCTGCGTCGGCTGAATTCAGATCGACATTAAGATTTGAATCGCCGCTAAATGAAAACTGTCCGGTCGCCCTTAGTTTGGTGGCAGTTGTTTGCAAGTCGACCTGATCGATTTGAAACAAGCCGCGATTGGCGCGCAGCGCTACGACGCCGGAGAGCGGCACGCGCCCGCTGTCGGCTGTCACAGCATCCGCAGTGACTCTGGTCGTCAGGGTTCCAGTCGCTTGTTTGAAGTCAGTTCCTGGGAAAGTCAGATCAATTTCTCCCGTGGCCTTCCCCGCCAGCGGAACAGCAGCGCCGGCAAAAGCAGTGAATGGACCAGAAACCTCTACGTCCGAAAACGTCGCTGCGACATGTGATGACGCCCCTTTCGCAATCGCTATGCGCGCATTTCCATTTGCCCTGCCCTGAAAAATGTCGGCGGTGAAGTTGTTGAGTTGAACCTCACTGCTGGTCGCAACTAATTTGGCAGTTGCCTGGCCCATGTTCATCTGACCCAATACGCCGCCCCCGATGCTCAAGTCTGCGCTGGCTCGATAACGACCCGATGGTTCAACTACGAAAACGGGTTTTGCCAGCTTCACATTTTCCATCTGGCCGTCCGCGAGTTTCACCGTGCCGGCGTTGATGTCGGCGGTTGATCCTTCCATTCGTCCGCCACGAATCGAAAGCCGCGCGCCCGCAATGTTGATACTGGCAATCTCTGCTCCGGCGGCGCTTGTGCTTCCCACCTGCACATCTTTGACGACGACGCTGGTCACACCATCACGGCTAACGATGTCCAAATTGTTCGCCGTAACTCCGTTGACTCTCGCGCCAGAAGCAGTGATTGTTCCTGCCTTTACTTTGGCGACGCTTGCCGTAGTGACTTTATTTTCAGTACGCAGACGCAGGTCGGAGGCGGTGATGCCATTGGCCCGCGCGCTCGATGAACTAAGACTATTGGCAATAAACTGTCGTGAAGACGCGGTGAGCACGCCATCGTTCATCTCAGCGCGCGCGTCCTGCATTATCAAGCCGGTGATCGAGGTGCCGTAGCTGCGTTCCGCGGCAGCGCGCAATTCACCGAGCCAACGGAAGTCCGAGCCAGTTCCCATCACGCCGCCCACCAACTGCACGTTGTTCAGTTGAAAATCGCCGGCACTGAGAAGTGATGCTACGGCGCGACCGTTGAGGTTGTAACTCTTGCCCTGGCCGGTACCGTTGGCAGTAACGTTCAATCCCTGCAAGCGCACGCCGTCGGCTGCCAGCGAGTCTGACTTAATGCTGCCGTCAACCTTGTACTGATCGCCGCGGCCGGAAACCACACCGGCAAAATTGCCCGTGCCGCGCAGGGTGGTACCAGACTGAAGCACGTCCGAAACTTGAGTGAGATCGACTGTCGACGTGATATTCATCTGGTAACTCAGCGCGCGCCAGTCGTCCATTGTTCCGCTCAGGTGCGCTTCGGCTATCGGCGAGCGCAGCACCAGATCCTGAATCTCCGCGCGCGTTTGGTTCACCCGGCCGCGCAGTTGGATATCGATATTATTGATGGGACGGCCATCATAAATGAAGCTTGAATTCGAAACAGCAAGCACGACTGTATTCATCCAGCTTGCGGTCGGAGCGGACGGATCATCGGGCTGAACGGTCCCATTCAGATTGCGCGCTTCGCCGGAAATTTCATGGCGTGCGTCACCATAGTGAATTACGCCACTTTTTATTTCGACGTGCGCGGTTGAATAGGCGAATAGAATATTTCGATTGGGTTCAGGCGGAGGAATGTGAATATTGCGAAAATTGGACCTGCCCTGATCGTCAAAAGTCACCCATGCTTCCAGGCCTTCAATTTTTAGATCCTTGAGATTGATGTTGCGGCGCAGATTGAGCGCATATAGATCTTCAACCCGAACGGTAGCCAAGACGCGATCGATCTTACCGAGCTTGTCTCCGGTTTGGCTGTCGTAGAGTTCCACACCCAGCATCTCGACCGTTTGCGGCGGAAAGGTGGTATGAAAGTCCTTGATCTCCGCGCGGATTCCATACTGCGCAAAAGTGTTTTTGATTTGACCCGCCACATAACGGTCAACATAGCCGAGCCGGTAAACGATTAAGATGATCAGAATGAGGGCAACTACGCCGACGGCCGCGGCGATTGTGGCAATCACCAGGTTGCGTCGATTTAGAAAACGCCGGCGCCGGCCTTGTGGAGTTACTGGATGAGGACTCTGCGCATCGCGATTGGCAATCGCTTCCGCGGCAGGCGGCAACGGCTCGTCAGTCTCCGACTGAAGCGCGTCTTTAATAGCTTCTTTGTCGTTCGTTGACCCAGACAAATCTTTGTCAGAGGTCTTGTCGCGATCGTCTACACTCATAGGCAGCCGCTATTGTGGCCTGAAAGTAATAATAATGGGAGAGGAAATCCCGAAAAGCTAAAAAGAAGCTGTTCGCTGCAAAGAAAGTGCCCCGATGACCTGGGTTCCAGTTGTCACAGATGACAAGCAGACTCAGATGAGTTGCTCTTTGTTCTCCGCGTCCTTGAGATGCGCCGGTTGACCCAGGGGGATGTTGCCAACCACTTCGAGCGCAAAACCTTCCAGAGCTGCTACTTTTGGGGGATGATTCGTCAGCAATAGTATACGACGCAGGCCCAGGTCATGAAGTATTTGCGCGCCGACGCCGTAGTCTCGGTCCGCGCCATAACCCGTTTCCAGACTTGCCTCGCGCTTGCCGACCTCGCGTTCCTGCATGACCGCGTAGGTGCGCAATTGATTTACCAGATCAAGGCTGTGTTCCCGCTGGCGGAGGTAAAGGACTACGCCTCGCCCCGCGGCGGCAATCTTTTCCAGCGCGGTGTGCAACTGAAAACCGGTGTCGTCGATCAGTGAACCAAACATGTCGCACGTAACGTTCTCAGTGTGCACTCGCACCAGGACAGGCTCGTCGGTCCTCACGTTTCCCATTACCATTGCCAGATGCACGTCGCCATTAATGACATTTTCGAAAGCGATTGCTTTGAACCGGCCGTAAACCGTTGGCAGATCAGTTTCCACCGCTCGTTTCACCAGCGTCTCTTTGCTGATGCGATAACGCACCAAGTCAGCAACAGTAATCATTTTCAGATGATGACGGGTTGCAAACTCCGTCAGCTCCGCCAGCCGCGACATGGTGCCGTCTTCATTCATGATTTCGCAGATGACGCCGGCGGGATAAAGTCCAGCCAGGCGCGCGATGTCAACGCTGGCTTCGGTCTGGCCCGGACGAACAAGCACGCCGCCTTTTTTCGCGCGCAACGGAAACACATGGCCCGGCCGCGCCAAATCCTGGGGTCGGGTTTGCGGATCGACAGCGGCCTGAATGGTGGTGGCCCTATCCGCAGCAGAAATTCCGGTAGTTACACCTTTGCGCGCGTCTATTGAAACAGTGAAAGCGGTGCCAAGGTATGACGTGTTGTCCGCGACCTGCGTCGTCAAGTGCAGTTCATCGCAGCGCTCTTCGGTTAGCGGCAAGCAGATCAGGCCACGCGCGTGCCGCGCCATGAAGTTGACGATCTCCGGCGTTGCTTTTTCGGCGGCGCAAACGAGGTCGCCTTCGTTTTCGCGATCCTCGTCGTCGACGATGATCACCATTCGCCCTTCACATATTTCAGCAATGGCGTCTTCGATGGAAGAAAACTGCATAAAGATTTGCTGTTTCAGTGTTTGGAATTCTGCAGCGCCAGGCGCTGGCCAGCCAGGAAAAAGGCCCTAAATCATTGGTTTTCACTGTAAAAGCTCGCCGCTATGTTAACCCAAAACTGTTTGATGCGCATGCGGTCGCGTCTTTACCAGCAGCAGTAGCAACAAGGCCGCCGTGGAGCCCAGTATCGCGCTGACAATAAAAGCGGTCTGCGGCCCCCGCCAGTCCCACAAACCGCCCATCAACAGCGATGCCGGCAAGACAGTGATGCCAAACGCAAGATTGTAGAGGCCGAAAGCCGTGCCACGCTTTTCTGGCGGCACCAGATCTGCGACCAGCGCTTTCTCGGCGCCTTCCGCGAAACCAAAATAAATGCCATAGATGATAAAGAGTATCCATACCGACCACGCGTTGGACACGAAAGCAAATCCTGCGTAGACCGCCGCGTAGAGAATCCATCCGGAAACTATTAAGCGGCGCCGGCCAAGCCGGTCGGACAGGTCCCCGCCGAAAAGCGAGCTAACGACTTTGCTGACGTGGAGCGTGGCCCACAGCAGCGGAATTGCGACTACCGAAACGCCGGCCATGCGCGCGCGCAACAACAGAAAAGCGTCGGACGAATTGGACAGCGTGAAGAGCGCGACTATAAATAGAAAGCGTTTGAAATTTGAGTCGAAGCCTTGCAGGGAAAGCTTTACCGCCGGCACGACCACATCATCTGCTCGGCGCTTGTGTTTGACTTCGCGAACGTAAAACGCCGCCACTGCCACCGCGGCTATCGCGGGAATTGAAGCCGCGAGAAAGATCTTCTTAAACTCTCCGGCGCTCGGCGCGTTGCGATCGACTGCGAACAGCAAGACGAGTAGGTAACCAAGCAACGGTCCGGCGACGGCGCCGGTGTGATCCATGGCACGGTGAAATCCGAATGCCAGGCCGCGCTCCTCTACACGCACTGTGTCCGCGATCATCGCATCACGCGGCGCGCTGCGAATTCCCTTGCCCACGCGATCGCTCAAGCGAACTGCCAGCACTTCGTACCAGTTCACTGCGAATGCAAGCACCGGTCGCACGAAGCTCGACAAGACATATCCGAAAACGACAAAGCTCTTCCGCTTGCCCTGGCGATCGCTGAAATACCCAGCAAAGAGCTTTAGCAAACTCGAAATTGATTCCGCTGCTCCTTCAATCAGGCCGACCACCCCGGGTGAAGCGCCGAGAGTTAACGACAAAAAGATTGGCAGCAATGGATAGATGATCTCGCTGGAGGCGTCGTTTAGCAGACTGACGAGACTGATAGCGAAGACATTGCGGGGCAGCAGTCGATAACGAGACCAGAGGCCGATGACGCCGCCACTCGATTTGAGCGGCGCGACTTCCGCGACAAAAACGTCAGCTTCATCATCGGTATCTGTTTTTCCCATTTATGCTCAGCGAGAAGGGGTTCGTTTGGCTGGGGCGGCGCGTTGATGATTTGACCCCGGCGTAGGCGAAGCGAGCCGGTTGCCCCACCACCAGAAGACACCGACGCCAATTAACGCCACCAGGATTACGCCAACGATTGTCAGGCGCACCGCCCAGCGGATGGCCAGCCTGGCAATAAGAAAGAAAATCGCCAGCAGAATCATGCCGGCGATGATGGAGATTGTAATGAGACTCATCTGTTACTAGTGGGCAGTGGGCAGCAAAGAGAGCGACGTTTCATCTGAACAACATAACCATTTTCCTTCTGCACACCACACACTGCCCACTGCTCACTGTTTCTTATAGCTCGCCCGCACCACCGTCTTAATATTCCCGCGCACGTGAAAATCGCCCTCAATCTCTACGCTCAACGGATCGCAGGCGCGCACAAAGTCCTCGAGGATAATGTTGATGACGTGCTCGTGAAAGATCTTCACATTGCGAAACGAATTGATGTAGAGCTTCAAAGTCTTCAACTCTACGCAGCGTTCGTTGGGAACATACTGAAGCCGAATGGTGGCGAAATCGGGAAAGTCGGAAAACGGGCAGATGGCCGTGAATTCTGTGATCTCGAAATCGATCTTTATTTCTTTGCCGGGAAACTCGTACGCGAAAGTATCGAGCGGATAAAGTTCCATTTCCGCGCGCGCAGTGGATTGGATATCGAGACCCGGTTGGTTAACCGGCGCAACCGCGCTTTCCTTGATTGTCATAGCTTGCTCCTGAAAAAGGGAAAGCTGATCTTAACTGAGGCGGGGACCTGCTGCAATTCAGCCAGCAAGGATCTAAACGGACAAGTAATCTAAATTTCGAGCTAAGCGTAGGTCGGCGTGTTTCCTCGTCCAAGCGTAAAGACCTTGACCAGCACTACGCCCGCCACAAAGCCGCCAATGTGCGCCGCGTAGGCGACACCACCCTGCTGCGAGCCGCCGCCCAGCACACCAAGTCCGCTGATTAGTTGAAAGGCGAACCAGATGCCGACCGCGACATACGCGGGAACGTCGGTGAGAAAACCCCCAGACTCGGAACCAGCAAACTACTCTGATCGACAGCAAACATGACGGTAATCAACACATGGGCCAGCGATGCCAGCACACCAGTCAACAGGTAAAAAACTAAATATCTCAGGTGGCCCATGCGGTCTTCTACGTTGTCGCCAAAAATCCAGAGAAACAACATATTGCCGGCGATGTGGGCAATGCCTCCGTGCATGAACATCGAAAAAATCAACGTTAGGTAAACTGAGAATGGCGTCGGTTCAAGACCCGGAAGCTGCAGTTCCTGGTCCGTTAAGGGGTCCTTCACCCTCCGTCCCTCGCTCACGATATCGTGACCGGTTCTAATCTCCTGCGGCACCGTCGAATAGGCATAGGTGAATTTGTCGTTTGTGCCCAACTGCTGCAAAAACACAAATACCAGAATGTTGATGGCAATCAGAATGTAATTGACGATCGGCGTCGTAGTTCGATCGCTGTTGTCGTCGTAAAGAGGAAAAACCATTTCGTATTAATTTTCCGATTGTGGAATCAGCCTTCAGCGACCGCATCGGCAAACGCCACTTCGCCTTCTTTCAAATCCAGCGTGGCTTCCTCGGGCGTACCGAAAACGCGCGCGCGTTTGTCGTCAAATTCACCTTCCCAACGCGCGACCACTACCGTAGCTAGACAGTTTCCCAAAACATTCACGGAAGTGCGCCCCATGTCCATTAACTCGTCCACCCCGAAGATCACCGCAACGCCGATGGCGCCCAGGCCATTCGGCAAAAAGCTATTGAGCGTGGCCAGTAAAATCACCAGCGCTGCACGTGGCACGCCGGCCACGCCCTTGGAAGTGATCATCAAGGTCAACATCATCACGATCTGGCTCCCAAAGCTGAGGTGCTGGCCCGTGGTTGCTTCGGCCGCCTGCGCCACAAATACCGAGGCCATCGCCAGGTAGAGAGTTGTGCCGTCGAGATTAAAGCTGTAACCGGTCGGCATTACAAAACCTACAATGCGCCGCGGCACTCCGAACCGCTCCATCACTTCCATTGCCTTTGGCAAAGCGGACTCACTGCTGGTCGTCGCAAACGCAATGGTAAACGGTTCGCGCACGGCCCTTAAAAACTGCTTGATGGGTACGCGCGCAATAATCATCACTGCGCCAAAGACAAAAACGACCAGCACCAAAAGAGCAAGATAGAGCGACCCAATCAATTTTCCGAGGTTTACCAGCACGCCCAGGCCGTTGGTCGCAATCGTGTGGGCCATCGCTGCCCCCACACCGATGGGCGCAAACATCATCACGTAACCGGTAAATTTGAACATCACCTGTGATAACGCTTCGCAGCCGCGCAGGATTGGCCCAGCCGCCTTACCCAAAGCCGAGACGGCCACTGCAAACAAAGCCGAGAAGGCTACGATCTGCAGCACATCGCCACGCACCATCGCGTCCAGCACGCTCGAGGGAAAGATATGGACCAGCATGTCGCGAAATCCCTGTGGGTGCGTTTGTTGTAACTGGCTGATGTCGCGTGCGGCCGTAAGCGCAACGCCATAACCCGGCTTGGTGAGATTTACGATGCCCAGGCCAATGAAAAGCGCAATCGTAGTAACGATCTCAAAATAGAGCAGCGCCTTCAAACCCATGCGCCCCACTTTTTTCAAATCGCCGCCGCCGGCTATTCCAACCACCAGCGTCGAGAAGATCAGCGGCGCAATGATCGATTTGATCAGGTTGAGAAAAATGTCGCGCAGAAAATAGACGCGGTTGCCCCAGTCAGGACTGACATATCCGAGCAAGCCGCCCACGAGCAGACCAATTAGAATCTGTGTAGTGAGGGAAGGCTTATACCAGGGACGCTTACCAGTTTTGAGTTTCGAGTTGCGAGTTTCGAGTTTCATGTTTCATGTTTCATGTTTCATGTTTGACATCTGGAACCTAGAACTCAAAACCTAAGACTTAAGACTTGAGACCTGGAACTTGAAACTTGAAACCTCATCGCCCCCAACGCAATTTGTCGCGCAGCACGTCGAAATAGTTTCGGTTCATCGGCTGCACCAGATTGAAGGTTGTCTTGCTCTTGCGAATGACGACTCGATCGTCGACCTTCAAGGGAAAGCCAACCTGCCCGTCGAGCGTTAGCGCGACGTCTTCTTTATCAGTCTTCAAGCACAGCTCGATAATCGCGTCGTCGGGAACAACGATAGGTCGATTAGAAAGTGTGAAAGGACAAATTGGAGTGATGACAACCGCATTCATCGAAGGAAAAATAACCGGCCCACCGGCGGAAAGATTGTAGGCCGTTGAACCGGTCGGAGTGGAAACAATCAAGCCATCGGCACGAAACGAATTTACAAACTGTCCGTTCAGATAGGCTTCGATCTCGATGATGCGCGCCAGCGCCGACTTGTTAATGACCACGTCATTCAGCACCCGATTGCGCGTCGCTTCTTCCGCGCCGTCCAGCTCGACGGCAAGCATCACGCGCTTGTCCAGACGATAATTGCCGGAAAGGATTGATTCCAATGCGTCGTACAACTCTTCAATACGAAACTCGGCCAGGTATCCCAGCCCGCCATAGTTGATACCCAGCACCGGTACTTCAGCGTCGCCAATCATGCGCGAGGTCGAGATCATGGTGCCATCGCCGCCCAGCACGAGCACAAGATCCACATTCGCAGCGAGCTTTTCAGGTTCGACTTCAGCTACGGTGCAGTCTGTCTGTTTGGCAATTGCAGCACGCTCAATTTCGGGGCCGCCCACGAGTGTGAGGTCGCGCGCCGCCAGCCAGGTGGCAAGCTCACACATCGTTTTCAGTGCATCCGGTTGATGCGGTTTCAGAACTATACCAACGCGTTTGATTGACTTCGTCATTGTGCCCGGCGCACCAGTCCGTTAGAGAAACAGAAGTAGAAGTGAATGGGAAAACGGTCGCCATGGTAACTGCAAGCGCAATTCCCGGCAAACGGTTTAGTCATGTGCTCTTTTCGTAAAGCGCAAGAAATTCCAGATTGCCATCCGCGCCGCGCAGCGGAGATTCAATTATTTTGCGCGCGCCAAGACCAAGTACCATAGCCGAGCTGTTTACTTCTGCAATCACGCGCGCGTGCTTATCCGGATCGCGAACAATGCCTCCCTTGCCTACTTCGCCGCGGCCAACTTCAAACTGAGGCTTGATCAGCACAATCAAACGACCGTCAACTTTCAAAAGTGGAACTAACGCCGGAAGTATTTTGGTAGCTGAGATGAACGAAACATCCATTGCGATCAGGTCGAACTCTGTTTCGAAGTCGTCAGGTTTCAGGTAGCGCGCATTGATACCTTCACGCACCTCGACCCGGTGGTCAGTTCGCAAGCGCCAATCAATTTGGTTATGGCCAACGTCGATGGAAATGACGTGGTCCGCCCCGTGTTTCAGCAAACAGTCGGTAAAGCCGCCGGTGGAAGCGCCGACGTCAAGACAGTTGAGGTTTGCGACGTCAATTTGAAATTCACGTAAAGCAGTTTCCAGTTTCACGCCGCCGCGTCCAACGTAGCGCGAGGTTGGATCGTCGCTGCCTTTTATTCTGATTTCTGCGTCGCCGGGAATTGGGTCTGAAGGTTTCTCAACGCGCTGCTCATTCACCAGCACGATGCCGGACATAATCATGGCCTGCGCTTTGGCGCGCGAGTCGGCGAGACCACGCTGGACCAGCAACTTGTCGATTCGCTCTTGTCGCTCGCGTTTCACGCCCGACAGTTTACTGCTTGTTAAGGTTTTTGTGGGCCTTCGAAAATCTCTCGGATGCGGGTGAGGTCATTACGAGACTTGGGGTTGCGGCTTTCGCGCTCCAACTCGCGTATACGCTTTTTTACTTCTCTGCGTGCCTTGCGTTCCTCGCGAGCTTGCGCTTCATCCGGAGTTGACGGAGAGGTCAGCACGTCCACGCGCCGCGCAGTTGGTTTCTTTGATTCATTTGCAGAGACTGATGGTGAAGGCGCCGAGGCCGGTCCTTCATTTAAAGTGACTTCAGGATTCGAATCCGGAGATGTGGTGTTGTTCACTTCAGGTACATTAGTTGACGCCGGACGTTGTTCGGTCGTTATACCCTCAACACCGCCAGCAATATTTTCAGTATTAACGAACGATTGTGCGGACGTTCGATTGAGGTACGAGTAATAAGCCGCGCTGGCAACAGCTCCAAGCAGTAACGCGCCAACAACAGTCGCCGCAAACATCCACCCACGAGCGAAGTACGAAGCTGTCTGCGATCCATAAGCCGGCAATTCGTCCAGCGGCACGACTCGCCGGGCCGAAAGCAGTGTGACTTCATCGTCGAAGTGAGGCTCAGCCAGTGGTAATTCAGAACTGGTCTCGGCGTTCGCTATTTCTTCTTCCATTTTTGCTGCAAATTCCTTGCGTTTTGATATTACGGCCCAAATCGATTTGTCGAGGCGTTTGATTGTTCAGCAAGATGAAGGCCAAAAAAAGAGAGACAAGGTCGGAGCTGTTAAGTGGCTGTAAAATCTTGACCACATCGATTATTGATGAGACTCATCCCAGCGCGTAGGCGACGATATGGTGCATGAAAACAACGCGCCCGTCTGTCCTCGTTGCATAAAAGGAATGAGTCTAAGTCGGCTCTGGGCCTTCTCCTTTCGGTTAGTGCTTTGCGTCGAAATTGCTTGGCGCCTGAATTTCGTTCGATTTTCATTGTCCTCAGAAAACTGTGCGCGTACGATATCTTATGGGTTGCACTTGATTGCCAACGAAATTCACGTCGTTAGCATTCCCGCGTCACCGAGTAACCCAATCGAGAGATATAACGAGTCTCGATTCCCTTTGGTCACTCTCACAACAAGGAGACTTCACAAAATGAAACACACTGTTTTCTTAAGACGAGCTCGGCTCGTAGTTCTTATAGTCGCTCTCGTCTGTGTTGCGAGCATTGGCGTGAGTATCCGCCGTTCTAGTGCGCTACCGGTGGACCGAAAGACCGAATTGAATGAAAATTTCAAAGCGGCTGTTCGAGATGGAATTGGTACCGAAGTTCAACTAGCCAAACCGGGTGATGATGCCGAGAATGTGCGAGCATCAGTTGAATCCGCGGCACAATTCATGAGGAGGCGTTCCGGAGTCGATCTGCGTGGTCCAACGAAAAGCAGGTTGGCCGAAATGGAAGCGAGTACTTTGGCTGGGACGACTCGGCGAATTACGCCTGATGAGTTGAGTGAGATTATCGCCATCGTTGCTTTTGAGCGCATTTCCGAAGCTAGTGATGAGGAGATAAATCGCGCGGCAGAAACTCTGCGAGGCTTCAACGCCGTAGACCTTCCCGATACTTTTCAACGAGGCCGAGGCCGGGTTCAGCTGCGTGCAAACAGGTGGGGAGTGGATCCGACGCCGGAGCAGTTTGTCTTACAGGTAAAAGCGATTAGAGATGCAGACCCCATCGTCAAGTACACACTGCTAAAGCCTGTGGCGATTCGCATGGCCGCCGAGGAGACACGAAGGCGTGCAAAATACCTTAGTGAGTCAGTACCCGAACAATTCGGCTCTGCTCCAAGCCTTATCTCGCCGCTTCAAGCGGTGCTGATTACCTACTCGACAGTCAGCGATGATCCGCTTACCGATTCGATCGCGAATCTACAGCAGCGAATGGAGTACGTACAAGGAATTGCGGCCAGGCACGCGGGACAACCTTATCCAAGTCCTCGCGGTCGCCTCGCTTATGGACCAAACGGCTATCTCTACTCAACGCCGCTCGACATCGTTTTCGATGAGCAAACTATTAATTTGCTCTTAACCCACATCGTCGAAAACAATTGATCGGGCAAGTTTATCGCCCGACTTTTTGTGGCTTGGCGCGACGATCATCCAGCACGTCGATACTTTCTTTCACGCGCGTGTAAATGCCATCGGCATCGAGTCCATACTTCGCGAGCAGCAGTTTGGCGTCGCCGTGCGTGACCAGTCGATCCGGAATGCCCATTCTTACCACGCGGACTTTGTCTTGCAGTCCGTTTTCTTCCAGCAACTCGAGCACAGCCGACCCAAACCCGCCGGCCAGGTACGCTTCTTCAACAGTGACTATCAGCCGCTTGGTTTGCGCCAGCGCCAACAACAGTTGTGCGTCGAGTGGTTTTACAAAACGGGCGTTGACAACGGTCGTTTCGATCTTTTCCTTAGCCAGATCCTCGGCGGCTTGCAACGCTGGATGGACCATCGAGCCGTAAGCTACGATTGCAATCTCGCCGCCGTCCCGCAGTATTTCTCCCTTGCCTATTTCGAGCAATTTAGGCTCGACATCGATTGGCACGCCGATGCCGCTGCCGCGCGGATAGCGCATCGCGGCTGGTCCAACATGCTCAACCATTGTGAAGAGCATGTCGCGCATCTCCCCTTCGTCTTTCGGCGCCATAAGCACAATGTTTGGAACGCCACGCAGATAGGCAATATCCAAAAGACCGTGATGTGTTGGGCCATCACCACCGGCCACGCCGCCCCGATCTAAACAAAACTTCACATTGAGATTTTGGATGCAGACATCATGGACCAGTTGGTCAAAGCCGCGTTGTAAGAATGTCGAGTAGATCGCGCAGACTGGTTTCAGGCCTTCGCAGGACATGCCGGCGGCAAATGTCACGCAATGCTGCTCGGCAATGCCTACGTCAAAAGAGCGATCGGGAAACTGTTCGAGGGCCGTGCAAATGCCGGTGCCATCAGGCATAGCCGCGGTTAGCGCAACAATCTTTTCGTCACGACACATCAGTTCGGCCAGCGTGTTGCCAAAAACTGTTGTGTAGGTTGGAGACGCGGCCTTGGATTTAATCGCTTCGCCGCTCTTCAGGTCGAATGGACCAGTTGCGTGCCAGCGATAGTAATCATTTTCTGCCCGCGGGTGGCCTTTGCCTTTTGTAGTAAGCGCATGAACGATGACTGGCCCGTCCTTAATCTGCTGCGCTTCGCGCAACGCAGCCACCAGTGCTCGCGTGTTGTGACCATCAACGTAGCCGATATATTTGAAACCAAGTTCATTCACCAACGCGCCCGGCAAAACAGCGGCAGCGATAGCATCCTTCACGGTCTTGGCAGCGTGGTGCAGACGCTCGCCTACGGAGGGAATTGCGAGCAGCTTTTCTTCAACCTCGTCTTTAAAGCGATGGTAGTGGTGCGCGCCACGAATGCGGTTGAGATAACCAGTCAATGCGCCAACTGCGGGCGCAATAGACATTTCATTGTCATTAAGGACGACAATCAAACGACTCTTTAGATGCCCTGCCT
>WNFR01002420.1_pt1 | contig 19464 bp, 17 predicted proteins | sample 5400221 | NCBI WGS metagenome assembly WNFR01 (sample SAMN13153357, study PRJNA577476) | soil metagenome | isolation source: 40 cm soil under Madrone tree | place: USA:California | collected 2016-06-14 | reverse complement strand
CAACGTGGACCGGGAAGATCTGCGTCACCGAGTACGAACCATCATTCAGGTCCACCCCGGCCCCTTGCAGGTGCAGGTCAGGCCCGGTTCCGGCAACTACGGGGTGATAGGGTCCATTCAGCAGGAGGACGAGAGGATCTTTGAGCTCAGAATTGTCCTCGCGTCGGCGATCCAGCGCCTTTCCTTGGGCCATCACCCGCTCAGGGGACGAAAGCAGAGCGACCAGCGCCCCGCCGATCAAAGTTCTCCTTCGTATGTTGGTTAGCTCTTTTTCACTGCTGGGTTTGTTTTGGTTTATCAAGGCTTGGTTGGTCATGATAGAGCCCTTCATGGCATGCTCCTTCCTATTCTACGTGAGAGCGAGAGGGCAGTTCGTCTGCTCGTTGAAGCCGTTCCCCGGAGCGGGGAAGAATGTCGTGACGTCAGGTGTCGACCAGTTTCGAGTACAAGACGCTGAACCGCGGATGGGGGTGACCGACCGACCGCGACGACCGAGAGGAGGACGGACAGTAGATGGGTCCGCATTACCGATGCCTCCTACGCCAGTGGCGCCTCGGATCGGGAACCCGGTCTGGTCCACCTGCTATATCGTGGCCACCATCCGTCGTCAAGGAGAGAAACAGGAAGTTAACCCTTGTCGTAGCTTCTGACGTTCTTCCGTTCTTACGGTGGGCCGATTTTTCAGAGATGGGAGAATGTCAAAGTCGCCAGCTCTAAACGAGCTTCTGATGACACCCAGTAAGCGCAGGCTGCTGATGGGACCCAATAAGCACATCCCCGCGTGGCTCCCTGGGGCCGGGAGAAGGAGATCGCCCGCCTACCCGCCATGCACCCGTACGGGCGTGACTGCGGTCTGCCAGTGCGAGCGACGTGACATGCGTCCCCGCATCAGTTCACGTAGATCTCAGCCCTGAACAGGGCCCTGCCAACCCGTTTGACACGTCCACGCAAAACTCCGGCAACGGGCACGACCTTGACTACATGGCCGTTTTTCTCCATCAGTGCACCGGGCAGCTGAGCGCACACTGCGCGGGCGCGCGTTCCTCGAACCGACCCGCGGGATTCGTGAGTTCGCGCGTACCCACACCACGATCGGAGCGGTGACTTCCAGCGGAAGTGTGTCGCCCGTTCGCTTTTGAGTAGTCGTTTGATGGATCAGCGACTGGCGCTCTATGAGCAACGTGCTATAGACTCTGGAACCTCGCGACGTCCGCAGTTGACGACACGGGCCAAGGGGGTAAATACTCACCGCAGGGAAGCGCCATCAGCCGAGATAAACCTTTCGGTGAGCGGGCACGTGGGCTGGAGATCCGTCACATAGCAGTCAGATGAAATACCCGCGGGCGACCGAAAGACGGTCGCACGACTCCCATTATCCGGTTCGGTTCCTTTATGACGGACGCGCCGACTCTAACATCCGAACGCAAGCTGGCACCCAGTAAGGACGATTACGGATGCCCCGACGGCTCATGATTCTCAACATCCTTCTGGGCGCACTAAGCTGCCTTTTCGCAGTTGTGCTGATCCGCGAAGTGCTTGTCGTGCGCCCGCTGCCACCGCCGCCCGTTCTGCGCCCAACTCCGCCTCCTTCTCCGCTAGCACCCACCATCGCGCCGGAGGGCGTCGTCGCCTATGGAGTTATCGTGGCCAAGAACCTGTTCAGCCCCAGCCGTTCCGAGATGATGGCTGATGCCGTGGTCGCTGGCCCGACCCCAGTGCTTCACGGCGTGGTCATGAACGGCGAGAAGAGCCGGGCGTATCTGGAGGACCCGGTCACTAAGCGAATCACAGGCTACGCGATCGGGGACTCCATTGGCGGTGGCCGCCTACAGGCAATCCGCTCCGATCGCGTATTGATCGGGCGACCCCAGGGCACGGTCGAGGTGCTGCTCCAGGACCCGTCAAAGCCAAAGCCAGCGGCGCCCTTGCCCAGCGTCGGTGCCGCCGACCGCCCCCCGACGCCGACCACAGCGCCCGTGCCCAGCACCGAACCGGTATCGCCATCCTTGGCGCCATCAGCTGGCCGGCCCAGGCGTTCCCCGGATTAGGCGTCCGTTCGGAAACCTCGCGCCTCACCGCTTTCGAAGGTTGAACCTGCTGCGATTTTCATCGGAAGTCCGACGGGACGAGCGCCCGGAGGGGGCGCCCGAAGCCGCGCCCTGAGCGAGACAGCCCACTTGTAGTTTTCGTCGTCGCTCTTTCTTCCGGTTCGCCGCTGCGACGAGGCACCTTCCCCAAGGCACGCCGGTTCCCCGGATCTGCACGAGGGGAGCAACTTGGCATCTGGGCCAGACTGACCGAGTCTGCGCTTACGCCGCCGCGATGTGAAATATGTCACGTACGGGCCGGGGGAAACCCGAGGACTGTTCAGTCCTTCGCGCGGCCGCTTGGCCGCGCCCCTTGACAACGGCCCTGGGTAGGCCGATTCTCAGCCGCACTCAAGAACCGGCGCGTGCGGGTTCGAGCGGAAGGAGCCAAGTGATCACCGGCCTTGGTCCTTAGTGACACGCAGTACGGCGGCAGACGCGGCGGTCGGTCGTATCGGAGAGAAAGGAGGAACTCGCCCATCGGAGATCCCGGCTCAACGCTCTAGGCCATGAGAAGGCCCAGAGCGGTTTGGCCTCAAAGTGGAGGCTCACTACGGGAGGTCCTGTCATGAATCGCAGGTGCTTGCTTGTCCTGTCCTTCCTTCTCGCCAGTACCGCCCCCGCCCTACTGCTCGGCGCCGGATTAGGCCGCGCCGAAGACCGAGGCGAGGGTCAAAACCAGCAGCCGATCCGGCTTCTGACCACCATTGCTATCCCGGGCAGTGCCACCAATCCCTCCGGCAAGATGTACGTCTTTGATATCAGTTGGGTCGATGCGCGCACCCAACTGTACTACCTCGCGGACCGGTCGAATGCGGTCATCGACGTCATCGATGCAAAGAAAAATGTCTTCGTAAAGCAGATACCCGGGAAATTTACGGGCTTCACGGGAAACAACAACACTTCCGGACCGGACGGCGTCGTGTCCGCGGGTCGATGGCTCTTCGTGACTGACGCCCCCAGCCGGGTCGTCTCCATTGATCTCCGGACAGACCAGATTGTCTCCGACGTTTCCACGGGCGGCGCCGATAAGTTGCGGACCGATGAACTGGCGTACGACCCGCAGCACGGGCTCATTCTGGCAGTGAATAACGCCGACACCCCGCCGTTTGCCACCTTGATCAAGGTCGACAAGCAGACAGGCAAGCTCACGGTGGGCCCGAAAATCAGCTTCCCGACCGCGACCAACGGCGCAGAACAACCGGTCTGGGATCCGAGAACCGGCCGGTTCTATCTTTCAATACCGGAAGTGAACGGCGACGGAGGCGCGGGCACGCACGGAGCGGTCGCGAGAATCAATCCGACGACCGATCCACCCACGGTGGAGTTGCTCTCGGTCGATCTCTGCCAGCCCGCCGGCCTCACCCTCGGTCCCCGCAACGATCTGCTCCTCGGCTGCAGTGTGATCTTTGACACCGCGGGCAAGGCGTGGACCGCGAGCGATCCGCAGTCCGCTGTACCCACGCAAGTGATCATGGACGCGGATACCGGCCAGATCGATGCGACCGTGAAGGGAGTTGGCGGATCCGACGAAGTCTGGTTCAACAGCGGCGACGGACACTACTACACCGCCTCCCGCAGCAACCCGCTGGGCCCCGTCCTCGGGGTCATCGACGCGGAGAGGCGAACGCTGATCCAGCTGGTTCCGACGATTAACGTCGCGGCGGGAACGGCGCCCAACCCCGTGCATCCCGCCGGAACGGCGCACTCGGTGGCCGTCAATCCCAACAACAACCACATCTTCGTTCCGTTGCCGGCCAACAACGCCTTCCCCAACTGCCTAACGGGTTGTATCGCGGTCTACGGAACCTCGAAGGAGGACGACAACTAGGGCACCTCACGGCGGCGAGAGTCCGGGCTGGATGCGCGACGCCCGGACTCTCGCCGCCGCGGGCCGGGAGCTCTCTGGCGTCCGAATCATCTTCCCGGTATGCTCGTCCGCGCCATGGGCGCGAGGATTGCCCTTGTTGGTGTGCTACTGCTCACGGCCGCCCTCCGGTTCCAGGAGGCCGCGGCACAGGGCCCCTATCGGTTCGTCGATGCGGAGGGGGCCTTGCACATCACGAATGTTCCACCGCGACTGCATGCTCGAGAGCCGCGATCGTTCGCCGGCGCTTCGGTCGCGGCGAGCAACCAGGCTGCAGCCCCGGGCCCGTACCTTGCTGCAATCGAACAGATTTCCGCCGCATACGACGTGGACGCGACGCTCGTTCAGTCGGTGATCGCCGTCGAATCCGCCTTCGACCCGTTAGCGGTGTCCAGAAAAGGGGCGCGCGGGCTGATGCAGCTGATGCCCCAGACCGCGTCCGCGCTCGGGATACGCGACGCGTACCACCCCCTCGAGAACATTGCGGGGGGCGTGCGGCATTTGCGCTACTTGCTCGACCGATATGCGGGTGATTTGTCCCTGGCCGTTGCGGCCTACAATGCGGGCGAGAAGGCCGTTGATGCCTACCATGGGATCCCTCCCTATCCCGAAACTCAACAATACGTCCAGCGAGTCCTGGGACAGGTCGGGCTGAGCCGCACGCCGCAGCCGATGTATCGCTATGAGGACTCCGACGGAAGCAGGGTCTACAGCAACGTTCCGCCGCGGCCGCGATCGCCAAGCGACCGCTAGGTGACCGGTCTCAAGACCTGACACTGGCCCGCCCCAGGTCCCGGCGGGTGGCGCTACTGTGGTTGTGTCGTGGGCGGCGGCGGCGGGGGAGCCTGACGCAACGTGTCCTCGAGCGTTGGCGTGAGGCGCCGCATCTGATCCGTGATGCGTGCAGCGTCCAAGGCCGTTCCCACCACCCGCGGCGTGATCAGCAGCAGGAGCTCCGTCTTCTCGGTCTTCCACTCGTTCGAGCCGAACAGGTACCCGAGGATGGGGATATTCATGAACCAGGGAACCCCGATCCGGATTCGCGTCCGCCGGTTCTGGATCAGCCCCCCGAGCACCAAGGTCTGGTTGTTCACCAGGACCACCGAGGTCTCCGCCTCCCGCTTGATGAAGGTCGGCGAGTTGATGGGCGGGGGCTGGGTCGGCCCGACGTCGTTGACCTCCTGCTTGACGTCGAGGGCCACCGTCCCCTGCTCGCCGATCCGTGGCGTCACGGTCAGGATGATGCCGATGTCCTTGTACTCGACGGTCTGGGTGATGGAATTGCCGGTAATGCCGCCCGTCGCCACCGGGACCTGCTGTGACGTGACGATCGGCACCGAGGTCGACACGTTGATGATGGCCTTCTTGTTCTCCGCCGTCATGATGGTCGGACTCGACAGAACATTGACCTTGTTCTCGCTCGCCAAGGCGTTCAGCGCGGCCAGGAACTTCTCGGTCGCAAACGTGAAGAAGTTGAGTCCCATTGCCACCGGTCCACCGAGCGGGATCAGCGAGGTCAGCGGCCGCCCGGGCAAGGTTCCGGAGGCCGACGAGCTGACGTCGTAGCGGCCGCTCCGCACGGCCCACTCGATGCCCAGTTTAGTGTCATCGGTCAGGGTCACCTCGGCCGCCAAGACGCCGATCAGGACCTGCCGCGCCATCCGATCGAGCTTCTTGACGGTATCTTCGATCTCTTTCCAGAGACGAGGATAGGTCGTGACGATGACCGCGTTGGTCACCTCGTCGGCGACGAACCGGATGTCGGCGGTCCGCGGCACGCCTTCGACCTGCAGTCCGAGACCCCCGGGGATGGCGCCCCCGGAGAATGGCGAGGGTGGGAGCGAGGGGCTGTAAGGCGGGGGGTTGTAACTCGGCGGGCCGCCGGCGGTCCCCGAAGTCTGGCGGGCCGCAGTGCTCGGGCTTCGCCCGCCGCGACCGTAGATGTCGTCGAGCGTGATGGCGAGCTCCCTGGCCTTGGTGTTCTCGGCGAAGTAGATGAACACACGCTGACCGCCGTAGATGTCCACGTCGAGTTTCTCGACGAAGCGGCGAATGGTCTCCCTCTCCTGGCGGCCGGCATAGATGACCAGCGAATTCGAACGACGATCGGCGACGATCAGCGGCACCCGCGGCTGCCCCGGCACCGCGGCCAGACCGGTGACCGGCGGCGCCGGGGACGCCGGCCCGGGCGCGGCCTGGAACAGGCCCGGCGATGGAACCGTGAGCGCTCCGGCGGCGCCGGCCACGCGCCCTACCGTGAAGAGCTGCGAGAGGATCTGAGCCAGCTCCTGCGCATCGGCGTGCTTGATCGGAATGACTTGCAAGTCGTCCAGCGCCACCTCCACATCGATCAGCTTGACGATCTCGAGGAGCCGCCGAATGTTGGCACCGTTGTCGGTCAAGATGAGCAGGTTCGTCTCCGGATGCGCTGTCACGGCGCCTTGGGCCGGCACGAAAGGCCGCAGCAGATTGGCCGCATCGACGGCCCTGATGTACTCGAGCTTTACGATCTGCGTCAGGATCTCGGCGTCACCGGCTCGGGGATCCGCGGCGCGGCCGACGACGGTCTTGAGGGGGACTTGGGACACCCCTTCCCGCGTGATGATCCGATAGAGATTCCCCGTGCGCACGGCCGCGAGCCCATTGACATCCAGGATAGTGAGCAGCACGTTGAACGCGTCATCGGTGGCGATCTTGCCCACGGTCTGAACTGTCACCTTCCGACCCCGAACGTTTGGTCCGAGCACATAGTTGAAGCCGGCGATCTCGGCCACGGCTTGGATGACGAGTTCGACGTCGGCATTGTCGAAGTTCAGGACGATCGGTCGCGAGGCGGCCGACGGCGGTGGTGGCGGCGCGACATCGAGCACCCGACCCGGGGGAGTCTCGGCGGCTGGTTCGGACGGCGGGAGCGGTGCGGGTGGCGCCGGCGGTGGCCCGGGGCTCTGAGCCTCGGTCGCGAGCGGCGGGGCAGTCGCGGGCGGCGTCGCGGTCGCCTGAGTGCTCACGTCCACCCGCGTCGGCTTGGGGGTGGACGACGGCGTCATGGTGGTGCACGCGGTCAGGAGGAGAACAAACGGCACGATAGCGGCCTCGAAGCGCATGGCGGGATCCCTCGTCATCGTCGCCGCATGGATCAGTCGTCCTCGGACGGTGCCGGGGTGCTTTTCGCCGCGGAACGCCCAGCTGGCTCGAGCGGATCCGCCGGTGCCCCGGGCACGAGATACCCGGCGACGGTCAGCGTCGAGAGCAGGTCGGGGGAGGCCCCCGCGCCATTCACCCGGATCTTCAGATCTTTGATCGTCAGGAGCTTCGGCGCCTGATCCAGGCGCTGGAGCAGCGCAACGGTGTCGCGAATGCGCCCCGAGACGGTCAGCTCAATTGGTACTTCCTGAAGTCCGGCGAGGTCCGCCGGAGGCAATACCCGCTGGCTTCGCACATCCACGTTCGCCCCGACCGCCACGTCCTTCACCAGCTTTTGGAGGGCGGAAGCGGCGAGCGGAGCTGTGGGTCCTGGCAAGAGGCGGGAAGTTTCGTCCTCGAACTGCCGCGTGGCCGCTTCGAGCTGGGCGCGCACGCGGTCGCGTTGGGCGACTAGCAATCGCCGGCGCTCGAGCGTGGCCTCTCGGGCGGGGACGACCTCTCGCAGCTCGCGCTGCCACACGATGAGCGGCTCGACGACATACAGGTACCCTCCCACCGCAAGGGTGGCGGCGATTCCAAAGACGATCAGCGCCCGCTCTCTCGAGTTGAGCGCGGCCACTAGCGAGCCGACCCGGCGCTGGCCGGGCGCTCCCAGGCCGCCTTGATCCGGAACTGCTCCTTGTCCTGACCTCGGGTGACCGGCGACGTGAACTCGACACGCTCGAGCCACGGCGAGTTCTCGAGGAGCGGGATGAGCTGGCCCGCCGCGTTGGCCTGACCCGTGAGCTCCACGCCTTGCCGATCCATGCTGACGCTCTGCAGCCAGGCATCGGTCGGCAGGATCTGCGTGAGATCCTGGAGCACCGGCAGCGCCCGGACGGACTCTGTTCGGGCCGATCGCAGGGTGCCCACGAGTTTCGCCTTTCCCGCGGCCTCGGTCGCCATCCGCTCGACCGTCTTCACCTCGGGATCGAGACGCTGAATTTCGGCCGAGAGGCGGGCGAGATAGCGCTGCTGCTCAACGGCCTGCGCCCAGAGCAACCCGATCCCGAGGAGTCCCGTGACGACGACCATACCGACGGTGACCAGCTGCTTACGCGTCAAGCTCCACGGCCGACGCTCGTGGGCGAGCAGGTTGAGCGCGGGACTCCGAGAGCCCAGCGCCACCGCCAGGGCCAGGAGCGTCGTGCCTTGCTCGTCGCGGGGCAGCGCGGTGATGAGCCGAGCGGTGTCCCGCGCAAACGGCGGGTCCGACACCGGGCCGAGCTCGGCCAGCTCGGGCGCCATCCGCCACGCCTCGCTCACCTCGCCCGACATCCAGAGCGTCGCGCCGTCCGGCCAGCCCACGAGTGGCAAGCTGCGGCGGATCTCCGCGGCCAGCTCGCTCGAATCGCTGGCCACCACCCGCCGACTCAGGCACACGTCGCCGTCCGCCATCAGGAGGACATCGAGGTGACCCCGCCACGCATGGACCCAGACCACGCGCTTCATCAGCGCCGCCCGGGGCACCAGCGTTGGCAGGTCGTGACAGGCCACCGAGATCGCCATGGGTTTGCGCCCCGCCGCGTCGAGATGCCTGAGCGGCCCCTCAACTACCCGCCGCTCACAGGCCGCCACCAGCACCCGTACGGGCCCCTCTCCGCGAGGCGACAGCGGCCGAAAGGCCGACACGGCGTCCTCGACCGGAAATGGCAGGTGCCGCTCGAGCTCGAAGCTCACCATCTGAACCAGCTCGGCAGGAGCCGTCCGGGGCAACTCCAGCAGCTTCACGGTGACCAGCGATCGGTCGAGCCCGAGTCGCACCCGCCCCGCCCAGCGCGCGTGCGCGTCCATCACGGCCTTGAGCGCGCCCGCCAGGCTCTCGTTCACCTCCAGCGTGCGGGTCTCGATGTGGTCGCGGCCGTCCGTGACGGTGATGGTCAGGCCGCCGTCGTGCACGAGGCATCCCACGCGGGGAATCATGAGGGATCAGCGTCGGCCGAGCGCCAGGAGAGGATGGAGACACCTAGGGGCTCCGCCGTGACCACCCCGGTCCCGCCGCGTCGGATGATCGCGACGATCCGGACCCTCCCCTCGCCTGCGATCACGCCCTCCGACTCGACGCGGAAGGTCGCGCTGGAGATGCCGAGCCGCCGGCCGACAAAGGGCCCCGGGACGACCCGGTACGGCAGACGCTCGCGAGTCTGTGTGACCACGGTCACCTCGGCATCAGACAGACCCAAGGCCTTGAGGACCTGAGGCGGTGCCGTGTTCATGTTCACGGTGTCGCGCGCGAAGACGGTGACCAGGTCGCGCAAGCCCGGGCGCTCCCCACTCCCCTGGTAGAGCTCGCGGCTCACCCCGCGCACCTGGAGCAGCTCGGTCGCATCCTGCAGCGGGCCGTTACGGGCCCGGTAGGGCACCGGGAGCTTGAGATAGTAATCGTCGCTCTCGGCGCCGTTGGTCCGATGCGCATCGTCCGCATCTTTCCAGTCCTGCAGCGAATCCCCGATGATGTCGCGCTCGCCCCGCTCCACCCCCAGAGCGGAGAGCAGCCGGTTGATGCGGTCCGGGGAGCCGCTGTTGAGGTCGAGCCGGCCTTCCTCATCGGTGATCCGGTACGAAAACTCACCGGGGCCGAGGGGTACCCGCGAGCGAGGGAGCGGTGGCACCTTCTGCGGGACCGCCGGGGCGGACCCGGCCCGATAGAAGGCCAGGAGCCCGTTCCCATCCACGGCGGAGATCTCGGCCTGGCTCAGGACCTCGGTGATCGCCTGATGTACGCCCGCCTCGGCCAGATAGGTGGCGAGCACCCCGGCTCGGTACGAGCGCACCATAGATGCCTCGAGCCGCATCGAGAGACCGAATTCCGTCACGACCACCGCCAGCAGGCTCAGAACCAGGATGACGGCGAGCAGAGCGAACCCGCGCTCGGCCTTCATGGCCGGACCGCCCGGATCGGCACGATGAGCACGGGTTCCTCAACGAGACGACCCTGGATCGCGGTGGCGAGCCGGATCTCAAGCGCCCGGGGCAGGTCCTCCTCGCTGTCCGCATCCCAGCGCTCGCGCCATTCCCCGCTCTCGGGATCCTGGTAGCGGAACCGCACCGCCGCCACCGCGGCATCGGACACCACGGGCTGGGCCAACTCGAACGCGGCTCGATTCGGCAGCACCTGTTGCCGAATGACCAAGCCCGCCACCGCGTTTTGCGTGATCGTGACGGCCGTGAACGCGATAGGCGCCGGAGATGGCATTGGTGGCTCGAGCGTCACGAACGACAGCTGGGTCGGCTCCCCGTGGAAGAGGATCCGGCCCTGGTCCGCCCCGGCGTCCTCCGCCTGGTAGGGATAGGTCGCGGAGACGGATCGCGACAGCAGCTGGACGAGGCCCCGCTCATGCTCCAAGACGTCCGTCCGACGCTCGCCGACTGTCCACGTGGCGAGGGCGACACGCAGTCCGCCGAACATGATCACGAGCAGCGCGCCGACGATGGCGAGCGCCAGCACCAGCTCCAGCAACGTGAAGCCGCGCGCGCCCCTTGAACTCATCGCCGGACCTCGGCCTGCGCTGGAGGGGCCGCGAGGAGGGTGGTGAGGTCCAGTCCTCCATTGGCGCTCCAGCGGATGGCCACCGAGAGTCGGAAGAGCCGCGACGCCTTCCCGGTGGGCGGCTTGAGCTCCGGTGGCAGCGACACGAGCGTCACCCGCCGCTCCCACGCGTAGACGCCTTCCCGTCCCGTCTCGACACCCTCGCTCGGGCTCGCGACCTCGCGGGCCAGGCGATCAGCGAGCCGTACGGCCTCCTGGTGATCCCCCGACGCCTTGACGAGCCGGAGGCCCTGGGAGGCCAGCTGTATCAGCGTGACGACGGCGAGCCCAAGGATCGCCATGGCCACCAGCACCTCCAGCAGGGTGAAGCCGCGCCTCACGAGGCGCCCCGCTCCGACTTCACACGCCCGGTCAGCACATCCACCGTGACCACGTAGACCTGTCGGGCCGCCGTCGTGATGCGGAGGCTCCCGCCACTCGAAAGCCCGTGGGGATAAAAGGTGATGCCGCGGCCGAGCGGCCGGTCGGTCTCGAGCCGGACGGTCGGCGCGAGCGCCCTGGTCGCCAGTACCGCCCCCGTCCCGGCGCCATCGCCAGCTCTCAGGACCAGCGCGTGCGCTTCCGGATCGAGCTGGACCTCGTACGCTCGGTGCTGGGTCACGGCCTGCTCGCGCGCAAAACGCAGGAAGGACGCCACGCCGGAGACCTGGGCCCGGATCCGCACCGTGTCCGCCACCTGGCCCGCCGCCGGGACGATAACGCCGGCGGCCACGGCCAGCACCACCAGCACCACGACGACCTCGATCAACGCGTAGCCGCGCTTCACTTCGTCGCCCACGACGTCACGTCGGCGTTCTCGCCCTCACCGCCCGGCGCTCCGTCGGCCCCGAGCGTCCAGATGTCGTAGTCTCCGTGGTCTCCCGGGCAGCACTTGTACTGATACGGACTGCCCCAGGGATCCTGCGGCACGAAGTTCTTTTTGAGATAGGGGCCATTCCAGTTCGGGGCATTGGGGTTCTGCACGAGCGCGTAGAGGCCGACCGACGAGGGCGGATAGGCGCCAACATCCAACCGGTACTGGTCGAGCGCCGCGCCGAACAGCTCGATCTGCGCCCGGGCCGCGACCTGCTTGCTCTGGCCGACTCGCCCGAAGAGACGCGGGCCCACGAGGCCGGCGAGGAGACCCAGGATAATGATCACCACCAAGAGCTCGATGAGTGAAAAACCCCTCTGGTCCATCGGCAGGGCGCGGGCGACGCGACGCCATAGTGCTCGAGTCGACACGGCTCGATCTCCTCTCATATCGGAATATCCGTGACCGAGAGAATGGCCATCAGCATGGCCACCACGATGAAGCCGACCACCAGGCCCATGACCAAGATGATGGCGGGCTCGGCCAGCGCGATGAGGCGCTTGAGCGTCCGCCGCGTATCGGCCTCGAAGGTGGCACCCACCTTCAGCAGGAGCTCCTCGAGCCGGCCGGTCTCCTCTCCCACCCGCACCATGTGAACGGCCAGCGGGGGAAAGACGCCGGAGTCGCTCATCGGCTGGGCGAGGCCGGCGCCCCGCTTGACTCCCTCGGTGAGCCCGTCGACGGCCCGTGCGAGTACCTGGTTCCCGAGCATCTCCCTGACCACCACCAAGCCCGGGATCATCGCCACACCGCTCCGGAGCAGCGTGCCCAGGATCCGGGTGAAGCGCGCCACCTCGGTCTTCACGATGACGTCCCCGATCAGGGGCAGCCTCAGCAATAGGCGGTCGGCTTTGAGTCGGCCTCCGGGGGTGGACAGGACGACGCGCGCCCCGAGCGTGACGGCCAGGCCCACCAGGGCCAGCACCCACCAGAAGCGCCCGAGCGCGCCACTTATCTTGAGGAGCATCAGGGTGGGCAGCGGGACCGTCGCGCCCAGATCCTTGAAGATGCTCGCGAAGCGCGGGATGACAAAGGTCATCAGGAAGATGACCGCCGCGGCGCCCACACTCGTGAGCAGCACGGGATAGATGAGCGCGGAGATCAGGGCGTCACGAAACTCCTGCGCCTCTTCAAGGAACTCGGCCAGGCGCCGGAGCGTGGCCTCGAGGACCCCACCCTTCTCGCCGGCCCGCACCATATTGATGTAGAGCCGCGAGAAGGGACGCGGGTGGTGCTTGGCCAGCGCCTCGCCGAAGGAGGAACCGCCCCGGACGCTGCGCAGAAGGTCGCCCATGATTGCCCGCAGGCGGGCATTGGGCGCCAGCTCTGCCTGGATGGCCAGCGCGCGGTCGAGCGGCAGGCCGGCCTCGACGAGGGTGGCGAGCTGCTGCGTCAGGGTGACCAAGTCGCGGCTCGCTACGCGGCGGAGCCTCAGGTGCGGCGCGCCCACGCTCAGGAGCCGTCGCGGCTGATCCTGGGGGGCCACCTCGATGGGGAAATAGGCGTCACGCTGCAAGCGCTCGACCACCGCCTGCGCGTCGGGCGCCTCCATGACCCCGTCGATGGTCTGGCCTCGCTGGTCGGCCGCGCGGTACCCGAAGACGGTCACGCTAGGTATCTTCCTGAGTGACCCGCAGGATCTCTTCGACCGTGGTCATGCCAGCACAGGCCCGCGCCCAGCCGTCCGCCCGCAGCATCACCATGCCCTGCTCGACAGCGTGGCGACGGAGCTCGCCGGCCGGCACCTTGCGCACGATGAGGCTCCGCCCCTCTTCGGTGAGCCGGAATAGCTCGTAGATCCCGATCCGGCCGCGGTACCCGGTGCCGCGGCATTCATCGCAGCCCTTCCCTCGGAAGAGCTGCACGTCGGATGCGTCGGTGACCCCGATGGCGAGGAGATCAGCCGGCTCCGGATGATCGGGCGCCCGGCAGGCCAGGCAGATGCGCCGGACCAGGCGTTGGGCCAGGACACCGTTTAGCACCGAGGACACCAGGTACGGTTCGCATCCCATGTCTTGCAATCTGGTCACGGCACCCGGCGCGTCGTTGGTGTGGAGCGTGGAGAAGACCAGGTGCCCCGTCAGCGCCGCCTGGATGGCGATCTCCGCGGTCTCGAGGTCGCGGATCTCCCCCACCATGATCACGTCCGGGTCCTGGCGCACGATGTGTCGGAGCCCGCTCGCGAAGCTGAGCCCGATCTTCGGCCTGACCGGAATCTGGTTGACGCCCTTGAGCTGATACTCCACGGGGTCTTCCACGGTGATGATCTTCCGGTCCGGCGCATTGATCTTGTCCAGCGCCGCATAGAGGGTGGTGGTCTTGCCGGAGCCGGTGGGCCCGGTGACGAGCAGGATGCCGTGCGGCCGCCGGATGAGCCCCTCGAACGCCTCGGCGGTGCGGGCGGAAAACCCCAAACGATCGAACGGCAGGAACACCGACGAGCGATCGAGCAGGCGCATCACGATGGACTCGCCGTGAATGGTCGGGACGGTTGAGACACGGATGTCCACGCGCCGCCCCTGCGTCGAGACGCGGATACGGCCGTCCTGAGGTAGCCGGCGCTCGGCGATGTTCAACTCCGCCATGATCTTGATGCGGGAGGTGACTGCCGCCTGCAGGCGTCGGGGCGGCGCTTCCTGATCGTAGAGCAGCCCGTCGATGCGATAGCGTACGCGCAGACTGTCCTCGAACGGTTCGATGTGGATGTCCGAGGCCTCGACGGCCAGCGCCCCGTCGATGAGCAGATTGACGAGACGAACCACCGGGGCCTCGAAGGCCAGGTCGCGGAGGTGATTGACATCCTCACTCTGGTCACCCTCAGCGTCTGGTCGCGCCGTTCCCATTCCTTCGACAATCTTCTGGAGCGCGGTGTTGGCCCCGTAGGCCCGCTCGATCGTCTCCAGGATCGCGTCGGCCGGCGCCACGCAGAGCTGGACCGTGCTGCCCAGCGTCTTGCGTAGATCATCGCCAAGCATCGGGTTGGTGGGTTCGGCGGTCGCCACCATCACGGTGGCCCCATCCACGGCGATCGGGCAGGCCACGTATTGCCGGAGATACTTGGGGGACAGCAGTTTCACAATCGGTGGCGTTAGTGGCAGCTCTTCGCGAGAACGGAACGGCAGGCCATGCTGGGCAGCCAGTGCCCGGAGGATTTCGTCAGACGTTGCCGCTCCCAGTGCCACCAGCGCCTCTCCGAGCCGTTGCCTCCGCTCCGTCGCGTGAATCAACGCCTCGGCGAGCGTCTCCTCGCTGATAACTCCCCCCTCGATGAGAAGCCGTCCCAGCGCGCGACGATGTGTCACCGTTCACCCCTCGAGGGTCGGGCGTATCGTAGAGGGTCGGCATTATCGGCCTCAATCCATCGCTCGTCAACCGACTCCACCCGCCCCGAGACCGTCCCCGTCTCGCGGCCTCGCCCCCAGAACTCTGATCGCCTCAGGGCACCGACGCCCGACGAGTGATTGTGAAAGGGATCACGATTCCACGATGACCCCCCAGTCCGGGCAACCAGCGTTCGGGGACCCGCCAGTGAGAAGCGAGCCGACACGAGATTCGGGCGGGTCGCGCCGCGCCCTCGGTGGGATACCGCCTACGACCGTCGTTCACCTGTTGATCCGGGATGAAACGCCGAGGTGTTCTGGACTCGTCGGCCCGCCACGCGCGGGCAATTCGTGCCCTTGACATCTCTCAGGCCGGACCCATAGAGTCGCCGCGGCAACTGAGTCGCTCTCTACGGCCCGCCACGCTTTCGGAAAGGAGATCTGCCATGGCCCGTTGTGCTCGCCGTGCCCTTCTTTTCGCCGTGCCTGTTCTGCTCCTGTGGTCTTCCCTCGCGCTGGCGGCCGGGGTCCACGCGCTCTTCAACCTTGAGGTGCCGGCCGGACACCCCTTCCCCAGCGACCGGTTCACCGTCGCCGACCCACGGCACCTCACGGGACTCAAAGTCCAGCTGCCCAAACCGAACTGCGGTGCCCGCCCCTCGGACTGCGCCGACCTCGACGTCCTCAACACGCTGGATGGCTTCAATCTCTCGCCCAGGCTCTGCTCTCGGTCCCCTTCGACGGGCCCATTGACCCCAGCTCCGTCTCGAGTCGGACGGTGATCCTGATAAACCTTGAGAACACGCGGCGTGGCGGCCCCGAGGGCGAGAAAGTGGTGGGCATCAACCAGGTGGTCTGGGATCCGGCCACGAGCACCCTCTATGCAAAGTCGGATGAGCTGCTCGACCAGCACACTCGATATGGGCTGATCGTCACGCGAGGGGTACGAGATGAGACCGGGAAGCCGGTCGAGGCATCAGAGGCATTCCAGCGCTTTCGACACGACCTCGACTTTGGAGACCAGACGCTCAGAAACTACCGGAAGGCGCTCCTCCAAGCCTTAGCCGTCGCCCGCCACCGCGGGATCCGAAGCAAGGACATCGTGGTCGCGAGCATCTTCACGACCCAGAGCGCGACGGCCATTCTGGAGAAGATCCGGGACCAGATCAAGGCGACGACCCCGGGACGCGCCGACTTCCTCCTTGGGCCGTCTGGGGCGCGAACGGTCTTCCCGTTTCCCAGTGTGACCGGCGTCACGTTCAACGCCCAGCTGACGACGGGACCCGCCCTTTCGGCGATTCCTGTTCCTGTCGCTGCCCTGGGCCTCTTCCCCGGCGCCGTGAGCACCATCGCCTTCGGGAAGTATCGGTCGCCGAATTACGAGACGGCTCAGCGCTTCATTCCGGCCATCGGAACGGCCTCGGGGATCCCCCAGGTGCAAGGAACCAACGAGATTTTCTTCAATCTCGTCCTGCCGGCAGGCCCGAAACCCCCGAAGGGTTGGCCGGTCGCGATCTACGGCCATGGCTTTACGGACAACAAGAACAATAGCCCCTACGTTGTCGCCGCCACGATGGCCGCCCACGGGATTGCGACGATCGCCATCAATGTAGTCGGGCACGGGTTCGGACCGGCCGGTACGTTGACCGTCGGTCAGGCGGGTGGTGGCTCGGTCACGCTGCCGGCCGGTGGACGGGGGATTGACCTGGATGGAAATGGGGCCATCGACTCCACGGAAGGCGTCAGCGCTGTGGGGCCCCAGGCGATCATCTCAAGCCGCGATGGCCTTCGGCAGACGGTCGTGGACTTGATGCAGCTGGTCCGCGTCATCGAAGTGGGCATCGATGTAGACGGCGATGGGGTCGCGGACCTCGATCGCTCCCGCATCTACTACTTCGGGCAGTCCTTTGGAGGCATCTACGGCACCATCTTTCTCGGGGTCGAGCCCCGCGTCCGTGTGGGGGTGCCGAATGTAGCGGGTGGCTCCATTATCGAAGTCGCCCGACTCGGCGGCTTCCGGCCCCTGGTCGGGATCGCGCTCGCATCCCGCATTCCATCTCTCATCAACGTCCCCGATCCCAGCGGCATTGCCTTCAACGAGAATTTGCCTCTCCGGGATCAGCCCCCGGTGAGCAACACCGTACCTGGTGCCATTCCAATTCAAGAAGCGTTGGAAAACAGCGAGTGGGTCTCCCAATCCGGAAATCCAGTCGCCTATGCGCCACATATCCGGCGGGCGCCGCTTGATGATGTGGAAGCAAAGTCGGTTATCTTCCAGTTCGCGAGAGGCGACGAAACTGTTCCCAACCCAACGACGACCGCGATCCTGAGAGCGGGGGACCTGGCTGATCGAGCGACGTTCTTCCGAAACGATCTGGCCTTTGCTGCCAATCCAGCGACGCCCAAGAATCCGCACACCTTCCTCACTCGCATTAACGTGCCCGCGGTGGCCGGCTTCGCCCTGGCGGCTCAGCAGCAGATCGCCGTGTTCTTCGCCTCCGACGGCACCATCATTGCCGACCCTGGCCCGCCATTTTTTGAAGTCCCGATCGTGCCGCCCCTCCCCGAAGATCTCGCGTTCATCCCATAGCCTCCGCGGTTGCCGCAGCTGAGTTTCCAGGGGCGTCGGGGACGGCGTACAACTCCCCGGCGTCCCTGGGCCAGCAGGCATGAGACAGCGCGCACCGAATCGACGCCGCCGAAAGAGTCCTTCCAGCGACTCAAGCGTGGAAGACTTGCTGACGACGCCGAATGATGTCTTTCTGTAGATTTCCGTCGTACCACGTCGGCTCGCTCGGGCTCGGTCAACGACGAGGCGGAGCCGGCCGAGCGGCCAACGATCCGGCAGCACCAACTTGTCCGGACAGCCACCCGATGCGCAACGGCTTCAACACGAAGAAGGCTAGCAGGGCACCCAGCCAGTCAAACACGATCGCCACGATGAAAATGGGCATCCAGCTTCCGGTGGCCGCCTGAAGGACGTTCCCCAGCGGGACGAGCAGCGACGCCGTGCCCTTGGCCGTGTAGAGCAGGCCGTAGTTCGCGGTGGCAAACTTCTGACCAAACAGGTCGCCGCACATGGCGGGGAACAGGCTGTAGATCTCGCCCCAGGCGAAGAACACCAAACCGGAGAAGACGACGAAGAGAACCGGGACGTGGGCAAAGTTGATCAGCAGCAAGATCCCCAGGCCCTCCAGCCCGAAGGCGATGAACATGGTGTTCTCCCGCCCAATGTGGTCCGAGACCCAGCCGAAGAACGGGCGCGTCAAGCCGTTCAGGATGCGGTCCAACGACAGCGCGAAGGGAAGGGCGGCCATCGTGAGACCGAATAGGGACACCGGGACCTTGGCCACGTTGAAGTCCACGGCAATCGGCCCCAGTTGTGCCGTCGCCATCAGCCCTCCCATGGCCAGCATCGTCATCATCACGTACAAGAGCCAGAAGGGGGTGGTCTTCAGCATCTCCAGCGGCGTGAAATCACGGCTCGACTGCGGGCCGTTGGGCTTGGCCACGTCAGGCACCTCGCCCTCCCGGGGAGCGCGCAGGAATAGCGCGCACAGGATGACCACGAGGCCCTGCCCGATCGCGAAGTACACGAAGGCCGCCTCATAGCCGTGCGTGTTGATCATGCTGGCGATCGGCACGATGGTGAGCGCCGAGCCCGCGCCAAACGCCGCCGCGGTGAGGCCAGCCGCCAGCCCGCGGTGATCGGGGAACCACTTGAGTGCGTTGCCGACGCTCGTGCCGTAGACGATCCCCGCGCCCACCCCACCGACCAGCCCGCCCATGTACAGCATGACGAGGGAACTGGCTCCCGAGTTGATCCACCACGCTGCCCCGACCAGGAGGCCTCCGATGGCCACGATCCATCGAGGGCCGAACCGGTCCACGAGGTAGCCCTCGACCGGCACCAGCCAGGTCTCAGCCAAGACAAACACGGTGAACGCGACCTGAATGGCGGCTTTCCCCCAATGAAACTTGCTGTCAATGGGGTTGACGAAGAGCGTCCAACCGTACTGGAGGTTGGCGATCGCAACCATCCCGACAATGCCGATCATCAGTTGGACCCATCGGGCGCCGGACGCCGGACTCGCGACCACCGACTGCGATGCAGGTCCCATGCTTATCCTCCTCCATGGGGGATCTACTGCGCGTCTGGGAATGTTCTGCACTACCGCATCACAGGGAGGGAACGGACGCCGGGTGGACTCTAGCTCCGGGGCCCTCAGTTGGCAAGCGGACCCCGTGCATAGCATCTCGGCGAGCCAGTTCCAGAGCGCCCTCGGGTCGGATGCGGTCAACCAGCTCGCCGCGAGGATGGAAATCTCGCCGGGTGCGATGAGCGCCAAGCGGGCGGAGGTGCTCCGGGGCTGCGCGATCGACAAGCTCACGCCCAACGGCAAGCTGTAGGCGCGCCTTTCTGCGACAGCGCTATCGTCTGGACCAAGCTAACCTCGCTTGCCCCGCAACAACCGAAAGTGCAGTGTACGTGGCCCGGCTCCGTCTAGCCGCTCGGACCTGGGCACGGGATTGGAAGTCCTGTGCTTTCAGCCAAACTCCTGCCCGCCCGAGTAAACTGACGAACGCAGGAGCCTGACCTTAGG